>MDTD01067677.1_pt1 | contig 34830 bp, 39 predicted proteins | sample 811221 | NCBI WGS metagenome assembly MDTD01 (sample SAMN05326646, study PRJNA326480) | marine metagenome | isolation source: seawater | place: Pacific Ocean: South West | collected 2011
AGAAAGTAGCTGTGATGATACGTCTGTTGCTGTAATAGATAGCAACAGAAAAATTCTTTCAAATATAGTAAAATCACAAGATGAAGTACACATGTTATATAACGGAGTAGTCCCAGAACTAGCAGCTAGAAGCCATATTACTCATATTGACAATCTTTTTAAAGAAGCTTTGTTGGCATCAAAAACTAAGATAGGAGAAATAAAATTAGTTGCAGCAACAGCGGGACCAGGGTTAATAGGTGGCCTTTTAGTGGGGCTTACATTTGCCAAAACTATTGCCCAAGTAAGTAATGTTCCTTTCGTTGCTGTAAATCATTTGGAAGGTCACGCCTTGACAACAAGGTTAACTGCAAATATTTCTTATCCTTTTTTACTACTTTTGGTTTCGGGAGGACATTCAAACTTTTATTATATTAAAAACGTCAATAATTACCAAAATCTAGGCGGTACTCTAGACGATGCATTGGGCGAAGCTTATGATAAAGTGGGAAATATATTAGGATTAGATTTTCCAGGTGGTCCAAAGTTAGAAAAACTTGCGAAAAATGGCAATCCAGAGGCTTTTATATTTCCAAAACCTTTATTAAGAAAAAACAATCTTGACCTATCTTTTTCAGGACTTAAAACATCTGTGCTACAAAAATATAAATCTTTAAATACTATAGATAAAGAAGAAAGCCTAAAGGCAGATATAGCTGCTAGTTTTCAGAAAACCATTTGTGAAATAATTTGCACAAAAATAAAAATTGCAATAAATCTATGTAAAAAAAAAGGATTATCTTTTGATAATTTTGTAATTTCAGGAGGCGTTGCTGCTAATAAATATTTAAGAAATAACATTAAAAAAACCATAGCTAAAGAAAATAAAAAACATTATTTTCCCCCTATCAATCTCTGTACAGATAATGCAGCTATGATAGCATGGGCAGGATATGAGAGGTACAAAAAGAAATTGACCAATCCTTTAAATATATCTGCAAAACCTAGATGGCCGCTGGAGGAGAAATAAATGAAAGAATATAATACTATTATCTTTGGTGCGGGAGCTTGGGGTACAACAATAGCAAACCTAATTGCTAATAATTTAAATAAGGAGACCATTTTATGGTGTTACGAATCTGAAGTTGCACAAAATATTAATCAGACACATGAAAATAAGATTTATTTACCCGGAATTAAAATTAATAAAAAAGTAATAGCTTGTACAGATATTCCTGTTTCTAAAGCTAATTTCATTTTTTTAGCTAATCCGTCGCAAAATATCTACGATATGCTAAAAAAAATCTATGAGAAGAAAGAATTTAGAGAAATCAACAAAAAAGCAAGATATATAATATGTTCAAAAGGGATTGACTCAAAAAGAAAAAAACTGTTGTCCTCTCTTGTACAGGAATTTTTTCCTAAATCAAACATTTCCGTATTAAGCGGTCCTACATTTGCGAGAGAACTTGCTATAAAAAATCCTACTGCAGTAACTTTAGCAAATCAAAATTTAAAAACAGGAAAAGAAATTGCTAATTTACTAAAAAACAATTATTTCAGAATTTATCTTAATCGAGACATAATAGGCGTGCAACTTTGTGGTGTTCTTAAAAATATTTTAGCAATCGCAGCAGGAATTTCAGATGGTTTAGACTTAGGAAAAAATGCAAGAGCTGCAATAATTGCAAGAGGTATCAAAGAAATTATAAATATCGTTAAATGTTTTGGTGGTAAAGAAAAAACTGTTATTGGTTTATCTGGTATTGGAGATATAGTTCTTACTTGTAATTCCAAATCTTCTAGAAACTTTAAGTATGGTTACGAAATTGCTAAGGGTTTAATAAAGATTGATAAAACAAGAAATAGTCAGGAAGTTACAGAAGGATTTGAGAATATTAAATCCATTTTTTATTTTAAAAAAAAATTTAATATAGAAGCTCCTATAATAGAAGCAGTAAACGATATTGTTGTTGGAAAAAAAAGAATTCCCAGCATTGTAAAAAAATTATTAACTCGACCTACTAAGGAAGAGTAATTAATCCCTAAGCAATTCATTTATGGAAGTTTTTGACCTAGTTTTTGCATCTACGGTTTTTACTATTACTGCACAATAAAGACTAATAGCAGATTTTTTATTATAAACTCCCGGGACAACAACAGAATATTTTGGTACTTTACCATAATAAACTTTTCCAGTAGCACGATTAATTATTTTAGTAGAAGCTCCTAGGTATACACCCATAGATATAACACTTCCCTCTTCAACTATTACTCCTTCAGCAATTTCAGAACGAGCGCCTATAAAACAATTGTTTTCTACTATCACAGGAGTTGCTTGAAGAGGTTCAAGAACTCCACCAATTCCAACTCCTCCAGAGATATGACAATTGTCTCCGATTTGTGCACAACTTCCAACAGTACACCATGTATCTATCATAGTCGATTTTCCTACGTAAGCTCCTATATTTATAAAGGAAGGCATTACCACAGCTCCTTTGTCTATGTAGGAACCCTTTCTAATTACAGCATTTGGAACGACTCTAAATCCAGAGTCCGAAAATTTTTTCTTGTTCCAATTTTTAAACTTAGAAGGCACCTTATCCCACCAACTACTATTATCCGGCCCATTAGGTATCATTTTTTGAGAGGATACTAAGAAAGAAAGAAGAACAGCTTTTTTTACCCACTCATTAACTTTCCAATTTTCCTTGATTTTTTCTGAAACTCTAATTTCACCATTATCAAGTAGTTTTATAGTATCTTTAATTATTTTTATAGCTTCCTTATTGTTCTTAATGCTCTTTTTTTCCTTTGCTTCCCACAGGCGATTAATTTCTTTCTCATATTTTTTTAATTTCATAAAATATTTCCTTATTAATTAATTTACTTATAACATTTGATATATCATAGTTAACGTGGTCGATGTAATTATAAATTTCCTTATTATTTTTTTTTATTAAGATAGTTTTAATTCCAATTTTATAAGCTGTATTAAGGTTTGATGGTATATCATCAATCATTACTGTATTAGAGGGCTCTAGGTTAAACTTTTTTAGTACCTTTAAATAACTATCTTTTTGTGGCTTTGGGATATAGTTAGCATCTTCTATATCAAAAATATCATCTATGTATTCATGTACATCTATTTTTTTTAAAACATTCTTTGCATGTTTTAATGTTCCATTTGTAAAAATAATTTTTTTTCCTTTATATTTTTTTAATAATTTTTTAAGTTTTAAATTTTTTTTAATAGATGTTAAATCTATGTCATGCACATAGCTTAAGAATGGTTCAGGTTTGATATTATGATGGATCATTAAACCTCTAAGAGTCGTTCCATTTTCCTTAAAATATTTTTTTTGAATTAGAAAAGCTTTTTTTGAATCAACCTCAAGTTTATTTGATATAAATTTTTTCATTCTTAAGTCTACCTGAGAAAAAATTTTTTCTGACTCTGCGTAAATAGTATTATCTAGGTCAATTAGCAAGTCTAACATTTAAATTTACTTTCTAAACAAAGTTCCAACACCTTTATCGCTAAAGAGCTCTTTAAGTAGGGCATGCTTGACTCTCCCATCAATTATTACAGATGCTTTTACACCTTTTCTAACGGTTTCTATGCAAGTATTTACTTTAGGTATCATTCCACCATAAATCACGTTTTTTGATATTAAGGTTCTTGCATTTTTTAATTGCAACTCTGTTATTAATTTTTCATTATTATCTTTTACTCCAGAAACATCAGTAAGCATAAGAAGTCTTCTAGCATTTAACTTGTGTGCAATAAAACCAGCAGTTAAATCTGCATTAATATTAAATTTGATACCAGATGTATTTGCGCCTATAGGAGCAACAATAGGAACTAATTTTAAGTCAAGTAGTTTTAGCAATAAACTTTTATTTAGCTTGTAGGGTTTACCAACATAGCCAATATCTATGAGCTTTTTATTTTCTCTCAAGATAAGTTTATTTGCCATAAGCATTCCTGAGTCATATCCAGACAAACCAATTGCAGGAACACCATGTCCAGAAAGATTTAAAGATATATTTTTATTTATATTGCCAGAGAGAACCATCTCCACTACTTTAAAAGTTTTTTTATCAGTTATTCTCATTCCTTTTAAAAACTTATGAGTAATATTCATAGTATCAAGAGTTTCATTAATTTGAGGGCCTCCACCGTGAACAATAATTGGCCTTACACCTAAATCAACTATTGTTTTAATATCTTTTGAAAAACTTTTGGACAGATTAGGGTCAATCATGGCACTTCCCCCATATTTGATAACTATTATTTGATTTTTATATTTTCGAATATTTCTTTCTAACTCAACAGAGTCTATTTTTAAGAGCTTAGATATATTATTTTTATTTTTTGTCATCTCTACTTCCCAATAAACATAAAATTTCTCTTCTTAATTCATTAATACCAGCTTTTGTTTTAGAACTAGAAAAAATTACTTTCTCCCTAATATTCTTATTATAATTCTCAATTCCTTTTAAAAGACTCTCTTTATTACTGAGGGAAACTTTATCAAACTTAGTAAATACTACCTGATAATCTAATTTATATCTTTCTAATAAATAAATAAAATTTTTATCTGAATCTTTTATCCCATGTCTGCTATCAATTAAGACAAAAATTATTTTTATTTCTTGTCTTTGTGTTAAATATAAGAAAAGCATTTTTGATAGTTCTTCTGTTTTTCTTTTGGAAACATTTGCAAAGCCATAACCAGGAAGGTCTACAACTATAAAAGAGTTATTAATTTTATAAAATGAAATATTTTTAGTATGCCCAGGTCTATTAGAAGTAGTAGCTATTTTTTTTCTATTAAGTAAGGAATTTATAATAGATGATTTTCCAACATTTGACCTTCCAGCAAAACAAAATTCAGGTAATTTATAGATTTTAATATCCTCAAAATTCCCACATTTTGAAACATTACTAATTTCAGAGAAATTGTATGATTTCATATTTATTTTGTCTTTTTCATAATAATCCATTGTTGTCCAATGGAAAGAACATTATTCCAAGTCCAATAAATCACAAGCCCAGCTGGGAATGTTGCAAAAAGGAATAAAAATATTAAAGGTAGAAAACTCATTATTTTAGCTTGTAATGGATCAGGAGGAGCCGGATTTAGCTTTTGTTGCAAATACATAGTCCCGGCCATAAGAATAGGCCAGGCACCTATCATTAGAAAACCAGGTGGTGTAAAATTAAATATACCAAACAAATTGAATACAGTTGTAGGATCTGGTGCTGATAAATCGCTGATCCATCCATAAAAAGGAGCATGTCTTGTTTCAAGAGTTACAAATAATACCTTGTAAAGAGCAAAAAATATTGGAATTTGGATTAAAATTGGTAAACAACCAGATAGCGGATTAACTTTCTCATTTTTATAGAGGCTCATTATTTCTTGTTGCATTTTTAATTTATCATTCTTGTATCTTTCTCTAATATCTTGCATTTTAGGAGATAATATCTTCATTTTACTCATAGACTTGAATGATTTATTTGCTAATGGAAATAAAAGTATTCTTATCAAAACAGTCAGCGCTAGTATAGATAAACCTACATTGCCAAAAATACCTGAAAACCAATGTAAAATTTGAAAAAGAGGTTTTGTAATTACATAAAACCAACCAAAATCAACTGCTCTGTCAAACATTTCTATAGAAAGTTCTTTAGAATATTGGTCCAAAAGTCCAACTTCTTTTGCACCTACAAACAAATTTGATGATATTGATATCTCTTGACTAGCCGGGATTTCTATTGGAGAACCAATATATTCAGCTTGATATCTTTCTTTATTTTTTATATTGGCTTTAAAACCTCCCTCAATAGTATTTTTTTGGTTTGGAATAAGAGCAGTCAGCCAATATTTGTCGGTTATACCTATCCAGCCTCCTTTACTTATAATTCTTGTGCTCTTATTCTCAAGCAAATCTTCATAATCTAATTCTAAAAGTCTTTCATTAAGAACTCCTATAGGTCCCTCATGTAAAATATAAAAGCCAGACGTTTTGGGGGTTCCAGTTCTATTAATTCTTCCATAAGGTGTAAGAGTTTGTATATTGGAAGTATTATTTTTGATAATATCCTGTATGGTAAATAAAAAATTATCGTCTAAACTAATTTTCCTGGTAAACAACAGATTATCTGGAGAATTCCACTCCAACGTTATTGAATTACCAGGAGAGATTTCTTTTCCTTTAACTAATTTCCATACAGTATCTGCAGTTGGTAAATCTACATTACTTTGAGTTGCCCACCCAAATTCAGCAAAATATGGGTTAAGAGTTTCTTTAGGTGATAAAATAGTTACCAGAGGTGATTCTTCAGAAATATTTTCTTTGTAGTCTCTTAAAATTATATCATCAAATCTTGCACCTCTTAAAGAAACAGACCCCTTTAATCTAGAACTACCTGACAAGAAAATTCTTTTTTCACTTTCTAAAATTGCATCTCTTGTTTTGGGCAGAATTATTTCATCTTCATTTTTTTCTAATTTTTCTACTTCATTATTTTTGACAGTACTTACGGTAGAACTATCAGGAAAAAAATACTGGAATATTAGAAGTATTAATAGAGAAGCAACGATTGCTAATAATAAATTTTTTTGCTCATTCATTTCTTTACTTACTTATTTCTTTAAATATACTCTTCATTTCTAAATTGAGTTTTTTGAAACTCTCACTTATTACGCTTCGTTTTCCAATTATTACAAATTCGATATTTTTATTAATTACATAGTACGAAGATTTTGAGATAACCCTAATTATTCTTTTTACATAATTTCTTTTTACAGCATTTCCAATTTTCTTTGATGCAACTATACCCATTTTAATATTGTTTACAAGGGCGGTTTCGTTTTGTTTTTTTAATCTTCTATACTGTATAATAAAATTTTTTGTATTTAATTTCAGACCTGTTTTAGAAATATCAACATAATCTTTTCTTTTATGAATTTTTTTGACAAGCATCTAGGCAGACAGTCTTTTTCTTCCTTTTTGCCTTCTATTTGCTAAAATGATTCTTCCAGCTTTAGTTGCCATTCTTGTTCTGAAGCCATGCCTTCTCTTTCTTACAATTTTACTAGGTTGAAACGTTCTTTTCACTATAAGTCTCCTCTATAAAAAGTATAAGTTTATTATAATATAAATGAAGGATCTTTGCGCAGCATTCTTCTTACCAAGGCTCTAAAAGCAAGTCTGTATGCGGCTCCATCTTTTAGATCTTTTGAATGTCTATTGGCAATTTCATCAGAAACGTACTCATAATCTTCATTGCATGCTCTCGCTAATAATTGAACTTGGCAGGCACTTTCTAGCGTATATAATTTCATGAAAGCATCTGCTACTGTAGGTCCAGTAGTTAATAACCCATGATTTTTCAAAATCATGACACTTTTTTTTCCTAAATCATTGGCTATTCGTTCACATTCATCTTCCCTCAAGGTCACACCTTCAAAATTGTGATAGGCAATTTTTTTATGAAAAGCAGACCCACTAAAGTCTATGTTAATTAATCCATTTTTTAATCCTGCCATTGCCATACCAGCATTGGTATGAGTATGCATAACACAATGAGCGTCTTCTTTACTAGCATGTACTGCAGAATGAATAATAAAGCCTGCTGGATTGACTTCCCATTCTGACTTTTCCACTATATTCCCTTGCAAGTCTATTTTAACTAAATTTGATGCATTAACTTCATCATACATCAAACCATATGGATTTATTAAAAAATGTTTTTCTGGTCCGGGGACTCTTGCAGTTAAATGTCCAAATATCAGGAAAGACCACCCCAAATCTTCCACTAACCTGTAAGAAGCAGCTAGCTGAATACGCAGATCTTTTTCGGTAAGGTCTTCATAATCTTTCATGCAGGCTTCTTCAATTTCTATATGATTTGCCTTTACTTTTGTATCATGTTTTGACATTTTTTCCTCGCAATTTACTATTACATTAATACATTCGACTAAATTTGTAAAAACATTTATAGTAATTATTTTAGATTATGGATAAATTATTTGATTTAAAGGATAAGGCAGTTGTAATAACAGGTTCTTCCAGAGGTATCGGAAGAAAAATTGCAACCAGCTTTGCACAAAGAGGAGCAAAGGTAGTAATATCTTCAAGAAATTTAGCTTCTTGTCAAATTGTTGAGAAAGAAATCATAGATTCCGGTGGTACTGCACAAGCTTTTTCTTGTAATATTTCAAGTAAGGCTGAATGCGAAAAATTAATAGATTTCTGTTTAGAAAAGTTTGGAAAGCTTGATACTCTTATATGTAACGCTGCCAGCAATCCATACTATGGAAAACTTTCTGAGATACCTGATGAAGCCTTCGATAAAATTATGAACAACAATGTAAAATCTAATCTCTGGCTATGTAAAAAAGCTGTTCCTCATTTAAAGAAAAATCGCAGGAGTTCAATCATTATTGTATCCTCAATAGCAGGTCTACAAGGAGTAAAGAATTTAGGTGCTTATTCTGTTTCCAAAACTGCAGATCTAGGACTTATTAGAAGTTTGGCTGTTGAACTTGGACCAGATAATGTTACAGTAAATGGGTTATGCCCAGGAATAATAAAGACTGACTTTGCTAGAGCTTTATGGGAAAACCCAGAAATTTTAAAAACAGTAGAAGAATATTCGCCACTAGGTAGGATTGGCACTACAGAAGAAGTAGCTGGTGCTGCCATTCTTTTGGCCTCAAATGCTGGCTCTTTTATTACAGGACAGGTTATCACAATGGATGGAGGCGTTACAATAGCTGGAAGAGGTTAATGTAACCAATAAAAAACTCGATACTCTCAAAGCAAACTAAGAAAACAAACAAGCAACAGTTGCTTGTTTGTTTTCATTAAGTTACTGAATTTAGATATTATTTTTCTTTAACTCTGAAGCCAGATACTCTCCAGTTCTTATTGCAAGTGCTGTAATAGTAAGAGTCGGATTAGCAGCAGCTCCGGTAGTCATCACTGACCCATCTGCGACAAATAGATTCTTAATATCATGAGATCTTCCCCATTTATCAACAACACCATCTCTGGATTTAGCACTCATTCTGTTAGTTCCAAGATTATGAGTCGATGGGTAAGGAGGTGTTCTATATGTTTGAACTGCTCCTACAGATTCGTATAGAGCTTCAGCTTTTTCATAAGCATACTCTCTCATAGCTAAATCGTTAGGATGCTCATCAAAATGGACATTAGGTGCAGGTAATCCATACTGGTCAGTAGCTGTTTTGGAAAGAGTAACTCTATTATCTGATTGAGGCATATCTTCTCCTACAATCCACATTCCTGCAAGATTCTGGTATCCATCCATCATATTAGTAAATTCTCTTCCCCATCCTCCTGGATCTAAAAAAGCACCCAAAAATGCAGGTCCTAATGCTAATGTTTCCATGTAATATCCACCTACAAAACCTCTGTCTGGATTATGCTTGACTTCATCAGCACAGAATCCAGCCATTGTCTCTCCTCTGTAGAAGTTTACTGGCTTATCAAATCTTGCATACATAGAGGCAGTTAAATGTCTCATATAATTTCTTCCAACTTGTCCAGAACTGTTTGCTAAACCATCCGGATATTTAGAAGATTCGCTTAACAACAATAATCTAGGAGACTCAATGGAGTTTCCAGATACCACAACTACTTTTGCAGCTTGTCTTTGCAGATTGTTGTCCTTGTCCATATATAACACACCATCAACCTTACCACTTTTATCATGAGTAATTTTAATAACATGTGCATTAGTTCTAAGATCTAATAAGTTAGTTTTGAGAGCCCTAGGTATTTCTCGTTTAGCTGTGCTCCACTTGGACCCATTTTTATCTCCTTGAAAGTTAAATCCATCTTGAATAGAACCAGGGCGACCGTCATATGGTTCTGCATTAGTACCATATGGGCCTGTCGCATAGAACTTGTATCCAACATTTTTTGCTCCATTAGCAAATACTTTGTAGTTGTTATTAGCTGGTAAAGGTTTTCTTCCTCCTCTGTGCGTTGAACCTATGGCGTCTTCAGCTTTGGTATAGTAAGGAGCCATGTCCTCAAGACCTATAGGCCAGTCTAAGAGGTTTGCCCCCTTGACTTTCCCATATGTTGAACGAGTTTTAAATTCGTAATCTAAAAATCTAGGAGTAGCACCGGCCCAATGAGTTGTTGTTCCTCCTACGGCTTTAACTAACCATGTTGGAAGACCAGGAAAATCTTTTGCAACTCTCCAATTTCCGCTAGTAGTTCTCTTATCTAACCATGCCATTTGACCAAAAGCACCCCACTCATCATTGGTGTAATCTTCTGGTTTTAAGAAAGGTCCAGCTTCTAAACAAACACAAGGTATACCTGCTTTTGTAAGCTGGTGGACCATAGTGCCTCCACCTGCACCTGAACCTATTACGACAACTGCACTTTCGTTTTGATCTATTTTTTTCATATATTTCTCCCTAATTTAGCTCTTTAGCTATCATTTTTTTTATTGAAGCGAATTTTTTAGGTGATTCGCTCAAAAAATTTGCAAGTTCTGGATGTTCTTCTATTCGTGGTTCTGGTAACCAGTCTAGATCATTAAATCCTCTGTTAATGTATCCACCTTTATCAAAGCTGTATCCTTCATAACCTAAAAGACTCCATACTTCTTTGTCATTGTATAAAGTTACTGTACTAGTACCTCTAACATGTTCAAAGAATGAAGTTCTTCCCATTTTTGTTAAATATTTTGTAGCTTTCTTGGAACTTAGATTTGCAAATTTATCGCTCTTTAGCTGATCCACGCCTTCTTGCAGCATTAAAGCTTTTGCAGGACTAGCGTTTCCTTTATTAATAACATCTTCAGCAGTTCTTATATAAGGCCCATCAGGAAATCTATCATGCGGATAAAGCACTCTTATCATTTTAACAATTAGGTTTTTGTCTTCTTCACTAGATGCTGCCTCAATTTTTGCATTTGCAGGATCTATTTTCCATAATGTGGTGTAAACAGTAGTAGCAAAAGCTCCAGCTAAAAAAGATCTTCTAGAAAAATTCATAATTACTCCTCCTCTTATTAAATAAATATGATTTAGTTACTAAAGATCCTAATGATTATAGAACTAATAGCAACTACTTTTTTTTTGCAGGATTTGAATTTTTTATTTAATTAGATTTACATAATACAAACAATTAATTAAAGTTTAGTTAATTAAATATAAATTAGGGAAATAATTAAATATAAATTAGGGAAATTATGAGTAAACATCATGAAAATGTAGAAAATTTGTGTAATGACGTGGACAGTGAAACTCAGAATTACATCTTCAACCAAACAATGTTAAGGATAAAAGACCCCAAAAAATCTTTAGATTTTTACACTCGAGTTCTTGGTATGAAACTATACAGAAAACTAGACTTTCCAGAAATGAAATTTACATTGTATTTTTTAGGAATGCCTGGCGATGTTGATGATAATAATGTGCCTGAAGATAATAACAAAAGAACCACTTGGACTTTCAGTCAGAGGGCTATGCTTGAACTTACTCATAACTGGGGAACTGAAGAACAAGAGGATTTTGAATACCACAATGGTAATGCATCTCCTCAGGGTTATGGACACATTGGTTTTTCTGTTCCGGATGTATATAAAGCATCAGAAAGGTTTGAAAAACTAGGAGTTAAATTTATAAAGAAACCAGATGATGGTAAAATGAAAGGTCTATCTTTTATAGCAGATCCAGACGGTTATTGGATTGAAATATTACAAGCTAACATGATAGAGAAAAATAATACTTAACGTGAAATACAGAACAAAAATTAATTTTTATTTTTTCTTATTTAGTATATGCGTTCTGCTTATGCTTATTTTTCCTTTATACAGCATTGGAAACAAAATAGATCCGTTTATCTTGGGATTGCCATTTTCTCTAGGTTGGATTGTTATTTGTATAATAGTTCAATTTTTAGGTATCTTAGTATTTCTTTTATTAGAAAATAATAAAGAAAAGAAGATGAAATAATATGGAAAAGTGGCACATAGCATTAATATCAATATCTATTTATTTAGTTTTTGCTTTTTTTATTGGTATTATAGCTGGAAGAGGTAAATCTTTTTTCTCTTTGTCTGAATACGCTGTAGGCGATCGATCTTTTAACTTATTCATCATGTGGTTTCTAATGGGAGGAACAATATTTTCTGCATTTGCTTTCTTAGGAGGCCCTGGTTGGGCTTTCTCAAAAGGTGCAGCTTCATTCTACATCCTAGTTTATTGTACTTTAGGCTTGATGCCTTGGTATGTGATAGGCCCCAAGGTTGCAAAAATAGGTAAGAAAAATAATTATATTACGATGGGGGATTTCTTAGGAGATAGGTATCAATCTAAAATTTTAACTATACTAGTTGGCCTGGTTGCAATTTTAGCTTTTATTCCTTACTTGACACTACAAATAAAAGGAATGGCATATATTTTCAACGTGCTCACCGACAACAATATACCCTATTGGTTAGGAGCATTTCTGGCATTTGGAATTGTAGTAGTATATGTTGCGACTAGTGGTGTAAGAGGAGCTGCTTGGAGTGATGTTTTTCAAGCTATTTTAATGCTTTTAATTGCCTGGATATTAGGATTATATTTTGTTGAAAATCTGCATGGAGGCGTTGAAAGTATGTTTATGGACTTATCCAAAAAAAACCCTGACTTTTTATTAATAGGAAAAGAAGGATCAGAGATGTCACAAAATAGATACAGTAGCAACATTATAGTTTCAATGATTGGCTTTGTTATGTGGCCTCACTTATTTACAAAGTCATATACTACGACAGAAAAAAGAATAAAAACTACAGTGGCTGTCTATCCAATTTTTGCCCTATTCTTGTTGCCTGTATTATTTATTGGATTTTCCGGAATAGGAATAGTTCCCTCAGACAAATTAGATAATGCTGGCCAAATACTCCCCTATTTAATAACTAATCATTTAACTGAGTCAGGACTACTTTATGGGATAGTAGGAGCAGGAGCACTAGCAGCAGCTATGTCCTCATCTGATGCTATAACTCATGGCGCATCTGTTTCTTTTGGAAGGGATATTTGTAAATCGCTTTTCCAAGAATTACCCGAACAAGCTGAACTCTGGATAATGAGAATTGCAGTTTTTATTATAGGCGGTATAGCATACATGATAGCTATTTTTGGCAGTGAAGGTTTGATACAGCTGTTATTAGGAGCATATGGTCCAATTGCTCAACTTGCTCCAGCAGTTTATTCAGCTTTGTTTTTTAAAAAAGCTAATGCAAAGTCTATTATCTTAGGATTAATAATAGGAGTAGTTGTAACAGTTTACTTCCAGTATTTATCTTCAACTGACCTGTTTGACTTACATCCAGGACTTATAGGTCTCGCTTGTAATGTCTTAGCAGTTCTTTTAGGAACGTATATTTTCAAACAATCTGATAGAGAAATAGAGAAATCTAATGAGTTTATAAGTATAGAGTAGATATAATAACTACTCTATACTTAAAAAAATTTAATTTAAAAGACTCATGGCTTTTTCATAGCTTTCGAAAGCAAGCTCTGAATTTGAATGTTCGTTAGAAACCACTAAATCTCTTAGTTTAGAAATTTCGGCTTTTTTTTCTACGCTGATATCACTATTCTTAAGTTTTGTATCTAATTGTTTAATCTCGCTTTTCATGCAGCCGGCATAAACGCTAGCTGTTAGAAAAAAAGATGCTATTGTTAAAAAAATTTTTTTTGTCATTTTATCTCCTTTTTAAAAAGTGGGAGAATATTTTTGTTCTCCCACCCAAATTTTTAGTCTCTTTCTATACGCAAATAGAAAGTGACTAGATCTAAATTTTTAGACATAGACCACCTCCTTTCATAAAGTTTTATTATACACAAATATTTAAAATAAATAGTTTTTTTTAGTTTTTTAAAAGTTTTTTCATTAAAAGGTTCTAGAATATTCAGAAATACCATCAAGTATAAATTGTATTGATAGAGCAGCTAGCAAAATGCCAATTATTCTAGAAATAACTTCCAAAATATTTTTATTAAAGAATTTTTCTGACTTAACCGTAATTAAGAAAAAACCTAGGGTTATTAGTAATACCAACAATATGGCAATGGCATTATATATGTTATACATGTATCCTTGACTAATGCTTGAGGTAACAATGACAGAAGTTATGGATGCAGGCCCTGCCAATAAAGGTATAGCTAAGGGAAATACAGAATTATAGATTTTATCCTGTTTTATACTCTTTTCCTTTCTCTCTAGTCTCTTATTAAACATCATTTCAATAGATATAAGTAAAAGTATTATTCCCCCAGCAATTTTAAAGGAATATAGGGAAATATTTAGATGATTTAGAATAAAACTGCCTAACAACATAAAGAAAATTAGTATCAGAAAAGCAAACATTACTGCTTCAACAGCTACTCTAGTTTTATTATACTTAATGTTTGGTAAAATTGATAAAAAAACTGCTACTGTTCCTAATGGATCTATAGCAAGAAAATAAAGTAAAAAAGATTCGGTTAAAGGTTTCAGTAAATCCATATAATTTAGAATATAAATCAAATATTGAGAGTAAGCAAATTAAGAGAGGCAGAAGCCTCTCTTAAAGGAGGACTACACTCTAACCTATACATTAATCGTGCCTAAATTATTTAAATGAAGATTTTATTTTTGAAAATAATGCGAAAGTAATAATACTGCCAATTACTAGGTGTTCTGTAAGTGTTAAAATATAAAATAGCTGACTAAAATCTTTAAAATTCGATAATATATTGAAAATAAATCCTAAACCTACTAAAATTACATAAAGATTTACACCTCCTTTTGAAAAATTATATATTTTATAGAGTGAATAAAACCACAAGGTACCGTATAAAAGTATTATAAAAACACTAAAAGAAAAAAAATCTTTATTATATAGAATTCTGGATATTATAAGATAAGTTATAGTAGATGATATTATAGCGTTGATGGCTACTAGGAGTTGGAAGACTCTTTTAGTTTTTATTTTCATTAGCTAATTTAATGGTACTGTTTTTTTTATTTATTTTGTAAATTTAACAGATTTCAAATAGCCCAGCAGCTCCCTGACCACCACCTATACACATAGTAACAACAACGTTTTTAGCTTTTCTTCTTTTTCCTTCTATCAATACATGCCCAACTAGTCTAGAACCAGTCATTCCATACGGATGGCCTATTGCAATCGAACCTCCATTTACATTTAATATTTCATTTGGTATTCCCAACTTATCTCTGCAATAAATAACCTGAACGGCAAAAGCTTCATTTAATTCCCATAAATCAATATCATCCATTTTTAAACCATTTTTTTCTAGCAGTCTTGGTACAGCATAAATAGGACCAATACCCATTTCATCTGGCTCTAGACCTGAAACTGCCATACCTCTATAAATACCAAGTGGTTCTATATTATTTTTTTCAGCTTTTTTTGAGTCCATTAACACACAAGCTGATGCTCCATCTGATAATTGGCTTGCATTGCCAGCTGTGATGTAAGCATCTTCCCCCATAACGGGGTTAAGGTTTTTTAATCCTTCCAAAGTTGTATCAGGTCTATTGCCTTCATCTTTTCTTAACAAAACACTTTTTTTAGAAATTTCACCAGATTCCTTATTCTTAACAATCTTTTGTGTCTCTAGAGGAAATATCTCTTTATCCAGAAGACCATCTTTTTGTGCATTAGCCATTCTTATCTGGCTTTGAAGTCCATATTCATCTTGTTGTTCTCTAGAGATGTTATATCTTTTTGAAACAACTTCAGCGGTTTGGATCATAGAGAAATAAAGTTCAGGCTTATTTTTAGTTATCCAATCCTCTTGTGACATAAATATATTTTGATGCTCATTTTGTACTAAGCTTATAGATTCTAGGCCTCCGGCAACTATTATATCTAATTCATTTGTCATTATACGTTGAGCTGCCATAGCTATGGTTTGTAAACCTGATGAACAGAATCTGTTAATAGTTACTCCAGCAGTAGAAACAGGAAGACCTGCTCTTAAAGCTGCTTGTCTAGCTATATTATGTCCAGTAGCTCCTTCAGGCATACCACAACCTATCATGCAATCTTCAACACTTGATGGGTCTATGTTCGCTTCATCAACTGCATGTTTTATAGCATGTCCTGCCAAGGTAGCACCATGTGTATTATTAAAGGCTCCTTTATAGGCTTTTCCAATTGGTGTTCTTGCTGTAGATACAATAACTGCTTCTTTCATAATAACTCCTTGATAACAGATTAATCAAATTTTTTCTTGCTTTGAGCTAGTTCTTTTAAAAGACTACTCTCTGGCCACATTCCATCACCTCTTGATCTAAATGACTCAATATCTTCCAAAACTTTATCTAAACCATATGTTTCTGCATATTTCATAGGCCCACCTCTCCAGCCTGGATAACCATATCCATAGGTATATATAACATCTATGTCGGAAGCCCTTAGCGCAAATCCCTCTTCTAATATCATACACCCAGTATTAAGAAGTGCCCAACTAAGTCTCTTTAATATCTCATCTTTACTGATTTCTCTTCTCTCAATACCTTTTTCAAGGGCAATATCTTTAAACATTTTATCAACTTCCTCATCTATTTTCTTTTTTCTATCTTTATCATAAATGTAAAAACCTCTTCCAGTTTTTTGTCCAAACCTACCCATTTCACACAATTTATCTGCAACAGTAGCTGTATATCTTAGATTATCATACCTTCCTTCTTCTTTTTGTCTTTTTCTTATTCTCCATCCAACATCATTCCCTGCTAAGTCATTTACAGCAAAAGGACCCATTGCCCAGCCAAATTGATAAATAACATCATCAATATCAGCAACTTTTGCACCTTCCTCTGCTAATGCATGGGCTTGTCTAATGTATTCGTGAAACATCCTATTTCCAATAAATCCATCACAATTACCTGCAAGAACAGGTACTTTTTTTATAGATTTTGCTAACTTCATTGTAGAAGCAATAACTTCTTTACTTGTATTTTTACCCCTCACTACTTCTAATAGTTTCATTACATTCGCCGGACTAAAAAAATGGGTTCCAATAACATCGCTAGGTCTTGATGTAGAACTTGCAATTTCGTCTATATCTAAAGTCGATGTATTACTCGCTAATATACAATTTGGCTTTGCTATTTTATCAATAATTTCAAACATCTCTTTTTTAAGTGACATTTCTTCAAATACTGCTTCTATTATAATGTCAGCAGATGATATTTTTTGAATATCAGTATCTGTTTTGATTAAAGATAGCCTTTTTTTGTACTCATCTTCAGATATTCTTCCTTTGGATAATGTCTGTAAGTAGTTATCTTCAATAATTTTTTTTCCTTTTTCCAAGCTTTTTTGACTATTCTCAATTACAATTACTGGAATACCAACATTAGCGAAGCTCATTGCAATACCACCTCCCATTGTCCCGCAACCAATAACAGCAGCTGAATTAATATTCTTTGTCTTTATTTCCTTGGGTATATCAGGTATTTTCATAGCTAATCTTTCAGAAAAAAACATATGAATTAAAGATGAGCTTTCATCCGCATCATGACACTCTTTGAAAAGTAGTCTTTCTTCTTCTAATCCACTATCAAAATCCCCTTTGGTAGCCGCAATAACTGCGTTAACAGCAGCTATTGGTGAATTTCTTCCTCTCATGTTTTTACTTATTTTTGATTGATATTTTTCAAAGATACCGTCATCTATGGATTGTATTTTTTCAATTGAATCTCTTGCCCTGGGATGAATATCGCTAGTTATTTTTTTCTCTATAAATTCTTTGCTATTAGATAATAGGTTACTATCAAAAACTTCTTCTATCAAACCATGTTCTTTTGCCTCATAAGCTGTTATTGGATTACCAGTAGTAATCATTCTTAGCGACATATCAATACCTACTAGTCTTGGAAGCCTCTGAGTTCCACCTGCACCTGGAATAATTCCTAATTTTACTTCAGGTAGCCCCATTCTTGTTGAGTCTAATGCTACTCTGTAATGACATCCCATTGCTAATTCTAAACCTCCTCCTAGGGGAGTTCCATGCAAGGCAGCGACAATTGGTTTTCTGCAATCTTCGAACTGCTTGATAACATCATTAAGCACAGGACTTTTCATGGGCTTTCCAAATTCTGCTATATCTGCACCAGCAAAGAATGTTTTCCCTTCTCCAAGCAATATAATTCCCTTGACATTGTCATCATTCGAAAGTTTTTCAAGATTTTCAATTAGACCTTTCCTAACTTCAAAAGATAATGCATTTACAGGATGATTTGCACCTTTTATTATTCCTATATTTCCTTGAATTTCATGACTAATCACTTTGTTATCCATTTTTTTCTCCTGCATACTTATACTTTAGTTATAAGTATTACTTTTATAAATACCTAAATAAATCTTTTAGTTAGAAGCAAAATATTATTTAAATAAGTTTGATTACTTTGTTAAGAAATCTAAATATTTTTCCTATAAAAGATTTTCTTTATTAAAGATTTAATTTATAATAATTTTAAATGATGTTCAATTTAATAAATGCTTTATTAATATCAGCTAGTATATTCATTGCCAGCTTCATGATTTCAAAAAAAATTTCTACTAATAGTAATTCCTTAGATGCTTACTACAACACGCAAGGTGCTTTTGCCGGTTTTGTACAGAAAAAAAATGGAAGAATAAGAGCTTGTGAGTTCTCTTCTCACGGAACAGTTCTCAGTTGTTCAAACTGGTTTGAAGAGAATGGCTTAAAACAAGGTAAAAATCTTGGAATTAATGAAGAAGAAATATAGGTTATCAAAAGTTTTCTGATATATAATCCATATACTTAGCTGTTTTCTTTGCTACTTTTCTACCATAAAACTTCTCAACCACTTTTAGTGATAGGTCGATTCCAGCCGAGACTCCTGCTGAGGTAAAAAATTTGTCATAAACAAATCGCTTTTTTTTCATTATCTTAGTCGTTGGGCTTATTTTTTTTAGTATATCAAAAGCTAACCAATGCGTAGTCGCAGCTCTATTTTTTAATAAGCCAGCTTTTGCCAAAAGCAATGATCCAGTGCACACAGTGCATAAGAGATCTATATTTTTATTTTCTTTAATCCAATCTAGTACTATTTGGTTTTTTAAAAGAGGTCTGGTGCCAATTCCCCCAGGTATAAGAAGTATATCTAAACTTGGGTGGTCTTTAATATTATAGTCACTAAATATTTTTAGTCCTCCTGTTGTTTTTATCTTCTTTTTTCTTTCTGATATAGTAAATACTCTAAAAGGCGACAAAGAAATGTCTGATTTATTTGTTGTCTTCTTCTCAACTATTTTGGTGCTTGCAAAAACCTCAAAAGGGCCTGCAAAATCTAATATTTCTACTTCATCAAATATAAAAATTCCTATCTTTTTTTTTTCCATGATTTTTAAATATTCTTATTTAAATCAAAAGTAATTTATTAAATAAATTAATATGTTATACTAAACAAATGAGTTTGAAAGAGAAATATCAAAAGTATAAAATTAAGGTAAGGCTCGCTGAAAAAAAAAGAAATTTTCAAAGGAATTCCGACTCGTGGATTGAAATCAGACGACTTAAAAAAGAAAAATTGGCTTTAAAAGATGCTTTAGCATCTCAAAAATTACATTTTAGTAAATAATCAGCAACTTAATTTTTATATTGATTTACAATAAATTTATTCAATAATAAAAATAATAGTGTAATAGTTAATACTGTTTATTACATACTATCAACAACTTAAAAATAGACTTTAAAATTTAGATAATCAAGATTTTATATTTTATAAAGTATTCATAATCATTTTATAAAATTAAGCTATCGTACGAATTTATCAAAAAGTTATACTATAAATATTATTTAAATTGTACAGAATAGTATATACAATATGTAAAGAATATTATTTTATATCATGATAAATTAGTTTTCAAATGGGTCTTAGATGAGTTGGAAAAAGGAATTAGAAGAATTAAAACAAAGGAAGAACTTTGCGAAAAACCTAGGTGGGAATGAAAAAATCAGAAGACAGCATGAAGCTGGTAGATTAACAATTAGAGAAAGAATAAAATATTTTTTTGATAATAATACCTTTCAAGAAATAGGGGCTTTATCTGGTAAAGCCACATACGATGTTAATAATCGATTAATAAGTGTAACTCCAAGTAACTCTATTATAGGAAGAGGGCTTGTTGATAAAAAAAATATAATATTTTACGGTGATGATTTTACAGTCAGGGGGGGAGCTTCTGATGCGTCGATTTGGGAAAAAATGATACTAGCAGAGCAATTTGCTTATGACTATGAATTACCCTTGGTAAGATTTATAGAAGGAACCGGAGGAGGAGGTTCAGTTAAATCAATTGAAAAAGCTGGTTACACATATTTACCTTATAATCCAGGCTGGGATTACGTGACTAAAAATCTATCAAAAATACCTGTTATTTCATTAGCACTAGGGCCAGTTGCTGGATTAGGTTCGGCAAGGCTGGTTAGTAGTCACTTTAGTATTATGGTAAAGGAAACAAGCCAAATCTTTGTAGCCGGACCTCCTTTAGTAGAAAAAATTGGTGAAAAAGTAACAAAAGAAGAATTAGGAGGATATGAGATTCACGGTAAAAACGGTGTCGTTGATGCTGTAGCTGAAAGTGAAGAAGAGGCAATGGATATGGCTAAGAAATTTTTATCATTTATGCCTAATTCAATTCATAGCTTACCAAAAAAGATTGAAACTAAAGATCATTCTGACAGAGCAGAGAGCTATTTGTTAAATTCCATACCTAAAAATAAAAAAGAAAGTTACGATATCTTTCCTATTATTGATGCGATAGTAGATAAGAAATCATTTTTTGAAATAGGTAAGTCTTACGGTTTATCAGTAGTAAGTGGTTTGGCAAGATTAAATGGGTATCCTGTGATTTTATTGTCCAATAATCCACAAGTATATGGTGGAGGATGGACTGTTGACTCTTCAAAAAAAATAATAAGAATTTTAGATTTAGCTCAGATGTTTCACTTTCCTGTTCTAAACTTAGTGGATAATCCTGGTTTTATAATTGGCACTCATGCAGAAAAAGCAGGTACAATAAGATACGGTGCAAAAGCATTAGCCGCAATATATCAAACTAATATTCCCACATGTACAATTATTCTTAGGAAGGCTTTTGGAGTTGCTGGAGCTGCACATATTAATCATACCAAATATAGATATAGATTTGCTTGGCCTTCAGGTGATTGGGGATCTTTACCAATAAAAGGAGGGATTGAAGCAGCTTATAAATCTGAGTTATTAAACTCTAAAGAACCTGAAAACTTAAAAAAATATCTTGCAAATAAGTTAGAATCTTTTTCTTCTCCTTTCCGATCTGCCGAAAAATTTTTAATAGAAGATATAATAGATCCAAGATCAACAAGAAAGAAAGTATGCGAGTGGATTAGCCTAGCCTATAAGATCTTAAAAATAGGTCCTAGTTCTTTCGGATATAGACCGTAGAAGTGTTTTCAATTATTTAGGATAAATTGTTTAATATTAATCTATTTATTGATTAGTTAAATTTTTATTGAATATTCTATGACACTATCCATCTGAATAATAAAATGTAGATGTTATAAATAATTCTAAAGGTAATCATTAAGAAGTTAACTATTTATATATTCTCTTAATAGTTTTGTCTCTTCTGCGTAATTATTAATTAACCTATTAACTACATCACCGATTGATACAATGCCCAGTAAATTTCCTTGATCAATAATTGGGATATGTCTTATTTTATGATTGGTCATTATTTCCATTAATTCTTTTGAGGTTGTTTTTATACTACAAGATATAATTTTTTTTGTCATAATTTGTGAAACTTTTTTATATCTATTATTAATAATGTCATTATAGTTTCTTATTAAGTCTCTTTCAGAAACCATCCCTACTGGAACACTAATTTTTTTTGATAAAACCACCAAACATCCAACACTATTGTAATTGAGTAGATTTATAAGATTTGTTATATTAGCATTCTGATCTATTGTAATACAACCTCTACAAATTAAACTCTTTACTAAGCTCACCATATGACTCCCCACTAAATGAAATTGATAAACCTTAAACTTATCTTAACATTTGAAATATCTTCTTAATCAATCATTTCAAAATAGAAAACTTTCTTTAATGTTTAATGCTTTCTTTCTACTTTTTCTTTTCAATTTTTTTCTTCTAATATGCCTTCTTATTCTCTTTGACATATTCAATAATGCTAAGTTAAGTGCTTTATAAGGAAATTTAGATCTTCCAGTAGTTTCAAACTCCATACTCTTAATTATTATTATTTTAAGTTTTACTTTATAGAAGTAATTTTTTCTTTCTAAGCTAGCATTATAACCTATAGCATTAGTAGCATATTTTGATAAAAGTTCTTTTATTTTATTTCTACAGTAAACTGAATAATGATTGCCTATACTAAGATTTTTTCCAAATACTTTATTTGTAATATGAAAAGTATTCATAATATATAAATATCATATTTTTATCTAAAATAGAAGAAGGCAAATAAATAATTTTGTAATTTTAATTAACCCTAAAAAGATAACTTAATATTTATATGAACCTTTATCTTAGTAAAAAAGCATCTTAAGTAGCAAAACAAAATGGCGTCCTCGGCAGGATTCTAACCTGCGACCTGTCGCTTAGGAGGCGACTGCTCTATACAGCTGAGCTACGAGGACTAAAAATAATATTTAAAAATTTTGTAATGTTTGATAATAATTATATTAAAATTAAAGAAACTGTAAACTATGGCTATGACTATACATCAACTTAGAATTTTTTGGGCGGTTGCTCAGGCTAAATCTTATACGAAGGCTTCTAAAATGTTAGGATTAGCTCAACCATCATTATCTCAACAAATATCAAAATTAGAAGATGAAGTAGGAACGAAATTGTTTAATAGAGCCTCAAGCCAGATCTTTCTTACCGATTCAGGAAAGTTTTTATATTCTAAAGCAGAAGTAGTTTTAGCTAGTATTGAGGAAACAGAAGAGGGATTAAAGCAATTCTCTGGAAATACAAGAGGCACTATCAAAGTTGGAATGTTGTCATCAGTTGCAAGAAACGTTTTGCCTATAACAATGAAAATATTTTCAAAGAAACTTCCAAATATAGAGATTAATGTTCTTGAAGTATCGCCTGCGGAAGCTATAGACTTGCTATACGCAAGGCAACTTAATGTCGCAGTTGTTGCGGCAGACTCTATAGCAGCATCTAATGTTTCATTCTCTTCAGTTGATATATTTTCAGATCCTTATGTTCTTGCTGTGCCCAAAAAAATAAATATTGATAATGCTGATAGTTTTAAAGATTTAAAAGACTCAGATAAAGAGGTCATGAGTTCTATGATACTGTTTGAATTTGGTAGTTTATATAAAAAAAGAATTGATAACTGGTTGAAAAATACTCTACTTGATTTAAAGACAATAGCACATACTCGATCTTATGAGGTAGCTCTATCAATGGTTGAGGCTGGATTAGGAGTAGTAGTTTTACCGGCATTGACATCTGTTGTAGGACTTAATAGATCTTATGATGTTAATTTATATAAAACTAATTTGTTGAACAGAAGATTAGTAGCTTTAACACCTAATCAATTTTCTAAAACAGAACCTTCAAAGAGCTTTGTTTTTAGCCTTCAAGAAGCAGGAAAACACTTAAAGTTGCCCGAGATATTAGAAGCTCCAAAATTATTTTTAACACCTGCGGATAGTAAAAAATAAAAAATTAAGGTATAAATAATTTGATTATTGATTGGTAATTTTATGGAGTTAGTTTTTTGGGGAGTAAGGGGAAGTATTCCTACTCCAGGTATGGAATTTTCTAGGTATGGGGGAAATACGTCATGTGTAGAATTAAGAATTGATGATACCGTAATTATCTTTGATATGGGTTCTGGTATAAAGAAATTAGGGGACAGTTTAGTAAAAAGGAATATAAAAAATTTTGATATTCTAGTCTCTCATTTTCATTATGACCATACTTGTGGACTTCCTTTTTTCAAACCAGCTTATGATCCTACTTTTTCTTTTTCAATAAGGTCTGGAAAGATGGAGTCTAGAAAAGATGTATTGGGTGTTCTGAATTCTCAAATCTGCAGTCCATCTTTTCCAATTACTGTAAATAATTTTAACGCAAATGTTGAATATAAAAATTTTGATATAGGAAAACCATTTTATTTGAAAGATAAAAATATTAAAATTGATACAATTAATCTTAATCATCCTGATGGTGCTATTGGCTATAGAGTATGTGTGGGCAAAAAATCTGTGTGTTATATTACAGATCATGAACACACATTAGGAAAAGAAAACCAAAGTTTAATTGATTTTTTAAAAGACTCCAATGTGTTAATTTATGACTCAACATACAAAGACGAAGACTTTAAGAATTACATTGGATGGGGCCATTCTACATGGCAAGAAGGTTGCAGACTAGCAAAATTAGCAAATATTAAAAAATATTTTATATATCACCATAATCCTGATAATACTGACGATGAGATGGAAAAAATAGAAAAAGGCAGTAGAATGATAGACAATAATTTTTTTGTTGCAAAAGAAGGTATGTGTGTGAATATATAATTATGGCTGATAATTTGAAACAAAAATTTTTACCTGATGAATATATCTTTAAGCAAGGAGAGAAAGGTAGTAAAGCCTATCTTTTACTAGATGGTAGAGTTGCTATTGAGGTTAACTCGAAAAAGGTTGCTGAAATTTCTGAGATGGAAATATTTGGGGAAATGTCTCTGCTGCTAAATAAACCAAGAACGGCTAGTATAAAGGCATTAAAACCATCTATAGTACTACCAATAGACAAGAAAATCTTAGAAGAACTTTTAGGAAAATCTCCTCCAGTTATATCTTCCTTAGTAAAACAGTTAGCATACAGGCTATCACAATGCGACTCAGAAATTGAAAGCTTAAAGAAAAAAATTAATTAATTTTTTCCGATGTTATTACCTTTGTGACTACAGAAAGCCCAGGAACTATCTTTCCAAAATATTCATCGGGTAGTTCAAAAGAAATTTTTACTGGAACTCTTTGAACCACCTTAACAAAGTTTCCAGATACATTTTGAGGAGGAATAATACTGAATGAAGAGGCAGATGCCGGAGATTTAGATAAAACTTTTCCAGTGAGTTCTACTTTAGGATATGCATCAACTTTAATTTCTACTTTTTGCCCAACCTTAATATTTTTAATTTGTGTTTCTTTATAATTGGAAATTATCCATACATCTTCGGTAGGAACAATCGACATCAGAGACCAGCCTTTTTTCATATATACGCCAGGTTCTACTATTCTATTAGCTATTATTCCGTTTATTGGTGCTCTAATAATTGTTGACTCCAAATCAATTTGAGAGCTTTTTAATTTGCTTTCTAAAGCATCTTTTTTCGCTAAAATTCCTGATCTTTGTGCTACTAATCTATCCAGATTAATTTTTAGTTGATTGATTTCTTTTTTTATTACAAGGTGGGAGATTTTAAGCTCTTCAACATTCGATTTTAATTGTTTTAATTTGTATAAGCTTTTTTCATAATTAGTAGATACTTTATCAAACTTTGCCTTACTTATTGTTTTTCTTTTTAAAAGTTGACTCATTCTATTTTTTTCTTCTGTCATCAGTTTAAGGTTAGATGTTTCAGCAGATGCTTTTGCATCAGCACTTTTGATTTTTGCATTAGAAAGCCTTAAAACTAGCTTTTTTTCGTCAATTCTTATATTTTCTGAAATTATTGTTGCGTCTATTTCTTTTACCATTGCTTCTGCTCCATTTAACTCAGCAAAAGCAATTTCGTATTTGGCTTGAAAGGGTTCTTCTTCAAATCTTACTATTATATCGCCTTTTTTTACTCTTGTATTTAAAACTCCAGGAACATCTTCTACATAGCCAGATATCCTTGAAGAAATATTTGTAATGGATCCACGAATATAGGCATTATCAGTTTTTTCATAGTTACTGAAAGCTTTCCACCAAAAAGTCAGCGCGGATATAATTAAAAGGAATAGTATAAAGAAAGAAAGAATTATTTTTAAACGCATATTTTTTATTTATATCACTGTTTTTTACTACAGAGAAGAAATTTAAGTTTTAATTATGGTGGAGCCGAGGGGGATCGAACCCCTGACCTCGTGAATGCCATCCACGCGCTCTCCCAACTGAGCTACGGCCCCTTACTTAATATCAATAATATGCCCATTATCATTATCGCCTTCATTTTCTTCAAAATCAATATCATTAACATTAATATCATTTTCTATTTCTTCGGTTTCTTCTTTCTCATGAATTTTTTTAGACATTTTTTTTTCTAATTCTTCTTCATTATTCCTTTCTAATTTAAAATTACATTTTGGACAAATAACTTCTGGTTTATTAAGGTCATAAAATTTTGTACTGCAACTTGTACAGAAGCGTTTTGTACCTCTATTATCAATATCCATATTGTATCTCCTCAATTAGGATGTTAAATTGTTATACATAGTTGTTACAATAAAATATTTTTAAAAACGTTTTATTTCAAGAAAATTATATAATTTTATGTTTAAGAATAAATCAAAATTTATTAAATCTGAGAAACTTTATTTACCAAGAAATCATAAGCTAAGAGGACAGGTTAGCATTCCAGGGGATAAATCTATTTCTCAAAGAGCTCTAATTATTGGTTTAATTAGTAACGGAGTTACAAAAATTGAAAATATATTGGAAAGTGAAGATGTTTTCCATACATTACAGGCGATCATTCTATTAGGAGGTAAAGTTGATTTCAAAAATAACACAATTTATATTAATGGATCAGGGTTAGGAAACATCATATCTCCAGACAAGCCCATATATATGGGTAATAGCGGAACTGGCACCAGATTACTTTTAGGTTTAGTTGCTGGTTCGGATGCAACTGTTACATTTTATGGAGATAACTCTTTAAATAAGAGACCTATGAGTAGAGTAATTATTCCATTAGAAAAAATGGGAGCAAAATTTATTTTTGCTAAACCGGGCAGGCTTCCTCTGACAGTAATTGGTGCTCGCAAAAAAGGAATTACCATTCCCATAAATTACAAAATACCTGTAGTCTCCGCTCAAGTAAAATCAGCTATTATTTTTGCCTCTTTAACAGCTAGAGGTAAATCAAAAATAGTAGAGAAGAATAGGTCTAGAAATAATACTGAAAAAATGCTTTCAGATTGTGGTGTAGATATTAGGACCAAGACTCAAAAGAATAAAAGTATTGTCATTGAATTGGAAGGAGTTTCATATGTTAATTCAAAGAAAGTAAAAGTTCCAGGAGATCCTTCAACTGCAGCATTTCTAGTAGTTGCTGCCTTAATTACAAAAGATAGTAAAGTTACATTGGAGAATATTTACTATGATAGATTTAGACTGAAAGTTTTTGATGTATTAAAAAAAATGGGTGCTAAAATAAAGATAATAAAAAATGAGAACAAAAAGACTTGCAATATAAGAGTAATTTCTTCTGCACTAAATAATTTAACTATACCAAGCAATTTAGCGTCTTATTTAATAGATGAATATCCTATTCTCTCAATAGCCGCTGCTTGTGGTTCAGGAATTATGACAATGAAGGGCTTAGAAGAACTAAGATATAAGGAAAGTGATAGGCTAATTGCAATTTTTCAAGGTTTGAAATCATCAGGAGTCAAAACAAGTATAAAGAAAAATACTCTAATTATAGAAGGAATGAAACAAATAGTAGGAGGTAACATTATATTAGCTAAAGATGATCACAGAATAGCTATGGCTTTTAACATACTAAGTTTGATAACAAAGAAGCCTATTTTTGTCGAAGGTAATAATTCTATAAGAACTAGTTTTCCTCTATTTTTTGACTGCCTACAAGCTTTAGGGGTCAAAATAAAAAAAAGATGAAATATAAAAACCATATAATTACAATAGATGGACCAGCAGCTTCGGGAAAAGGCACAATATCAAAGGTATTAGCAGAAGAACTTGAATTATATCATATAGAAACAGGACTATTTTATAGAATCTTAGCGTTAGAATATTTAAAAGTAAAAAATTATAAAATTTCCCTAAGTTCATTTCTAAAGAAATTAGATAAAAAAATCTTTTTTGGTAGTACAAGTAATAAAAATGAGATATATGATACCCGAGTAACTGATACATCTTCTTTACTAGCAAAGAAAGCAATAATAAGAAAATTTATAGTAAAAGCACAGAAGGATTTAATTAAATCACATTCTCTGAAATATAAAGGTATTATTTTGGATGGAAGAGACTGTGGGACTGTAATAGCTCCTCAAGCAGTTGTAAAAATATTTATTACTGCAAAACTGGAAGTTAGGGCTATGAGGAGATTTGAACAAATTAGTAAAAAAAATGATAAAATTCTTTATAAAAATATTCTACTAGAATTATCAAAACGTGATGAAAGAGACGTTAAAAGAAAGAACTCACCTTTATATCAAGCAAGGGGTTCTTATTTAGTTGATAGTAGCGAACTAAATCTTATTGATACAATTAAGATTGTAAAAAAAATAATTTTAAGTAAACTACCATATTTGGAAATTAAATAAACTAATGTTAGTATGAAAGAGGGAAAACATGGAAAAAGAAATCTCCACTTCAAAAAAAGCTAAGACTTTTTCTAGCAAAGAAAACTTTGCTGATTTACTAGAGGAGTCTTTTAAAAAGGAGATAAAAAAAGTAGGTAGTTTAGTAAGAGGAGAAGTTGTAGCCATTGAGAAGGAATCAGTAATCATAGATATAGGTTATAAATCAGAGGGAAGAGTTCCCTTGAAAGAATTTTCACCTCCTGATAAAAAACCTGAAGTTGGAGATGAAGTAGAAGTATTTTTTGAAAATGCTGAAAATAAGTTTGGAGATGCTGTACTTTCTAGAGAAAGAGCTAAAAGAGAAGCAGCTTGGAAAATAATGGAAAAAGCTCTAAAGAATAAAGAAAAAGTTAAAGGGAATATCTTTTCAAGAGTAAAAGGTGGATTTTCAGTAGATCTGAATGATGCAATTGCTTTCTTACCTGGTAGTCAAGTAGATGTTAAGGTTATAAAAGATAATTCTTACTTACTAGGAACAGAACAAGTCTTTCACATACTTAAGATGGATAGGAAACGCGGGAATATTGTAGTGTCCAGGCGTTCAGTATTAGAAGAAGGAAGGGCAGAAGCCAAGAAAGAGTTAGTTTCTACCATAGAGGAAGGTCAGATCATGGAGGGTGTTGTTAAAAATATTACTGACTATGGAGCTTTCGTTGACCTAGGAGAAGTAGATGGTCTTTTACATGTAACAGACATTTCATGGAAAAGAATTAGCCACCCATCGGAAATTTTAAAAGTAGGACAAAAAATAACCGTAAAACTAATAAAGTATAATACAGATACTCAAAGGTTGAGCTTGGGAATGAAACAACTCAATGAGGATCCTTGGAAAGGCGCTGGCGAAAAATTTAAAGTTGGCAATAAATATAAGGGCATTGTAACTAATATTGCAGATTATGGAGCCTTTGTTGAAATAGATAAGGGTATAGAAGGGCTAGTGCATGTTTCAGAAATGAGTTGGACAAAAAAATCTAATAATCCTTTCAAAGTAGTATCAGCTGGTAAGGAGGTAGAAGTAGTAATTTTAGACTTCGATGAAGAAAAGCGAAGACTTAGCTTAGGAATGAAACAAGCTACCGAAAATCCTTGGGAAAAAGTCAAGGATAAATTATCTATTGGAGATATACATGAAGGAGAAATAAACAATATTACAGAGTTTGGATTATTTGTAAAAATAAATGAAGAAGTAGATGGTCTCATCCATATTAATGATATTTCATGGACTGAAAATTCAGAAGAGCAACTCAAAAAATATAGTAAAGGCATCAAAGTTAAAACAAAAATATTAGAGATAGATCCGGAAAAAGAAAGAATTGCACTTGGTATAAAACAGTTAGAGAAAGATCCTTTTGTAGAAGCTTTAGGCGACAAAATTAAAGTAGGAAAAGTAGTTACTTGTGTAATTGATAATGTAATAGATAATGGTCTAGAAGTTAGCTTAGATAATAACTTGCAAGGATTTATAAAGAGAACAGAACTATCAAGAGATAAGGAAGAACAAAAATCTTCTAGATTTGCCAAGAAAGAAAAAGTAGACGCAATGATAGCTTCTATAGATAAGAATAGTAGAAAAATTATGTTATCTATAAAATCTATGGAACTTGCAGACGAAAAACAAGCAATGAAGGATTACGGGTCAACAGACTCAGGAGCTTCGCTCGGGGATATATTAGGAGCTGCTTTAGAGGCTAAATCTAATGACAAAAAAGAAAATCTGGTTAATAAGAAAAAAGAGGAAAAAAAACCAAGTAAGTAAGGAGAGTTTTTGAAAAAGTCAGACTTAATTTCTGAAATAGCATCTAGCCAAAATTTAACGGTAAAAGATGCCCAAAAGATTGTTACTATCATTATTAGCGAAATAACACAGACATTATTTTTAGGCGAAAGAGCTGAATTTAGAGGTTTTGGAGTATTCTCTTCAAGAACACGTGAGGAAAGACATGGGAGAAATCCTAAAACGGGAGAAAAAATAATAGTTAGACGAAAATTTATACCTCATTTTAGAATGGCTAAAAAGCTTTATAAAAAAATAAATTAAATGTTGAAAAATTGTTAAAATCTCTTTTATTATTTTTTATTTTCCTAATGCTATTATTTTTTGGTTACTTTAATAAGGAAACTATCACTATTAAATTGCTACCGGATATAGATATATCACTACCTCTTTATTTATTATTTTATATAAATTTGGCCTTAGGAGTTTTAATGTCAGCCATTTACAATTTTATCAGAAAAAAATAAAATATGATTAAATCGAATAAGATAATATGTGCTTTGGATTTGCCTGATCTAGAAGACATTAAAAGGTTAGTTTATTCTATAGAATATGACATTTTATATAAATTTGGCATGGAATTTTTTTATAACTTTGGCATGAAAGGCATAGAGGAAGTAAAAAAAATTAAACCAAATTGCAAAATATTTTTAGACTTAAAGCTTCATGATATTCCGAATACAGTTAAACGTTCTATACCACCATTATTGAAAAAAATAAACCCTGATATTTTAACTATCCACGCATCTGGAGGAAGAAAAATGATAGAAGAAGCTGTAAAAATTACTAACGAAACCTCTTTAGAACTAGATATTAAGAGACCACTTTTAATTGGCGTCACTATACTAACAAGTTTATCTCAGGGAGATCTAATTGAGATGGGTTTAAATGAGAAACTGGAAAATTACGTATTAAATTATGCAAAGTTATCTAAAAATTCAGGTTTAGACGGGATTGTTTGTTCAGCATTAGAAACAAGAAATGTTAAAAAAAAATTAGGTAATAACTTTAAAATAATTACACCAGGCATAAGAATTTTAAATTCAAATAATCAAGATCAGGCAAGAGTTGTCACTCCCAAAGAAGCATTTAATAATGGTTCTGATTATATTGTTATGGGTAGGGCTTTGATTTCTGCAGAAGAACCAAATAAGGTTATAGAAAAGATAATAAGTGAAGTTTAAAAATGAAGACGAAAATAAAAATCTGTGGTTTAAATTCAATCGACGAAGTAGAAGCTGTACACAAGAATGGTGCATTCTGGTATGGGCTAATATTTTACGAACCTTCGCCTAGAAATATTACTTTAGAAAAGGCCAAATATATGGTTTGCAACGGTCCTTCTGATATAAAACCAGTAGCTGTAACTGTAGACTGTAATTTGGAAAAGATTAGGAAGATAGCAAATATTGGTGTAAAAACAATACAATTGCATGGAAAAGAAGATAGTTCATTCTGTAAATATTTAAAGAATAATTTTGATTTTGAGATAATAAAAGCGTTAAGTATTGAAAGTTTTAGTGATGTTTTATTGGCAAAAAAATACATTGATTGTGTTGATTGGATATTATTTGACTATAAATCAAGAGAATTACCCGGCGGAACGGGAAGATCGTTTAACTGGGAAATACTTAGAAATAGTAAGTTAAATTATAAATGGATACTCTCTGGTGGATTGGACTATAATAATGTATTATCAGCTTTAGAAATAACAAAAGCTAATGCTTTAGACGTTTCATCAGGAGTAGAGGATAAAGATGGAAAAAAGTCTAAAAATTTGATTGCAAGATTTTGTGAAGAGGTTGTAAATTATAATGAGTTTAAAAATGTTTAATAAATATTCCTTTAAAGAATTTCCAGATAAAGATGGTAATTTTGGAGATTACGGTGGTAGGTTTGTTGCAGAAACTTTAATTCCACTAATATCAGATTTAGAAAAAAAATATCTATTTTATAAAAAAGATAATAAGTTTAAAGAAGATTTTGCAAAACTGGCTACAGACTATATAGGAAGACCAAGTCCTCTCTATTTCGCTAAAAACCTTACAAATTTTGCTGGAGGTGCAAAAATATATTTTAAAAGAGATGAGCTAAATCATACAGGTGCACACAAAATAAATAATTGTTTAGGACAAATTCTTCTTGCCAAAAGAATGAATAAAAAGAGAATAATTGCAGAAACAGGGGCAGGACAACATGGAGTAGCGACTGCAACTGTTTGTGCATTATTTGGAATGCAATGCGTTATTTTTATGGGAACTAAAGATATAGAAAGACAAAAACCAAATGTTTTTAAAATGAAATTGCTAGGAGCGGATATTAAACCAGTAAGTTCAGGTTCTTCTACACTAAAAGATGCGATGAATGAGGCTCTGCGAGACTGGGTTAGTAATGTTGATAATACATTTTATATAATAGGAACTGCTGCGGGGCCACATCCTTATCCTATGATGGTAAGAGATTTTCAATCAGTTATAGGTAAAGAGCTAAGAAAGCAAATTCTTAAAAAAGAAAAAAAATTACCAAATACACTTGTGGCATGTGTTGGAGGGGGATCTAATGCTTTAGGATTATTTTATGAATTTTTAGATGAAAGAAAAATCAGTTTATATGGAGTAGAAGCAGGTGGGAAAGGAATTAAATCTGGAGCACATTCAGCATCTTTAAGTGCAGGAAGTCCAGGAATTCTTCATGGTAATAAAACTTATTTATTACAAGACAAGGATGGTCAAATTAAAGAAGCACATTCAATTTCAGCTGGCTTAGACTATCCTGGTATTGGGCCAGAACATAGTTGGCTAAAAGATAAAGGAAGAGTAAAGTATGTTTATGTTAATGATAAACAGGCTTTAAATGCTTTAAAATTATGTAGCAGGCTAGAGGGTATAATTCCAGCTTTAGAGCCAGCACATGCTCTACATTTTGTTCTAAAGTATGCTTCTCAGAAAAAGAGGGACCATATCATTGTTATGAATATGTGTGGAAGAGGAGATAAGGATCTTGATACTATTATGAATTCATTAAAATAATTGTATAATGATAGACAGAATAGATAATACTTTTAGAAAGTTAAGAGAAAATAATCGAGCTGCTCTTATAACATTCTTAACAGCAGGCGATCCCAGCATATCTACAACTTTAAAGATAATAAAAAAATTACCGAAAGCTGGAGCTGATCTTATAGAGTTGGGAATGCCATTCAGTGATCCAATGGCAGACGGGCCAACTATCCAGAAAAGTTATAATAGGGCTTTAGAAAATGGAACGAAAATAATTAAAATTTTTAATATGGTAAAATTTTTTAGAAAAGACGACTCCTATACTCCCATAATACTCATGGGGTATTATAACCCTATATTCAAGTATGGTGTTGATAAATTTATAGAAAATGCTAGAAAGAACGGTATCGATGGAGTATTAATTGTTGATCTTCCAAGTGAGTCTGACAAAAAGATAGAAAAAAAGTTCTATAATTCTAAATTAAAATTTATAAAGTTGACTACTCCTACGACTAATTCTTTAAGATTAAAAAAAATAATAAGTAAGACCACTGGTTTTTTGTATTATGTATCTATTACAGGTATTACTGGTGCTAAAATAAATAGTTTCAAACATATAGAGGAAAGCTATAAAAGACTTAAAAAGATAGCTAAATTACCTTTTGTAGTTGGCTTTGGCATTGATACTCCAGAAAAAGCAAATAAGGTAGCAAGATACGCAGATGGAGTTGTAGTGGGTAGTGCAATTATTAAACAAATAGAAAATAATAAAAATAATGATAACCAAATAATCAAAAATGTTCTTAAACTAACTAAACAGTATTCAAAAAAAATTAAAACAGCAAAGCTAGGTGAAAAATGAATTGGTTGACTAACTTTGTAAAACCCAAACTAAGATCTATAAAGTCTAAAATAATTAAAAAAGAAAATTTGTGGGAAAAATGTACTTCTTGCAATCAGATGATCTTTCACAGAGAATTAAAAGAACAGCAATTTGTATGTCCTAATTGTGATTTTCATATGCAGATGCCGATAGAGAATAGGCTAGAAAGTATTTTCGATAACAAAAAATTTGAAGAAATCAAAATACCAGAAGTAACCGAAGACCCATTAAAATTTAAAGATAAAGTCAAATATCAAGAAAGACTTAAAAAAGAAAGGGAAAAAGTCAAAAGGCAAGATGCTATATTACTGGCTTCAGGAAAAATATATAATATAGAAATTGTAGCAGCTATAATGGACTTTAACTTTATGGGGGGATCCATGGGATTAAAAGTTGGAGAGGGCATAGTGAAAGCAACCCAAGTTGCAAAAAAGCAAAAATGCCCACTTCTAATGATATCTTCATCAGGAGGTGCAAGAATGCAAGAAGGTATTTTATCTTTAATGCAAATGCCAAAAACTGTTG
>MDTD01075801.1_pt1 | contig 34805 bp, 26 predicted proteins | sample 811221 | NCBI WGS metagenome assembly MDTD01 (sample SAMN05326646, study PRJNA326480) | marine metagenome | isolation source: seawater | place: Pacific Ocean: South West | collected 2011
CGCCGCCCAGGCCCTGACCCGTGAAAAAGAGCATCGGTCCGTGGAGCCCGAGCACCTGTTGTCCGCCCTGATGGATACCAGCATCATGGGGGCGTTGATGCAAAAATTGGCGGTGAACCCGCAGAACATCCAGTCCCGGTTGGATCTGGAGCTGGCCAAATACCCGCGCGCTGTGGATGCGGAAACGCATTTTTCTCCCCAGTTGGTCAAAGTGACCTCCGCGGCCGAAGTGTTGGCCACCAAAAAAGGGGAAAAAGAAGTCAGTCTCTTGGACCTGGTGTTTTCCATCAGCGATGGTGCCATTTGCCAAAGTGGGGCGGGGCGCATCTTGCGCTCCACGGGACTCACCAAGAAGAACTTGCTCAATTTGGGGACCAAAAGAAGCCAGCCAACCGCCAAATCTGCCAATGGCAAGACACAAAAAAAATCGGCGCCGCAACCGGTGGCCGCTGCCAAACCGAAAACGGCGGGCGCAAAGCCCAACGATCGAGAAGTGCTCGACAGCGTGACAAGAAACCTCACTCAAATGGCCAAATCGGGTGAACTCAATAAAATCATTGGTCGCGATTTAGAAATGCGCCGCATCATTCAAGTTTTGTCTCGCCGCACCAAAAACAACCCCGTTCTGATCGGAACACCGGGAGTTGGTAAAAATGCCATCATTGAAGGGTTGGCCCAGAGGATCGCCAGTGGCGACGTGCCTTCGGCGCTTAAAGGTAAAGAACTTTTGGCCTTGGATATCGGCGCATTGTTGGCGGGAGCGACCCTCAGAGGGCAGTTCGAAGCCCGCTTAAAACAGGTGATGTCGGCCGTGAAATCCTCCGACGGCCAAATCCTATTGTTTGTTGATGAAATACATACATTGGTCGGGGCTGGTGGCGACGGGGCGTCCGATGCCTCAAATCTTTTGAAGCCCGCACTAGCGCGAGGGGAAATTCAGGTACTGGGCGCCACCACACCTGATGAGTTTCGCAACAGCATTGAAAAAGACGCGGCGCTGGATCGCCGGTTTCAATCCGTACAGGTTCAAGAGCCCACGCCTGCCGAGGCTTTGCGCATTTTGCGCGGGGTGAAAAACCGTTTCGAGAGTTACCATGGGGTCCGAGTGGTGGATGCAGCGTTGGTGGCGGCAGTACAGTTCGCAGAGCGATACATCACCGACCGTGCGTTGCCGGACAAGGCGCTGGATTTGGTCGATGAGGCAGCAGCACGATTGAAAGTGGAAATCGATTCAGTACCCATCGAAATCGATAATGCCGAAAGGCAGATCACGTTGCTCCAGATTGAAAAAGAAGCACTGGGTCAAGAAGAAACCGAAGACGCCAATAAAGAACGACAAAGATTGGACGGCGAAATCACCGTGTTGAGAGAGGAAGCAAAAGGCTTCAGAATGCAATGGGAAGAAGAGTTGAGCTTGATTCAATCCATGGGTGCCCTCACCGAGAGTTTGGCGCACAGTGAAGATGAACTGAGCAAAGCCCGCGAAGAAAAAGCCATCACAGTGGCAGGGGAGCTTGTGGAGCAGGTCGCTCGCCTCAAAGAGGAGCTGAAGGAAACCGAAGAGAAACTCGCTGCCCTCCATCAAAAAGGGAAGCTGGTCAACCAAGAAGTCTGTGCTGAGGACATTGCCGAGGTGGTGGGCGAGATCACCGGCATCCCAGTGGCAAGCATGCTCGAAGAGGAGCGGACCAAGCTGGTGCGAATGGAGCAACGTTTGGGTGAACGCGTTATCGGACAGGCAGAGGCCATTGGCGGAATTGCGGATGCGGTTCGTCGTTCTCGTGCAGGTTTGCAAGACCCCTCTCGACCTGTGGGCAGCTTTTTCTTCTTGGGACCCACGGGTGTTGGCAAAACAGAATTGGCCAAGGCGGTGACTCATTTTCTCTTCGACAATGAAAAAGCGTTGGTGCGTTTGGACATGTCGGAGTTCATGGAAAAACACTCTGTGGCACGCTTGATTGGGGCGCCACCCGGGTATAAAGGAGCGGATGAAGGCGGGCAGCTGACCGAGGCCGTTCGCAGGCGACCCTACTCGGTGGTGCTCTTCGACGAGGTGGAAAAAGCCCATCCCGACGTCTTTAATATCTTGCTTCAGGTTTTAGATGAAGGCCGGCTTACCGACAGCCAGTCCCGTCCGGTGGATTTTCGAAACACTGTGATTATCATGACTTCAAATATCGGTTCTTATCACTTATTAGAGGCCAGTATCGATGATGGTACCATTGAAGACGACGCAAAAGAAAAAGCCATGGCTGAGCTGCGCTCGCATTTTAGACCCGAGTTTTTAAATCGCGTGGACGAAATCACCATGTTTCATGGCTTGACCCGACAAAATATTGAGGCCATTGCCGCGATTCAGTTTAAAAAATTGGACACCCTGCTCTCTTACCAGGAGTTGGCCCTCGATTTTACCGAGGAAGCCCGAACCATCGTCATCGACGCGGGTTACGAGCCGGCCTATGGAGCGCGTCCTTTAAGGCGAGCCATTCAAAAGCTGGTTCAAGACCCCATGTCGGTATGTATCCTCGAAGGTCGATTTGTGCCGGGGGATACTATTTTGGCCGTGGCCAAAGAGTCACCTGACGAAGACGCGCCGTTGGATTTTATCAAAAAATAGGTTTCATTCGCCGGGTTCGGTCATCAAATAAATGGATGCACCCAAACTTGCAGCAGTGGCCAAGGCACTGACCCCACCAATGAATGCATCGTTGATTTGCGCATTTTTAAGCTCAGACACGTAGTCTTCTGGGAGCGTGTCATCTTTGACCATTTCTTCGATTTGAAAATAATCGGCCCAAAAGAAAGTGCTGGTGCCACCGCTGATCACGGCCAGTACGAGGTTAAACATCAGCCAACCGGAGGAGTCTTCGCTATGAACGGTGCGGCTGGGCTCCACGCGTTGGATGCGTTGCAAGGTGTTCTCTTGAGATGCTTTAACTTTTTTGGGTGTTTCAGCGGAGGCGTATCGACTGGGACCATTTCCCGCCTCGTCATAGGCCACCACGAAGTATTCGAAACCTGTTTTGGACAAGTCCAATGGAAGCCGGGTCATGAACATGCCCCCCGTACCGGCGATCATGGGGGTGGATTGCCATTCTGCCTCGGCACTGTCTCGCCAATGTACTTCCACCAGCGCCACGCCTGAGCGATCATCAAACAAGACCGCGGAGACAATGGGTGGAGAAGCTGTACTGGATGATGCCACCATCACCGTTTCGATGGTGGGCGCGTTTTGATCCAGTTTGGCTGACTGCGTGAGAGGAGGTGGGAGCGCCGGTGGTGGCGCCGGTTGCTTTTCTTCAGTATTCTGAGGGGCTACCGATGGGGAGGGTAACTGCTCAGCCGGGGATATGGCCGCGGCCTCTGTCGTCGCAGTATCAGGGGCGTTGTTCTCTTGCGCTCGTACCCAATTGCTGTTGACCAAAAAGAGGAGAGCAGAAATGAGAGAAAAGATTCGCATTGAAGACAACCTGTCGGGCTAATCCGCTAATACTTTGACGCAGACCACTGTGATGTTGTCTGTGCCACCATTTTCGTTGGCTTGATCGATGAGAGCGTGGCACATGCCTTCAACGTCATTGGCTTTCTCCACGTCGTTCAAATACGCTTGAACCATGTCATTCATATCTTCATCTTTAATCATTCCGCTCAGCCCGTCGGTGCACAGCATATAGAGGTCACCAGGGCTGGGTTCCATTCGGTTCACATCTACTTCCACTTGGTCTTTCATTCCGAGCGCACGAACGATGACATTTTTGTGTGGAAAGTTTTCGATTTCATCAGGCGTTAAGGTGTGATTTTTGAGATAGTCGTTGAGCAGTGAATGGTCTTCTGTGATTTGTTCAATTTGGCCATCTCGAAATCGATAGGCGCGGCTGTCCCCGCAGTGCCCGGTGTAAATGCCTTCGGAGCTGAATAAGGCCGCAACAATGGTGGTGCCCATGCCGCGCTTGCGCGCGTCGGTTTGTGCCGTTTCAAAAATTTGTCGGTTGGCCAGTTTGATGCCAGTGGCCAATCTGTTCTCTTCGAATTGAAGTCCGCGGCGTTCTTTATAGGGCCAAGTGATTTCTTGGTCTTCAGAAGTGCTCTTAAAGAATTCGGCGACCGTACCCACTGCGATTTGTGAAGCAACTTCACCACATGCGTGGCCGCCCATGCCATCAGCCACCACAAACAGATTCTCTTCAGGCACTTGAACGAGACAGTCTTCGTTGTGTGTGCGCTTCATGCCTACATTTGTTGCGCCGGCGGCCAAGAGTTTCATGGTTCCTCAAATCAAAAGATGCGTGACAGAAATGTCCTTAACACTTTATTCTCCCAAGAGTTTTTCAAGATATGGGGCTTGCTGTCAAACCCTAGTTGGGGGAAATAGCAATTCGCGTCAAAAAAGGTCCAATGGTGTGAAATCAAATCCAGCCAGCCACGTTCAAAATATGCAGGCACCCATGGGTGTGTTGAGAGTTTTGGACCAATCCTTAAGCCATTGGCAAGCCCAGGCACGGTCTCAAATACAGGCAGATACTTTGGGAGAAGCTTGGGCAGAGAATTTATTTGTTACGCCCAATTGGGGGGCCTTTGTTGCCCAATCTATGGGCGGGAGCTGCGATGGGGCCGTGAACTTGGTGGTGCCCAAAAAAACTCATGTTTTCCAGCCTTTTAGCTCCCCGGGCACCCAGGCCACACTGACCTTTCGGCCCGGCGGTGGTCACATGGGCACCTTTGAAACCCAGCTCTTGGAAGAAAAAAGTTTTAGGACCGATCCTTATGGGCCTCAGCCTCATCACCTGATTTTGCCTGTTTACGAGGCATGGGGCATCAATCTGACTCACTGGAGTCAGGTTTTGGACACCAATCTGATGGCGCTTTATTGGCAAAAGAAGCAGCTTGGGCTGTCCAGCAACAATCGTCTGGGTCGGAACGTTAAAATTCACCCCACCGCTCATGTGTCGGGCGCGGTGCTGGAAGATCACGCTGTCGTAGAAGCTTTTGCCTCGGTGATCGACAGCCAAATAGGTGAAAAGTCTAGGGTTGCAGCCAACAGCGTTTTGCACACCTCGGTCTTGGGCGCCGGGTCACAAACCCTCGTGGACACGCATCTGCGGCGGGTGGTGGTGGGCCAAAACACCACCATCGCCAACTTGGGTTTGTTCGATTCTTTGGTGGGGGATGATGCCTTTGTCACCACAGCGGTGAGTGTTTTTGGTCTCTTGCCCCGCCAATACCCTGAAATAGAAGGGAAAACCTTATACCGGCCTGTGATCGGCGTGGGGATTGGCGATGGGGCTGTGGTGGGGGCACGCGCACTTTTTCAGGCTGGGGTGTACCTGCCGAAAGGGGCCATGGTGGTGGGGCGCCCCGATGAAGCCGCCTCAAAACTAGATGAAGCCCATTTAAAAAGGGCGAAAATGCAGATAGGGGATCCTTTGGAACAGGTATAAGCGAGGATTTTCCATGCAAAGCTGGAACGGGGAAAAAGCCCAACCATCACCTTTAGGCGATCATGATGTGCCTGAGCTCAGCCAATTGCTGAAAGGCAAGCGGTTGGCTTTGCTGATCACGGGCGGGATCGCAGCCATTAAAGCGCCCCTGTTCGCGCGGACCTTACGAAAACATGGGGCTGATGTGGTGGCATTCTTGTCATCGGAGGCCACGCGATATGTCACTGCTGAGGCCATGTCTTGGTGCTGTAATCAGGAGGCAGTGACCCACTTAACGCCCAAGGCCGAGCATCTTTTTGATGGCGCACCCTTCGATGCCTATTTGGTTGCACCTGCAACTTATAACACCATTAACAAGGTGGCTCAGGGAATCGCAGACGGGGCGGTGACTGCCACCTTAGCCACGGCTTTAGGGCGCATGGAACAGGGGAAAGCCCAAGTGTTGTTTGCCCCCACCATGCACGGTGACATGAACAACGCCATCTTACGAAGGTCAATCAAAACATTGTCTGATATGGGCGTCTTTTTTATTCCCCCGCGTGATGATTACGGCAAACACAACCTGCCGGAAGAGGAAAACATGGTGATGGCTTTGGCACGAGCCATGTCTAAGTCTCCTCTAAAAGAAAAAAACATCGTTGTGACGGGGGGCCCCACGCCCGTTTTCTTAGATGATGTGCGCCGCATTACAAATAAATTCACCGGAAGGTTGGGCGCCGATATTGCGCAAGCGCTTTACGCCAGAGGCGCCAATGTGCATTTGATACACGGCCAAAGTACGTTCACGCCACCATCGGGACTTCCCCATGAAGTGGTGGCCTCCTACAATGCATACCGACAGGCAGTACAAAGTCGACTAAAATCCCAAGACATTCATGCTGCCATCTTCTCCGCAGCGGTGGCGGATTATGAGCCGATTGAAGCCACGTCTGGCAAGGTCGAAAGTGGTCAAGCCCAATGGGATGTGTCACTGAAACCCACGGCAAAAGTTATTGACGAGGTGGCACAAGCTTTTCCAGACCTCACGCGCGTGACCTTTAAATATCAAGAAAATGTATCTCACGAGCAGCTGATGGACATTGCCCAAAAAAGGGTCGCAGCGGGAACGCCACTCGTGGTCGCGAACCGAGGCGAAGACAAAGGGCCCCAGGGGGAACAAGTGGCATACCTGGTGAGTGCCCAAGGTGAAATTCGCTTGGTGGGTAAAAAAGCCATCGCCGAGGGCATCGTTCATTGGTTGGAAACCAACCTGTCTTAAAAGTTATGACACGGGTTGTGTCGCACCCAGCCAAGTGAGCTTTTCTTTGCACACGGAACTCAAAGATTGCACCAATTTTTTCATGGGGACCAATTGTCGTTGCGTCGCCATTTCTTGAAAAGTGTTTTCCAGGCGACGCAGTTTATCGTTCAAGGGGACTTTAAGATCGTTTTGTGCGGTTTTAAGGGCATCCTCAAAACCATCCTGTGGGTCGGCAAAGTCGATGGCGTGCAACTCCAAAATCGCGGGTTGTTTTCGTCGCAGCACAGACCGGGTCATCATTTGCCCCACGCGATCGGGGGCAAGTACCAAGGTGGTTCCGAGCCAAGGGAGCCTCGCTGGCCCCGCAACGCTGATGGGCACTTCTAAAATCCGACGGGCATGCTCTTGAAGTTTTGCCGGCTTAAAACGAATGTTGCGCATGGGGAAAAAGGGCTCGGGCGGCACCAAAAATTCTCGCATTTCACCCACCAAAGAATGGCTGGTTTTCTTTTGCATTTGGTACATGCCGATGGCGGTGGCCCGTGCCGCAAAATAAGCCGGCGTGGGAAAGAAACTGGAGTCGTACTGATAGCCTAAATCTTCGAGCACATCGAAGAGCGCTTCGCTTTGATTGTAGCCTGGCGCACGAAAACCCACTGGCGCCTGACCCGTTACTTCTTGAATCAACACGTGCGCTTTTCGAACGTCCTGGCGCATGTCCTCTTGGGGCAGTCGACTCAATGCGTAATCGTGAAGGTATGAGTGATTGGCTATTTCGTGACCCTCTGCGGCGGCTTGTTCAATTATTTTTCGATTGGCCGAATTTTCGAGGTCACGACCGATGACGAAAAGTGTGGCTTTGATGTTCAAGTTGGCCATGGCGTCTAAAAAGCGAGGTAACGCTTTTTCATAAATGGGATCGGCTTCATCTTCCGGGAAAGGCAAGCCATGTATTTGTCGGTAGCAAACCGTACTGTCTACGTCGATGGATACCGAGCCCAGTTGTTGATGTGTTCCGCTCATGATTCACCCAATTCGGCCATGTCGGAGTGGGGATAAATATGTCGCGCCAAAAAAGCCACCCACACCAAAATAAAACCCAATGCAGAAAAGATAGGATCCGCACTAATGGGAATCAACAACATCAAAAACACGTGAGATAAGGCGAACCTACCGAAAGCCAAAGGGCTTCTTTTCACCAAAAAGAGCCCAACCCACTCGGATAAGACCAAGGGAAAGCCCCAGGTCACGGTGGTCCAAACGGCGGGTTGATTGTCCAAAACCACCTGCCATTGCAGGTAAACCATTTCTGTGAAAACGATCACCGTACCTAAGGCCAACACCAATACGCCCGCGGCCGCGGCATCTTTGGCCAGCATTGCCAGGCGATGATAGTCTTTGATGTGTAAGTCCACGAATGCTTCTAAGGCCGTATTTAAGATTTCGGCAAACAAGACCAGGGCGATGGAGAAAATTAAGGCCACGCGAATGGACAGATCGAAGGGGAGTGCGGTGGCCACCAAGGTGACCATCAGAGCGGCGAGCCAGTGGATTTTCATGTTCCGCTGAGTGGCCAGGGTACGTGCCACGCCCGCTCCAGCCGCTGCGAAAGAGGCACTCAAACCCCCTTGGGCAAAAGCCCGGGGAATCTGATCGAGCGCTTCATTTTTGAGGTCTGGGAGTTTGACTTCTTGGGGCATTTGGCTTCCTGGTTGGGTTCCCCACTTATAACAAAAAAACCCTTTACGCGTGTGAGTAAAGGGTTTTTCGGATGAGCGTTTACAGTGTGAACTGTTTTTGGGTGGCGTTTGCCATCCTTGCTATTGGGTGCAGGTTTGCAAGCAAGAACCAGAGGTGGCGCCTGCACTGCTGACCACACACATGTGGGTGGCTTCGCAGGGGTTGCTGTTGTCACACATCGGGGCGTCCGCAGGATAGGAGCCATCTTGATTAGAGCAAAGATAGAAGGTGTTGGTGCCATCTGAGAATCCCATGCAGAAGAGTCCCTCGGGACAGTCACCCGTGGACGGTTCTGGACAGGTGCACACTTCGGCGATTCCTGCCACCGTACAGTTCGCGGCCACAATTTCGTCGCAGCTGGCTGCGAGGTACTGATTGAGGGATACTTCAGTTGCGCTGGGGTCTGCGGCGCATTGATTGGCACAGGCCGCAATATCACCGACCACGTCTTGGGTACACACGGGGTCCATACATTCCTTGGTCTTTTCACAGACTTCGGTACACAAAGCGGTTAGGTCGGTGGAAGAACCATCGGTGCTACCATCGCTACTGCCATCGGTGCTGCCATCGCTGTTGCCATCGGTGCTGCCATCGCTGCTACCATCGCCACTTCCATCCGTATTTTGGGCGCTGAGGCCGCGGTCATCATCATCTGCTACAGCAGTGGTGGTGTCGATACACGCGGGAAAAAGCGCGAGGCTCAGTAAGGTGGCGAGTGCGATTGTCCAGTTCAATTTTTTCATACGACGGTCTCCTTAGAAATGAAGTCTCGCTTGTAACCCATTGAAAACCCCTGACAAGGGGGTCTACGTAGAAACAAAAAAAGGCTCCGAAATCGGAGCCTTTTGATGATTATCCTATTAAAAAAGGATTACTTGCGGCGGCGACGGATGGCCAACAAGCCGAAAGCGAACAGAGCAGCCAAGGAGACGTTCCCTGCGCCTGTGGCCTGACAGCCAAATCCGGTGGTGGCTGCTGGTTCTTCTGCATCGTCGGTCCGGGTGGTACCATCGTTGGTATCGCCAGTTTCGGTGCCGGTGCCGGTGCCGGTGCCAGTGCCAGTGCCAGTGCCAGTGCCAGTGCCAGTACCCGTGCCGGTCTGCTCGGTGCCACAGGTGCCCATGGCCGTGGAGCTTGCACCGTTACAGAACAGGCCGTCAGCGCATTTGAAATAGGTGTTGTCACAGGGGTTGCCTGCAGGAATGCCCACGCAAGCGCCGGAGGTACAGCTGGAACCACCGATTTCAGCGCTGGTGCAGTCGTAGCCCATGGCTTGGCCCCAAGGCAGACAGCTGGCCATCATCACGTTACCCTCACAGGTGGGCTGGTAGTTTTCGCTGGGTGTACAGGTGCCAGTTCCACTTTCGCATTTGCCAGTAGACAAGGAACAATAAAGGTTGGATGCAGCACCGTTTGCGTCGCCACATGCGAAGTAAATGTTACTTTCGCCACCACTGAAAGCACAACCGGTGCCTTGCGGAAAAGCACACCAGGAGCCCCAGTTATCCAGCATGGCGCAAGTGCCAACGACGCTGCCGTCTTCAAGAAGGTCAGCACAGGCGATTCTTTCGAGCGCACTGTCAGCCGTTGCTTCTTCGTCAGGCGCGGTGCAGTAGATGGCGTCGGTTCCATCACATTGGCCTTCGTAAGTCACTTGGTCATTGGTGCCATCGTTGTCGTAGTCGGCGCCGCCACAGGTTTCTTCAGCCAAGGCATTGGTGCCCATAAAAGAAACGAAAAGAACAGAAAGTATCGCTAATTTTTTCATAAATCTAAACCTCGAAAGAAGAAGAAGGGTTGAAAAGCAACTGCGGCCAGGCCGGGTAAAACCCGTTTGGATCCTGATCGAAACCGAGTTGTGGCACACAGACCCACACCCCGCAATACGGAATTAGGGGCAGGGGGTGAACTAAAAAATTGCTCTTATTTATCGGATGCTTGAGCCACGCCTTCCGTGTTTACGGGCTGTTTTTGACGGATGTCACCAGGTTTTTTAGGGGGGGTGCAGGTCAGCACGCAAACCCCACTGGATGCGCCAGGGAACTGGCCCACACAAACGCTCCCCTTTTGGCAGGGATTAAAAAAATCACAGGGAAGATGATTGGAGGGTGTGTTGGGTTTGTCACTGCAGGCCCAACGGTCGCCATTGAGTGGGATATTGCATTGTTGGTTAGGGGCGCATTGGGCCCTAGGAGCTTCGCAGTTACAACGTTTGTTATCGAGCAGCCCCGAGCTGCAATAAACAGCATTTGTTCTGAGGCAACCCGCTTGCCGCGTTTGATGCAGCTCCTCGTCGGTGAGATCGTTGGCGGCCTTACATTGATTGAAACAGGTTTCCACCGACACCGTTGGGTTCTCGGTGCAAATATCACTCAGACAATTTTGGGTGAACTCACAATAAGCCATGCATCTGGCCGAAAGGGTCATTGGCTTTTGTTCTTCGACTTGTGCTTGTGGGGTCTGTTGGGTTTTTGCGCGCTTGTGACGTTTGGATTTGGCGTATCCAATGGTGGCGCAAAGTAAGGCGGTCCCCAAAACCAGTAACCAAACCCGTTTCATGGGATCCTCTTTTCATGCATCTCATTCATAGGGGTGAGATTATGAGGACCCTGGGCTGATTTCAAATTTGGGATGTAAAAACGCCGAAAAAAGCCTCGGCGTTTTTACGGTATTCGATTTACCTTCTAATAGCGTCGGCGCCGGGCCAACAGTGGCAGCAACAAGAAGCCCAACATCATTGGGTTGGAGCTTGAGTGTGGGGTTGCAGCTTCACAACCGCAACCACTGGTAGCGGGTGCTGTGGCCGGTGCGTCTTGACGGGGCTCAGGGCTCTGTTCTCCATCAGTGCCATCTGTGGTGCCATCTGTGGTGCCATCTGTGGTGCCATCTGCGGTGCCATCTGTGGTGCCATCTGTGGTGCCATCTGTGGTGCCATCTGTGGTGCCATCTGCAGTGCCATCTGTGGCACCGTCTGTGGCGCCGTCCGTTTCACCATCGATCCCACCATGACCGATTCCATCATCGACCACGCCCGCATCTGGGGTTGGTTCTGGTTCTTCACGATCATCATCGTCATCATCATCGCCAAAGCCCACACCAGCGCCGGGGTTGGAAACGCCACCGTCTGCATCGATTGTGTCCGGCATGCCACCGTCTGCACTGGTGATGACCGGTACGATGCCGCCATCCATGTCCACCCCAGCCGTGCATACCCCCGCTTGGGTGTCTGATAAGCCCACACAGGCCAAACCCTCGGCGCACAAGAAAGTGGTGTCATTACAGAATGCGCCTTCGATCAGCCCCACGCATGCTGCGTTGCTACAGCCCGTTCCTTGGTAAGTGTCTGAGGTACAATCCACCGCAACGATTCCAGTGCTGGAACAACGCAAGAGACGATCGCCATCGCAGGTGTACTCCTGGCCTTCGGGGCAGGTGGTGCTGGTGGTTTCACACAGTCCGGTATCCATGTTGCAGAAAAGCTCAGCGGAAGGATTGTCTACATCGTAACAAGGGAATGTAATGGTGCTGTTATTGCTGGAATTGACAAAGCGACAGCGATCGCCTTCTTTAACCGCGCACCAAGCTCCGATGTCTTCGTAGACGTGGCAGTTGCCGACGTTTTCACCATCGCCCGTAATGTTACCGCAGTCGAAGGTGCGAAGATCTGCGTTGGGGTCGCTGTTTTCATCGCTACAGTACACAGCCACATCACCCGCACAGGAGCCTTCCCAGGTGATATCGCCGCAGTTATCTCGGTCCGGGATGCAGTTGCCCACACCATCGTCGGCCCCATAGCAGGTGAGATCTGCTGCACAGCTCCACCAATCGCCATCTTCAGTACTTGGGCTGTCAGCGTTGCATTTGCCGCCCAGTTGCACATCGATGCAGAAATCGCCTTCGCTGCATGTCCCACCCACCACGGTGCAGTCGTCGTAAATGGCGGAATCTTCGAAAGGACAGGCCCATACCGCTTTGTTGTCCTGGCACACGTGTTCAAATTCTTCATCCTCGGCAGGAGGGGTGCATTGCGGGCCGTTCGCAACGCATTGGTAATCGCTCGCAGCATCGCAACCAGTACCATCGTCAATGCAGGGGAGCGCGTAAGTGGTTTCGTCGATCACGGTGATGCATTGAACGCCGGTTGGTGCGGCACAAAGCACGCCTTCGTCCAGTGATGCACATGTCGCGCCTTCTCCATAGGTTGCGCCGCAATTCAACGCAGCTTCGGTATCGTCATCGCAATAAATGACTTCATCGCCATCGCAAATTTCCGTGAAAGTGGCTGGGTCGCAGGGGTCGCCAATGTCCGCTTGGGCGTTGGCTGCCATCAGGCAGGATGTGATGAGAAGTAGCGTTGATTTTTTCATGAAAGTTGTCCTGGGATTAAGGTGATCACGCGCATCTTATGGCGGCCTGATCGCGTCTGCACAAGTGGGTTAAGAGGCTATAATTGGGGCTGAGACGCTCGGTAGGCACTTGCGAGGTGCAGATCGCAGCATTTGGGGCCCGGTGGCCCAGCCCGCCTTGGGCCGTTTTTCAACTATTTGATTTTTATAGATAAAATTTGGTATAAATGAGCACCTCAACGGCACGGAAACTGCATAATCTTCAGCGTGGAGGATTTGCACCATGATGATTGAAACGAAAAATCAGATTTTAAAGTGGGTGGGCACATTGTTGGCCATGCCATTGTTTTTCGGTTGTGCTGAAGGGGCCATCTCGGCAGGTGACATGGCCATGGCAGAGCGCGCAGGTGGCGACTTTGGTCAAATGGGCGGGATCGACTGTCAGTTCGGTGTGACGGGTGGTTGTTTTCATGGCTCCATGGAATGCGATTCTCTGAGCATCAACGAAATCGACGGGTCCAATGTTCAGGCCGTTTGTTTTGATCAGGAATACCAACACCGTATCGATGGGCAGCTCACTCGCGTGGTTTGCATCGAAAGTGAAAACCCCAATGGCGATCCTTGTCAAATTTGCCAAACCCAATCGGGAGAAACCGTTTACGACGATTGTATGTTGGCCCCCGAAGAAACAGGGGATTGTGAAACCCAACAGCAATTCCGTGAAGGGGCCATGGTGGATTGTGAAATCTGTACGGACAATGATGGCAATCAAATCTCAGAAACCTGCCGACCCACAGATGCCACTTGCGTACTAGACATCGATAAAGGGCCATATCTTTGCGAACAATGCACGGATGACAATGGGACCATGGTCTTTTCGAAGTGCAAATTGAAAAGTATCGATCCTGTGACGGCAACGGTCTACGCCGGCAGTGATTGGCGCTGCAGCGATTTTTACAATGCCGAAGATAAGTTGATTCGGCATCACTGCATTGGCGGTGATGTGGAGAATGAGAAAGAAAGATTGTCCGCCTTCGAGAATGATACTGAGTTGGCAAGCGATGGAGATCCAAACCAAGGCAACGTGGGTGGATCTGGCACCCAAGGTGGCAGCGATGACGGCGCTTCTGACGGTTCCTCTGACGGTGCTGCCGATGGTTCTGGTGACGGGACTGATGATGGCACCGACAACGAGGAAGTCGCACCCTCAAGCGGTGCATCAGAGCAAAATTGCGAAGAAGTTTATCCCGATGAAAATACCCGTTGCATCCAGTGCTTGGATGAGAGCGGCGACGTGATCTCAGAGGACTGTGAACCTGTAGACCGGCGCATTAACCGGTGCGAGCGTATTGAAACGCGCAACGAAACATGTGTGTTCTGTATTAATGAGGTGAATGATTTGGTGGTGCAAGAGTGTGAGCCGAAGACGTGTGAAGGGGATGGCTGTGAACAGCATTGTATGACGGGAACGCAGACCGACGATGATGCAAATGAGACTTTTTGTCGTTTTTGCGCCATCGGTGAAGGCATGGACGAGATCAGCGAAGTGGTTTGTATGCTTCCTCAGCCAACGCTCCAATGCGAATATGCGTCGAACTATGTGTATGGACAGGCGGGCGAAGAAACCTGCTTGGTATGTTACGAAGGTGAGGGGTCACAAGTCGTGTACCAACGGTGTGAGGGACATGCTGGTGGTATGTTGCCCAAGCCACCGGTCTGTGGGTTCGTCGCGGGTGAAGAATGCCAAGAGTGCCGTGACCCTTACTTTGACACTGTGGTTTATAGTTCTTGCACGGATACCGAAATTAAAGAATCGATCGAGCAAGTGTCCAACACCTCATTGGAATGTACAGCGGCCCATGCTGAAAATCGCGTGATGGACGCCCTTTGCCTGCGTGATCATTGTTGTGGGGCGGCGGTGTTGACCGATGAATCCACCAACACCTACGGCGCCGACCCTCTTTGCGGTGATACCATTGTATTAGAAAAAGAGTTTAACAGTTGTTTTAGGCCCACATCTGACAGCACCCCTCCAACTTTGTCCAGCATTTTGGATGAGACAGCAGAGGGAATGGGGGCCGATTTAATCGCCTATGCGCTGTTGGGTGGCATGATCCTCGAAAATGGGTGTGTGACGTACGATGTGGCGGCGATGATTCCTGCGAGCCGGGCAGAAGATTACCGGCGCGACGGAGACTGGGAATAATTAAAGCGCGCGTTCTGCGTGGTAGGATGAACGAACCAATGGGCCGCTTTCCACGTGAGCAAAACCCATGTCTTTCGCCGCTGCTCCCAGTTCATTAAAGCTTTCCGGCGAAACAAATCGCATGACTTTGTGATGCTTTGGGCTCGGGCGGAGGTACTGACCTAGAGTTACAATGTCCACGTTGGCTTTTTTGAAATCAACGAGGCATTCTAAAACTTCTTCATTGGTTTCGCCCAGACCCAGCATTAAGCCACTTTTTGTTTTAATGTGTGGGGCCCGTTTTTTTGCCTCAGCTAAAATATCCAAAGAACGGTGATAAACCGCCCCTGAACGAATGCGGGGCGTCAACCGTTGAATGGTTTCGAGGTTGTGATTGAAAATTTCTGGCGCGCCATCCAATACCACTTGGAGCGCATTCAAATCCCCGCGAAAATCAGGGGTGAGTATTTCAAGCGTCACATCATTCTTCGCCTGTCGAATGCTATCCATGCAACGGACAAAATGGGCCGCGCCACCATCGGGCAAATCATCACGGGTCACAGAGGTCAGGACCACGTGTTTTAATCCCATGGTTGCTACCGTTTCGGCCAAGCGTTTGGGCTCATGCAGGTCCACGGCTCCGGGGCGGGCCGAGGTTTTCACATCACAAAAACGGCAGGCTCGGGTACACAAGTTACCCAAAATCATAAAAGTGGCGGTTCCCGCTTGCCAACATTCGCCCATATTTGGGCAGGCCGCCGATTCACAAACGGTATGAAGCCGCTGATGCTGGATGAGTTGCTTTAATTTGAGCACGCCTTCCCGGCTGGGCGCCTTCACCCGCAACCAAGGCGGCTTAGCGCTTGGGGGCGGGTTAGGAATATCGTTATCGATGATGTTTAAAGCACTCATGAATGAAACCTAGGGATTCACATTCCAAGTTTCCAGTGTCTTTTTGACGTCGGCCATGAAAAGATCCGCGGTTGCGCCGTCCACCAAACGGTGATCGAAGGACAGGCTCATGACGCCCATTTTTCGAATGCCGATGGCGTCCGTGCCTTGGACATCCAGAACGACCGGTTCTTTTTGAATGCGACCCACGCCCAAAATAGCCACTTGTGGCTGGTTGATGATGGGAGTGCCAATGATGGCCCCGTAGTTACCGGGGTTGGTAATGGTAAAAGTCCCACCAGAAAGTTCGTTGGGTTTGATTTTCTTGGTCCGAGCGCGCAACGCCAAATCGGCAATGGCGTGTGCAATCCCGCGCAGGTTCATTTGATCTGCATTGCGAATCACGGGGACCATCAAGCCGGGTTCAGGATCGGACAATGCCACTGCGATGCCTAAGTGAACATCCTTTTTGAACACCACGTTGCCATCGCGAATCTCTGCATTCACGTAAGGATGACGCTTGAGTGCTTGGCAAACGCCATAAGCGAGGAAGGTGGTGTAGGTGAGGGACACGCCTTCTTCTGCTTTGAACGCAGCTTTGAATTGATTGCGCACTGCATCGATGGCCGTGTAGTCCACGTCGAAGAAAGTGGTCACGTGTGGGCTGGTGGCTTTGGATGCGACCATGTTTTCTGAGATCACCCGACGCATGGTGCTCATGGGCTGGACCAATTCTCTTTCGCCTTGCGGAATCACCACCGCCGGTGCGGCAGGCGCTGGTGCAGGGGCTGCGGCAGGCGCAGGAGCGGGCGTCGGTGCAGGCGCTGCCGCTGCCGCTGGTGCAGGGGTACTGACGGTACCTGCCGCTTTGGCTGCGATGTATTTCTTTAAGTCTTTTTTGGTCACGCGTCCGTTGTTGCCGGTACCAGGAATGGTAAAAATTTCAGCGTCAGAAATTCCGTTTTCGGCTGCGATTTTGCGAACCAACGGTGAAATAAAAGTATTGCCACTGGCTGCTGGCGCAGGTGGTGCTGGGGGGGGTTCTAATGTGACGGCAGGCTCTGGTGCCGGCGGTGCCGCGGGTTCGGGCTGAGGTTCAGGTTCTGGGGCGGCCTCTGCTGCGGGAGCTGTGTCGCCACCACTGGGTGTGGCTTCGCCTTCTGCACCCACGTAACCCAAAGTGGTTCCAACGTTGACCGTTTCGCCTTCTGGTACATCGATGGTTAACAATACGCCGTCAGAGGGCGCGGGAATTTCTGCCTCGACCTTGTCGGTGGAAATGACTAAGAGGTCTTCATCTTTTTTAACGCTTTCGCCGGGGGCTTTGAGCCATTTAACGATGGTACCTTCGGCGATGGATTCACCCAGCTGGGGCATGATTACTTTGTCGGCCATGATGTGCTGCTCCAAATGTTTGATTTGCCCCTGGATCAAGACAAAAAAAACCAAGAATCACAACCCCTGAAAGCACTTTTGACGCACTGCTGTGTCAGAGTTCTAAAGATGCAGGAATTGCCTCAAAATCGGGGCTAGGGGGAGTCTCCAGGTTGAGTCCCTGGGCTAAATGATCGGCAATTATTCGGCAAATTTGTGGCAAAGGCGGTATTTGAGCTTCATTTGAGGGGAGGGCGCGCTCGAGAGAGGTCACGGCCTTATTTTCCAGCCCACAGGGCACGATGTGTTTGGTAAAGCGCTCTAGGGGGGTGTGGAGGTTAAAAGCGAAGCCGTGCCGGGTCACGCCTCTTTTCACGCCCACGCCGATGGCGATCAGTTTGGCTTCACGGCCCATGGTTTCGGGGGGGCGCACCCAAACCCCAGTCATGTCTTTTTGGGTGTGGACCCCTGGAAGGTTGAGATCATTGCAAGTTTGCACCAATGCCCCTTCAAGGGTTCGGAGATAATGTAATATATCCACCCGACCCGCCGGTGGCCCTTCCATGAAAGGCAACCGAATCACGGGGTAGCCCACCAGCTGTCCCTTGCCATGAAATGTCACGTCACCGCCACGCGCCGCTTCTGAAATTTGAATCCCGTCTGTTGCCAACGCTTCTGGGTTTGTTCGCAAAAAATGGTGCCCGCCTTGGTGGGTGGTGGTGATGACATCTTCATGTTCCAACAAAAAAAGGGTGTTTTCAGCACCCTCTTTTTTCTGGTGAAACGCCTCGGCGGCACGTTGCATGGCCATCAAGCCGGTGTCGTAGGGAACGTTTCGGCCCAGCCATTTCACGCGGAGTCGCGACATGACTAACCGTGTACCGCTCGCCCAGCCGCGATGGCTGCTGCTTCATAGATGGCTTCGTAGAGCGTCGGATGGGCATGTACCGTCTTGGCCACATCCTCGATGGTGGTCTCCATGGCCATGGCATAGGCCGGTTCAGCCAGAAGATCGGTGGCTTGTGGGCCGATGATGTGAACCCCTAAAATCTCGCCGTATTGCTTATCAGTGATGAATTTCACGAAACCACGTTTTTTGCCCAAAATGGCTGCTTTGGGGTTGGCAGCAAAGTTGAACTTGCCCACTTTGACGTCGTGACCAGCCTCTTTAGCTTCTGCTTCAGTCAAGCCCGCCCATGCGACCGGTGGTTCACAATATACGCACCAGGGGGTGTGATCGTATTCAATGGCGGCTGGGCTTTCCCCGGCGATGTGTTCGGCTGCCACAATGCCCTCGGCAGATGCCGTGTGGGCCAAGAGTGGGGTCCAAACACAATCCCCGATGGCGTAAATCCCGGGCTCGTCTGTTTCCATCATTCCGTTGACCACAATGTAGCCTTTTTCAGTTTTGACGCGTGTGTTTTCGAGGCCGATGTTCTCGGTCAATGGGCCGCGCCCGATGGCCACCAGGCACAGTTCACTTTCCACGGTGTTTTCTTGGCCTTTTTCATCTTTAAAGACTGTTTTAACCGTGTCGCCGGTCCGTTCGATGGATTGCACCATGCATTTTGTTTTGATGCTCGTGCCTTGACGCTCCATTTCACGGGTTAGCAGTTTGCTTGCTTCTTCATCGGCAGGCATGAGTACGCGTGGCAATGCTTCGACCACGGTGACTTTTGTGCCCAACCGCACAAAGAGAGAGGCGAACTCGATGCCGATCACGCCACCACCAATCACGGTGAGGGACCCTGGGATTTCGGAAACCCCTAAAATATGATCGGAACTCAAGATGCGTTCCCCGTCGAAAGGGGCGAAAGGCAATGCACGGGGGGTTGAACCCACCGCCAAGATAATGTTTTTGGCACTGAGGGTCGTCGAGGTACCATCGGCGTGGCTCACCAAAACCGTGTTTTTATCTTGGAGCTTGCCAAAGCCGTTGAAGACATCCACTTTGCGGCTTTTCATGATGTGCGAGACGCCACCGGCATTGGATTTCACGATTTGGTTTTTGTGCTTTTGGACTTTGTCCCATTCAACTTTGATGCCTTCAGCAACGATACCCATCTTGCTCGCATCTTTGAACTCTGAAACCACATCTGCAGCGTGCAGCAAAGCTTTGGTTGGAATACAACCGCGGTGCAAACAAGTCCCGCCCAATGCGCCGTCTTTTTCAACGATGGCTACTTTAAGTCCGAGGGAACCTGCTCTCGCTGCTGCAACATATCCACCGGGGCCTGAGCCCACCACAATAACATCGAATTGTTCTGCCATGACCTGCTCCTTGAAATGCAAAATCCGATGACCTCCTAACCATAAGAAGCCACCGGATCAAGAACCCTAATCACCAAACCAAATTTATTTCAGTTTGGTTTCTTTGAATTCGACGTGCTTGCGAATTTTTGGGTCGTATTTTTTGAGGACCAACTTGTCCTTCATGGTTTTGCGGTTTTTGCTGGTGACATAAAAATAGCCTGTGCCCGCGGTAGATTCGAGTTTCACCAACTCGCGATTTGCTTTAGCCATGACTTTATCCTTAGTTCTAACGCCACAAAAAGCGGCTTTTTCAAAATCAACTCCTGGGACCTAACCGATCCAATTCAACCTTTCAACCGGGAGAGGCGGTTCATTTCCACATATTTGACGGATTTTGACCGCAATTTGGCAAAAAACCGAAAATAAAGCAGAAAGTCTCCCGCATTCTTTGCCTGCGGTTGAAAGCACGGGGTATGATGGCCTGTACTGCTTAGGAGGGAGAGCGTGGAAATGACTAAAAACTATAGGGTTTCTTTGAACTTCCGGTCTTTTTTGGGGGTTTGCCTCTCACTGGCCCTGCTGGGGGCCTGTCAGTCAGGACCCACCGCTGAATACGCCAACCTTTCCGGTAATGTGCAGATTCCGTCCGAATTATTGGCTGACTTGGGGGTAGATGTCGATTTGGGGCCAATTTACGTTGCCGTTTATGATGCCAAAAAAGGACATCCCGCCCTTCATACTGATCCCATTTTTAATCCCAAGTCACTCTTGGCCAGTGCTGCGTTGCTGAATGTCGATTTTCCGCCACAGGGCGAAGTGTTGGAGCTGTCCTTTGGACCGTTGCGGGTTCCCACTGATATGGAATTAGCGGTTTGGGCTTGGGTCGATCGGGATGCCAGCGCGGCCGCTTTGCCTGCAGACTTGGCGCGTAACCCGATTACCGCAGGCGATTGGGGGGCGACCAATTACGCCAGCGTTCCAAAACTTGAAGACGGTCAACATTTCAAGAAGGTTGCCATTGCCCTCGAAGGAGAGATCGAAGACATCGATTTTGACGGTTTGGTCAACAGCGACCGGAATGGAGATGGGCGACCCGATGACAATTGCGCAGGCGTCCCCAATTACGACCAAAAGGACCGGGATGGGGATGGTGTGGGTGACGTGTGTGATGTCTGTCCCGATGTCTTTGATCCCGCACAAGTCAATACGGATCATCTGGGACGAGGAGACGCCTGTAACGATAATGGCGACTCCGCCTGTCCATACCTGACACGCTATCCCATGACCGCCTGTTCGGTGGACGGAGATGGGGATGAAATAGACACATATGAATATCGGTGCGCCAACGGCGCGATTTTATGCGACGCAGCCACGCAGGATGTTGAAAAAATACCCCTGGATAATTGTCCTTACTTGGCCAACCCAGAACAGGAAGACACGGATGGCGATGGCACTGGTGATGCCTGCGATGATGATGATGACGGGGATGACCTCAACGATGAAGAAGACAATTGCCCCTCGGTGGAAAACCCATCGCAAGAAGACAAGGACAGCGATGGTGTTGGTGATGCTTGTGATAATTGCCCCGATACTTCAAACAGTGCCAACCTTAACTCCGACGATGACTTGGCGGGTGATGCTTGCGATGATGATGACGATGAGGATGGGGTTGCCGACGATGAAGACAATTGTCCGACCGTCATAAATACGGACCAAAGTGACCGCGACGGTGACGGCTTAGGCGATGCCTGTGACCTGTGCCCTAAGGCGGCATATCTCAATTTGTCCGAACCCGAGCCAGATGTGGATGGTGATGGAATCGGCGATCAATGTGATGATTGCGCGTGGCCCGAAACCAAGCCATTGTGTACAGAAGACGACGACTGTTTTTTGGCTGGGGGAATTTGCCTTCCGTCCGGTGTTTGTATTGATGCCAGAGATATGGATGCGGATGGTGTCTCGGATGCATGCGATGTTGACGCTGATGGCGATGGTGTGGATGACAGCGAAGACAACTGCTTGTTAACATCCAACAGCAATCAAGAAGACTCGGATGTGGATGGCCTGGGGGATTATTGCGATAACTGTCCATGGGCTGAAAACGCGTCTCAACTGGACAGCGACCAAGACGGTATCGGGGATGCTTGTGATGCTTGTTTATTGGTGGCCTCTGAACGGCGTGTTTGTGTGACCCATAGTGATTGCGGTGAAAACAATGCGCTTTGTTTGCGATCGGGCCTGTGTGCAGGAGGTGAGAACTCCGATGAAGATGCGCAAGGTAATGCGTGCGATCCTGATGATGATGATGATGGTATTTGCGACCCGTGCCGTACTGATGCGGGAGACTTAGGGCGTCCTGTGTGTGTGGACGCGGTGATTTCAGATGTCTGCGAGGGACAGGACAACTGTCCGGTGGATGCCAATACCGATCAAGCCGATGCGGATGATGATGGCATAGGTGATATCTGTGAAGACACCACCGACGACGATGGGGACGGTATTTTTAATGCCAATGATAATTGTCCCAGCGTTGCCAACGCAGATCAAGGCGACCAGGATGCAGATGGGCTAGGTGATGTATGCGATAACTGCCGAAAGATAAGTAATGCAGAACAAACCGATGTAGATGAAGATGGCTTGGGCGACGTTTGTGATAACTGCGTTGGCATTTCGAATCCTGATCAAGAAGATGCTGACGATGATGATGTGGGTGACGTCTGCGATGCAGACCGTGATAACGATGGGGTTTCCAACGATGAGGACAACTGCCCCTCACAAAGTAATGCTGAACAGCTAGACGGGGATGAGGATCAAGTGGGCGATGCTTGCGATATTTGCCCCACCAGTTCCGATCCCGAACAAACCGATACCGATGCTGATGGTGTGGGGGATGCTTGTAACGATGATTTGGATACCGATGGTGATGAATGGAGCGATATCCTTGATAATTGCCCTGAAAACCCAAATCCCGCTCAAACAGATGCTGACGATGACGGTGTGGGAACTGTCTGCGACGACGATGAGTCGGCTGTGGATGGAGGTACACCATGATGTGTCGAAATAGGATTTGCTCCAAGCTTTTGGGTCTCTTTTTTGCTCAAATATTGTTCGTGGGGGCACCTGCGATGGCCGGGCAAATGGGGCATTGTGTCTTCGGCAGCATCGTCGCTGAAGAAACATTAAAAACGGATAATATTTCCATTGCCATCATGGGACAAAGGGATGCCAGTGCCTTCGCCAGTGATTGGATTTTTGTTGACGAAAGCGGTGCCTATCAATTTTGTGGTTTGAGCGATGGGCTGTACAAAATGATTCTTTCTCCTGCGCCGAACGCGTCCATCGTTTTTGAACTGCCCTTCAATATTCAGGGGGAAAGTCTTTCTCAAAACTTGGTCATGGAACGGCTCGGCAACCGGTTAAATTTTCGACTGGAAGGTCAAACCCAAATGACCACCCTGCTCAGTCACTCGCGTACGGCCAGGGACAACCTGCGAATGCCTCTGGGGGCCCATGTGAATTCATGGGGCCGTTATTTACCGGGGTTGGTGCAATCCCATTTGTCGCCTCATGCGCCCGTTGTGCTGGGCGCCATGCCTCGAACTGTGGGCTACAACTATCACGGCATCGATTGGCGCAACCCTGTGCAGGGCGGGCCGCTCACCCCCTTAGATATTTCTGGGGTGGCCAAAACCCGTTGGTCGTTGGGAGGCTTGGATGCCTCAAAAGCATACGGGGGAGGGGCGCAAATAGAGTGGCTTAGAGGGCCATTGAGCGACGATTTGAACGCCACAGTGGGCATTCAGTGGCAGCCTCAAGACACGTTGTTCTTACCCGAACTGGCCAACCAAAGTTTTGGAAACACCAGTGCGGCCTTTACGTTGTCTACACCATTGGTGGCTCGTAAACTGTGGGTCAATGTAGATGCCCATTTTCGCGACAACCTCAACGCCTGGTTGGGCGATGTTCCTCAGACCCAACAGTCTCAAGGGGGCATCCTCAAGGGTGATCTCTTGTGGCGACCCAGCTCCAAACAAGCCACTGACTTAGCGGTCTATTGGCGACCCAATTCCTCGTGGTACACGCACCAGACGTTGAACGATGAGATGACCCAAATGGAGAACGAGCAAGGTTTGGGGGTACGACTGCGAAACGAGACCCAGTTGGCCGATCTTGTGAGTTGGGAAAACAGAATAGCCTACCATAGAAACAGTACCACCCGTGCATCAGAACGATGTCCTGCGGGCAACTGCAACGACCTGCATCTGCCCGATACAGGGGCAACCATCAGTGGGTTACCCGGCTGGGAGAACGACCATCGATGGAGTCGCTTGGACGCGGGGACAGACTTGAACGTCACGGTTCCCTTATTGCACTGGCGGTGGCCCGTTAAAGCGGGGTTACAATTTCAATCTCTAGAATATGCGCACGAAAGCCGTCTGCCAGGCATTTTAACCACCTACCAACAAGACGAGCCCAGCCTGCAATTATCGTCGCCAGCGGGTGACGCGCTCACCGGTACACAAACACTCTTTGCTTGGTATTTGTCCGCCCATTTTCGCATCAATTCATATCTCACATTTTTACCTGGGGTGCGTTGGGATCGCATGTCTTGGAGCGCCTCAGATGGCAACCAGGTGGTGAGTGACGGGGTGGCGCCACGGATGGGCTTTAAAGCATATCCCATGAAGTCAAATGATTTTGAGGTGCGAGGTGGTTTCTTTCAGTACAATGACACCGGTACGCTCGACTTGTTCACCCAGTCTTTCAGGCCCAGTGATTTGAATGTCGCGTCCTGGGACGAAGGGTCGGGCACGTGGCAATCCATGGGGGACAATCTCAGTCAAAACAGAATGTTGACCGTGACTGACAATTTACTTTTGCCCAAGCTTAATGAGGCGTTGGGGGGCGTGCGGATGGGTGACGATCAACTCCGAGGATCTCTTGATTTAGTCTATCGCCAAACGGACAATATTTACGCATTTTATGAGAGTAACCTGCAACGAAGCGGTGGGACAGAGCGCATCGTTGGATCGGGAGATGGCACCGCGGACTCCCATTTGTTGTTGGCCACCTACGCCGGGGCTTTTCGGACTTATTGGGGTTTTCACCTGGGTGTCGAAGGTATGATTCAAGACGGTCTGCCTTGGGGGGCTTCTTATACATTAGGTAACCTGGAAGGCAAGGTGGCCGACTACTTTGACGATCGTGGCCAAAACTTTTCGAACTTTGATTTCGATTATGGGGCTTTAGAATTCGACGTACGTCACCAACTCAATTTGCATTACACTGCGGCACTAAGACCAGGGTTGTCCTTATCGCAGATTTGGCATTACCAAACCGGGGCGCCCATCATGCGAACCCAAGAGGGCGAAACAGTACGGTTGGCTGATCAATTCTTGTTGCAGACCCGAATGCTTTGGCAGCCCCCCGTGGAAAACAAAAACGCCGTTGCCTTTTATGTGGATGTTCTCAACTTGTTCAACGCGAATGCCGATGCCTTTCTCCATTCATTGGCCTCAGAGAACGAAACGGTTGTTGCAGACCCTTTTGCTGATCCCCTGCGGGTACAACTGGGAATGAGATACGGGTTTTAAGTGCCGTGCGCGGCCCACTAACTACGCTTTATTTATCCTCGACGCGGGTTTCAAGACGCTCTTTCATCTCAGGGAACCGTTGGGTCATCTCTTGGATCAGATAATGTCGGACCTCTTTTGCAGTGTCCATCGCAAGACATTTTTGTAAAATAGCCTGTGCTTCCGAAAGTGAAATGCGACGAATAAGCCATTTTACCCGCGGAATCATGGACAGGTTCACCGATATGGAACTGAAGCCCAACGCAATACAAATCGGGGTCAGCAAGGGTTCACTGGCCATTTCACCGCACAATGAAACAGGAATGCCTGCCTTTCTACCTGCTTCCACCAAATGGGCAAGCATGGCCAAATTAGAAGGACCAAAAGGCGTGTAAAGACGTCCGAGTTCCTCATTGCCGCGGTCGACGGCAAGGCTGTACTGCAAAAGGTCGTTGGTGCCCACGGAGAAAAAGTCACATTCCTTGGCCAGTTTATCTGCGATCCAAACCGCCGCCGGCAGTTCGATCATGGCACCCAGTGGAATGTCATCCCAAACCTCGTGACCGGCTGCCTTTAGTTTGTGTGCTTCCTCTTGAAGCATTTTTTTGCACCAACGAAATTCTTCCACGCTGCCGATCATGGGGAAGAGAATGGCGCCTCGTTTACAGCTGCTCGCTTTTAAAAGTCCTCGCAATTGAATGCGCAGTACTTCGGGGTATTTGAGGGCAAAACGGGTGGCGCGCAAACCCAATGCGGGATTGTCCTCTTGGTGGGGTGGGAAGTGTTTGGACAGTTTATCACCACCAATATCAAAGGTACGAAAGATCGCAGGTTGTTCTTCGGCCAACTGCTTGTAAATACTGGTGTAGGCGTTCACGTGTTTAGAAACGTCTGGCAGTTCGTCTTGATCCATGTACAGAAATTCGGTTCGGTATAACCCAATGCCAGTGGCCCCTGCCTTCAGAGCGGGTTCCACTTCGTTGGCCACTTCAATATTGGCGAGCACATATACCCTTTGACCATCCGGGGTGGTGGCAGGTTCGTGGGCCTCATCTCTAAAACGCTTCCAACGGGCTTTCGCACTTTCGCGTAAGGCTTGGTAAGTTTGGATGTCTTCTGTGGTTGGATTCAAAATGACATCGCCACGTGACCCGTCTACGATGATGGGCACATTTTCGTCGGTCATTTCTAAAATCTGTTTGCAGCCTACCACAGCGGGAATGCGGTGAGCCCTCGCCAAAATAGAGGTGTGACTGGCGCGTCCACCCTTTTCAATCACCACTGCCGCAATTCTTTTTTTAGCGAGTACCAAAAAGTCAGCGGGCGCCAAGTCATGTCCCACCACCACCGCTTCAGCGGGCAGGTCATCAAAGGTGGGGGCTTCATGTCCTTGAAGGGTGGAAAAAATTCGCTCTCCCACAAACTGGACATCTTCGTGCCGTTCTTTGAGGTAGTCATCTCCCATGTTCTGGAACAAGAGCTGTATCTTTTTAATGGCCGTTTGAAGGGCCCATTCGGCACCATGGTTATCGTCGATGATTCCTTTACGTGTTTCTTCAAAGAGCAAAGGATCTTGCATCATCATTAAGTGGGCATCTAAAATGCCCCCGCTGTCATCGATGCCCTGGGATAATAATTTTTGCCGAAGCACGGACAGGTCTGAAACTGATTTTTGAATGGCGTCCTTAACGCGTTGCACTTCGGGTTCTTTTTCATCGTCAGCGATGGTTTTGTGTGGGAAGTGCTTTTGGACCCGATCGTACACATAAACTTGGCCCACGGCTACGCCTTGCGAGCCGCTGAGTCCTGTTAAATGCTTTCGTTCGTTATTCGTAGTTGACAAGGATTGATCTTTCATCAGTCGCCAAACCGTCGCTGGGGATGACTGGGCGGATGTTGGGTGCCTTTTGGGCACCTTTATGGGAGCTATTCGCCTTCGCCGAACAGGTTTGCAAACAGGGCGTCAATGGAGTTGGCGGCTGTCTCACAGGCCGCTGCCGATTCTCCTTGAACACGCAAGGAAAGTTCGGTTCCTTGAGCAGCTGCAAGCATCAAAATACCCATGATGCTTTTTGCATTCACCATGAGTTCGGGGCGTCCGATTTCAATGTCCACCGCGTGGGCACTGGCCTCTTTCACGAGCTTGGCGGCAGCACGTGCGTGCAAGCCGAGCTTGTTTTGGACTAAGATTTGTTTTTCAATTTGCACGAAATGATTCCTGATTAATTGGCGGCTTGGGCGTTTGCATCATCGGTGCTGCTGGTACCGCTTTGGCCCTTCAGAAAAGCGCCGGCGATGGCCATGCTGTCTTGAGCGCCTTGAACCGCTAACTTGGCCAGCTCGTTGGCGTTGTTCACTTGATCACGTTTGTTGCATGCCGTTACTACCATGGCCAAATTGGCGCCGGTGACCACTTCGCCCACATCTTGTCCCAACTGGGATAGGGCCAAGTTGGCTGCGGTGCCTCCGAACAGATCTGCGAGCACCAAAACGGGGCCGCCTTGTCTGACTTTGCGAATGGCTTGTTCCAGCGCATTGATGGATTCAGTGGGGTCATTGGTCAGTGCTAAATCCACGCCGATCAACCGTATTTTGGATTCTTCTTCTCCCAAAACCAGACCGGCTGCTTTGACCAAAGCGGTCCCCAGTGGTGCGTGTGCTGCTACCACGATTCCGATGTGATTGGTCTTGCCTTTTTTCTCTTCCATTGCGCTCATGACATCTCTCCCCGATGGATGCGCAGCATAAACATTTTTGGGTCGTCTGTCACCCATGAATTGTGGGGGACTAAAAATGTTTTAAATCATACAGTTAAGTTAGGTTTTTTCACGGTCCCGGTGTTGAATCTGAAAGTCGAGCCCCTGCTTGGTGAGGGCCTTGGCCAGGGTTTCGATGAGGGTCACCGAACGGTGTTTGCCGCCGGTACAGCCCACGGCCACGGTCACATAGGCTTTGCCTTCATGATGATACTTGGGCATGAGAAAGGTCACCATGTCCTTAATTTTGGTCAGATATTCGTGGGCTTCGCGGTGGGACAGCACGTAATCTTGGACATCTTGGTCCAAGCCCGTTTTGTGTCTCAAATCTGCGATAAAGAAGGGATTGGGCAGAAATCGTGCATCGAAACAGAGATCGAGTTCAGGGGGCAAGCCGTATTTGAATCCGAAACTCATCAAGGTGAGTGAGGTTGATGGGCTTTCAGTTTCTCCGAAGTGATTGGTGATTTTCCTCTTGAGATCGTGGACGCTGAGACTGGTGGTATCAATGTGCCAATCTGCATGGGCATTAAGTTCCTGGAGTAAGGTTTGTTCGGTGGCAATAGCATCAAGGATACCCGCACCAGAATCTAAGGGGTGGCGCCTTCTGGTTTCTTTGAAGCGTTTGATCAGTTCATCTTGGGCCGCCGACAAGAAGACCAAAGACGTGTCGTCATCACTGGCCTTAAAGCGTTTCCAGATGGGCAAAAAACCTTTGAGGAAACTTTTCTTTCTGGCATCAACCACGAAAGCCAACCGCCTCAGTTCGCTTCCAGACTGTTCCACCAAAGCAACCAATGTTTCGAGGAGTTGGGGCGGCATGTTGTCGACCACGAAAAAACCAAGATCTTCGAGCGCTTTTGCTGCAGTAGATTTGCCACCCCCAGCCATGCCGCTCACAATGATAATTCGTTTTGATGACATTGATGCTATTCCACTTCGTCGCCCATGAAGGTACGTCGACGACCAAGGGCTAGTTCTTTGTTAAGTTTTTCGTGAATGTTGGCGGCGGTATTGGTGCCCATACTTTTGAGAAGTTGGTTACGGGCTGCCACTTCAATGATCGAGCCGATGTTACGACCGGGTCGCACGGGTACCGTGATTAGGGGTAACTCAACATCAAGGATTGGGAAGCGCCGCTCCTCCAACCCAAGCCGATCGTATTCTTCATCATCACGCCACATGACCATTTCTGCAACGAGGTCGATTCGTTTTCGATCGCGAACCGCGGACACCCCAAACATTTCTTTGATGTCGAGAATGCCAAGGCCTCTAATTTCAATGTGATGTTTGAGCAATGCAGTGCCCGAACCGTAAACGAATTCCATGCTGTGTTTTTTAATTTGCACTACGTCATCGGCCACCAATCGGTGCCCTCGCTGAATGAGGTCTAAAACGCATTCACTTTTACCAATGCCACTTTGACCCAGAATTAAGACGCCCACACCCCAAACATCGGTGAGCACCCCATGCATGGAGGTTTTGGGGGCCAATCGATCGGCCAACCAGCTTTGTACCCTAGAGATGAAAACAGACGACAGTTGTGGGGTGGAGAGCAAAGGTACATTGGTTCGTTTGCATTGCCGGATTAATTCATCGGGAATGGCCATGCCTTTGGTGCAAATAATGCACACCGGGGCCACTTCGCACAGGAAGGCGCAGCTTTCTTCCCGCGCGCTGGGATTCATTTGGTTGAGAAAAGCCAATTCGGTACTGCCCAATATTTGCACCCGATCATTATGAACGAAAACATTGAAGCCGGTGAGGGCCAGTCCGGGTTTTTGGATACGTTCCTTTTTGATTTGTCGGGTCATCCCCACGTCACCCGTGTGCAACACAAGTTGGAGTTCTGAAGCATCTTCTCCAAGTAATTCTTCAACGGCCACGGACATGGATTTCAGCTCCCAGAAAAAAGATTAGTGCCGCGCATCTTCTTGCGCGATGAGGTCAAATAATTCTTGGGTGGTTTGGGCGTCGATGAGTCGTCGCTTAAAGCCCGCATCCCGAAAGAGTCGTGCAATGCGTGCCAAGGCTTTCAAGTGTTGACCGGCGCAATCTTCGGGAGCCAACAACACCACAAAAAATTGACTTTCGTTACCATCGAGTGCGCCGAAATCCACACCGCCTTCGTGAATGCCAATGCCTGCAGCCAAATGACCCAACCGGGGAAATTTACCGTGGGGAATGGCCACGCCATCGCCAATGCCCGTACTGCCCAGTGATTCTCGCTCTTTCAAGACTTCGAGAATGCCGCTTTGGTCCTCTTCTTTGAGGCCGAGATTTTCCGCATCTTGGATGAAGCAGCGTTGCACTAATTCTTTGAGGACACCTTCTTTATCTGATGCCGTCAGTCTGTAGGCCACTCGGTTGGTGGACATGAGTTCTAAGAGTTTCATGCGAATTGCTCCGTAAAAGGATCTGCAGTATGACCCCAAACGCCCTTTGTGAAAAGGACCTCGCGCATGTTTTTACCAAAGAAAAAAGGCCCTGAAAAAGGCCTTTTTTCGGGTATTTCAGCGGCAGCTTAGCTCGGTCTGGCATGGGTCTCGATGAGCCCCAATCCTTCATCTTCGCGCCGGTACAAGACGTTCACCTCATTGGTATCAGCATTGACGAACACCAGAAAATCGTTGTGCATCAAATCCATTTGAATGATGGCTTCGTTGATGGACAAGGGCTGTGCATCGAGCTCTTGGGTTTTGGCGATGGCCGGCGGTGGGGTGGCATTGATTTCGCTCAGTTCTTGGTCTTGGGCCTCATCGTCTGCGAGATTCTCCTCGTAGGGCTCCATGTAATTGAGGCGCACTTTCATGCGTTGGCCTTCACGAGGCTTGTGACTGGTAATTTTCTTTCGATATTTACGAACTTGTCTTTCTATCTTGTCCACAGCGCCATCGATCGATGAATACATGTCCTCTGACTTTTCCTGTCCACGCATCATGAACCCGTGGGCTTTGATGGTGATGTCCGCTTTGTGCATATATCGTTCGGTACTCAGAACCACATTGGCATCCATGGGGGTGTGGATGTATTTCTCAATGCGTGCGACTTTTTCGTGTGCAAAGTCCTTCAGTGCTTGAGTGGGGTCCATATGTCTAAAGGTAACCGAAACTTGCATGTAGCCTCCTGTGCCCGTGGGGCGGTGCGAAGGGCCCTTAGAACAGCACTGCAAAAGGATCTGTTCCAGCGGGACCGCGAATTAAAAACATAGCAAGAAGGCGGCCGTCGTCGAAGGTTTTCGTGCCTGACGGGCCATAATTATCAGAAGACTTGGCGGCGTTTGCTGGAGGGGAGAATCCCAAGCAATTCTCTGTATTTAGCCACTGTTCGGCGCGCGATGATCATGCCTTGGTCGGCCAAAGATTCGGTGATGGCTTTGTCGGATAAAGGTTTTTTGGGGTCTTCGGCGCTCACCAGCTTTTTAATTTCGTCTTTAACGGCTTCGGAGGCCACCGAATCACCTGCGGCGGTGCTGATGGAGGAGTTAAAGAAGTATTTGAGTTCGAAGACGCCCCGGTGGGTGTGGACGTATTTGCGTGTGGTGACCCGGCTGATGGAACTTTCATGCATTTCAATGGCTTCGGCCACATCCTTGAGCACCAGCGGTTTAAGGGGGCCGGTGCCTTCGAACCATTCGTATTGTTTTTCCAAAATGCAATCCATGACCCGATAGATGGTTTTTTGCCTTTGGTGAATGGAGCGAATGAGCCATTCCGCCGATTTTAGTTTGTCGCGAATGTAGGCTTTTGAGGGGTCACCCCTGAGCGCTTCTTTGATTTGCTTTCGGTAAAAAGCAGAAATCTGCAATTTGGGCAGACCATCATCATTGCAGTCCACCACGTATTTACCACTGACCCGATGAACGTAGACATCGGGTGTGATGTATTGGGATTCTGCTGTGGTGCCCATGGGCAAAAAGTTTCGACCGGGTCGCGGCTCGAGCCGTTCGATCAACTTGAGGGCTTCGCCAATGTCTTCCATGCTCACCGAGAGGGCTTTGGTGATTTTTTTAAACTGCTTTTTCTCCACGTGGGTCATGTGCTGGTCGACGATGTTATACTCTAAACATTCGTTGTCGTACCCCCAGTTATCAAGCTGCACCAACAGACATTCTCGCAAATCTCTGGCCAAACAACCGATGGGGTCCATTTCGCGCATGATGCGCAACCGAATCTTTTCAACCCACTCCACTGGGCTTTCCATTTCTTGTGCGATGATCACCACTGGATCATCAGCCGCCAAACTAGCGACATTCACCTGTTCAATAGAAGAAGTGGGTGCTTCGGTTTCAGGTTCGCTGTTTGATTTTTCTTCTTGCAGTTGTTTGAGTCGTTCGAGGGTGGTGGGCCGTTTTTTGTTGCCGGTTTTTTCAGCCGGTGCTGCTGCTTTGGGCTTTTTTTCTGCCTCTTTTTCAGGTTCGACTTGGGAGGTGTTGGACACATCCAAATAACCATCATTGGTGAGTTCCCCGATCAGCCGCACAGCGATTTCACGTTCGAGGGAATTGAGATCGCTCATTTGAATTTGCCAGCGCAAATGTTCTTCAAGGGTTTCCGCTCGCGTGAGGGTTTGATCCACACCGGGTAAATCCGAATGGGCAAAGTCTTTTCCTGAGCCGGCGCTGGCTGGGAGGTAAGAAAACTGTTCGGCGTAAGCCTCCCAGTCGATGTCTTTGCTGTTGTCACCCTGTTGGTTATCGCCCACCGTACCGATGCTCACCTCTTGTGGGTCTTTTTGCTTCGGATCTGCGCCGTCTTCTGGGTTGGGATTAAAATCTTCCCCTTCGCCATCATATGACTCTTCTAAAACCGGATTTTCTACTAATTCGTTATTGATGGCCTCTTGAAGCTCCATCCGATTCATGGCCAGCAGCTTGATGGCCATCTGCAATTGAGGCGTCATCATCAAGTTTTGCTGTAATTTTAAGCTTTGGCGGAGGTCCAGGGCCATTAAAAAACCTTTATAAACAGTTGCTTACGATTTTAGATAAATCGGCATGAATTATGAATAGTTCTCCCACCTTTCGGGGCAGAAGGCAAGTTTAGGAAGGGGCTAAATTGCGTCAGATGGCCACATGAAGGGGCGATCGGCGGCGGAGGCCGCACCCGTTTCTTGGCACTTGGCTCTGAATGGTGTAGGGAGATGTCGTACCTGGCGCGCCAAAGTGCGGCGTTCCCTTATAAGGTTATTACTATGTATTGTTTTAAAACCATCCGAACCTTCGCCAAAACACTGGGACTTTTGGGCGCCGTGGCGCTCTGTGCTTCCACCGCGCAAGCTGCTTCCAGTAATAATTTTCAACCGTCACCCGGGCCTCACAACCTCTTAGTGACTAATTTACCAGCAGTTTTGCCTCACATGAAGCTGAGCGCCGGGTGGCTTGGCAGCTATGGCGCCGATCCGGTGGTTTTTCGTAATTCTGATGGCGCGAAGATTGGGGATTCCATCGTTGCTCATGGTGTTTCCAATGATTTGTTTTTCGCGCTGGGCCTGGGCGATCGGTTCGAAGTGGGCTTCACTTTACCCACGCTCTATTTGCAGGGTGCCGGTTTTGATGGAGAGGGCTTGAATTCCTTCGGGCTGGGTGATGCCCGCTTGATGGTCAAAGCGTTGCTCACCTCCAACAATCGCGGTTTTGTGGCTTCGGCCAGACTGGCTTCGGACATGCCATTAAGCCAACTCAACCCCAACACCTCCTTGGCGGGTGATGGTCAGTTCAACGGCCAGTTGGCTGTGACCACTGGTTTTGAAGACGAAGCATTTCGCTTGGGTTTTGATGTTGGAATGTTGTTTCGCTCGCCCACCACCGTAGGGAACACCACCATTGGCCACGCCATCACCTACGGCATGGGCACTGAAATTGAACTGATTCCTGAAGTGAACACCTTGGTGGCAGACATCTTTGGACAAATGGCGCCCGCATCATTGGGTGGCAGTGCAACCCAAATGCCCTTAGAGGCTGCAGTGGGTTTGCGTTATTACTTGGCCAGCGCCTTTTTGCAGGGCGGTGTTGGCACCGGATTGATTCCCGCTTACGGCACACCCTCATACCGGGTGTTTTTTGGTGCTGGTTTCTACCAACGCACGCCATACGACCGTGATGAAGACGGCATTCCCAACAAAAAAGATCTGTGCGTTGACGACCCCGAAACCATCAATGGATTTGAAGATGGGGACGGTTGTCCTGACGTGAAACCATTGCCGAAAAATGATCAAGACAGCGATGGCATCAAAGACAGCGAGGACAAATGCCCGCAACAACCTGAAGACAAAGATGGGTTCGAGGATGAAGATGGCTGTCCCGACCGGGATAACGATAAAGACCGCATCTTCGATCGTCGCGACCGATGCCCCGATAAGCCCGAAGACCGTGATGGCTGGGAAGATGGTGATGGCTGTCCAGATTTCGATAACGATCAAGATGGCATTGATGATGAAAGCGACGAATGTCCGAACGATCCAGAAAATTTCAATGACATTGAAGATGAAGATGGCTGCCCCGATGGCGATGACGTGAAAGTGGTCGTGAAGAGAGCTGCCGTTGAAATCCACGAAAAGATTTTCTTTCAAACGGGTTCCGCCAAGATTTCCATCAAGAGTTTTGACTTATTGACCACCATTGCAGCGGTGTTGAACAAGCACACCTATATTAAGCGAATCTCTGTAGAGGGTCACACCGACTCCAGCGGGAGCACCAATTACAACCAAAAGCTCAGTCAGGATCGGGCCGATTCGGTACGCGAATTCTTGATGAACTCGGGTGTGGCTGGCGAGCGCTTAGAGGCCATTGGATACGGTGAGAGTCGCCCCGTTTGGGACAACCGCACCGAAGAAGGCAAAGAGCGCAACCGAAGGGTGGAGTTCAACATCCTTGAAATCGAGGACAGCACGGCCGTGCTCGTGGATGAAGAAACGGAATCCGCCATTATTCAATCCGCCCCCATCAAAGACGGTGAGGAAGCCGAAGAAGCTGAAGAAGCCGAAGAAGCCGAAGAAGCCGAAGAAGCCG
>MDTD01128064.1_pt1 | contig 34805 bp, 27 predicted proteins | sample 811221 | NCBI WGS metagenome assembly MDTD01 (sample SAMN05326646, study PRJNA326480) | marine metagenome | isolation source: seawater | place: Pacific Ocean: South West | collected 2011
AAAAGTAACAGCTATCATCGTAGATAAGCTAGGAGTAGATGCAAGCGAAGTAACCCCAGATGCTAGCTTCACAAACGATCTTGGTGCCGATTCTCTCGACACAGTAGAACTAATTATGGAATTCGAGAAGGAATTCAATATCGCTATTCCAGACGACCAAGCTGAAAACATCAGCACTGTTGGTGAGGCTATTAAGCACATCGAAGACTCGACTAAGTAATAGTCGATAGTTCTAGATTAGTAACGAACTGACTCTTATATGGAGTTAAAACGAGTAGTAGTAACGGGACTAGGGGCTATAACGCCACTAGGAAATGATCCGAAGACGTATTGGGATAACCTTATCCAAGGCGTTAGCGGAGCAGCTCCGATTACCAGATTTGACACTACTAATTTCAAGACCAAGTTTGCATGTGAAGTTAAAGACTTCGACGTGCAAGAGTATATGCATCGTAGAGATTATCGCAAGATGGACTTATTCACTCAGTACGCAGTGGTAAGTTCGATGCAGGCGATCCAGGATGCAGGCATTATTGCTGAAGGTATTGAAGTAGAAGACGATTCTGGATTAACTCGCATTAACCCCGATAGAGCAGGAGTTATATGGGGATCAGGTGTAGGAGGATTCCAAAGTTTCATGGATGAGGCAAAAAACTTCTATCAAGGCGATGGAACTCCGAGATTTTCACCATTCTTCATACCTATGATGATTCCGGACATTGCTGCCGGACATATCAGTATACGAAATGGATTCAGAGGACCCAACTATGCCACAGTAAGTGCATGTGCTAGTTCTACTCATGCAATTATTGATGCTTTTAATCTAATTAGATTAGGGAAGGCGGATGTAATTGTTTCGGGAGGATCAGAAGCAGCAGTTACTGAAGGAGGGATAGGTGGTTTTAATGCTCTAAAAGCACTATCAACTAGAAATGATGAGCCTACTAGGGCGTCAAGACCGTTCGATAAAACACGAGAAGGATTTGTTTTAGGAGAAGGAGCTGGAGCAATTATTCTAGAATCTTTAGAGCACGCTCAAGCAAGAGGTGCAGACATCTACTGTGAAATGGTTGGTGGCGGTATGAGCGCCGACGCACACCATATTACAGCCCCTCATCCAGAGGGATTAGGCGCAACAAATGTGATGCTTTCAACTCTTGAAGACGCTGGTATGAATCCAGATGAAGTTGATTACGTGAACGTTCACGGAACATCAACTCCATTAGGTGACGTAGCAGAAGCCCAAGCTATCCAAAGAGTATTTGGAGATAACGCTTATAACCTAAGCATATCATCGACCAAGTCTATGACGGGTCACTTACTTGGTGCTGCTGGAGCTATAGAAGCTATGGCGAGTATTCTAGCCGTAAAGCACAACATTGTTCCGCCAACAATCAACTTTGAACATAAGGATGATGCATTAGATCCGCATCTCGATTTTACGTTTAATAAGGCACGTGAAAGAGAAGTTGGAGCTGCGCTATCGAACACATTTGGGTTTGGTGGTCACAACGCATCTGTGTTGTTCAAGAAATTCTCTTAATTAAATGGGTATACTAAGTCGTTTATTCAGGCGAGACAATCGCACTGATCGAATTGCCTTACTTGTAAAAACCCATTTTAACCTGAGTATTAAAACACGTCGTTATTACGATGAAGCATTTAGGCATTCATCTGCAATTGATGGTGATAACACAGGTAAGAAGAGTAACGAGAGACTTGAATATCTTGGCGATGCTGTTTTGGATCTATGTGTAGCAAATTACCTTCATAAATCAGATAAGAATGCACAGGAGGGTCTACTTACTCAGCGTAAATCAAGAGTTGTAAATAGGAAAAACCTTAATAGAATAGGCCAAGCAATAGGCATCGAGGATCTTCTAGACGTTAGAATGAGGCGGGACGATATAAGAAGTAATATGGTTGGAAATGCTTTAGAGTCATTAGTCGGCGCGATCTTTAAGGACCATGGTTATGAGACGACATATAAGGCTGTTGTAAAGCTTTTAAAAGCACATGGTATAGACCAAAGAATCCATGAAACAACTGATTTCAAGAGTAAATTACATCATTGGGCTCAGGTAAATAAAGTTGAATTAAAATTTGAGGTTGTAAGAGAATATCACGAATCTGGTGAAGGAAAGTATGAAGTAGAGGTTCTTGCTGATGAAGAAAGAATAGGTTTGGGATCAGGTAGATCAAAGAAAATAGCTGAACACGATTCAGCAAGAAGGGGCTGGAAAACAGTTTTTGAAAGGGAAGAGAATTCCAAATAGGCTATATTCGTGAAATGCCTAAATTTCAACTCGATTGGGAAATTGAGTGTGATTTTGACCTTTATGGAATCGGATCACACGTAGGAAGTCACCGACTTTGTTTCGATTTAAACAGGTTGTTTAAGTGGCAATTAAGCTATGATAGAATGCTTGTGGGTCTATCAAAAACAGGGAATACAGAGCATATTGTTCATAGATATACAGATGAAGAGTTGGGATTAGATGTTGCCTTAATTCTCAATAGAGTTCCAGATGGTATATTAGCTAGCGGAGCATCGTCATTTGATTACCTATTGAGAGTTAGAAGAGGGATGTCTGAAGAGTTAGAAATAATTAAAACAATAAGAAAATCAAACCTCGTAACGTTAGTAACTTCTGTAGATCCTGAAAATTCTGGCGCTTTAGATTCGATGTTTGAATTAGATAAATTATGAGTATCTCAAAACCATCATTGTTTCCTACGAAACAAACAAAAATCATTGCGACCATAGGTCCTGCTACATCTTCTTCGGAAATGTTAGAACAGCTTCTTCTTGCCGGTATGAATGTTGTGAGGATTAACGCTTCACACGGAGATCATGACTCGCACAGAGAAGCAATTAAAAACATAAGAAAACTTGACGAAGAGCTGGGATCAAACACTTCTATCCTTGTCGATTTACAAGGACCTAAACTAAGAGTAGGAGAAATCACTGGTGGAGAAATGATTCTTGAACCTGATTCTGAATTGAAAATTAGAGTAGGTAAAGAAGAAGGAGTTCATGGTGTTGTTTACACAAACTATCAGAGTTTTGCTGAGGATGTTAATCCTGGTGAACCTGTTTTGCTAGACGATGGTAAGCTTCAGCTTGAAGTAGTGTCTACAGATTCAAAAACAGAGGTTGTTTGTAAAGTGATTTACGGAGGTGTATTAAAACCAAGAAAGGGATTAAACCTACCTAAAACAAAAATTTCTCTACCCTGCATTACAGAAAAGGATGAGGCTGATTTGGCATTTGCACTAGATCATGAAGCAGACTGGATAGGCCTGTCTTTTGTTAGAAATCCTCAGGATATAGAATTCTTACGCAATATCATTAAGAGTAAAAAGAAGCATGCTAAAATCGTTGCAAAGATTGAGAAGCCAGAGGCAGTTGAACAGCTAGATAGTATAATTGAGGCTACAGATGCGATCATGATTGCAAGAGGTGATCTTGGAGTAGAAGTTCCAATGGAGGATGTGCCACTTCTTCAAAGAGAAATAATTAAGAAATGCAGATTAGCATCTAAGCCAGTTATAGTGGCAACCCAAATGATGGAGTCAATGATTGAAAGCTCAACTCCTACAAGGGCAGAGGTGAATGATGTTGCAACTGCTGTTCTAGATGGTACTGATGCAGTAATGTTAAGCGCCGAGACAAGTGTAGGGAAATACCCAATACACGCAGTTCAGGCGATGTGTTCCATTATCAAAAAAATGGAAGCAAACAACGATAGAGCATTTAATGAACGCCCACCATATAATCCTGACGACGATAGATTTATCACGGATTCTATTTGTTATAATGCATGTAGGCTGGCAAGGAGGACAAAGGCAGCGGCTATTGTCACCATGACATATTCAGGATATACGGCATTACATGTGAGCTCTCAAAGGCCCAAGGCGCACATTTTTATGTTCACATCAAACAAGCAGGTATTAAGCCAAATGAGTTTAGTATGGGGCGTTGAGGCTATCTACTACTCTAAGATGGTAAGTACTGACCATACAATCGCAGATATTAAGTACATCCTTTTCAAGGACGGCAAGGTGAAAGACAAAGATTTTGTTGTTCACATGGCGTCAATGCCAATAAACGATGCTGGGATGACAAATATGCTTAAACTCAGTAGGGTATAATTATCTTCGCGGCATGGTAAAGAAATTTCCTGAAAGAGGATCGCTGAATTTATCAAGTTTAGCGAGCGAAATGTTGGATGTATGGGGAAAGGAAAACACGTTTAAGGCTAGCGTAGAGTTAAGGCCAGAGGATAATCCTTACGTGTTTTATGAAGGCCCACCATCGGCTAATGGTATGCCAGGCATACACCATGTTATGGGCCGTGCCATTAAGGATATTTTTTGCCGTTTTGCAACACTGAATGGAAAGAGAGTTGAAAGGAAAGCAGGATGGGATACTCATGGACTGCCAGTTGAGTTAGGGGTTGAAAAAGAATTGGGGATTACCAAGGAGGATATTGGATCTAAAATTTCTGTTGAAGAATACAATCAGGCTTGTAGAAAGGCTGTGATGAAGTACACAGGAGTTTGGAATAATCTAACCCGTCAAATGGGATACTGGGTAGATATGGAGAATCCATATGTAACCTATGAAAACAAGTATATAGAATCTGTTTGGTGGCTACTTTCTCAACTATACAAGAAAGACCTTATCTACAAGGGTTATACGATACAGCCATATAGCCCTATGGCAGGAACGGGACTTAGTTCTCACGAACTAAACCAACCAGGTACTTACAGAGATGTAAAAGACACTACAATTGTTGCGCAGTTCAGATCAACTAATGAGGGAGCTGATACAATCAGAGGTTTTTGTGAAAACCTAAGCGATGATGATTCTAAGTTGCCAGTTGATTTGCTTGCTTGGACAACTACTCCTTGGACTCTTCCTTCAAATACGGCTTTGACAGTTGGCTCGAAAATTGACTACGCGATAGTGAAAACTTCGAATAGATACACTGAGGAACCTTGTGTAGTTGTTCTTGCTGAAGCGCTAATAGCTAAGCAATTTGATAAGAAAGCACCTGATCACGAAATTATTGGTCGTTGTAAGGGTGCAGATTTAGTAGGTGTGAAATACACTCAGTTGATTGATTGGGCTCAACCTATGGAAAGCCCTGAAGAAGCATTCAGGGTAATTCCTGGCGATTTCGTTACAACTGAGGACGGTACTGGAATAGTACATACTGCACCAACATTTGGTGCGGATGACGCATTGGTAGCCAAAAACGCAGGTGTGCCACCCATGCTTATCGATGACGGAAATGGTCATGGAGTTCCCTTAGTAGATCTTCAAGGCAGGTTAAGAGAAGGCTACGGGCCGTTTGCTGGATACTACGTAAAGAACGATTACTACCCTGAGGGAGAAGCGCCTGAAAAATCTGTTGACGTTGAAATTGCGATAGATCTTAAGACTAGAGGTCAAGCATTCAAAGTAGAGAAATACGAACACAGCTACCCTCATTGTTGGAGAACAGATAAACCGGTTCTCTATTACCCTCTTGATTCTTGGTTTGTAAAAGCTACAGCGAAGAAGGACAGGATGTCTGAACTCAATAAGACCATTAATTGGAAACCTGCAAGTACTGGAACTGGAAGATTTGGGAAATGGCTTGAGAATTTGAACGATTGGAATTTGAGTCGCTCAAGATTTTGGGGTATTCCAATCCCGATTTGGCGTACTGAAGATGGTTCTGAAGAGATGTGTATTGGATCAGTAGAGGAACTTGCTACAGCATGTTCAGAAGCTGTTGACGCAGGATTTATGACGACAAATCCACTAGCAGATTTTTCTCCAGGCGATATGTCTGAAGACAACTACAATACCTTCGATTTACACAAGCACGTGGTAGATGAGATCGTATTAAAGTCTTCAAAGGGAGAGCCTATGAGGCGTGAGTCTGACTTGATAGACGTTTGGTTTGATTCAGGATCCATGCCTTATGCTCAATGGCATTATCCATTTGAAAATGCAGATAAAGTAGACGCAGGAGGAGCATATCCAGCAGATTTTATTGCTGAGGGAGTAGACCAAACCAGAGGTTGGTTCTATACCCTACACGCCATTTCAACAATGGTATTTGACAAGGTAGCTTATAAGAATGTTGTGTCTAATGGACTGGTTCTTGACAAGCATGGAGTGAAAATGTCAAAGCGTCTAAATAATGCGATTGATCCTTTTAAAACTCTAGATACATATGGAGCGGACGCAACGCGTTGGTATATGATTAGCAATGCTCAACCTTGGGACAATCTAAAGTTCGATCTTGATGGAGTAGGTGAGGTGACTAGAAAGTTCTTTGGAACGCTACACAACACTTACAATTTCTTTGCACTTTACGCTAATATCGACGGTTATACAGGTGGTGAGGAAGAGATTCCACATGCACAGAGACCTGAAATAGATAGGTGGATATTGTCTAGAATGCATACAATAGCTGGAGATATTCATAAAGCATTTGAAGACCTAGAACCTACAAAGGCAGCAAGGTTACTTCAGAGTTTCGTTACTGATGAATTGAGTAATTGGTATGTTAGACTAAATCGTCAGCGTTTCTGGAAGGGTGATATGAATGAGGATAAGTTGAGTGCATACCAAACCCTTGTTTCATGCCTTAAGACTTGTGCAATCCTTGGTTCACCAATAGCGCCATTTTTTATGGATAGGCTTTATAGAGATGTGAATGAAGGATTAGGTGGCAGTAGAGAGGGAGCTGAAAATTCAGTTCACTTAGCGGACTTTCCAATGGCCGAAAATGCAGTAATTGACGAGGAACTAGAAAGTAGAATGGAGCTTGCAAGAAAGCTAAGCTCTCAAGTTCTTAGTTTGAGAAAGAGGGAGATGATAAGGGTAAGACAGCCCCTACGAAGGATAATGGTTCCAGTTCTAGATGACATTAGTGCAAGCAGACTAGCCGCTATCGAGGATCTTATAAGATCAGAGGTAAACGTAAAAGAGGTTGAAGTAATTAGAGATGGAGGTGGAATTGTAAAGTCGATCAAACCAGACTTTAAGGCTTTGGGCCCTAGATACGGTAAAAGAATGAAGGCAATTGCTGCTGCTGTAAATGGTTTGGGCTCTGATGCGGCAGATAAATTAGAATCAGCTGGATCATTAATGATCTCTCCCGATGACGGCCAAGGAGAAGTAGAATTACTTTTATCTGATGTGCAAATAGCAACAGAGGATATCCCAGGTTGGCTAGTTTCTAGCGAAGGAGGATTAACAGTTGCTCTAGATATTACAATTGACGATGAGTTGAAGGCAGAAGGGCTTTCAAGAGAACTTGTAAATAGAGTACAAAACCTTAGAAAAGACACTGGCCTTGAGGTAACTGATAGAATTACCCTATTTATTAATGCAAATGATGCGTTAAAGGGTCAATTGGTAGAAAATTTGGACTATATTCGAACGCAGACCCTTGCTGAAGAGGTGGTTTGGAATGAAGGAAAAGGATCTGTGCAAATTGAACTTGACGAAAAAACGAGCGTTAATGTTCAGGTTGTTAAACGATAAAAGCCTTAACCATGGCAGAAATTAGATACTCAGCATCTGACCTTGATGAATTCAAGGCATTGATAGAACAAAAGCTAGAATTAGCTAGAGAAGACTTAAGGCAACTACGCGCTTCTATGTCTCATAAAGACGATAACTCTACAGAGGATACTGCACCTACATTTAAAATGATGGAGGATGGTTCTGAAACAATGAGTCGTGAGGAGACAGCAGCTCTCGCAGCACGTCAAGAGAAATTTATTGTAAATCTCGAAAACGCACTGATGAGAATTAAGAATAAGACATACGGTATTTGTAGAGTTACAGGTAAACTTATACCTAAGGAAAGGCTTAGACTTGTTCCTCACGCGACTTTGTCAATAGAGGCCAAGCAAAGACAATAATACCAGACCTTCAGCGCTACATAGAAGATGCGTAAACTAGTTCTTCGTTGGCTCTTACCTCTGCTGTTAGCAGATCAAGCGCTTAAGTTTTACATAAAGCTCAATTTTTCAATTCACCAGAGTGCTGGATTTATTCCCGGCATTCTGGAACTTCGCTTTCTTGAAAATGAAGGGATGGCATTTGGTTGGGCCTTGCCGGGTGTTGCAGGTAAACTACTACTAACAACATTCAGAATCTTAGCTTCCATTGCTATTGGGGTTTACTTGTCTCGTTTAGTTAAAGAGGGTGCGCATAAGGGTATGTTAAGATGTATCACCTTGATTTGGGCAGGAGCAATAGGCAATATTATTGATGGCGCTTTTTATGGATTGATATTCACTCATTCAGGGTGGGATACTGTTGCAACTTTTGCATCAACCGGTGGCTATGCTTCACTTTTTATGGCAAATGTTGTGGACATGTTTCACTTCCTTGTGACTTGGCCTAATTGGATGCCTTGGGGCTTAGGAGGTGCTGAGATATTCCCGCCTGTATGGAATATAGCTGATGCAGCTATTTCAATAGGAGTGATTTGGATATTACTGAGGCAAAGAACGTTTTTTGATAGTTTAGGTACTAAAGCCCAAACCCGTAAGATACCCATCGGTTCAACGTCTATTGGTGGTGATTCGCCAGTAAGGATTCAATCAATGACAACTACTGATACTTGTGACATTGATGCAAGTATTGCTCAATCTATAAGCTTAATCAAAGCAGGGTCTGAGCTAGTGAGATTAACAGCGCCAAGCATCAAAGATGCTGACGCACTTGAAGAAATAGTAGCAGGAATTAGAAAGGCAGGTTACGACACCCCCATTGTAGCAGACATACATTTCACTCCGAATGCAGCATTTAGAGCAGCTGATTTTGTTGAGAAAATCCGAATCAACCCGGGGAATTTTGCAGACAAAAAGAAATTTGCAAATCTCGAATACACGGATGAGAGCTATGCTGAAGAGCTTGTCCGTATAAGAGATAAATTCACTCCACTAGTTCTAAAGTGTAAGGAACTTGGAAGAGCTATGCGAATTGGAACCAATCACGGTTCTCTATCTGATAGGATAACTAGCAGGTTTGGCGATACCCCTCTAGGCATGGTAGAAAGTGCACTCGAATTCATAAGAATCTGCCGTGATAACGATTACCACAACCTGGTAATTTCCATGAAGTCTTCCAACACCAACGTAATGGTTGAGGCATACAGACTCCTAGTATCAAGAATGGAGTCCGAAGGCATGAACTACCCACTTCACCTCGGTGTAACAGAAGCTGGTGACGGCGAGGACGGCAGGGTAAAGTCCGCTATCGGCATAGGCACACTGCTCGAAGAAGGCATTGGCGATACTGTAAGAGTTAGTCTCACAGAAGCCCCCGAAGCAGAACTTCCAGTAGCCCGAACCATCGTCGACCGCTACACTAACCACGCCCCCCATCGCTTCCAACCCCAACCTCAAAAACGCGCCCAAGGCATACCACAAGTAGTCCAAACCCTACCCAACACCGGCCCAGTAACTCATGCAAACCTCATGGGCGTTGGCTATAGGTATTCCGTTACTGACGATAAGTGGGCAATTGCAGACCAAGCAGCTGATTTAGTTTATTCTGGCGATAGGGTTGTTGATTTCGCTCTTCCGGGAACGCTAAGGGTACTTGTTGATGGCGAGGTATGGGATGAGGGGATGGAGTCTCACGACGCGGTTTGGTCTATTTCTCAATATAAAAACCTAGATTCTGCAATTGCTGACAAGGGCAATCACTACATTTTAGCGGACACAAATGAGGTTGAACAATTAGATGGATTGGATGAAAGCAGGGAAAATCTCACACTCATCCTCAGCTCAAAAAGCACGATGCCAGTTAGCGCGTACAGGGATGCAATTGATGCAATTAAGGATACAAGTTGGAGAGTGATTTTGAGAAATTCATGCGAGGAAGGGATTGATAAATACACGCTTTATTCGAGTATTGATGTAGGGGCATTGCTGATAGATAGGTTGGTAGATGGGGTTTGGCTTGAGGGGTCTCAGGTCAGTCCAGTGGAGAGGAATAGATTGAGTTTTGGGATTTTGCAAGCGACGAGGACAAGAATATCAAAGACGGAATATATTTCATGTCCTAGTTGCGGAAGAACGCTTTTCGATTTAGAGGAAACAACGGCAAAGATTAGGAAGGTGACTAACCATCTCAAGGGGGTGAAAATTGGAATTATGGGTTGTATTGTTAATGGCCCAGGCGAGATGGCTGATGCAGATTTTGGTTATGTAGGGACTGGCCCTGGTAAGATCACTCTTTACAGAGAAAAGGAGGTTGTGAGAAAGAATGTACCAGAGGATGAAGCAGTTGAAGCGCTTATTGAATTGATAAAGCAAGAGGGATGTTGGGTGGAACCAAACCCTAAAGGCTAAAGAAATGAAAGCTATTGTTATCGGGTCTATCCCATACTCTGATTCTAGTAGAGTAGTTAAGGTATTGACTCGAGATGAAGGAATAATTCCTGTATTTGTAAGGATATCAAAAAAGAGCGGAGGTGCATTATGGCATCCTTTGGCTTTACTTGAACTAAATGATCTTAAAAGAAAGAATTCGGGGTCACTTGCAACTTTTAAATCTGCAGAGAGATCAGGGAAAGCGATAAATACAATTCAAGACCCCAAACGCACTGGTGTAGCATTCTTCATTGCAGAAGTTCTGGACAAATCCTTACAAGAGGGCGCTCATTTAGAGACCGTTTTCGATGTGGTTGAGGATGGGATAATGTTGCTTGAATCAGATGATCATATTGCCAATCTTCATTTTTATGTATTAGCCAAAATGATTGCAGCATTAGGTTTAATGCCTGAACATGCTGAAGATGGAATGAGTCTTCATCTAGAAACTGGTGAGTGGTACGATGTTAAACCACTACTTTCTAAAACCTCTTTTTTACTTAAAAACGAACTGGCTGAATTGATGATAAGAATTCCAGGCATGGATTTTGCTGATATGCGCAACCTAAGCTTAAATCAATCAGACCGTAAAGAGTTACTGCTCGCTATGGTAATGTTCATTCAACTGCATCACGCGGGATTAAGAGAGATAAAAAGTTATGATGTCCTTGAGACAATTTTTGACTAAAATTACAGCAGTGCTTAGCATACTTTTATGCATTGCTGAATCAGCATATTCTCAAGCTTCAGATGAAAAGCAGATGGTTAGAGTTGTAGTTGGCTCTATACCAATTCCCTTTGCTGTTTGCACGAATCTTACAACAAATGAAACTTCTGTTTCGAATGCAAACGGAAAGTTGGTTTTGCCTAATAGGAGTCACTCTGATACGTTGGAATTTAGATCACTTGGGTTTGAGACCTTAGTTGTTTTGCCTAATGAAGCTATAGACAGTGAAATTAGACTAAACGAAAGCCCCATAGGCATTGATGCGGTTTTAATCAGTTCAAATATCAGCCCAGCCCAAGTTCAGCGCGAGGGTCTCAAGGGTGTTGAAAAATTGCAGATTACATCTGTTGCATCAAACAAATCACCAAGCAAATCGACAGATTTATTGATGAATACAGGACAGGTAATGGTTCAACAAAGTCAGCAAGGTGGTGGTTCGCCAATAATTAGAGGATTTGAGGCAAATCGCATACTTCTTGTAGTTGACGGAGTAAGAATGAATAACGCGATCTACAGATCAGGTCACCTTCAAAATGCAATAACAGTAGATGCAAACTCACTAGAACAAGTTCAAGTAGTAATGGGACCTAGTTCTGTGAAATACGGAAGTGATGCACTAGGTGGGATAGTTCACTTTCAAACTCAAAGACCTCGATTTAGAAGAGACGATTCTGAAGATAAATGGTCTGGGTATTCTTCTGTTCAAATGCTAACAAACAACAATTCATCGGTTTTGCATGCAAGGCTTGAAGGAGGAGCAGAGAAATGGGCAACTATAGTATCAATGAGTAGAAGCGAATTTGGTGATTTGAGGATGGGAGAAAATAGAATGCACGGGGATTCAGCTTGGGGATTAGCGTCATATTACATTCAATCCATAAATGGAGTAGATAGTGTTCTTGAAAACCCCGATCCACATCTTCAATTAGGAACTGGTTATAGCCAAACGGATTTCATGCACAAGCTTAGGATAGCAATTCCAGGTGGTGCATTGCAAACTAATGTTCACTACAGTACAAGCTCAGATATTCCTAGGTATGACAAGATAAATTCTATCAATGACGGAACTTTCAGTTCTAAATGGTCAGAGTGGTCATATGGGCCTCAAAACAGATTCTTAACTGCACTGAATTGGGAACAATTCTTGGGTATACCTGGGTCTCTTCATACAACAATTGCATACCAAAACATTAAAGAATCAAGGCTAATGAGGAGGCTTGGATTTAGTGATAGAGAGGAACAACACGAGAATGTAGATGTTCTATCTGCAACATCGACATGGAGGTCTTCTCCTCATAGAGGTGATGGATGGGTATATGAAATGGGTGTAGATGGTCAATGGAATGGAGTTACGTCGTCCTCAAATAGTCCTGAAGTAGTCACACGTTATGCAAATGATGGTTCTACGATGCTTACTCTAGGCGCATTTGCGTCAGCTAAAAGGACAGTAGAGAATAGAGTTTTTCACGCTGGCCTCAGACTCAATTATTCTTCTATTGAAGCAAATTATGACTTAAGCCAATCGACTTTTGCTGATTTGGATTTTAATAGGATAGAATTGAGCAATGGAGCGTTGACGGGAAGTTTGGGCTATGAAATGCCACTTGGAGAAAAGGTTAGAAGTAATAGTTCTATCTCAACAGGCTTTAGAAACCCAAACATCGACGATGCCACAAAAATTCGCGAGAAAAATGGAGAATTGTTGATTCCAAATAACGAGATAACTCCAGAATACATTTATTCTCTAGACCAAAGCCTAAGTCTGACCCCATTTTCAGACAAGTCAAAACTCAACATTACTGCAGCGGGTTTTTTCAGTCTATGGGCCGATCCAATAGTGCCAATGGTGACAACTTATCAAGGTAGTTCAACAATGCAATATGCTGGGGAATTAGTGCAAGTGTATCATAATGCAAATCTTGGCAATTCTGTTATTTACGGTGGTAGGTTAGAGGTTCAGTCTAATTTATCTGAGGAGTTTGGGCTTAATGGAACAGTAAATTATACTAGAGGCAAGACTATAATAAGCAGAAGTCCATTAAGTCATATTCCACCAATTTTTGGAAGAGTGGGGCTATTGAAGAAAATGGGAGATTGGGACTTAGAGAGCTTCGTTCTTTTCAACGGAGCAAAGGATGTAAGCCTATATGGATTGGATGCAACTGATAATTTGAGCCAAGCATTGGATACAGGAACACCTGCATGGTGGATTTGGAATTTTGATGCTTCTTATGCCGTTTCAGATAAGCTGCAATTGCAATGTGGAGTCCAAAACCTATTAGACGCACACTACAAGCCCTTCTCCTCTGGAATATCCGCTCCAGGTCGTGGTGTTTCCGTAGCGCTTAACGCCAACTTCTGATTAAATTAGCACATGCTGTTTTCAGACGTTGTAGCCCAAATCGAATTATCATCTCGCCTTCGTGAGGGAATTAGATCTGGAAAGGTAGCACACGCTCAATTGTTTGATGGCGCAGAAGGATCAGGGGCATTAGCACTTGCAAGGGCATATGCTCAATATTTACATTGTACTTCGAGAACTGATGAAGACTCTTGCGGTAAATGTGATTCGTGTATTGCACATTTAAAAGTTCAACACCCAGACCTACATTGGGCATTCCCTTTTTTCAAAAAGGATAGTTCCGGTAGATCAATTTCAGATCCATTTCAATCTTCTTGGAGGGAGGTGATGTTGGATGGTGCATATGTTGGTCAAGAAGAGTGGCTGAATAAAATTGGTGCGGATAAAAAGCAGCTTTTTATATCTGTTGACGAGGCATTGGAGATAAATAGAAAGCTGGGTTTGAAATCATTCCATGGTGGTTATAAGGTATTGATACTTTGGTTGCCGGAAGCCATGAGGGTAGATACGGCGAATAAACTTCTTAAGCTTATTGAGGAGCCAACGGATAATACTGTGATGCTTTTTGTTTCTCAAAATTCCGACAGATTGTTGGCTACTATTTTGTCTAGGCTTCAAAGAGTGAAAATTCCAAGACTTGCAGATGAGGAGGCAGCTAAAGGATTAGCAAAATTTTCTGGTATTTCAGAAGATCAAGCGATGGGGTGGGTACACGTTACAGAGGGTAACATTACAGCTGCAAACAGGCTAGCTAAATCTGGCTCAGAGACACCTGATTTAGAATTATTTTCTTCATGGATGAGAGCTTGTTGGGCTAGAGATGCAGAAGCAATGATGAGACAAGCAAATGAATTTGCAGGTTCTGGCAGGGAATCCCAAAAAAGATTCATAACCTATGCATTACATATGGTTAGACAATGTATAGTAGGCAACTATGGTGCAGAATCTCTTGTTAGATTAACTCCTGGAGAAGCAGCATTCTTATCAAAATTCCAAAAGTTCATACACCACAAAAACGTAGTAAAGATTTCTTCTCAATTAGAAGCAGCACATAAGGATATTGCTGGAAATGTTAATTCAAAAATTGTATTTATGGACTTGAGCGTTCAGATACATATGCTTCTTAGGAAGGATGCAGCTTAATCTTTTTATCTTCGTAGACGATGGGATGTAGTAGCTGTAGCAAAGGATCTGACGGGCAACCTAGAGGCTGTCGCAACAACGGGCGTTGTGGCTCTTGTGGCTGTGGCTCTAAAACAGTTTTTGATTGGCTAGAGGGTGTAGCAACACCTAATGGTGTAAAGCCCTTTGACATTGTTGAAGTCAGATTTAAGAATAATAGAAAGGGATTTTACAGAGTTGGTTCAGGCGCAACCTACCACGTTGGAGATGTAGTAACCATCAACTTAAATCCAGGAACTGACCTTGGAGTAGTTTCGCTAACAGGTGAACTTGTTAGAAGCCAAATGGCTTCAAGAAGAGTCAGAGATGATCACGAGATCAAGAGAATTACGCATAAGTCAACAGCTGAGGAGATTGAGGTTTGGCATAAAGCAAGACAAAGAGAGGATAAGACTAGATTTGAAGCACGAGAAATTATAAAGAGATTAGGCATCCCTATGAAGCTTACAGATGTTGAGTTTCAGGGAGATAATAAAAAAGCAACTTTCTACTACATAGCTGATGAGAGGGTGGATTTCAGGGAGTTAGTTAGAGAGCTTGCAGGAAAGTTTGGGATTAGGATTGATATGCGCCAGATCGGTGCAAGACAGGAAGCAGCTAGGGTAGGAGGCATAGGATCTTGCGGAAGGGAGTTGTGTTGTTCAGTTTGGCTTTCAGATTTTAGATCTGTTTCAACTGGCGCTGCTAGATATCAGCAACTCGCATTAGATCCAATTAAACTTGCAGGACAATGTGGTAAGCTTAAGTGCTGTCTAAATTTCGAATTAGACCAGTATGTTGAAGCTGTTAAAGAGTTTCCTTCGCCACACGCAAAAGTGTTCACTCAAAAAGGCAAGGCTGTTGTGTTTAAAATGGATATTTTTAAACGCATTGTTTATTTTTTACAATTAGGTGAATCGGGTAGTGGCCCAATTGCATTGCCAGTAGAAGAAGCAAACAAACTGATTGTAAATTCTCAAAAGGGCGTTAAAGTAGCATCACTTGTAGAGTTTGCTATACCAGAAGAAGAGGAAGAAATAGATCATACATATAGCAATGTTGTGGGTCAGGATGACTTGACTCGATTTGATCAATCGAAAGGAAAGAGAAGAAAAAAGCGCAAGGGGAAAAAGCGCAAAAAGCCTACTAACGTATGAGGAGGGTAGGAATTACGCTTTGGGCAGTAGCAATTTTGTTTGTGTCGTGTTTTGATTTGCCTTATTACTCTGAATCGGCAACAATTAATTCAGAAGGTTGGTCATCGGCTGATACTGTGAAATTTGGCTTTAATATTTCGGATGAAACAAATCGATTTGATGGCCAAATTGATTTGAGACACACAGGTGATTATAGATTTTCAAACCTTTATTTATTCATAGACATTACATACCCAAATGATAAGCACAGAGTCGATACTCTAGAATGTGTTTTAGCAGATAAAAGGGGTAGATGGTATGGTTCAGGTTTAGGTGATATGGTTAGCCATAGAATAGATTATTTAGAGGGTGTTGTATTTCCTCTTGAAGGGGATTATGAGATTGCCATAACTCATGGGATGAGACGTGAGCCTCTAGAAGAGATTACAGATATAGGATTAAGAATAGAAAACTTATCTTTGTAGTCCTCAAGAAATTAAATCATGTTTGAAAACACCTGTAAGTCAGTTATTTTGAGCTTAGTTGCCTTGCTTGCGACTTTTAGTTCGACTATAGCTCAACACGATGAGCCATGTGGAATTTACAATTCTACAGTAAGAACGTTTGGGATGACTCCAGACCAAATCGAACAATTATCGGCTGCTTCTCATCAACTTGAATTGGAGACTAAGGCTGCAAATAATGGTGGTGAGCAAAGAGCAGAGTTATTGATTATTCCTATTGTATTTCACATTATCCATTTTAATGGGCCAGAGAACATTAGCGATGAGCAGATTCACGATGCGGTTAGTGTGTTGAATCGTGATTTCAGAGCTTTGAATGAAGACCAAAATCAAGTTGTTGACGCCTTCCAGAATATTATTGCTGACATTGAAATCGAATTCAGATTAGCTAAAAAGGATCCTAGTGGGAATTGCCATCCTGGCATCACTAGAACTGTAAGTTCTATGACATTTGAAGGAGAGGATGAGGTAAAAGAATTGATAAGCTGGCCTAGGGATATGTATCTAAATGTTTGGGTTTGTGAGGAGGCATCTGGAGCAGCGGGTTACGCTTACTTACCTGGTTCAGTTGACAATTGGGGGGACGCATGGCTTGACGGAATTGTAATCCAAAACTCATACACAGGCTCTATTGGAACTTCTAATACATTCCGTTCAAGAACCTTAACCCATGAGGTTGGACACTGGTTAAACTTGCGTCACCTTTGGGGTGGATCAAACACCCCTGGCGAACCAGGTAATTGCGATTGGGACGATAATGTGGACGATACTCCACTATCAATGGGTTGGACATCTTGTGATCTTGATGGCGAATCATGTGGATCACTTGATAACGTTCAGAATTATTTAGAATATGCATATTGTGGCAGGATGTTTACAGAAGGCCAAAAAACAAGAATGCGTACTGCGGCTCTTTCAACAGTTTCAGATAGAGACGAACTTTCTTCAACACAAAACCTTATAGCAACTGGAGTTGAAGGAGACCCAGTTCTTTGTGAAGCAGAGTTCGATGTTGACAATAATGTAGTTTGTGTAGGAGACGGAGTTCAGTTTACTGATCATAGCTATCACGACGTAAATACTTGGTCGTGGAATTTTGGAGACGGAGTGATTTTGAGTGGGTCTGTAGAAGAAGAACACTCTAATCCTTACCACGTCTTTAATCAAGAAGGGATTTACGAGGTAGTACTTACTGCAAGTAATGGTAATGACGAAATTGATTCTGATCCAGTAGTTATTACTGTTCTACCAGCAGGAGCAATGGCGTCACCAGCAAATCAAGGCTTCGAATCTGATGAGTATCCAAGTGAGGATTGGTTTACTGAAGATCCTCTTCAAGATGGAGGTTGGGAGATCAATGATGAAGTTTCTTATTCAGGAGACAGATGTCTACATATTGAAAATTGGCAAAATGATACTGAATTCAATAAAGATTTCTTGATTTCGAGCACAATGGATCTTTCAGACGGAATTGATGAAGTTAGGATTAGCTATAAGTGGGCTTATTGCTTTAAGGGAACTTCAGAAAACGATGAGACGGATGATAGACTCCGCATTAGTGTAACTGGTGATTGTGGTGAAGATTGGGATTTGAGAAAAATGCATAGAGGGTTCACAGATCTTCCTTCTGCTGAGCCTCATTACTATCCTTTTGAACCTGCAGACCAAACAGAGTGGAACGAATACACTCTTGTGCTAGGCCAAAGCATTTACCAAACACCACACTTTAGGGTAATGTTTGAATTTGAGTCACGCCTAGGAAATGATATTTATCTCGACGACATCAACATTACTGCTTACGATGAGGATATGATTGTAGTTGAAGAGTGGACTGTTGGTCCAAACTGGACACTATATCCTAATCCTAGTGAAACGGGGTACTCAACCCTTAGTTGTCATACAGTAAGAGATCACGAAGCATTAATCACTATTGTAGATGCACAGGGAAAATTAGTTGAAACAATTTTCTCAGGACACTTAGTTACTGGTGAGCACAATTTTGAATTGAGTCCTGCTATAAGGAGCAAGGGTACTTATTTCGTTGTTACTAATCTAGACGGCAAGCCAAACGCTATGCCTTGGATAGTTAAATAAGTTTTTAGTGAGCCTCTAGCCAATGAGCTCCTGAAGACATATCTACTACAAGTGGAACGCTGAGTTCAACAGCTTCTTCCATGCACTTCTTTACAATCGGTTTTAATGCCTCTACATCGTCTTTGTGAACGTCAAAGACTAATTCGTCGTGTACTTGCATTATCATTTGGGCTCTCAAATCAACCTCATTTAATGCTTCATAGATTCGCACCATTGCTACTTTGATGATATCAGCAGCTGAACCCTGAATTGGAGCATTAACAGCATTTCTTTCAGCAAACGCCTTCACCATACCATTATTAGAATTGATGTCTGGCAATTTGCGCCTCCTACCAAGAATTGTTGAAGCGTACTCGACCTCCCTAGCCTTCTCCACACACTCCTTTGTAAAGCTTTCAAGAGAACTAAACTGTTCATTATAGCTAGTAATTATCTCTTTAGCTTCTGCTCTTTTTATTCCCAATTCTTCTGCTAGCCCAAACGCCCCTTGACCATACAAAATACCAAAGTTTACTGCTTTAGCTTGTGACCTTTGAGTTCTATCAACCTCATCAAGACTAACCCCAAATACTTTGGCTGCAGTAGCAGTATGAATGTCTATTCCATCTTTAAAAGCCTCTACTAAACCGGGATCATTACTCATAGCAGCAGCAACCCTAAGCTCTACTTGGCTATAGTCTGCTGCAAGAAGTACATGATCATCATCAGCTGGAATAAATGCCTTTCTAATCTCTCTACCTGCTTCAGTTCTAATTGGTATGTTTTGAAGATTTGGATCCTTCGAACTCAACCTACCTGTTGATGCCACAGTTTGCATGTAAGACGTATGAAGTCTACCAGTTTTAGAATTGACAAGTTTAGGAAGAGGTTCAACGTAAGTACTTTGAAGCTTCTTCAATTTTCTGTATTCTAGAACTTTGCTAATGATAGGGTGTTTGTCAATTAGTTTTTTTAAGACGTCTTCACCAGTTTGATATTGGCCTGTTTTGGTCTTTTTTGCTTTAGCATTTAACTCTAAATTATCGAAAAGGACTTCACCCAATTGACGTGGAGAATCAACATTAAAATCTATTCCTGCAGATTCAAGAATGGAAGATTTCAAGTCTTCAATTTGGCCTCCTAATTTGATACTATAACCCTCTAACATTTCAGTATCAAGGTTTACCCCAGCAAGTTCAATGTCGGCTAAAATCCCAACTAATGGAAACTCTACATTTTCCAAAAGTTCGACCATTTCACTCTCCTTTATTTGCTTTTGCAGGATGCAAGACAGTCTCATCACCATGTCTGCTGCCTCTCCAGCATAATCGCAAATCACGTCTAATTCAACATCTTTAAAGGACTTCATAGAACGCCCCTTTCCAAGAAGTTTCTCTAAAGATCTAGGTTTAAGTCCTACGTATGTTAGAACCATTTGCTCGAGTCTGTGAGTAGAATCGGGATCGATCAAATAGTGTGAAACCATACAGTCATAAATTCGTTTAGATAGTTTCACGCCATGGTTGGCAAAAACTTTAGCGATAAACTTATTGTTTGCTGCAACAATTGTGTGTTCAGGATTTTCTAATACGCTTTTAAAAGAGTCAAGAGCACCCTCTTCGTTTTTCACATAAAATGCTTCCCCCTCCTTTGTGCAAACTGAAAAGCCTAGTAACTCATCCTCCATGGCATTAAATCCAGAAGTAATGGCATGTAGCCCAAACCTACCTGAAGATTCCATTTTTTCAATCAAGCATGAGAATTCATCAGATGATTTCAGAATCGTATAATTACCATGTGGCTCCCTTTCAGCATCCTCTTTATCCTCTTGTTCAGCTATAGCAAACATGTCTAATTGAGGATCGCTAGAGTCAGTAACCTGCGCTTGAGGCAAGCTCACTTTAGGTTCGCTAACAGTTGAAGCTTCATCAGGAAGTAAACGACGCATTAGTGTCCTAAATTCAAGTTCTTCAAGAACCTCTTTTAATTGAATTGAATCAGGCTCTTCCATAACCATTTTGTCAAATCCAGATTCAGTTTCAATATCAACTACAATTGTTGCAAGATGTTTTGATAAAAGAGCCTTGTCGTGATTTTCTTCAACTTTCTCCTTCAGCTTTCCCTTCAGCTTATCAGTATTCTCATAAAGCCCCTCAATACTGCCAAATTCACAAAGCAGCTTAGCTGCAGTTTTAGCTCCTACACCTGGAACTCCTGGAATATTATCTGAAGCATCACCCATTAGACCGAGGTAATCAATCACCTGTTCTGTATTCTGAAGTCCAAACTTTTCGCACACCTCCTCAGGCCCCCATATCTCCGCAGGATTTTTTCCTCTTCCTGGCCTGAACATCCTCACTCTATCCGAAACCAATTGTCCAAAATCCTTGTCAGGCGTCATCATATACACATCAAACCCTTCCTTCTCAGCCCTCTTAGCTAAACAACCAATTAAATCATCGGCCTCAAAGCCAGGTTCAACTCTTATAGGAATACTTAAGGCATCCAGAACCTTCTTAATTAAAGGGACGCTTATTATGATATCCTCAGGGGTCTCATCTCTATTTGCTTTGTACTCAGTAAATACTTCAGTTCTAAATGAACCTCCTGGAGGATCAAAGACTACTGCTAAATGTGTTGGCTTTTCATTACGGATTACTTCTAAAAGAGCATTTGTAAAACCAAAAACTGCTGAAGTATTTATCCCCTTTGAGTTGATCCTTGGGTTTTTAATAAATGCGTAGTAGGCGCGAAATATCAATGCATATGCATCTATTAAAAACAGTTTTTTATCACCTTCTTTACTTAGCATTATTTCTTGTAAACTGGAACTGTGCTGCACGCTTCTCCGAACATGATAGATTTTGCAACGGGTTGTACTCTTGATTGAAACAAAAGAAGCGCCTCTGGTCCTGCGAGTTCGTCACAACCTCTTACAATAATTCTTTGATCCTTGTATAGTTCAAGGTCAATCGAGTTTATAGCATGTCTAAGCGCTTCGGTTTGGGCTCCTTTAAAGCCACCTGTAACAACAAACTCAGCATTTTCGAGTTTTGAACTAATGACCATCCAAGACCAATCTGGAATTATAGCGTCATCACTTACTTTCAACCCAACGCCTTTTCCATTGAACTCAGTAAAGTCATATTCTTCAATGGTTTTTCTAAACGCTTTTTCTATTACAACTTGTCCTTCATGCAGCCAATTTGTGAAATCCAACTCAACACAATCAATGCTAATCAAATCAGAAAGCTCGAGCTGTATAAGCCCACTTTCAGCAACTCTATTTCTGATAGGTTCCTCCACTATGTAGCTAATTTAAGCTGAAGCTGACGCACTTCCACCTGCTTGGCCTGCTTTAGCCAAAACCTCCATAGAAGCCTCTTCAATTGCTGCTGCATCATAGCCACATTCCTCGTACAATTCAGCCTGCGTTCCATGCTCAATCCATCGATCAGGCACACCCAACCTTTTCACATTTGCGCTATATCCCTGATCTGCCATCCACTCAACAACAGCAGAGCCAAATCCTCCCTGAACACACCCATCCTCAACTGTAACAACTGACTTGAATTTCGAGAAGATCTCGTGCAACATCACTTCATCCAACGGCTTCACAAACCTCATGTCGTAATGCGCTGCACTAACTCCTTTCTTGCCCATCGCCTCAACTGCCTTCTCAGCTTCAGTCCCAATTGCACCTATGCTCAAGACAGCAATTTGATCTCCATTTTTAAGCTTTCTCCCAGTCCCAACTTCCATCTTCTCAAACGGCACCTCCCAATCAACAACTGATCCTGTACCCCTTGGATATCTGATTGTAAAAGGCCCATGATGTTCCATAGACGCAGTATACATCATGTGCCTAAGCTCGGGTTCATTCATTGGCGCAGCAACAACCATATTCGGCAACGTCCTCATGTAAGCCAAATCAAACACGCCATGGTGAGTAGGCCCATCAGCCCCAACAAGTCCTCCTCTATCAAGACAGAATACTACATGTAAATTCTGAAGAGCGACATCGTGAACTACCTGGTCATATGCCCTCTGCATAAAGCTCGAGTAAATGTTACAGAACGGAATCAATCCCTCAGTCGCCATACCTGCACTAAAAGTTACCGCGTGCTGTTCCGCAATTCCCACGTCGAACGTTCTCTCAGGCATTTCTTCCATCATCATGCCCAGACTACTACCCGAAAGCATGGCAGGAGTAACTCCTACAATCCTCTTATCAGCTTTGGCTAGTTCTATAATACTCTTTCCAAACACGTCCTGGAACTTCGGTGGTTTAGGGCCGTGATCAGTCGCGGCTATTGGCGCGCCAGTCTCTTTGTCGAACAATCCTGGAGCATGCCACTTAGTAGCACTACCAACCTCAGCAGGCTCATAACCGGCGCCCTTGCGAGTAACTACGTGAAGGAGTTTGGGCCCTTTAATGTCTTTAAGATCATTGAGAACCTTTGTTAGATATTCTACATCGTGTCCATCTACCGGTCCAAAGTATCTGAAGTTCAGTGATTCAAATAAATTGCTTTGCTTGAGAACGGCAGACTTAATGGCGTTCTCTACTTTTTGGACTATGCTCTGAGCGTTGGGTCCGAATTTCGAAATCTGTCCAAGTAGATCCCAAACCTGATCCTTAACCTTGTTGTATGTGTGAGAAGTTGTTATGTCAGTCAGATATTCCTTCAGTGCGCCAACAGGTGGATCTATGCTCATGCAGTTGTCGTTGAGGATTACAAGCATATTGCTGTCTTCAATTCCAGCGTGATTTAGACCTTCGAATGCTAAACCTGCTGTCATGGCTCCGTCGCCGATGATTGCGACATTGTGCTTGTCTTCATCATTATTGAGTCTTGTTCCAACGGCCATGCCTAAAGCTGCAGATACGCTGGTTGAACTATGACCAACACCAAATGTGTCATAAGGGCTTTCAGATCTCTTTGGAAATCCACTTAGACCTTTGAATTTTCTATTTGTATGAAATTCCTCTCTTCTTCCAGTTAGAATCTTATGCCCGTATGCTTGGTGACCAACATCCCAAACTAAATTATCTGTCGGTGTATTGAAGACGTAGTGAAGAGCAACGGTTAACTCGACAACCCCCAAACTTGCTCCGAAGTGCCCGCCTTTTTCAGAAACAACATCAATGATAAATTGCCTTAACTCGTCACATACCTGTTCTAATTCTTCCGGCTTGAATCCCTCGCGAAGATCTGCGGGGACCTTAATCTTTTCAAGGAAGGGGCCGGCTAAATAGGGGTTCATTTTATGCTAATTCTACTACTTCTAAAAGTCCTCGAAGAATATTTACCCCATCTGTGTTGCCTAAATCGTCAGTGCAAGCTCTCTCTGGGTGGGGCATCATTCCGAATACATTCTTCTTATCGTTACAAACTCCAGCAATATTGTTTACAGCTCCATTTGGATTTGATGCAGAGTTAACTTCACCATTAGCATCGCTGTATCTGAAAATAACTTGATCGTTATCCTCTAATTTTTGCAGTTCATCTTCAGGAAGGAAATAATTTCCTTCACCGTGAGCTATTGGAATTTGAAGAGGAGTGTTTGTGTCTAGCCCAGCTGAGATTGAAGCTGTTCTTGAGACAGGAACTAGGTGCACATTTTTACAGATGAACTTTCTGCTTTCATTGTGCATTAATGTTCCTGGTAGTAGACCTGCTTCGCAAAGAATTTGAAATCCATTACAGATGCCCAAAACTCTACCTCCATTTCCAGCAAACTTCACCACCTCTTCCATAATGTTAGAGAATCTTGCAATTGCACCGCTTCTTAAGTAGTCTCCATAGCTAAAGCCACCAGGTAGAATTACTGCATCAACATCCTGTAGGTCTGAGTCTTTATGCCAAAGTTCAACTACCTCATATCCGAGGTCGTGATTAAGTGCATGGACCATGTCCATATTGCAATTAGATCCGGGGAAGGTTACTACTCCAATTTTCATGGGTACAAAGTTCGATATATTTAAGTAATTCCTATTAAATTTGTCGTCAAATATTGAACACCTTGCTCACATGAACACTCAGGAAATCATAACACCACTTGGCAAGCTAATGGAATGGTCTTTTGAAACTATTCTTGTTCCTATGTCTGACCCATTTAACCTATTTGTTGTTGTATTGGGTGTAGTGGGTAGCGTTTACTGGCTAACACTTCAAAAGAAGTACACTAAGCAAGCTGAAGAAGACGGAACTATCGTCTAATTATTCTTCCTTCGTTATTACGTCCTGCCCAATATCCTTGCGATATTGCTTCTTGCCAAAATCAATTGATCCGGCAAGCTTATAACTCCTTTCTAGAGCCTTTTCGATGTTTGCACCAAGTCCTGTGCATGCAATAACTCTACCTCCATTTGTCAAGACCTTTCCGCGTGATGTCTTAGTTCCCGCGTGAAAAACAATTCCCTCTTTAGGATCTGGCTCGTTATTTAAGCCTATAATGTTAAGTCCTTTTTCGTACGATCCAGGATAGCCTCCTGAAGTTAGAATTACAGTTGTAGCAGCTCTTTCGTCTATTTGAAGATCGTATTCGCTTAGCATTCCTGACCCCAAAGCGTCAAACATGTGGAGTAGATCACTTTTAACACGAGGGAGTACTACTTCAGTTTCTGGATCTCCTAGTCTAGTGTTGTACTCTACAACATAAGGATCACTTCCAACACGCATTAGACCTATGAATATGAATCCATTGTATGGTATTTCATCTTCCTTCAGCCCTTTGATGGTGGGTATAATTATTTGGTTTAGAGTCTTTGTGTGAAATTCTGCATCTACAAAAGGAACGGGACTAACAGCCCCCATGCCACCCGTGTTGGGCCCAGTATCACCCTCTCCAACTCTCTTGTAATCTTTCGCTGATGGTAAAATGCGGTATGCATCTCCATCAGTCACAACAAAGTAACTTACTTCTATACCCTCCATATATTGCTCTATGACAACTTGAGATCCTGCATCTCCAAATTGATTGTTAAGCAATATATCTTCTAGTGTAGATTCAGCCTCTTCTCTGTCAGAAGTGATAATTACGCCTTTACCTGCCGCAAGGCCATCCGCTTTGATTACATATGGAGGGGTTCTTTCGTCTAAGTAATTCTTAGCCTTTTTTATCTCATTACTCTTGAAAGTGGCGTAATCTGCTGTAGGGATATTGTGTCGAGCCATAAATGCTTTTGCAAAATCCTTAGATCCTTCAAGCATTGCACCTGCCTTTCGAGGTCCTATAGTCACAAGACCCTCGAACTTATCAGAGTCTTGAAAGAAATCTATTATTCCTTCAACAAGCGGTGCCTCTGGTCCTACAATAAGCATATTGATTTCATTCTTGCGAATAAACCTTCCTATTGAAGGGAAATCCATGGGGTCTAAATCGACATTAGTTGCAAGAGAATCAGTTCCTGCATTACCAGGAGCTACGTAAAGCTTTGATAATAGGGAACTTTGGGAAATCTTCCATGCTATCGCGTGTTCGCGACCACCCGAGCCAAGTAAGAGGACATTCATAGTAGACAAAGCTATAACCTCTAGAGAGCCTTACCAATCTAGGTTTTCCACACAATACCCACTACTTTCCACGATTTTCCCTCAATTCACGGAGGTATTGATATCTCATTCTAACTGCGTTGGCCTGGTACATAGAAATTATAAACCCCACTCTTCCATCTAAAAACCCAAGCTGGAAAACAAAGTGTTTGAAGAATCTAATTAATGGTTTTAGATGTGTGTGGTAAGGGGTAATCAAAGGAGTCTTAGGATCGTAGTCAAGTGCTTGCCACTTAGCATATCTAACAAGTTTGTTGTGAAATTCTTCTCTTGATACATATGTGTTATGCCAAAGTTTATTCTTGAGCCGACCTACACAACCATCAGCAATTATTTCTTCGTGAACATAAACCGACTCATATCGACATTCATCTCTTTTGAAAAGTCTTATCACTTTGTCACCTCTCCAACCACTGAAGTGAATTCTTTTGCCCATGAAGTGATTGATTCGGCCTATCCAGAACCCGCTTTCATCAGGATTTTCTTTTAAAATTTCTAAGACTTCTTCCTTCAATTCAGGCGTTACCCTTTCATCTGCATCTAGGAGCAAAATCCATTTGTGTTGAGCTTGTGGTATTGCCCAATTCTTTTGTGAAGCAGGGTTCTCATATTCCCTTTGAAGGATCTTAGTTGCTAAAGGTGTAGCGAGTTTTACTGTTAGATCAGTACTGAAAGAATCTACGACTATGATCTCATCAGCAAATGAAACAGACTTGAGAGCATCAACAATGTTGTGCTCTTCATTGAATGTTGTGATCATTGCTGTGATCTTTTCCATTAATTCTTTTTGTTACTTACCAAACCAAAAACCACCATTGCCAGTACTGCAAAAGTAACTCCAGCTTGAGTTTCTAATGTGTCTTCTGCAAGACATGAAACTGCTACGATCCACCAAGCAAGCCTAGAAATATCTCCTCCTTGAATCCAACTTCCATAAAGAGCGATCAACCAAAGTGCCAATCCTATTAATCCGCAACCAACCCACCAAGCTATGTACTGATTATGAGTTCTAATCCAAAACTTTTGGGATAGCGCTGAGTCAGAATCAACATAAGATTTTTTGAATTCATTTGGGAGATCTCCAGTGCCTACTCCAATAAATTTAGAGAGGGGATCCATCTTTTTTATAATGTGCCAAGCGGCCCTATATGCCTCGAATCTCATGGTGACAGAATTCCCATCAGGACTGCCTCCATCGAGATAGTTGCCTATTTCAAATTTCAAATCGTCTAATCTTAGACTCAATCCACTGTGAGTAAGCTCTCTTATTGATGTATGTCCAGCCTCTACGCTTGAAATTTCCTCATCACTCATTGCTTTAACGACTTCACCGTTTTTCAATTTCCCTTGAGATGTTAGGAATCGGATTAGTGTACTTTGAATGCTATGGCCTTTTGCATCTGTAGAATCAAACGGGACAGAGCTCTTCAAATTCCATTCAGGTCTCATTTCGTCAACAGCAAGATTAACCCAAACCTTATTACCATTTTCTTCCAACTGCCTATGAGGGTAATGAGTGTACTTACCGCCCCAAGGTGTTTCGTCCTCCAAAGTTCCTGAAAAGGGTTGAGGCATTAATGCTCCTATTGTTATGTAGATAGATGTAAAAACCGCAAATAAAGATGCAAGAATTGTAGCTGTTCTGTGTTTGGGGAAGGTTGTAGTGACTGCACTGAAAAATATAGAGAATGCGATCATTCCAAGCCCAGTTACGGATCTTGTAAACCAAACCGACGTTAGAGCAACAGCTATATACAACCCACTCAAGAGCCATTTTTTGTTGAGGAGCAATATCCCAGATCCTAGTGCTAGGATTAAACCCATTCTTATATGAGAAATGAAAGGGGAAAATAGGTTTGGGCTGATAAAATGTCCACAAAATATTCCTGTTAACGCCGCTAAAAATGATGATATTAGGAATGCTTTACTAGCAGTTTTATAATCCCCAAGTGGCACGTAAAACATCGCTAATGGAACAATTAGCATAGGTAACTTGATATTGACTGCTGCTATGCCTTCGGCAAAATCACTACTCCATAAAACGCCCAAGGCGCACCAAATAAATCCCGCAATTAGAGCTTTTGGAAGGAGGTTTTTAGAAGGTTTTAAGGTTGATTTAGTTGCTACAGCGAACACCCAGCTTAAAGCTAGAATCCCCATTCCCAAACTTGTGCCAAATGGTGACCATGGCAAAGATGCTACAGTTACAAGTAACCCAAGCGATTGTATTTTACTCGCCCTTGCCAAGTAAGATATCTTTATGCTCACCTGATTCTAAAAGCTCAATTGCTTTAAGTGTATTTGGGTCTCTTGGTAGTTGGTATTCGAAGAGGCCTGTTGTGTTTGCCTTTTGGAAGACTATTTCCTCCTCAAGTGATTTTCTAATTGCCTCTTCGTTTCTTTTTATATCCTCTCTAATATTTGGAAGAATTGAAGCTTGGAGTGAGTCAAGGGTTGTTTGGTTTAATGCAAGTAAGCCATCCTCTTCAAGAGTGTTTTCAAGCATTTCAAGTAATTCGGAAGAGATGGGCTCATATGGCAACCCCCTTTCTCCACCATCGAATTCCTCTTCGACAAAGGAGATGAAGTCAGACCAATCATCGTTAGTCAAAATGTATTTTGAAGGGTCTTCAATAGTTAAGTCTCTACTAATTGCGAAATCAAAAAACACATCGTTATTAATCAGGCCATCCAGTACGTAATTAGCGTAAGTAGGCTCAATTTCAACGTCGGGGAAAACACCACGACCTTCAAGAACGGGCCTTCCATTTGTCGTATAAAATACTTTTAGAGTTGAGTCAGCGGCTTCAGTTGCCTTTCCGGATTCATCCCTATCACCGTAATGAAGTCGTTGAACACATCTTCCACTTGGGGTGTAATATTTCGCAACAGTGATCTTCATCCTTGATCCATAAGCCAAATCCTTCGTTTGCTGTACCAAACCTTTTCCAAAACTCTCTCGGCCAATCACCACGCCTCTATCTAATTCTTGGATTGCTCCCGAAACTATTTCTGAAGCAGATGCGCTTCGTTCGTCTATTAAAATTGCTAGTGGAACTTCAGGCAGTAATGGTCTTCTAAGTGTTGCGTAATTTTTATTCCAAGCCTCAGTTTTACCCCTCATTTCAACTACTTGTGTTCCCTTCGGAACAAAAAAGTTAACAATGTTAACAGCTTCTCTTAACAGACCACCCCCATTACCTCTTAAGTCAAGTATGATGTTTTCTGCGCCTAGAGAATCAGTAAGATATGTTAGAGATTTCTTCACTTCAGCCGATGCGGTTTTAGTGAATTTGCTGAGGATTAAATATCCAGTTTTATCACTTACCATTCCTCTGTATGGAATGTCTGGACTTTTAATTTTCTCTCTTTCTAGGGTGATTGTTGTGGTATTTTCTTCTCCAAGCTTTCTTACACCTAATTCAACCTCGGTTCCTGAAGCACCTTTTATGTATTTGGAAATAGCATCAATGCTTTCTCCATTTATGGTTTGGCCTTTTACAGTCACAATTTCATCTCCAACCTTTAATCCTGCATCTTCTGCTGGCCCATCTTCAATGATATCTGTAATAACATGTTTTCCTTCCCAATTTTCTTTCAATGTTATCCCTATTCCACCGTATTCACCAGTTGAAATGAAACGGACGTCCTCCATTTTTTCTTCGGGATAATAGATAGTGTAAGGATCTAATGCATCAAGCATAGAATCAATACCAGTGTGAACCAATTCTCCGGGAGATAAAGGATCTACATAGTAAATGTTAAGCTCTCTGAATACAGAAGTCATTATTTCGAGCTGCTTAGACATTTCGAAGAAATCCTGCTTTATGGAAGTAGTAAGAGAAACGCCAGCAACACCTAAAAGTGCAATTGACCATAGAACTACTTTTGATTTGATGAAAGATTTCATTTTTTATGCTTTCTTGTCCATGAGAACGTCAACGATCTTCTTTATCGTATCGGCACATTTTTCAAATGTTGGGATTTCACTTCCAACGTAAATTAAAACTAAGGCTTTTTGAGGTCCTCCCTTTTTCCAATCCTTTTCTAATCTGTGCTTTTCAAGCCTCCACGCTTCCCTCATCAACCTCTTAATTCTATTCCTAGATACTGCCTTTCTAAATCTTCGTTTACTTACTGTTGTAGCAACTTGAAATGGATGGTCAGATTCGAAAGTTGTATCAGTATAGCGCGCAAGAATGGGGTAGGCTTTCACCTTTTTACCCTCTTCAAAGACTTTGTCAAAAACTAAAACGCTTTTGAGCCTTTGATCTTTTCCGTAAGTATGCTTGCAATGCGCCATTCAATGCGCAAGATAACTCTATGATTTCGCTTTGATGTGCTGTTCGATAGCCATTGTCATCGAAGGCGCCTTTTTTGTAGGAGCATTGATGTCAATTCTTAGTCCAGCTGCTTCAGCTGCTTTTGCTGTAGTAGGACCAAACGTAGCAATCTGAGTATCTCCTTGGACGAAATCTGGGAAATTCTTAAATAGAGACTCTATACCACTTGGGCTAAAGAAAACAAGTACGTCGTATTTCACATCACTTAGGTCGCTAAGATCTGAACATACTGTTCTGTACATAACTGCCTTCTTGTAATCAACTTCTATTTCATTTAGAGCTGCAGGAATAGAAGCCTTCAATAAATCTGAACAAGGGAGTAAGAATTTCTCTTTCTTATGCTTTTTTATAATTGTAATAAGCTCAGGCATTCTAACCTGACCGTGGAAGATTTTTCTCTTTCTGTACACTACATATTTCTGTAGGTAGAAAGCAGTGCTTTCACTCAAACAGAAGTACTTCATGTCAGTAGGAACTTCGAACCTCATTTCTTCTGCCATGCGGAAGTAATGATCTACAGCCATTCTAGAAGTAAGAATTACTGCCGAATACTTTGAAAGATCTATTTTTTGAGTACGAAATTCTTTAACGTCTACAGGCTCTACGTGGATGAATGGACGAAAATCTATCGTCAATTTCATCTTGTCTGCAAGATCGAAATATGGACTTTTCTCTGTAGCCGGTTTGGGCTGTGAAATGAGAATTGTTTTAATCTTCTTAGCCATGCGCTCTTAATTCTAAACCCACATTGTTGAAGCAGTCATAATCTTGATGAATGCCAAAACGGGGAAGATTTCAAGGGCGCAAAGATACAAAAAAGAGTAGGAATAGCGATGAAGTCTACGATTTGCAGATTGAAATACTCTAAACCATCTAAATAGTAGAGAGGTTATCCAGACTAAACCAAATACAAATAATGGGCTGTAATTCTCTGGTGAAGGAATAAGTGAAAATAAAAGAGCAACACCTCCGATTAGTGCACTCATCCAAAACCTACACAATCTATCTATCATGCTGTGCTCGTTTCCTAGCTGGGCAATTTTGGTGATTTGGCCAAGAATCCAAAACATGAATTGCCTTACAATCACAATAGCTGCTCCGATTCCTATACACAGATAGAATGGAAAGTCAAACCAACCGATCAAGCCTAAGGAAACAATACCTGCAAGGTGATTTACTAGTATTCCTTCTGCCTGAGGAACTTCATTTGCTCCCCTCTGCCAAATTCTATTAATGTTATAAATCAACCAATCAGCAAGACGCCATTCTTTTAAAAACCCCTGCCGAATCCAAACAACCATTCCTAAAACAATAATTGATAGTCCAAACAGATATAAATCCGGTGTATCAAGTTTTACAATAGGAGTGCCTTCAAACATGTGTGCAATTTAGTTAGCCACAACAATTAATTGTTTGTCACAATGACAGTTTCATCCATCTATTTCTCCACACATTACTACTAAATAACTCCCCTTAAGTTCATCCTCAAAATTCAATACAATATGTTGTTCCTCAGTTGTTGTTTGTTCAGCAATAACTTCTCTTCCAATCATATCGTAAACCTTTGTAATCACAGGAGAATTAAATTGTCTAGAGATGGTTTGGCACAATGTCCATCTTTTGCCATCAACAAAACAACATTCATTAGACAAACCTCCGACTCTTAATAACTCTTTACAAACCGCCTATAAATTGGATTCCTAAGCACGTGAAATCATTAACTTTGTCTCATGAATTCGCTAACCGTCGCTGTCGTTGGAGCCACTGGAATGGTGGGAAGGACAATGTTGAAAGTTCTTGAGGAAAGATCATTCCCAGTTGCAAAATTGATCCCTGTGGCTTCCGCAAAATCGGTTGGGTCTTCAGTTGAATTTAACGGCCAAATCCACCAAGTAGTAAGCCTCGAACAAGCACTGGAAATGGACATGGATATAGCGCTTTTCTCAGCGGGTGGGGGAGTGAGTGAGGTTTGGGCTTCAAAATTTGCGAAAAGGGGAACGACGGTGATCGACAACAGTTCCTTTTTTAGGATGTCCCCAAACCACAAACTAGTCATCCCAGAAATCAATGGCGATGTGATCAGCGATGAAGACCTAATCATAGCAAATCCCAATTGCACGACGATGCAACTATTGATGGCGCTTAAACCCATTCACGATAGATACCAAATCAATCGAGGTGTGATCAACACATACCAAAGCGTAACGGGTACAGGTGCTGCGGCATTAGATCAACTTATGGATGAAAGATCAGGTGTCGATAGCATTAAAGTCTACCCTCATAAAATTGACATGAACTGCCTGCCTCATTGTGATGACTTTCAAGAGAACGGATACACTCGTGAAGAAATGAAGGTTTACTACGAGACAAAAAAGATTATGGGAGACGACAGTATTGATCTAAGTTGTACTGCTGTTAGGGTTCCGGTTGCTGGTGGGCATAGTGAGGCTGTTTACCTTGAGCTTGATAATGAATTCGAACTTGAAGATGTGAGACATGTTCTAAACGAATTTCCAGGAGTTGTGGTACAGGATGACGTAGCAAATAACGTATATCCAATGCCTCTGTATTCTGAGGGTAAAGACGACGTATTTGTTGGACGAATTCGACGTGACTTGAGCAATTCTCGAGGTCTTCATCTTTGGGTTGTGAGCGACAATTTGAGGAAAGGAGCAGCAACTAACACAATTCAGATTGCTGAGTATTTGAATTCAAGAGGACGCTGGGCTTAAATTAGGCATTGACCTAATATTTGACACAATGCCAAGACTTTCACACCTTCTCTCTGCGCTTTTACTTACATTCATTACTCTTGACGCCCTAGCCCAAACTACTATTAGAGGCCGTGTAGTTGACAAAGAATCAGGAAACGGAGTAATTGGAGCTTCAGTTTATTTAGAGGATTTCAATGAAGGGTGTTTCACCGATTTTGATGGATTTTTCCAGATTAAAACTCACAATCAAGGCCAAACAAACCTCATAGCCACATCGATGGGTTATAAAAAATTGTCGACGTATGTTTCTTTAACTGGAGGAGGTTTACTCGACATGGGCAACATGATAATTGAGGCTAGCGCAATAGGTCTAGAGGAAGCAAATGTAATTGCATCAATTGCTGTCGATAGAGCTACACCGGTTGCAGTAAGTACGGTAGATGCTCAACTTATTGAAGAAAAAATCGGAGATAGGGAATTAGTTGAGGTGCTGAACTTTACACCTGGTGTTTATGCAACTAAGAGTGGTGGTGGATTTGGAGATAGCAGAATCAATATTAGAGGATTCGACCAGAGAAATGTTGCAGTTCTTGTAAATGGAATTCCAGTAAACGACATGGAGAACGGTTGGGTTTACTGGTCTAATTGGGCAGGTATTGGCGATGCTGTTAGGCAGATGCAAGTGCAAAGAGGGCTAGGAGCATCTAAGCTTGCAATCAATTCAGTTGGAGGAACGATCAATATTGTAACAAAGGCAACTGATTCTAAGGCAGGAAGGTCATTTAAGCAATCAATAACTAATTATGGTAGATATAAAAGTCTACTATCTCTTAGTTCTGGTGTTATGGAAAACGGCTGGGCTGTTAGTGCTGTAGGATCGAGAACTCATGGAGAAGGTTACGTAGATGCGACATGGGTTGATGCTTGGAGTTATTTTGTAACTGCTGCAAAAGATTTTGGGGGTCATAGAATTGTATTGACAGCTATTGGTGCACCTCAAACTCACGGACAAAGAAGAGGGATGTTAACCGTCGACAGGTTTAATGGGATTAATAGCCTAAGTGATTCTCTAGGTTTTGAAGGCCACAGATGGAATGACGATTGGGGAAATCTAGATGGAACAGAATTCAATGGCAGGGTTAATAGCTATCACAAACCCCAAATAGCGCTTAACCACTATTTCCAACTAAGTGAAAACACGAACATTGCAACAAGTGCATACGTGAGTTGGGGCAAAGGATATGGAACTAGGTACAGTGGATCTAGTACGCCAAGAGAGATTTATCAAGTAAATGATAGCACTACTGTGAAGGGTCCGTGGAATTGGGATTACATAGTTGAGACAAATGAATCTCACACCCAAGAAGCTGAGTATCCTGATTTCGAAATTGCTTACGATGATAACCTTGGAGCATGGGTAGACACACTTAACCACGAGGGTGCGCCAATTATTGGTGCAGATGGTGAGCCCATCGTTGGAGGTAAGGCGTTAAGTTTGATTAAGAATGCGCATAACGAACACTTTTGGACTGGAGTGTTGAGCACTTTGAAATCTGACCTAAGTCAAAATCTTCAACTCATAGCCGGTGTAGATATGCGTTACTATGAAGGCAAACACTACACAACTGTAAACAATCTTTTAGGCGGAGATTACTATTTACAAAGCTTTTCTACGCCTACTGGCTATGGAGTAAATCCAGCATATAATCTTATGGCTCAGGAGGGAGATGTAATTGATTATGACAACACTGGTATTGTTAAATATGGCGGGCTGTTTGCTCAACTTGAATACCAAACTGAAAAAA
>MDTD01000663.1_pt1 | contig 34800 bp, 34 predicted proteins | sample 811221 | NCBI WGS metagenome assembly MDTD01 (sample SAMN05326646, study PRJNA326480) | marine metagenome | isolation source: seawater | place: Pacific Ocean: South West | collected 2011
GGCTTTTTCAACTTCTAACCGACTGAAAACTTGTTATATTTCATTTAATTAGAGTTATCGATTTCAACACCCTTGTTTAAAAGAAAAATATATCCGTCTCAGCGGTTACGGTCATTTCAAAAGATTCCAAAAGTTAAGATCATTACTTTGGTAAGGGAGCCGATATCCCGGAATCTGTCGCTTTGTTTTCATCATTCAACCGATTTTATCAGGGACGATGTCACCAATCGGACGTTTAACGGCGGGACATCTATGGAATTGTTCTCTTATTTATATGAAAGAACCAGGCAACTCGTTGAATTCTTTCATGGTTTGCTGTGGGCACGGCGCATGACGTTCATGGGCGGCCCATGGCCGTTATTTAGAGAATCGTATTGAACCGGCCGCAGGTATCCAGTGGTTCGACCGGGAGTTTCTGCCAACTACAGGAGTAGACATCTATGATTATCCCTTTGACAGGGAGCAGGGGTATACTGAAATTCACACCGACACATATGATATTTTGGTACTGCAACTGGAACAGTTGAATAATAACATGATAATAATTCAGAAGTTTCTCGGTCTTGGGGAGCCTTTTGAACTCATGAAAAAAAATATGAGCAATAAAAAATGGTATCATTTGTTGTACAAAGAATTCAAGGCGAGCTACAGACCGCCTGAACAATTGATTGATGCCTTATACGCGTCGAAATTTATGACCCATTTTTACAGCCAGGCCGATATCAAACGATTCAGGCAAAATTGGGATACTGCCCAGAATTAGAAAACAGGCGACTTGAGTGACAGCCTTAGAGGCCTTTCTCCTGAAGGAGGTCAAGAACACGTTTCCCCATTGCCGTTATGGTGTGTGACGCGTTGATATATTTGTATGCCGCCTCGACTCTTCTATTGGTATCAACGGTATTGGATAGTGTGTTTCGGATCGCAAGGGAGAGGGCATCAGGATCGCAGGGCGGAACCAGAAGGCCGTTCTCTTCGTTATGAACAACATCGGGCAGTCCGCCTATGCGGGTCGCAATTACGGGGCACCGGCAATACATGGATTCCAGAACGGACTGGGCGACACCTTCATTACTCCGGCTGGCAATGATTTTGACATCAAATGCACGGTAATATGGCCACGGATCTGCTTGGTATCCGGTAAATATGACCCTGTCTTGCAGCCCCAGGTTGTCTGCCTTCATCCGCAATTCATCTCCATATTCACTGGCGCTGCCTACAAAGACCAGTTTGTGCCTGGGAAATATGTCTCGGAGTGAGAAGAACGCTTCCAGGATGTCCGATAAGCCCTTGTCCCTATCCATCCGGCCCACGTATCCCAGATAGCGGGTTTCGGGCGGATGCCCAAGCGACTCTCGAAGTTTTGAGCGTTCCTCTTTCCTTGACAGCAGGTTTTTAGGGGGAACAATGCCGCTGGAAACGGTGTGGGCTTTGTGTTTGGGAAGGCCAAGATCCCGGGTTACCTGTTCGGTTGTGCAGTCCGCGGTCGTGAAAACCAAGTCGCACAGACGGTTGTACAACAACCTGTTATACCAGGTGTTGTTTACCTTGGGCGTTATGTGGCGGGACAATATCACGCAGGGGGTTTTCATCTGTCTTGCCGCCGGGAGGGCAAGCTTTGCATCCATGTTTCCATGGGTATTCACGACATGGGGGGAAACCTCTTTTAAAATGGACAGAAGCCTGAAGAAGGTAAATGGTGCCGATATTCCATTAAAGGAAATGCCAAAGACCTGCCAGCCCTCATCTATTGCCTTCTGGTAGAGCGGGCAACCCTTTCGGGTGACGATGGTGATTTGATGGCCTTGGGCCTGCATCCATCTGCACTCGTTATAGACCCGCCGTTCCTGGCCCCCCCACTGGTCGTTGCTCAAGGTATGAAGTATTTTTAGTTTTTTCATGGCATGGCCAGTCCGTCTACGCAGGCGATGAGGGTGCCGTCAGCTTGCCTGTGTGGGTCAATGGTGTGCATGCCTTTGCCATTCCATCCGGAACCACTGCCCTGGATTATGGGGTCTGTAATGGGCGTTTCCCTATACGTTTTTGTTGTCAGGCACTCGATTTTGAATCCCCATACCTGGCTGCCGTATACAGGGTAGGCATCCTGAGCAAACCTTATGGGGGTGCCGTCTTCTATGAAGACACGTCCACCGGGCCGCGCGTGATTCGGATTTTTTTTAAGGATTGGGCTTTGCCGGTGTTCTTTCCATGGTCCCGCAATATCGGTGGCATAGTAAAGCCGCAGGGTATGGTTGCCGGAATCTGTGAACATCCACCAGCGGTTGTCGTATTCAAACAGGGAATTGTCGGCAAACCTGCGCCCTTTGAGCAGCTTTTTGACAAAGCCCCACTTGTTGGGAAACTCTTGGGCTTTGTAGAGGCGTATGCAGCGATCCGCACGGGTTTCCGGCACCATGAGGATATCGCTTCCGTGCCGGAATACATAGGGGTAAGACAGGTGAAACGGGGCTTCCAGGACAATGCCCCGGTAGGACCAGTCCAGCCCGTCGCGTGATTCCGCATGGCCTATTTTCCCAATTGGGCCCTCGGGTGTGTTCACCTCTGCTTCGAAAAAAAGATGCCAAAGCTCCCCCTCTCGCATCATAAAAGGATCCGCCACCAGACGTGCATCCACATCGTGGAGATCCTGAGGGGAAATCACCGGGTTCGGGCCATTGCTGCAAAGGCTTGAAAGCGACTCCCCACTGTAAATACCGATGGTCCAGCGGTCCGGTGGTGCGGGCTCACCCTTTGTTTTTTTTTCGGATTTGGAAAAAAGCTGTTTAAAAAATTTCACTGGAATATCACCTCAGGGGTAAACCTACGTGCTTTAGATGTAAAGGGAGGCAAACCGTTGGATGCGGGCCCGGGTATTGTCGGGTTCAGATATGCCGAACTTGTGGATACACCACCGGGGGCTGTCCGCAGATGCCGTATCAATTTTGAACCGTTCTTTGTCCTTATATCTGGAGAAATGATAGAATCCGCCTTCACGGGTGCGTTGCCAGCAGTCGCGGATCATGACTTTGCCCCTGTCCCATATGCCGAAATGGTGTATCCGGTTGATGCCGGGACTCATCTGGGGCTGAAGCGGATCTGCTTTGCACCAGACCTGAAGATCCCCTTTTAGGATGTCTATCAACTGCCTGTTTTCATTAAAGGATTCGTGCTGGACTTTTTCCATCTCGGTTTTAAGATATTCCCATGACCTGAACAGGTGAAGCTGGTTTCTGTTCATCAGGGTAAACGGACCGCAGGGGGCGTCATCGTCCGCTGAAATGACTGCATAGCCGGCCATATCCTCCGGCATGAAATTCTTGAGCCTGCCATATACCATATCCATGTCCGTATAACCGATAAATCCGTAGTTATCCAGGGATTCCTCTTCACGCCTGATGAAGTAAAAGAGCAGCCTGTAGTCGCAGACCCGCCGCAGGTGCTTTCCGGGAATTTTGATGCCAAGCTCTTTGTCAAAGGCCGATACCATTTCCTCAAACCGGTAAGGGATCAGGGTAACCGCCGGATTGGGCCGGGTTATCTCCTGGATGTGGTCGTTATATACAAACCAGTGAAAGTCGTCTTGATTTGTGTCACAGGAGTTGACCCAGAAATCAAAATACGGGGGCAGGGGGCCGAAAAATGGGACTAAAAAAGCAGTTCTTTCGGTTTTGGACATAGGTGTTCCTTATGCGTGATGAAATGATGCCGGCAGGCGCTGTTTATCCAGTTTAACCTGGTGGAGACGGTAAATTCTGATGACGTTTCGCCCCATGGCATCAATGGTGTGGCGGTTTTTAACCGTTTCCCGGGCTGCGTGGGTTCGTTCTTTGGTTCCGGCATCGCGGATCAGGGTGGAAGCAATCCGGCCGGCAAGTCTGTCCAGGTCTCCCGGTGGGTACAGCAAGCCGGTTCTGTTGTCAATTACAAGGTCGGTAATGCCGCCGGCCGGAGTGCTGATAACCGGGCAGGAACAGAACATGGCCTTGACCAGCTCCCTTGGAATGCCGGTGACGGGAAGGCCTTTTTTTAGTTTGGGTTTCAAGATGCCGCAGTCCAGCGCCCGGTAGAATTGCCAGGTGTGGTCAACCGGTGGCAGCAGGTGGACCCGCTCCCTGCACCGCCGGTTTTCCAGGGCAAGTGTCAAGGATGGAATCCTTTCCGGATCTGCCTGGATGACCAGGTGGTGGGGGATTTCGGTCAGCACATGCCGGAACGCCTCTGCGATTTCCAGCACCTCTGCCTCTTCTTTCGGGGACATACAGGGCAGCAGACTGCCGATGAACCTTTCTTCCGCCGGCAGACCGAGCTGGTCCGCCAGCCATTTGGCCGCCTCTGGTTTCGGGCTTAAGTTTTCCGGCGGGACAATCCCGCCGGGGATGGTGAACACATCCATGTCCCGCAGTTTGAAGGTGTCTTTGAGATGGTCGGTGATAAAGTCTGAGGACGTAAATACGTAGTGGCTTAGCTTTTTGTAAATCGACCGGTTCTGCATGGAATTTTTCAGTTTTGCACCGGTGTGCCTTGAGATGATCCGGCAGGGTACGCCTGCCTTCTGTGCGGCTTTAAGGGCGATGCTGCCGTCTGACCTGCCGTGGCAATTGATCACATAGGGTTGCTCGTTGGTCAGTATTTCCACCAATTCGCTGCTTTGTTTGAGTCTTGAAAGTCCCTTGAAGGAAATCCCGTAAACCGACAAGCCCTTCGCCCGGGCCTTCTGGTAAAGCGGGCTTTTTTCCGGTGCAATGATAACCACCTGATGCCCCTGGGATTCCATCCACAGGGATTCTTCAAGAATCCGTTTTTCCGGATCATTCCAGCCGGTGCGGCCGGAGGTATGCACGATTTTATACAGTGCTCTCATGGGGCATCGGCGGACAGCAGCTTTTTCTCAATTCGTTCGATATCTTCGGGCAGATCGACTTCCGGGGAATCATAGGGGGTGACCGCCACCTTGATTTTGAATCCGGCTTCAAGGATGCGCAATTGTTCCAGTTTTTCCACATCCTCGCACACCCCGGTGGGCAGGGTGACGATCTGGTCAAGAAAGGCCCGTGTATAGGCGTAGAATCCCAGGTGCTTGTAATAGTTCACACCTTGCTGGCCGTCCCTGGGAAATGGGATCTGGGCCCTGGAAAAGTAGAGGGCGTATCCGTTTCGGTCGAATACCACCTTTACGTCTTTGGGGTCGGTGATTTCCCGTTCCTCCTGGATTTTAAAGGCCAGGGTGGACATGACCAGCTCCCTGTCGGTGTCAAAGGGGCGTATCATGTCATCCAGGCACCTGGGATCAAACACCGGCTGGTCACCCTGGATATTGATGAGGATCTCATCTGCGTCCAGTCCCAGGATCTTTGCGGTTTCGGCCACCCGGTCCGTTCCGGACCGGCAGGTGTCCGAGGTCATCAACGCTTCGCCGCCAAAGGCTTCCACCGCCCGGACAATGCGTTCATCATCGGTGGCCACCACAGTGCGGGTGACCACAGCGGATTTGCGTGCCTGCTCATAAACCCGTTGGATCATGGGTTTTCCGGCAATTTTCCTTAAGGGTTTGCCCTGGAGGCGGTTGGACCCATACCGGGCAGGAATAACGGCAACCGGCATCTTACATCCTCCGGAGCAGGGCCCCGGCTTTATCCCGGGTCATGATGGTTTTCCAGTCTTTGCCCAGGCAGTTCTCCCAGAGGGGATCCAGGCCTAAAGCCACTGAAATCATGGTTTCCATCTGGTCGTCGGTGCAGTCTTTTGTAACGTTTCTCGGGATATCCACACCGGTCTTTTCCATCATGGTGCGAAATTCCTTCACCCCGTCACCGTAGTATTCTTCCAGAACATCAAAGGCGATGCAGCAGCCCACGCCGTGGTGGGTGCCCAGTACATAGGACAGGCCGTAGGAAAGGGCATGGCAGGCCCCCACCTGGGAGTAGGCAATGCTCATGCCGCCGAAAAACGATGCCATCATGAGCTTGTCGTCCGCATCCGGGTGGTTGTCCAGGAAGACCTGGCGGCAAAGATCCAGGGACTTTTCCCCGTAGGCCTTGGAAAATTCGTTCAGGTAGGTGCCTTCAAGGGATTCGATGCAGTGGATATAGCAGTCCATGCCCGTGTAAAAGTGCTGGTCTCTGGGGACGCCGCTGATGAGTTCCGGGTCCAGCACCACCTGGTCAAATACCGTGTAATCGGAATTGAGTCCCAGCTTTTTCTCCGGACCGGTAAGCACGGCGGTTCTGGAAACTTCGGCACCGGTGCCCGAAAGGGTGGGGACCGCCGCATGGTAGATTGCCGGGTTTTTGATCAGGTCCCAGCCCTGGTAAAGGGTGGAGGAGCCCTCGTTGGTCAGCATGAGGGAAACCGCCTTGGCCAGGTCCATGGCAGAGCCGCCGCCGATGCCGATAACGGCGCAGGGCAGGGTGGGGCGCATTCCCTTTACCTGGAGGGTGAGTGCATCCACATACCCGGTTTTGGGCTCGTCATCCACGTTGACCCAGAGTATATGGTCATTGTCATGGGCGGGGATTTTGTTTTCAAGCGCTTTACCCTTGAAAACATCGTCGGTGACAAATACCGCCCAGGCATCCTTTGCGGTGCGCCGGGATGCAATGATCTCATCTAACTGGGCAAAACAGCCCCGGCCGAAAATCACGTTGGGGACCAGTTTAAAATTTCGAAACATTTTTTATGTTTTCCTTAAATCTTCGCGTTTTGCTTTTACCCTTGCGGGTTCTACGCTTTAAATGCGTTGTAAACGGCCTGGATGCGTTTTTCAACATCTTCCTGGGTCCAGGAGAGCATGATCTGCATGGAAAGGGTCCGTTTCATAATCTGTTCGGTTTCTTCAAGCACCAGATTTTTGTAGTCCGGTAGATCCTGGTTCAGTTCAAAGGCCAGGGGGGCGGACCGTTTCATATCCTGAAGGTGGTGCCATTTGCGGTAATAGTGCCAGTTGTTGTCATACCAGTAGGGGCAGGGAGCGCCGTTGTCTGCCAGGTTTTTGGCCACCTGTCTGGTTCGGTTTTCCGTGGGGAGGAAAAAGCTCAAGAACGTGGCGGAATCCCCCATGGGGTCGGGCAGGTACCTGAAGGTCACATCCCCCAGGTCTGCCATGGCATTTTTGATGGCCGCTTTGTGTTTCCGCTGGATTTCCAGGATTTGGGGCAGTTTGTTCAACTGGGCCAGGCCCACGGCAGCGTTGAGTTCACTGATTCTGAAATTGGTCCCGATAATGGGATGGCCGTCCGCACCACGGTCCGGTCCGCCTAAATGATCGTGTCCGTGGTCTGCGTATTGGTCGCAACGGTCGTACACCTCACGGGAGTCCGTGACGATGCCGCCGCCTTCGCCGCAGGTGACGGTTTTTACCGCATCAAAGGAGAAACAGCCGGCAAGGCCAAAGGTGCCCAGGTGTTTGCCCTGGTAAGTGGCGCCCAGGGACTGGCAGGCGTCTTCCAGAAGAATCAGGCCTTTTTCATCACAGAACCGTTTGATTTCATCGATCCTTGCCATGGAACCGCACATGTGAACCGGTACCACGGCTTTGGTTTTGGGGGTGATGAAATTTTCCAGCCGGTCCGGGTTCAGGCACAGCGTTTCATCGATATCTGCAAATACCGGGATTGCGCCTGCATGGATCACGGCTTCAAAGGTGGCCACAAAGGTGAACGGCGGCACAATCACCTCGTCACCGGCACCGATACCGCAGGCCGCCAGGGCAGTGCTGAGGGCAGCGGTACCGCTGGAGCACAGGTGGCTGAAGGCGGATCCGGTTATATCCCCCAGTTTTTTTTCAAATTCAAGGGCCTTGAAATGACCGTTTCTGGCCCCCTCAAAACCGTATCTGAACAGGACACCGGTTTCAAGGACGTCATTGACTTCTTTTCTTTCCTCATCACCGAATAGTTCAAAGCCGGGCATGTGGGTCTCCTTAACACTTAGGTTTTTTAATATGAAAGAACCAAGTAACTCGTTGAATTCTTTCATGGTTTGTTGTGGTCACGGCGCATGACGTTCATGGGCGCCCCATGGCCGTTATTGATTGTGTGAAAAGTTGTGAGTTTTTAAATCATTAAGCTACAAAATAGATCTAAATATCACACTCATGCCAGAGTTTTCAAGCGTCATGCAAATAAATTGACTTTCGGTTTTTAAATGTTATAACGGGAAATACACGGTGCATCATTCGCAAGGTTACAGGCCATTGAGGCCGGGACGGTATTTCATGGAAGAAAAAAGAGAAACGCATCAGTCCTACAGGGGATTTGAGCAGGGGCCTATCCGGCCGCCAAGCGAAGCCTACAGCCTGCTGCTGCGGTTGACCCGCAACTGTCCATGGAACCAGTGCACCTTTTGCCGGGTATACAAGGGGCGGAAATTTTCCCAGCGGCCCGTGCCCGACATTATCAGGGATATTGATCTGATATATACCTATGTGTCCCGTATCCGGGAAGTGGTGGATCCCGGACTGCCCAGTGACCAGGAAAAGATCAACGCCATCTACAGCACCTTTAAGGTGAAGGACCGTGTGGCGTTTAACACCGCATTGAACTGGTATATTTCCGGCATGGTTTCCATTTTTCTCCAGGATGCCAATTCGCTGATCATGAGGCCGGATGAACTGGTGGCCGTTCTTGAATATGTCCGCTCCTGCTTTCCCGAGGTTGAACGGATTACTTCCTACGCCAGAAGCCATACCATCCTGCGGATAAAGGATGAAGATCTTGAAAGGATCAAAACGTCCGGTCTAAACCGGATTCATATCGGCATGGAAAGCGGTTCTGACCAGGTGCTCAAAAAAGTGCTCAAAGGGGTGAACAAGGCAGAGCATGTGCGGGCCGGTCTTAAGGTGAAAAATGCCGGTATGGAGCTGTCCGAATATATTATGCCCGGCTTGGGTGGTGTCGGCCTGTCCATTGAACATGCGCTGGAGACGGCCGCCGCCCTGAATGCCATCAATCCCGATTTTATCCGTATCCGCACCCTGGCTGTGACCCCCGGCACCCGTCTGGCCGACCAGGAGCGCCAGGGGCAGTTTGAAAAACCCAGCGATGAAATGATGGCCAAGGAGTTGCGTCTCCTGCTTGAAAGCCTGGACAACATCAATTCCCAGATCAAAAGCGATCATATCCTCAATCTGTTTGAGACCCTGAACGGACGGATGCCGGAGGATAAAAAGCGGCTCATTGCCATCATCGACCAATTTTTCGCCCTGCCCCAAGAGGATCGCGTAATCTACCAGGTGGGTCGGCGGATGGGGTTCTTCAGGGGACCCGAAGATCTGGAAACAAGCCCTCACCTCGACCAGGTCCGAAATGCCTGCAAGCATTTCGGTGTCACCCACGACAATGTGGATGAGATTATCGACCAGTTGATGAAGCGTTTTGTCTAAACTTCTTTATATCCACGTCCCTTTCTGTATTAAAAAATGCCGTTATTGTGATTTTTATTCGGAAACCCTTCTCCGGGAAATTCCGGCGTTTGTTACGGCTCTTTTGACGGAAATTGAACTTCGTTCACAGCGGCTTTGTGCCGGGAAAGACGCATTACCGCCGGCACGCACCATCTACTTTGGCGGCGGCACGCCATCTCTGTTGCCTCTGGATGCCCTCGACACTATTCTTGCAACTATTCGGAAGTACTATCCTCTCGTAAACCAACCGGAAATAACCCTTGAGGCCAATCCCGGCACTGTGGATCTGGCATACCTAAAGGGGCTAAGAGGGCTGGGTGTTAACCGGCTGAGCATGGGTATTCAGTCCTTCAGAGATGAAAAATTGGTTGTTCTCGGCAGGCTTCACACCGCAGAAGACGCTGTAAAAGCGATAGAAAACGCCAGGAAAGCAGGCTTTGACAACATTGGTCTGGACCTGATTTTCGGGCTGCCCGGCGAGTCCTATGCCGCCTGGCAAAAGGATTTGGCCCGGGTAACGGCATTTACACCGGAGCACCTGTCCTGCTATATGCTGACCCTTGAGCCTGAAACCGACCTGTTCCGGGAGTATAAATCCGGCGGTTTCAGACCCATGTCCCCGGACCTCCAGGTGGATCTGTTCTCCCTGACCTCAGGATATCTGGGTGATGCAGGTTTCGATCATTACGAGGTTTCTAATTATGCAAGGTCCGGGCAGTTGCGGTCCCGGCATAACTCAGGGTATTGGCAGATGTTGCCCTACGAAGGATTCGGGCCGTCGGCGCATACGCTTGCGCTGAAAGACGGCAAGGATGTATCTCCTGAGCGATTCTGGAATATCTCCGATTTGAAAACCTATATAAGCCGTCTGGAAGAGGGGCGCCTGCCTGTGGCGGAGCATGAGCAAATTTCACCGCCGCAGCAGTTGCTGGAAATGCTGATGATCCGGCTTCGAACAGTAGAAGGTATTGATATCCAGGCCTTTGACCGCATATCGGAGGTGCCGTTCACCAAATTATACGCATCCCTGATTGATGCGCTGACCCGGGAAGGCTTCGGCCGAATGTCGGAGGATGGAAGAAGATTCGCACTGACCCGGGCGGGCTGGGCCCGCCTTGACAGTATTGTTGAGGTGTTTGCAGAATCTTTGTAAAAAGAGCTGCGCGGTTCAGAGCTTTTTTCTGAGTTGACGGTGATCCCCCACACGGATGGTCAGGTGGATGCTGTCAAAATATTCAATCAGGGGAATGACAAATTTTCTTGAAATTCCGGTCATGTCCTTGAATTCCGGCGTTGTAATCTTTTCATTGGCCTTGAGGAAATCTATCAATTTTGATTCAAGATCGTTGATGGCAGCGGCGTCAAAGAAGAGATCGTCCTTGGTTTTCACCACGGCCTTCTCATCGATGAGCATCTGAAGCACGTCTTTGGCCGTTTTCTGATCCAGCTCCATATCCGCGCAGATGCTTCTGAAAAAGGGCGGTGTCAGCCCCGAAGCCCGGTAAACTTTCAGCATTTTTTCTTTTATTTCATGTTGGTCCACCTGGAGGGCCACTTCAAAGCCGGCCAGCTTGATCAGGTTTTTATCCTGGACAATGGCCTTTTCCTTTTCAAGGCGGTTGAACAAAATATTGAAAAATCTTACGTCATCAACGTATTGAAATTTTGATTTCAGTTCCTGGGTGGGCATCCCCTCTTTGAGCGGGTTGGCCTCGTGGTAAGCGGACAGTTTTTCAATGACCTTTTCTCGGAACGAACTGAAGACCTCTCCGTGGACGTAGCGTTGTTTTTCCTTGTCCGTCTGTATAATCTCCTGGCGCGCCATCATCTTCTGGAGGGCACCGGCCAGCTTTTTGTCCGGGATATTGGTCATTACCCGCAGTTCGGTCAGGGAGAGGCCTGTAAAGCCTTTGAGAGACAGAAAAAAGGATATGGTTTTCTCGTGGTCCTCGGTGAGAAGATCGTTAAGCCCTTGGATGACCTTTGGGTCCTGGAGCTTGTGCTTCTGGGAGGCCGGATTGAGAATGGCGCCGCCGCCGATGGTTCTGACCGGGGAATAACTCCGGATAACATAGCGGTCATCCTTGATGCAGCAGACCGGAGATTCCAGGCGGAATTGGACCGGGGCTTCATCTCCGGGCAGCAGTTCCTCGCGGTCCAGCAGGACCATATATCCAAGGATTTCGCTGGTGCCGGAGTGAAACCGCACCCGGGTTCTGGCCTTGGCCGGCTTGGCATTGGATTTAAGATAGGTGAAGTTGGCATCCACCATGTAGCTTTCAATCAGTGTGGCCGGGGTGGACAATACATCCCCCCGGAATACGGATTCTTTATCCAGGCCCTGGAAGTTGATGGCGGTCCGGGTGCCTGCACCGGCGGATTCCACGCCGCTGGAATGCACCTGAATGCCCCTGACCTTGGAGGTGATACGTTTGGGGTAGACCATGATGTCTTCACCCACGCTGATCTGCCCGGAAATCAGGGTTCCGGTAATTACCGTGCCAAATCCTTTCATTGAAAACACCCGGTCAACGGGCAGCCGGAATATGGAGGAGTATTTCCTTTCCGGCAGGGTGGTACAGATCTTTTCCAGGGTCTTTGTGAACTCTTCCAGTCCCTGGCCGGTGGCAGAGGATACCGGAATAACGGGTTTATCCTCCAGAAAGGTCCCTTGTACGAAATCATTGATATCATCCATGGCAAGCTCCAGAAGATCCTCATCCACCAGGTCTGTTTTGGTCAGGGCGATCATCCCGTCCCGGATTCCCATGAGATTGCAGATCTCCATATGCTCCCGGGTCTGGGGCATCACCCCCTCGTCCGCGGCAATCACCATGGTTACCACATCAATACCGCTGGAGCCCGCTACCATATTCTTTACAAATTTTTCATGGCCCGGCATATCCACAATGCCGATATGCTGGCCGTTGGGCAGATCCAGAGAGGCAAATCCAAGTTCAATCGTGATGCCCCGCTCTTTTTCCTCTTTGAGGCGGTCGGTTTCAATGCCGGTCAAGGCCTTGACCAGGCTGGTTTTTCCATGATCAATGTGGCCTGCCGTACCTAATATAATATTTTCCACGGTTAGGATCCGTTCTTATTTTTGGATTTCCGAAAATAGCTCATACCGTATGCCAGCGCGACCAGGACAAGCCCTGTGCCTGCCCCATGGTACACACCCCAGTCAGGCTTGAAAAACCGTGTCAGAATGATGCCGAAGGCCAGGCCGAGAATCAGGCGAACCGTAAAAATGATCAATGCGTTCATATATAAATAACCCTAACTTTAATGTTTAGCTCATATCCGAAGAATAATAGTCAAACACCGAACCCAGGTCAATCCTTAATGTTTTTTAGGAAATGACAAATTTTTCAAAAAAAGCTTGAAAAAGAAATCAGCCTCTGATACTTTATGCGAGTTTTTTTGAGGTGGGTGTAGCTCAGTTGGTAGAGCACTAGGTTGTGGCCCTGGTGGCCGCGGGTTCAAATCCCGTCACTCACCCCACAACATACCAAGAAAAGCAGCTACTTAGCTGCTTTTTTTATTTCCAGACGGTTTACCACAGGTTTACCACTTTTCGGCTGTATTCTCTGCACAGCCAAGGCCCCCTGGATGGCCTCATTCTTGTCCGGTAACATATATCTTTTAAACGCATCTGATACATGACCAGTGACACCCCTTTGAATCTGTTCGGGCGTTAACTCTTGACCCAAAGCGGTTACGGTTGAGTGTTTGGTTCCTCCATAGAGGTCAACACCTTCAATGCCCAGGTTTTTGCAAGCCCGGTTCCACCACATTCTAAACTGCTTTTGCCCAAAACGGGTACCGGCTTTTACACCTGAATATGCCCTTACATGCCGGAAAAAATACATATCCGGCAGACCTTTGGGGCCGCGGATCTCTCGAATTAGCTCCGAGTGTTCCGGCAACAGGTGTATAAACTTGGGGACTCCTTCCTTCGGATCTGGAAACAAGATCCAGTTTTCTTTCAAGTTGATGTGCCCTTCTTTTACGTCAAGCATTTCTGCTGGCCGCACTTTGGGGTACATTGAAAGAAGTTTGATTCCAAGCCAGAGACGTGGGTTGGTATCAAATGTCAGCCTTTTCACCTCATCAAGGATAGTGGCCTGGTCATCCATTGATACAATATTTCTCCAGGCAAGCTTGAATTTGATCTCGGGAAACTCTGGCATACTGAGACCAGACCGCCTCTTTTCTCTGCGAACAATCCAAGTCCAGAAATTATGAAGAACCGCGTGGTAGTTCTTTTTCGTTTTTCCGCTGACTTTCAGGGTCAGGAAAAAGTCTTCAATCTCTGCTTCCGCAATCTCTCTAACTTGAAGTCGGTCCCAGGATTTTCCTGCTACCTTCAAAACATGGGCAATATGCTGGACTTGTTTTTTGCTGATACCTGACTCTTTCTTCTGTGCATGGAATTTTTTCCTTAACGAATAGAAAGAGAGAGGCTGATCTTTTGCCCATTCCCTCTGATCGAATTCTCCTCGATCTGTTTGGACACGCAAAAAGGTCAAGTGTCGTTCTGCTTCATCTACAGTGGTAAACCTTTTATGGTGCTCTCGACCGAAACGAACCTGACAATTGTTGCGCCAAATAATTTTCGGATGATCTGGGCAGGCAAGGATTCCATGGCCCTCAACATACTTCAGACTTTTACCGCACTCAAAGCATTTTTGAGCGGTGTAGATTGAGCCTTTCATACATAAATCACCTCCTTTCCAAACGTAACTGGATTTTATGCGGTGATTGTATGCTGTGGGCCTGAAGTTCGTCAATATCGAGTGTCCCAAATGATTTCAAATTCTAATTTGAGGTTGGTTGGTATGAGTGTGGTGCTACCACCATTTGGAAAAGGAATTTCATTGTATCAAGGGCAAGCTGACTGACTGGTTTGAAATCTGGTAACAATGTCTCTTTAATTCTGGCTTCATCAAGTTCTATTTCAATCAACCCACGATCAGTTACTCGACCAATTTGAACATTGACAGAGAACCAATCCATTTTCTCAATTTTGGTTAGAGAGCCTCTACTTGCGGAAAAGATTCTTTTCCATTTGCCGACTTTCTGGATGTCTTTAGTGATATATTTCAACATGTAGCGGACCGCATGTTTTTTGTCTCTGAATCTGACACAGTTTATTTTGACATATCCCATGCCGTAAAACCCCCTCCAAAGGTTTTCGATAGAATCAAGTATATGTTTGGGGGCAATGGCATCGCCTGCGAAAAGAATATGAAAATGTGGGATACCATCTTTATGAAGCTCGCAAACTCTAAAGTAATGAAACTGCCCATATTTTTTTTTCAAGGCTCGAATCAGTTTATGAAAATTGTGAATCATTATATTGTAAATATATTCTTTTAGAGATAGAGGTGGTTCCCCTTCTGATTCGCGACTTTTATTCTCTTTTTCAAGTCGAAGCACAGCGTTGATTCTGGCTTCAGTCCCACCAAAAGTAAGTGTTAAGAATTTCAAAGAATAAGGGGAGGATAACTCCTCTCCGATAGCACCGGTAAGTATCCGTTTGAATAATTTCTTCTTTAATCTTTCCCGGCAAAAGCGGCACTCCCACATGTTGCATCGCAGTGAACCGGCAACGACTTTTTTTCCATCAATTGTAATGCCTGAGAATGCGCCAATGGGATTTGGGCACCGATTAAGAGGGCGATTCGATTTTTCCATAAAAAAACCTCTTCATGATTTAAATACAAGTTGTTGTATTCAAATGCCCCAAAGAGGTTTTGACACTGCTTTTGAAACCCGGTATAAAAGGAGGGTTCCTAGATTATAATTGCTTGGTAGGCGTTATGCTCTCTGGAACACTTGTGAAAAACCCCTGGTTAGGTGTTGGCGCACCTTCTCAGGGGTTTTTTATTTATTTTTTACTTTTCCGACAACCAATATAGGACCTTTTTCTTTATCAATTTCATATTTCCATTTGCCTTCGTTTATTTTTTTTCTTTGGGATTCAGTGACATCGAAGTGTTTACCATCACCAATTCCCAAAATGTCATGAGCTAAATTGATATCAAAATACAATTTGCCATTTTCTTCTGTAAAAATGGGATCTGAAATATCTCCGTCCTGAAGGAGGTCTTCGTAAAGTTCAATTTTATTTGCGGCTCTTTTTACCAAGAGATCAAGGTAGGATGAAAAATTTAGGCCGGTTCCTTTGATGAATTCTTTGACTTTAGAAACGTTCTCTTTATCGAGATACATATTACATCGAGTTTTGCCATCTGGTATTGTCATTATCGGCCTTTGCTTATCAAGTTTCTATGTTTATGCACTATTTTGTAGGTAAAAGTCAATAATTGATGCACTATTTTTTTGTTGTTTTCTGAAAAGGGATGACTATTTGCGGATTGAAGCGTGCCGTAGTGGCACGGGTGACAGTTATTCTATAAGAATCAAGTTAAAATTTCCGATGGACCTGGGGGGCTGGGGCACAGCCTCCAGCGCCCCCCAGGCACATCGGAAAAACTTCGTTACTTTTTGGGCGGTGATTTAGTCTCTTGATTATGCATCATTGGCTTATCCACGTTCCATGAAGATGTGGGTAGAACTTGATCTGGATTTATTTTGGGCTTTATTTCTGCTTTTATCTTTGGTTCTAAGGAAACTTTAGGGGAAATTGGTGTTTCTATTATTCCCTCTCGTATGTTGTCTGATTCAAGACCAGATGAAGGGAACGCCGATGTATTCTCAATGAGTAAATCTCTGATTTCGGTCAAACGCTCCGCTACTAAATCGATTTTGAAATACCATAGTAAAACGGGTCTCATAAGCAGCCAAAATACAACAGAGAACACAAAGGAAAGAAAGCCAGTAAAAATAACGGCCTTTAAGCCCATGCTCATCATTGCCTTTACAAACGCGTCATCCATAGAACAGAGCCTCTCGAATAGATTTTGATTGAAACCGTTCCCAAAAGAGGTGGGACTCGGTAAGCCTCCTATATTACAAAATGAGGAGCTTATCAACGATTGAAATGGGGGGATCGCGCCTGAAGCCCAAAGCCCTCCCGCAAGCGCCATGGCGCGATCCCCCTTTCCGCCTACCGGCGGGTGTCTCCGACGGCCCTACCGGGAGTTCCTCCGGAGGCTCTCCGAGGGCCAGCTTTTAGAAAGCTGGATAAACAGACTGAAAAGGGATTTGTTCTCCTGGGGTGCGATCGCGTATAGGGCAACACTACAGGAAGTCAATAAAAACTACGGTTTCCAAAAATCTTTTTCTCAACATTTTTAAATTCAAGATAAAATTAAAACATCGTTATTCAAGCAAAAGTCTTATGGAAAAAGATTTTCGGAGCCTCCGAATTTTTTATTGACGTCCTTCCGTTTTTGCCCTGTGACAGACGCGCCCCCAGGAGGAAAAATGTTTTATAATTAATAATCCCTCCGGGGGCCAGGTTTAAAAAACCTGGACAAACAGGTAAAGGAGATATCATGAAGGCGATCAGTATAAAACAGCCCTGGGCATCCCTCATCGTTGAAGGAATCAAGGATATCGAAAACCGGAATTGGTTCACTTATTATAGAGGGCTTCTCTACATCCATGCAAGCAAAGGTTTCGATATCCAGGGGGCAAATGTGCTGACGATGAAGTACCCGGAGTATAGAACCCTGATTGAAAAATCAGACCAGCTCAGGGGAGGCCTTATAGGCAAGGTTCAGATGATAGATTGTGTCAAAAGTCACCGATCAAAATGGTTTCAGGGGAAATACGGTTTTGTTTTCCAATCTCCTCAAAAAATAGAATTCCATCCGCTCAGGGGGCAATTGAGTATCTTTGATTTCAGTTTCAATACCGAAGTGGTGAAAAAGGAAAAGCAAATGCTGTTGTTCGAAGATTGATACCATTTTGCAGGCTGGCCAACCCTGCAATCCCATATAATGGTACCATTTTTTCAACTTTGCTGACCGGCGCCGGCCAGATCCGACTGTCTGAGAAGTATAAAATGGTACCAGATTTGATGAAATGAGAAAGGGCAAAGGATAATAGAATCATTTCTCCTTTGCCCTTCCTTTGAAGTTTGAATCCATTATTAAGAATAGCAAACTCATTTAAAAAAGTTTGAATGGTAACCGATCCATTCACAGAATGTACACGTTAAATCGGCAAGAATTCAATTTCCTCACGACAATGTGGACACATGACCGGGTCCAGTTCTTTTAAATGATCAAGTCTCAGCCCCTCGGTATCTCCTGATTTAAACTTAAGATAACAGTCACGGCACATATAATCACCGTCTGGGGCTATGTGTAGTTCGTCTTTCAATGGATTGATAGTGCTGCCCTTAAGAGTTGGATGCACAGAGCAATTGACTTCAAAACCGGGACTTCCGAAACAATGTTCAATCCATCCGGGCTTTACTTCAAGCGTTTTTTCACCATCTTTGATATATTTTTTCATTATTCCTCCTTACTGCATTAAGGTGGGGTAAACTATGTGCGGGGGCCTGCGAAGCCCCTGCACATTCACTTTCCTAAAGAAGATTCAAGACAATTCGATTTCAGGTGGAAACCAGAATGAATTCGTTGACCTGATAAACTTGGCCCCACTGTTCTGAAGATCCTTTAAATCCTTCAATGGGATTCCCTGTGTTTTGTGTAGCTCGGAAATCAGTTTATCCGTCAATGGTTCCAATTCCGGGCCATTAATAATGCTTTCAGACGTTTTTTTAAATGCTCCTGCTTTAATTTTACGCTCCATCTTTAATCGTTTACCTTTTCCCATTCATGACTCCTTAGGTTGACCGTGTGTTGATCATCTGTTTTTTAACGGGTTGAAATTAAAGAAGGAATGTTGTGGGGAGTCGGGTTCAAATCCCGTCACTCACCCCACAAAATATCAATGAAAGCAGCTATTTAGCTGCTTTTTTTGTTTGTGGGAGGTGGATCAGTGGTGGATCACTTTTAGGCTGTATTTTTTGGACGTCCAAAGCGCACTGAACAGCCTCATTTTTATCCGGCAGCATATACCTTTTGAATGCATCTGACACATGGCGGGTGCACCCCCCTTTGAATCTGTTCTATTGCAAGCTTATTTTCCAAAGACATATCAGTTGTATGGCGTGTCGCTCCGTAACGTGATTAATCGGAAATCATGATGGCACATCTTGAACTAAGGGAAACTGGGCTCTGGGATCGATATTTATATGAAAGAACCAAGCAACTCGTTGAATTCTTTCATGGTTTGTTGTGGGCGCGGCGCATGACGTTCATGGGCGGCCCATGGCCGATATTTGGTACTTAAGGAAGTTTTACAAACTTATTGCAGCGTGGGCATGTCATGGTCAATTTTGATACTTTTCCTTTGAATAATAATTTATCACAACTGGGGCAAATGTATTCTGTGAATTTTTCATTTTGATCTTCAGAATAACTTTTTTTCTTACTCCAACACTGGTGGCAGATCCCATCATAAAGATTTAAAAATTTTTCATGGCAATTTTGGCATATTTGAGGCATGAATTGCTTCCTATTTAAATTGGTAAACTAAGTTTCAAACAAACAAGTTCGCTACGAAAATACAGAAATGAGACCGACGAACACCCGATATCCTAACAACCCTATCAAAAAATAAACATTAAAACAAGTATACAAAATCTAATTATATCAGTATTATATGGCGAAAGGTAATAGGTCTTAGACGTCTAAAAATGTAACACTCTCATTTCAATAACTTATATCCCTGAAAGGAGATTGTCATGGATAATAGCGTCTACAAAATAATTGAGGTAGTAGGGTTCTCTGAAAAATCATGGGAAGATGCTGCCAAAGCCGCCGTTGGAACTGTCGATAGTTCTGTTCGTGATATGCGAGTAGCTGAGGTGGTCAAGATGGATATGCGTTTAGAAGATAATAGAATTGTCGGATATCGTACGAAATTGAAAGTTTCGTTTAAGTTAGAGTAACCCAAAAAAAATGCATTGTTACCCCTGGAGTGTTCGTGATTGCATGATTGTCTTTGTCCTAACGTAAAGAACGAAGGGTATTCACATAATGCCTGTGTGCAAGTTCCCATATAAGGAAAAGCCTTAAGGTAATATTGGGCACCAACTTTTGAACTATTAAGGTTCAAAGTATAATCAACAACACGGCACTTTGGGGGGAAATCCAGTTATAAAGGTTGTAGAAATCTATGCTATTATTCAAATGAAAGAACCAAGCAAACTATTATATCCTTTCATGTTTTGTTGTGGGCACGGCCAATGACAATCATGGGCGGCCCATGGCCGTTATCTCAAACTTTCAAGAGTGACTTCTCTACATTTAACATGGACAACATCTTTCCAAATTGATATAAACACGCCGGTGAAATTGCTCGGGATTGGATTGCAGGGCAAGTGGGGGGATTGGCTTTAATATCAGCCTTTTGGGTGAATCCCAAAGGCTCTTGGCCTGTTCCCGTTTTATGTCTAAGTCTTAGGAAATACAATGACACAAAAAAATAGTGCCCGTCGGAGCGGCAGGATCAATGCCATCGTTGCAGAAATGTTCCCTTATATTTTAAAAACCCTCATGGGGTGGGCCTGTCTGGTTTGTCTTTTAGTCGCACCACCGGCAAGTATCGCGGCTGAAAAAGACCATCTGGATCTCAAAGAAGGGCTTTATGCTGAAATGGAAACCGGTCGGGGAACCATTCTGCTTGAACTCTTTTACAAACGTACTCCTTTGACGGTGACCAACTTTGCTGCACTGGCCAAAGGAACGATGGATACGGATGTCAGGCAGGGGCAAAAGTTTTATGACGGGCTGACCTTCCACCGGGTTATTCCTGATTTTATGATCCAGGGGGGAGATCCCCGGGGAAACGGTACCGGAGGACCCGGTTACAAGTTCCCGGATGAGTTTCATCCCGAACTTCGTCACGATGCGCCCGGCATTCTTTCCATGGCCAATTCCGGGCCCGGGACCAATGGCAGCCAGTTTTTTATCACCCATAAAGCGACGCCCTGGCTGGATTTCAAGCATACGGTGTTCGGCCGTGTGGTCAAAGGGCAGAAGGTCGTGGATGCCATTCGCAAAGGGGATCAAATCAAACAGCTGAACATCATAGCGGTGGGGGATGAAGCAAAGGCCTTTCCTCTGGATCAGGAAGGGTTTGACAGGATTCTAAACAAGCGTGCAAAGGGAGAACAAGAGCGACTCAAGGTCGCGAAGCTCAGTTTTGAACGGGAAATGCGTAAAAAACACCCCAAAGCCGTTGCAACCGATTCCGGGGTGATGTTTGTGCTCCAGCAAAAGGGAAGCGGTCCCGCCGTGACCAAGGGGGCAAAGGTCAGTGTGCATTACACCGGGATGTTGACTGACGGCACAAAATTTGACTCATCAAGAGACCGCGGACGTCCCATCCGGTTCACCCTGGGGGCAGGGGAAGTCATTCCCGGCTGGGACCTGGGGATTGCCGGAATGAAAAAAGGGGAACAGCGGAAACTTCTCATTCCGTATTATCTGGCCTATGGGGAAAAAGGGTATCCCGGTGTTATTCCGCCTAAGGCCACCCTGATTTTTGATGTGGAACTGGTGAATTTCAAGTAGGCTCTTTTTAAAGCACAGGCATGGCTTTCATCTGGGCGAGGATCCGTTTCTGACGTTTCTTTACGTAGGGTCCCGGTTTTTTTGCAGACCACTTGTGGGGACTGGGAAGTACCGCCGCCATTAGAGCGGCCTGGGGGGCGGTAAGTGTTGCAGCATCCCTGGAAAAATAGGCTCGTGCACCGGCCTGGGCCCCCACAATGCCGGTACCCCAGTCAACGGTATTCAGGTAAATCTCAAGAATTCTTTTTTTATCCCAGAAAAGTTCGATCAGAATCGTGTACCAGGCTTCCGCCGCTTTACGGTATACCGTTCTGCTGGCAGGCAGATACAAGGATCTTGCCGCCTGCATGCTGATGGTGGACGCCCCCCTGAAGCCTTTGTTCTCCATCATGTCATCAATCACATTCCTGATCTCGGTGAAATCAAACCCGTGGTGGGTTAAAAAACGTTGGTCCTCGGATGCCAGAACAGCCCGCCTAAGATGTGGTGAGATGTCGTCCATATCATTCCAGTGGTAGGCCGAAGGGACATAGGGGGCCTCAAAAAAACGTCCCATGGTCCATTCATATACCATGTTTACGGTACCGGGAGGATTTACGAATTTAAATGTCAGAACCTGAAGGCAGGTCAAAAATACCAGTGCTAAAATGCATTTTAGCACTGTCCTGATCAGCCACCCCCCGAATGTTTTTTTCTTTGATTTGCCCATGTGCTTTCCCTGGTTCCGGTATCTATAGCGAAGTCCGGGGCGTTGTCAATTGAAAATCCGGTCTTATATTCAGGTCATCGGCCGGTGGTGAAGACTCCGGCCCGGCTTTCGAAATAGAGAAATCCTAAAAAAGAGAGGGTATTATGGCACAGATTCGTCATGTGACCGATAACCAGAACAATGAATATATCAATATGGATATCCCCGGGGCTGATCTGGATTTCGTTTCTGCTAAGCAGGCGGCCAAGGATAAGGCTTTTGAACGCTGTGACCACCCCATGATCCTATCCTGGAAGAACGGGAAAACAGGAGAATCCCACCCGAACTACGAGTGCGGCGTCGAGGGAAAACCCTTCTGGATAAGGTATGCAGAGGGCAGGGGGGCAAACCTTACCATAAACATCAACAACGGCGAGTATGTCTTTATGGTTCTCAAAATTTGATTGCAGGTGAGCAGTTTTAAAATTAGGTTGCGCTGAAAAAAGGGCCGTTGATCTATGCTGAAGATTTAAACGACGTTTGCTTGTCTGACAAAAAAGGCTGATGGAATGACATCCATCAGCCTTTTTGTTTCACTGTTCTTAAGCTGACAAGAATCAGATAATATTCAGCCCGTGGAGGAACACCGCTGTAATGGCAATGGGGGCAACAATTTTCGCAAGAAAGAGGAAAATCGTCAGATACCCTGTGCCCAGGGTGCCGCCGTTGGACAGCTCATCTTCCACATCTTTTCTGGCCATCTTCCAGCCCACAAAAAGGGAGATGCAAAGACCGCCCAGGGGCAGCAGGAAATTGGATGCGATGTGGTCCACATTGTCAAAGAAATTTGCCCCCAGGAACTTGAACTCGGACATTACGCCAAAGGACAGGGAGCAGGGGATGCCGAACAGCGTGATCACCAGGGTGGTCACAATGGTGGCTGTTTTTCTGGACACCCTGAAGTCTTCCACCAGGTGGGTAACCACAACCTCAAGGATGGATATGGATGAGGTCAGTGCCGCAATGGCCAAAAGAAAGAAAAACAGGACGCAGAAAAAGCTGCCAAAGGGCATCTGCTGGAAAACGTTGGGCAGGGTGACGAACACCAGGCCCGGACCTGCGGCCGGTTCGATACCGAAAGCAAACACCGCCGGAAAAATCGCAATGCCGGCCAGAAGGGCGATGATGGTATCTGCGGTGGTAATGTGCACAGCCAGGGGGCCCAGGCTCTCATTCTTCTTTACATAGGACCCATAGGTGACCAGGGTGCCCATGCCCAGGCTCAGTGAGAAAAAGGCGTGGCCCAGGGCGGCAAGTACCGCTTCGCTGGACAGTTTTGAGAAATCCGGTTTGAAGAGAAACTCAAATCCCTTGGCTGCGCCGTCCAGAGTGACGGATCTTGCGCAGAGGAAAAATAGGATTACCAGGAGCACGGGCATGAGTATCTTGGAGTAGCGTTCAATCCCGTTTTTAATGCCCGCGATAACAATAAAGCAGGTCAGGGACATGAAGCCGATCTGCCAGAAAATGGGTTTAGCTGTCTGCCCGATAAACCCGCCGAACATGGCGCCGATTTCATCCGGCGTTTTGCCGCTGAAGGCACCGGTCAGTGCCTTTACCACGTATTCCATGGTCCAACCGGCCACCACACCGTAAAAGGAAAGGATCAAAAAGGCGGCGGCGATGCCCATGTAGCCGGAGAAAAACCAGGGGGTTCCCGGGGCCAGGTTTTTGTAAGCGCCGAATACCCCTTTCTGGGCCCGTCTGCCCACCGTGATTTCTGAAAGCATCACAGGCAAGCCGATGAGCAGGATACAGATAAGATAAACAATAATAAACGCGGACCCCCCGTACACACCCGTGATATAGGGGAATTTCCATATATTTCCAAGGCCGATGGCAGAGCCTGCCGCTGCGGCAATAAAGCCGTATTTGCCTGTAAAGCTGTCCCGTTGTGAAACCGAAGTCATTCAACCTCCAAAGTCTTGCTGTTCATGTGTAAGGCCCGTCAAGCGGACATGGCTCTATCTGCCTTGTGGGCTGACCAGATTTCACGAATTGTCAAAGAACAACCCCGTGTTTCCATGTCCTGCTTTGTCAAGCACTGCTTATGCAATGGTTAAACAATTTTTAACCGCAACGTTTTTAAAGGAAAATCAGCAAATTGTCAATACGGCAGGACGGAATTCGGGCCGCATTATTTTTCATTTCATCCGGCAGCCCGGCCATGGTATAGCATGATTCCATGGTAGAAATGATTCTGACATACCAGACGATGCTGATGTGGATTTCCGGGATTTCCCTGGCCTTTTTTCTCTTTAGTCTGGCAGCCGTACCCTGGATGGTGGCCAGGATACCCGTATCTTATTTTCGTGATTTAGCCATAGATGAAAAGGGCAACTCCGGCGCCGGACGCCACCCGGTGATCCGGATATTGAAGAATCTTACCGGCGTATGCCTTCTTGTGATGGGGATCATCATGCTTTTCATACCGGGGCAGGGCCTGCTGACCATGCTGGTGGGACTGCTCCTGCTGGATTTTCCCGGCAAAACTGCGGGGGTGATTTTTCTTGTCCGCAAAAAGGCGGTGCAGTCCTCCTTGAACTGGGTACGCAGCAAAAAAGGGGCTGCCCCGCTGAAGTTCCCCGATTAACGCGGTCTTGGATCTTTGGAAACAGTTGACATTCACATTTACCGTTTTAGCTTATGTTTAATACCGTGAGGCTTACCTGAAATGTACGGAATGCGGCCCAAACAAGACATCGGGCCGCGGATCAGGAACTTTGGCAAATTATTAAAAGGAGGAAACGCATGACTGATTCCAAAGATAAAAAAGACTATTGCGATGCCGACGATCAGAAAAAAGTGGTTGAAAAGATGACTGAGTGTGACAACACGGCCAAAAACGAGAAAGAGCGCAATGAATGTTACACCAAGGTAACCAAAGAAGACGGCTGCATGTCTTCCTGATCCCTCTGACTTGAACCGTTTTCCCCCTGCGGGTGCCTGTGCCTGCAGGGGGTATTTTATATTCTTACAATGTGGAGGTCCCTTTGAGTTTAGATTCCCCGGAGTTGACGGCATATCTGGCGCAGTTGAACACCATGGCGAACGGTGACCCGGACACCCAGGTGTCAATGTACGAGGTGGGTGATGCATTGGGTGTGGGCCGGGATGAGGCCGCAAAGATGGCAGAAACCCTGTTCATGGGCGGACATGCAGAGCTGAAAACCCTTTCCGGCGGCATCGGAATCACTGCCATGGGACAAAAAGAACTGGGGATTGCCCCTGCCGGCGGGGCAAAACAACGTCTCAGCAAAGAGCGGGTGATCACGGACCCGGACAGGGAGTTGATCAATACCCTGCTGGATGAGACCAGATCCGCAATAACAGGCGGGGCCGATCACTTCACCGCCCTGGAATCCGTGGTCTTCGACCTGAAAACCATAGAGGTGCACCTGCTGTCGCCGGAGCCTAAAACCGCCGTTGTCCGGGAGCTATTTTCTTCCCTTCTCGCTGCACTGCCTTCCGGCCGCAATCCGGAACTGTCAGACCGGCTGTCGGCTGCGCTTGAAAAATAGAGAGCCGGATAATACAGAACCGGATAGCAATGAATTAGGATAATACGGAAATTCAATGACAAGCGAAGACCGAAAAGCCTGGGAACGGCAGCAGCGGGAAAACCGTATCATTGACATGGCTGAACCCGTCTTTTTCAAAAAAGGGTACGACGCCACCACCATCATCGAAATCGCAGACGCTTCCGGCTATAACAAGCGGTCCATCTATCTGTACTTTAAAGATAAGGAAGATATCTTCCTTGCGGTCGTCCTGCGGGGACTCTCTTTGCTGTACACCGAAATTGAAACGGCTTCCGGTATTTCGGGCAACGCGCCCCTGGATCTCAAAAAATTGGGCAGGGCATTTTATGATTTTTCCCTGGCCCATCCGGACTACCTCAAATTGATCATGGTCTATGAAGCCAGCACCTGTGTTTACCGGCAGGACTCACCGGACGGGGAGCGGGCAGAACCGGACACCTATAAAAGAAAATGCCAGGAAAAAACAGATGCCCTGGCCGATCTCATGACCCGGTGCCTGGCAAGGGCTATGGAGGACGGGCAGATCCGCACCGACCTGACACCGGAACAACTCATGCTGATTCTCTGGGGCCAGGTGTTCGGGGTGATCCAGATCATACTCATGCGGCGCGAAGGGTTCAGCGATACCTACGGCACCTCTTATGAAAATCTTTTCAACACCTTTCTGGATATGACTGCCAAATCCCTGACCTGACATCTCGAAAATTGTTTGTTGTCAGGATCTAAGCCTTAGAAAAAGACGGCCGAGCCGGTCAGCGATGCCCCCTTTGCCTGCATTCTCCTCAGCGAGGTTCAGCGCCTGACCGTCCGGGCCGTACATCTGCCGCATCATTTCAAGAACGTTTTTTTTCACCATTTTTCTGAAAGGCACCTTGGACACCATACCGTAAGTTGCGGCACCGCCCTGCACGGATAGCTTTGGGTTTGCCCTGACTTCGGCCACACTTTCGGCAAGATCCTTCAGGTAGGTTTCTGCGATATCCCGGTGGCGGGGCGTCACCATGGCATGGAGGCATTCGGGTTTCTGTTGACGGTCGATATGCCAGCCCCGTTTTTCCATCCGGTCCCCGACGGCGTATATCCCTAACTTCTTCTCCGTGGACCTGTAGGCAAAAAGGCTCATCTCCGGTGAACCCAGAATCTTAAGCCCCTCAATGGCATTGATACCGTCCATCAGCTTTTGTGTGGTATCCATGATTTCCCGGGCACGGCTGAGGTAGCCTTCGCGGCCCATGGCCTGCATGGCGGCCCAGGCCGCAGCCACACCGCCGCCGGGCCGGGTGCCCAGAAGTCCGGGGGAGGCAAATACCCCCCCGGGCCATTCCGTTGAGACAAAGATCTGGTGTTCCATGATATCCATATTGCGGTAGAGGATGGTGGAGGCCCCTTTGGCACTGTATCCGTACTTATGGGTATCCGCGGAAATACTTGTGACCCCCGGCACCCGGAAATCAAAGGGCGGCACCGGATGGCCCAGGGCTTCCACAAAGGGCAGAAGGTATCCGCCCACACAGGCATCCACATGAAGGGGGATGTTTTTGGCCCTGGCGATTTCACCCAGTTCCTCTATGGGATCCACAACACCGTGTGGATATCCCGGGGCCGATCCCAGGATCATTACCGTATTCCGGGTTACGGCGCGCCTCACTTTTTCCGCATCCACCCGGAACCCGTCATCCAGGGGGATGCGCACCGGCTTGACATTAAAGTATTGTGCCCCCTTGTCCCAGGCCACATGGGCGGATTCAGGAAGGATCATTTCCGGCCGCCGTATTTTTTTTTGCTTTGCCGCCATATCCCGGTAGGTCTTCACCGCCAGAAGGCAGCTTTCCGTTCCCCCGGAGGTGACGATACCGCAGGCCCCGTCATCTCCGTGGAGCAGGTCTGCGGTCATCCTGACCACTTCTGTTTCAAGGCGTTTCAGGCTTTTAAATGCCATGGGATTCAGTCCGTTGGCCGAGGCATACAGCCCGCTTGCCCGGTTCAGAAAGTCCGTATGCGCCTCATCCAGATAGTAGACCAGGCTCCAGGTCCGCCCGGATTTGTAATCCGGGTCATCGTGGCTGAATGTTTTTAACTCGTCCAGAACCGATTCATAGTCCCGGCCGGTGTCAGGTATGGATGTCATGAATTGCCTCATTGGATAAATGTGTGAACGATGTAGGCCATGGAGATTCCCAGGTAGTTGCCGATGGCGTATCCGATGATACCCGTGGTCAGTCCGGAGATGATGATGGTCTTGTTTTTCAGGGCGGCCGCCACCACCGGAACAAAGGGCGGTGAGCAGATGGCTGACGCCGATGTGATAATAAAGGTATCCGTATCAATCCTGAACATCCGGCATAACAGGGCGTGGAGGCTAAGGGAGCCGAAAACGCAAAGGGTCACATAGCCTAAAAGGGGCAGATTCAGGTTTACCAGCCGTTCCAGGGAGGACATGGAACTTACGGTCAGGCAGAATATCATGATCAGGTACATACCCAACTGAAAGCTTTTGGGTATCTGTCGGATGCGGGGGACAAAAGAACCTGCGATGCCCAAGGTGGTGATGGACAGGATGGTGGCTGCCGTGGCCTGGCTTTTGGGAAGAAAACTGCTGATGCCCAGTGATCCCCCCACGATGAGGCCGGAAAGCAGCAGGGCCGCACCAAAGGCTTTCAGGCTGGCCGGTGTCATCATCCCTTTGTATTGATCAATGTCTTCTCCGTGGTCCTGAAGGGTGCCTTCGGATTCAAGCCGTGTAAAGCGGGGTAGAAAAGAAAGACAGACCCTTTGGGCAATGGTAATGAAGAAGACCACGCAAAGCATGCTGATGAAGATGTCATAGGTGTGGAAGGTGAGAAAGAGTTCCGGGTCCACATCCAGGGCGGTTTTGATGGCAGCAAGGTTCGGGGTGCCGCCTGTGTAAACGCCTACGGCCATCCCCATAAGTTTCCAATTGTCCGGTCCGGAAAGAAATAGCAGGCCTGTGGCGGAGACCAGAATGATGGAAAGGGTGGCAAGCCCCATGGACAGGATGGTTTTGCCCGCCAGATGGACCCATTGTTTCAGATCCAGGGAAAAGAGCAGCAGGGGCAGGGAAAGGGCCACGGTGGCTTCGCAGACCTGCTCCTGTATACCGGAAATCCCCGGGGGCAGGACACCTGAGTTGCCGAGGATCAGGCCCGCCCCGTAGCAGAGGATGATCATCCCGATTTTATCCAGCACGGGATAGCGGATGCAGGCCCAGATGATGGCCGCCGGGAATACGAGGTAAAACACAAGTACGGGAATCATTGCGTCTCCTATGGGTGATGATGACTAATATTTCACTATAGTGAAATAAAATGAATATAGTTGTATTGTCAAGGGGCTCGGAAAATAAAACACCCCGCTGCACCTCTCAAGGGCACAGCGGGGTGTCTGCTTATGGTATTGGCCATTTATGGTATCCTTTGTTACTCCCGGGCAATTATTACTTTAATGCCAAGGTCCTCCAGCATCTTTTTAAAGTCCGGTTTGATGCCGGCATCGGTGACCAGCACATCGATTTTTTTAATGGGGGCGGTAACGAAGTTGGATACCACACCGATCTTGCTATGGTCCGTGACCACCACCACCGGTCCCTGGGTGCGTTCGATCATGAGACGGGTGACTTCCGCCTCCTGCTGGATAGGGGTGGTAAGACCGAACTTGATGCTCAGGCCGTCCACACCGATGATGGCCTTGGAGCCGGCCACCTGGTCCAGGACGGAATGGGCAAAGAACCCCACCATAGAGTTGGATTCCCGCCTGAATATACCGCCGGTGAGAATCAGTTCGATGTTGGGATCGGAAACCTCAAGCAGGGCATTGGCATTGCTGGTAATGACCCTAAGCTGCTTGCCGGACAGATGGCGCAGCACCTGGCTTGTGGTGGAACCTGTATTGATCAGCAGGGTATCCCCGGACTCCACCACCCGGTTGACGGCAAGGCCGATCAACTCTTTTTCCCTGCGGTGGACCTGGTCTTTTTCCGTATAAAGGGGTTCGGTCTTCATCCGGTGGCGCAAGATGGCGCCGCCGTGGGTTCTGTCCAGGATGCCTTGTTTTTCCAGGACGTCGAGATCCCGGCGGATGGTCAGTTCCGTGACGTTGAACTTCTGGCTCAGATCAACCACTTTGACCACGCCTGTCTCTTCAATGATTTTCCGAATCCGTGTCTGCCTGTCTGCAGGTATATACGTCTGTGCCATGAATTGATTTCCGATTATTGGTTAATATTATGATGAAATTTTAAATTTCCCCACCACCCGGGTTTGCTGCTGCGCCAATTCAGACAATTCCCCGGCGCTTTGCTGGACCCCCGTGCTTTTGGCTGAAATGGTTTCGGAGGTGTCTCCCAGCTGGGTGATGTCGTCTGAGATTTCTGCGATATCCGCACTGCTCTGGCTGATGATGTCGTTGACCCGTCCAATGGCTTCGGAAACCTGGCCCACGCTTGCGGCAATCTCCCGGGTGGTGGCGGATTGCTCCTCCACTGCTGCGGATATGGTGGAAACGATGCCGTCCACGTCTCCCACCACATCACTGATGGACTTAATCTGTCCGATGGTGCCGGCAGCGCTGGCCTGGATGCCCGACACCTTTTCCTTGATGTCGTTGGTGGCGGTTTCGGTCTGTGCGGCAAGTTCTTTGATCTCGTTGGCCACGACGGCAAACCCTTTGCCGGCCTCACCCGCCCTTGCCGCCTCAATGGTGGCGTTCAGGGACAGCAGGTTCACCTGGGCGGAAATATCGGCAATGCTTTCCACCACCGCTTCGATTTCGCTGGCTGCCGTTTCCAGGGCCTGGATCTGGCCGGAGGCGCTGTTGACGTTGGCAACGGCTTCATCCGTCACCGATCTGGCCCGGCTGGTATTCCCGGATATTTCCTGGATGGTGGCGGTCATTTCCTCTGCGGAAGCCGCCACCATGGTGATGTTGGCAGCGGAGTCTTCCATGGTGCCTGCCACGGTGTTCATGGAGTCGGCAATGGCGGATGCCTTTTCACCGACCCTTACGGTTTTTAGGTTGGCATTTCCGGCCGCTTCTGTCATCTCTCCGGAAAGGCCGGTCAGGATTTTAGAACTCCGGTCCAGGCGTGCGGCACTGCCGGCAAGATCGGTGATGATATCGTGGATCCGGGTGATAAAGGTATTGAACCAGGTGCCCAGCTCCCCGACCTCATCCGCACTTGTCACCTCAAGGCGTTTGGTAAGGTCCCCTTCACCCTGGGCAATGTCTTTCAGGCCTTCGGAGATCCGGGTGACGGGTTTGATAAACATGCGGGAGAGAAAAAAGCCGATCAATATGAGGGTGCCGGCACAGCAGGCCAGACCCGTGAAAAGTATGAGGCGGGCGGTTTTTCTGGCGGCTTCGGATCTGGAGGACTTGAGCAGATCCGCGGTGTCGTCAATGGCGGATCTGTTTTCCGCAACCACGGTCTTAAGGCCGTTCTGAATGGCGGCAAGCACCTTTCCGGATTCCGTGCCCAGTGTATTGGTAATCTCTTCGCTGTTGGCCGTCCTAACGGCAATAAAGCGTTCCGTCAGTGCCTTGAGCTGGTTGTTGACCCTGTCCTTGGCCAGGCAGACCACAATGCTGCCCTGGGCCTCGCCAAAGTACTCAATTTTTTGTTCATGGACCAGGACCCGGCTGTCTTTTCTGGACTCTTCCAGCACCACCTGGAATTCATCCTCAGTGGGGCGTTTTTCCATATATTCAAAAATGCGGTCATCCACGTCATCCAGGTAGCCGGGCATGGGGGTGCCGTCGGCCTCCAGATACATCACGTAGATCACTTCGTCCGACCCCGAGGCCAGACGGCTGTATTTTCTCAGTTCGGTGTAGTTCTTTTCAACGATGAAGTTGAGGGTTATTTTTTTGAGCAGTCCGCTCATGACCTCGGCATTGGCCTTCACCATGCCTTCCAGGCCTGATTTGATGGTGTCTTCTTCCCGTGAGAGGGCGGCTGCGGTTTTTGTGGACAGGTTGGCCACGGCGTTTTCCGTCATGCTGTTCAGGGAATCGGCAGTGGATGTTTCCAGTGCCAAGAATTTTTCCCCGGCTTGGGATGCGGTCTGGGCAAGCCGGTCATTCACCTGCCTTGCCATGGTGGAAAGAATGGAGGTCTGGACGCTGAAGATGGACAGGGAGATGATGGTAAAAGAGAGCGCAAGAATAAGAGCGAGAACGGATAATAACTTAAACTTCAGGCTGCGTTTGAAACGATCTAACATCGGGCGCTCCTTAAAATTATCAGGGAAATAAAAATCAACAAAGGGGTATTCCCCTATCGGAAATACCCCTTTGCCTTTATCCTAAGTTTTGAAAAAACGCCAGGGAATTACTGCTGCCACTTCTTGATCAGCTCGTCATAATCCACGGTCATACCCTGGGGTTTTTCATTGGCCAGTTTGGCCTTGGGAGATCCGGGCTTTTTCAGCCAGTCTTCGGGATCAACCTTCTTGTTCAGTTTCGGGCCTTTGTCGCCCTGGATGCCGGCACGTTCGATACGGGCCAGGATCTTGTCCTGTTCTTTGGCCAGGTTGTCCATGGCACGGGAAACCGTTACCTCACCGGAAACGGCTTCACCGATGTTCTGCCACCAGAGCTGGGCCAGTTTCGGGTAATCAGGCACGTTGGTGCCGGTGGGGGTCCACTGTACGCGGGCAGGACTTCTGTAGAATTCCACCAGGCCGCCCAGTTTGGGAGCACGGTCGGTGAAAGACTGGTGACGGATGTCGCTGTCGCGGATCGGGGTCAGGCCCACGTGGGTTTTCTTCAAAGATACGGTTTTGGCAACGCAGAACTGGGCATAGAGCCAGGCAGCCTTGCGTCTGTCAACCGGGGTGGACTTCAGCATGGTCCAGGAACCGCAGTCCTGGTAACCCAGCTTCATGCCTTCTTCCCAGTAAGGACCGTGGGGAGAGGGGGCCATGCGCCATTTGGGGGTGCCGTCGTCGTTGACAACCGGGGTGCCTTCTTTAACCATATCGGCGGTGAAGGCGGTGTACCAGAAGATCTGCTGTGCCACATTGCCTTTGGCAAGTGCGGGAAGGCTCTGGTAGAAGTCCATGCCAAGGGCGCCCGGAGGGGCATACTTTCTCAGCCATTCCATGTACTTTCTCAGGGCATATTTGGCTGCCGGAGAGTTGGTGGCGCCGCCACGTTCAACAGAAGAACCCACGGGCTGGTTTTTTTCATTTACACGGATACCCCATTCGTCAACGGGCTTGCCGTTGGGAAGACCCTTGTCGCCGCAACCGGCCATGGAGAGCCAGGCATCGGTGAACCGCCAGCCAAGATCCGGTGCTTTTTTACCGTAATCCATGTGGCCGTATACGGCTTTGCCATCAATTTCCTTGACATGGTTGCCGAAGAAATCGGCAATGTCTTCATAGGCGGACCAGTTTACGGGAACGCCAAGCTCATAGCCGTAAAGTTCTTTGAACTTTTTCTTGAAGTCATCTCTTTGGAACCAGTCGTATCTGAACCAGTAGAGGTTGGCAAACTGCTGGTCCGGGAGCTGGTAGAGTTTTCCGTCAGGACCGGTGGTAAAGGATTTGCCCATGAAGTCGTCAATGTCCAGGGTCGGCAGGGTCACGTCTTTGCCTTCGCCGGCCATCCAGTCGGTGAGGTTGACGGCGTGGCCGTAACGGAAATGGGTACCGATGAGGTCGGAGTCGTTGACATAGGCGTCAAACACGTTTTTACCGGACTGCATCTGCACCTGGAGTTTTTCAATGACGTCACCTTCCTGGATCAGGTCGTGGGTCACCTTGATGCCGGTGATTTCCTCGAAGGCCTTGGTCAGGACTTTGGATTCATACTCATGGGTGGGGATGGTTTCGGAAACCACTTTGATTTCCATGCCTTTGAACGGTTCGGCAGCTTTCATGAACCATTCCATTTCTTTGAGCTGATCTGCCTTGGAAAGGGTGGACGGTTGGAATTCCCCGTCAACCCATTTCTTGGCGGCGTCCATGCCTGCGAAGGCCGGTGCGGCCATCAGGCACAGCCCCAAAGCTGCTGTTAAAAGTTTTTTCATCTACGATCCTCCCTAAGGCCTTCTTGTGCGGTTTGATAAGAAGAGCAACCCGGAAGAAGATTTGAAGGCCCTGAGTGAAAAACCTTCTTCCGGGCAAAACAACAAATAGCTAGCCCCAGCGCATCACCACAAAGATCCAGACAAGAGATATGCCAAGGGCAAACCAGATGGCAAGCTCAGTGAGCCCGATCCATGCCAGATGGATATAGGCGGTGCTGAGCAGGCCGATAAAAAGGCGGTCTCCACGGGTTGTGGCGATGGGGAGAAAGCCTTTTCGTTTCACGGTAGGGGATTTGATTTCCCAGATGGTCATCCCGATGAGCATCAGGACGATGAAGGAAAAAAAGCAGGCAGCAGGAACTGTCCATGCCATCCATTCAAGATTCATTTCACTTTCCTCCTTCTAAGTTATACGCGGCCCAGGGCAAAGCCCTTGGCAAGGTAGTTACGGACAAAATAGATCACCAGGGCGCCGGGCACGATGGTCAGGATGCCGGCGGCGGCGAGCAGCCCCCAGTCCAGGCCGGAAGCCGATACCGTCCGGGTCATGGTGGCGGCAATGGGCTTGGCAGCCGTGGTGGTCAGGGTCCGGGCAAAGAGCAGTTCCACCCATGAGAACATGAAGCAGAAGAAGGCGGCAACGCCGATACCGGACCGGATCAGGGGGACGAATACAAAGAAGAAGAACCTGGGGAACTTGTATCCGTCGATGAAGGCCATCTCATCTATTTCTATGGGCACCCCGGAGATAAACCCTTCCAGTATCCATACGGTCAGCGGGATGTTGAACAGGCAGTGGGCCAGGGCCACGGCAATATGGGTGTCAATCAGGCCGAAGGTAGAGTAAAGCTGGAAGAAGGGCAGCAGGAATACGGCGGCCGGAGACATCCTGTTGGTGAGCAGCCAGAAAAAGACATGCTTGTCACCGATGAAGTTATACCGGGAAAAGGCATATGCGGCGGGCAGGGCCGTTACAAGGCAGATCACCGTGTTCAGCACCACATAAATGATGGAGTTGATGTAACCTGAGTACCAGGACGGGTCCGTAAAGATTTTCATGTAATTGGAAAAGGTGATGTCCGTGGGAAAGAACGCCAGCTTGGCCATGATATCCGCATTGGTCCGAAGAGACATGTTGAGCATCCAGTAGATGGGCAGCATGATGATGACCAGGTAAATTGTCAGAACGATATATCTTTTTTTCATGATTGCTCTCCTTCCTCGGCACTCTGCAGTACCTGGTAGAACAGGTAGCAGAACAGCAGAACGATGAGAAAGTAAATGATGGAAAAGGCACCTGCAGGCCCTAAATCAAACTGTCCCACAGCGATTTTGACCAGGTAGATGGACAAAAAGGTGGTGGTGTTGCCGGGGCCGCCGCCGGTGAGGACAAAGGGTTCCGCGTAAATCAGGAAGGAGTCCATGAACCGGAGCAGCAAGGCGATGGTGAGCACCCCTTTCATCTTGGGAAGCTGGATGTAGCGGAAGATGGACCA
>MDTD01135548.1_pt1 | contig 34785 bp, 32 predicted proteins | sample 811221 | NCBI WGS metagenome assembly MDTD01 (sample SAMN05326646, study PRJNA326480) | marine metagenome | isolation source: seawater | place: Pacific Ocean: South West | collected 2011
ACGACGGCCAGAAAGCTGCTCGCCGCCGGGCCCGTCTCGCCGGAATTGACCGTCACGCTTCCTTTGACCTGCCAGGTATCGATGGAAAACGAGCCACGCTTGCGCTGGGGATAGATGTCGTCGACCTTCACTTCCAGCACCTCGCCGACCTCGAACTGTTGTTCGACCAGCTTCTCGGTCTGATCCTGGATCACCGCCGCCGGCGGACCGCTGTGGGTTACCCAGCGGTTGACCAGGAACGCCAGGATGGTGATCGCCGCCAAGCTGACCACCAGGATCAGACAACCGCGTCGGGCGGCTAATGTCCTTGGATCGGCCATGGTGACGCGCCTTTATCCGGCTCGACCTCTATCCCGCGGCGTTCACCCGCGCCCGGATCTCGGTTAGGCTCGCGAAGGTGGAGATGATCTCCTGCGAGACCTTGAGCTCGATGACCGCCGGCTTGCCCGACTTGAGCGCCCGGTCCAGCGCCGGGGCGAACTCCGCGGTCTGCTCGACCGTCTCGCCATGCGCGCCGTAAGCGCGGGCGAGGGCGGCGAAATCCGGATTGGTGAGGTCGGTGCCGATGATCCGGCCCGGATGCAGGTTCTCCTGATACATGCGGATCGTGCCGTACATGCTGTTGTTGAACACCAGGATCAGCACGTTGACGTTGTGGGCGACCGCGGTCGATAGCTCCTGACCGGTCATCATGAAGCCGCCGTCACCGACGAAAGTGACGACGGTGCGGTCGGGCTCGGCGATCTTCGCCGCGATTCCGCCCGGCACGCCATAGCCCATCGATCCGTTGGTCGGGCCAACCAGCGACTTGGGCGCGCGATAACGCCAGAAACGCTGGGGCCAGCCGCTGAAGTTACCGGCGTCGATGGCGATGATGGTGTCGTCGGGCAGCGTCTCGTCGAGGGTCGTCATGACCGCTCCGAGGTCGAGCGCCGTGTCGAACGCCTTCGGCTTGCGTCCTTCCAGATAGGTCTTCCGGGCTTCCTCGGTCCAGCTTGCCCAGGGGCGTTCCGCCAGCGGCGGCAGATCGCGGAGGGCAGCGCCGAACTCCTGGGTGCCGGCGACAATGCCCAGGTCGGGCTGAAAGACTCGGCCAAGCTCGTCAGGGTCGGCATGGACGTGGATCATGGTCTGCTTCGGCGCCGGCGTCTCCAGCAGCGTGTAGCCGCGGGTCGTCATCTCGCCCAGACGGGCACCGACCACCAGCAGCAGGTCGGCTTCCTCCAGCCGCTTGATCGTCGCCGGCGTGATGGTCGTGCCGAGATCGCCGACGAACACCGGCCGCTCGGTGCCGATCGAGTCCTGGCGGCGGAACGAGCACAGGACCGGGATGGCGTTGGCCTCGGCGAAGCTGCCGACGTCGGCGCTCGCTTGGGCCGTCCAGCCGCTGCCGCCGACGATCATCAGCGGCCGTTCCGCCTGACGCAGCAGCGCGATCATCCGGTCGATCTCGGCGCCGCCGGGATGGGGCCGCACCGCCTGATAGGGGCGGCCGTCATGAACCGTGCAGCGCTCGGTCAGCATATCCTCGGGCAGAGAGACCACCACCGGGCCGGGCCGTCCCGACGCTGCCGTGGCGAAGGCGCGATGGACGATCTCGGGGATGCGACGCGGGTCGTCGATCTCCGCCACCCATTTGGCGACCGACCCGAACATCGCCTTGTAGTCGATCTCCTGAAAAGCCTCGCGGCCCTTATGGCCGCGCTCGACTTGGCCGATGAAGACGACCATCGGCGTCGAGTCCTGCATGGCGGTGTGGATGCCGATGCTGGCGTTGCACGCTCCGGGGCCGCGGGTCACGAAACAGACGCCCGGCCGGCTCTCCAGCTTGCCGTACGCTTCCGCCATGTAGCAGGCGCCGCCTTCCTGCCGGCAGGTGACGAGCCGGATATGGTTGGAGACATCGTTCAGGGCATCAAGGGCTTCGAGATAGCTTTCTCCCGGTACGGCGAACACCGTATCGACGCCATGAAGAACCAGGGCGTCGATCAGGATCTTGCCGCCGGTGCGCTCCCTCAATTCCGTGCTCATTGTTCTTTTCTCTCCCTGCCGATAGTCGGCGTCAGCCTAGATCAAGTTCGCAACCGGTTGAACCAGACTGATCGGCCGTCCGGTTGCCGCATCGGGCCGTTCGCGGGCCTTCATTGCGTGAAAAGGGGGTGCTCCACTCTGTCGCCGGCGCGGATGCCGAGCTTCTCTGCGGTACCGCCGTCAAGCTCCAGGACAGCGAGGGCTTGGCCGGCGGAATGAATGGGCTCGAGCGAAAGCGGCGTGGTGTCGGCGGCGATGTTGAGGATCGTCCCGTTCGCGCCGATGAACAGCATGTCCAGAGGGACGTATGTGTTCTTCATCCACATCGCGACGTCCCGGGGTTCCTCGAAATCGAACAGCATGCCGGTGCCCGGAGGCACGTCTTCGCGGAACATCAGGCCGAGAGAACGCTTCTGCCGGGTATCGGCGATCTCGACGGAGAAGTGGTGGCGGGTGCCACCGCTGTCGATCCACAGGTCCTCCGTCCTGAAGAGGCCGCGGCTGTCGCTCGATTCCTGCGCCGCCAGGACGGCCGGGAAGACCAGAAGGGCCAGGAGAACGGTGAGAAGCTTCATCTCAATGGCCCTGCTGGCGCGTGAAGGCGGTGAAGTCGAAGACCGCCGCGACGCCGCCGGCGGTGCCGGTCGCAAGATAGTCGCCGTCGGGCGACCATTGCAGCGCGTCGATCGATTCGCCATCGGCATGCCGGAGGACGATTTCCCGCCCGCCACTGATATCGGCCAACAGGACGCAGCCGTCGTCATAACCCGCGGCGACGAGGGGATGGTTGGGATGGCAGGAGATGCGGGTGACCGGACAGTCGGCGGCGACGCCCAGCGCCCGCGGCCAGCCCGGCTCGTAGCCGGTCCGACGGCGCATCGGCCAGCACAGGACGGCGCTGTTGCCGCCGCCGGCGAGATAGCGGGAATCGGAGGTCCAGGCGAGTTCCTTCGGTGACCGGTCCCCGCCATGCATGATCACCTTGTGGCCGTCGGCGGCTCGCCAGCAGCGGGCCGAATGGCCGACCGATGCGGCCACATGCTCGGAATCGGGGCTCCAAGCGAGGGAGTGGCAGACGCCATGGACGGCGAGGTCGCGTCGCGTCGCATCCTTTCCGAGCCCGGACCACACGGTCGTCCCACCTTCATAGGCGACAGCGAGATGGCGGCCGTCCGGGCTGAAGGACAGGTCGGTGATCGGTTCCGGATGGTCGGTCCAGGAACTGAGCCGGTTGCCGCGGGAATCGAAGATTTCGACCTTAGTACGATGGGCGACGGCGCGTCCGACGGCCGGGTGGACGTCGATGCAGAGCGTCGAACCGTCACCGTAATCGGCAATCTCCGCTCCGAACCCGTCGCCGTTGATGAAGGCGACGCGTCCGTCGGCGCCGGCGCAGACGAAGCGGTCGTCGGCGCAGTCGCGCCGGATCGCAGTGATCGAACGGTGATGCAGCGCGGCTGCGGACATCATTCGCGCGGCGAACCGGCGCAAAGGCACCAGCCGCAGCGTTCCGTCGCTCAGTCCGAATGCCAGATGGTCGACGGACCGGCTGAAGCAGGCGGTGCCGACAGGCTGATCGACCGTCCACCGGGTCATCTGCACGCCCGGTACATTCGCGGGCTGCGGGAAGCCCAACGCCAGCGCTGGGGACATCAGCGACAGCATGCGGTCCTTTGCATTCTCATTCCGTTCTGTCCGCGACCGACCTTCATCGGTCTTCCGTCAGCCGCTTAGGGTCGGTGGCTCGATTGTCACTTCAACGACGATCATAGGGCACCATCGTTGCCAAAGCGCCACAACAAACCGCAAGACAATTATGTGTCCGCGTCCGTAGCGGCTAAGCGTCCGAAGCCGCGCTCCAGATCGGCGATCAGGTCGTCCGGGTCCTCAAGCCCCGCATGGATGCGAAGTGTCGGGCCCGGCTTTTCCCAGCGGGTGGCCGTCCGAATGCTCTCGGGATGGGTCGGGATGATCAGGCTTTCATAGCCACCCCAGGAATATCCCATGCCGAACAGCTCCAACCCATCCAGCATAGCCGCCAACGCATCCTTAGAGTATTTATTTAGAACAACGCCGAAAAGCCCTGATGCGCCGAGGAAATCCCGCTTCCATAGCGTGTGTCCTGGGTCGTCCGGCAAAGCGGGATACAGGACTTCGGAGACCTCAGGCCGCTGTTGCAGCCAACGGGCGAGACGCAGGGCATTCTCCTGGTGTCGTACCAGCCGAACCGAGAGTGTGCGAAGGCCGCGGAGCGCCAGATAGCAGTCGTCCGGGCCGGGACAGCCGCCAAGCTCCACCGCCGTTCGGCGAATGGCGTCATGCGTCGCTTCCGTCGCGCTGACGATGCCCAGCATGGCATCGGAATGGCCGACGACATACTTGGTGCCGGCCTGAACCGACACATCGACGCCATGGTCGAAGGGTTTGAAATACAAAGGCGATGCCCAGGTATTATCCATGATCGTCACGGCCCCGGCCGCTTTGGCCGCTGCGGCGATGGCGGGAATGTCCTGAACCTCGAAGGTCTGCGAGCCGGGGGATTCGGTGAACACCACCTTGGTCTCGGGGCGGATGAGATCGGCGATGCCGGCGCCGATCATCGGGTCGAAGAAGGTCGTCTCGATTCCGAAATTCGCCAGCATTCCCTTCGCAAACGCCCGGGTCGGCCCGTAGCAGCTGTCGACCAGAAGCAGATGGTCGCCGGGCTTGAGGAAAGCCAGCAGGGCGGTGCAGATCGCCGCCTTGCCCGAGGCTACCGCGGTCGATCGGTAAGCGCCCTCGGCGGCCGCGACGGCATCTTCCAGCGCGAAGGTCGTCGGCGTTCCGTTCCGTCCGTAATAGGTCTTGTGAAAATCGCGCTTGCCGGCGTTTTCCAGGGCGGCCACCGTCGGGAAAACGATCGTCGAGGCGTGATAGACGGGCGGATTGACGACGCCGTGATTGCGCTCGGGATCACGTCCGGCGGTGACGAGAACGGTGTCCTGCTTCATGGCTTTTCCATCACGTGCTTGATTGTCCGCGTCACGGTCGACCCGCAACCATGTGACGCCGTATTCGAAATCTGCGTTAGGGTCTCGGGGCCGATCAAGACCGGCGTCCTCACCCGACCGGACCGGAGACGCCTTGATCTAAGGAGAGTCGGCCCGGCACTATGGCACCCGTGGCCGGCGCGGGCAAAGGGCGCTTCACCGGTCGCCGGAGACGGTGGAAACGCGAGAGCGAGGGGACCGTGGGCAAAGCGACGCTGACGACGCAGATCATCGTGGCCATGCTGGCGGGCGCCGTCGTCGGGATCGCCATCAATGTCATCTGGCCCGACTCCGCATTCGTCAGGGACATCGTCGTCGACGGTCTGTTCGGCACGATCGGAACGATCTTCGTGTCGGGTCTCAAGATGCTGGTGGTGCCGCTGGTGCTGGTGTCGCTGGTTTCCGGTGTAACGACCTTGGGCGACGTAGCCGCCCTGGGGCGGATCGGCGCGAAGGCGTTGGTGTTCTATCTGGGAACCACGGCCATCGCGATCACCATCGCCTTGGTTCTGGCGGCCGTCGTCTCGCCCGGATCGGCGATCGAGCTCCAATCGGATGCCGCCGGCTTCGAGGCCTCGGAAGCGCCGCCGCTCAGCCAGGTCATCACCGACCTCGTTCCCAGTAACCCGGTGGCGGCGATGGCGGACGGCAACATGCTGCAGATCATCGTCTTCGCCATCCTGTTCGGGGTGGCGGTGACGTTGGCCGGCGAACGCGGTCAGCATGTGAAGAATCTGTTCGAGGATCTGAACGCGGTGGTCATGCACCTCGTCGGGATCGTGATGATCATCGCGCCCATCGGCGTGTTCTGTTTGATCGCCAGGACCTTCGCTGACCAGGGATTGGACGTGATCCTGCCGCTGGCCAAGTATTTCTTCACCGTCTTGGCAGCGTTGGCCGCGCACGCTTTCGGGACCTACGGCCTGCTTCTCTCCGTGGTGGGGCGGCTGAACCCGCTCCGCTTCTTCTCGAAGATGCGGGCGGCGGCGGTCTTCGCCTTCAGCACGGCGAGCTCCAACGCGACGATTCCGGTGACGCTCAAGACCGCGGAGGAACGGTTGGGGGTCGACAACGGCGTGGCCTCGTTCACCGTGCCGCTGGGAGCCACGATCAACATGGACGGCACCGCGATCATGCAGGGCGTGGCCACGGTCTTCATCGCCAACGCTTACGGCGTCGACCTCGGCGTCGGTGAATTCCTGACGGTGATTCTGACGGCCACTCTGGCATCGGTCGGAACCGCCGGCGTGCCGGGCGTCGGGCTGATCATGCTGGCGATGGTGCTGCGCCAGGTCGGTCTGCCGGTCGAAGGCATCGCCCTGATCATCGGCGTCGACCGTCTGCTCGACATGACCCGGACCGCCGTCAACATCACCGGCGACGCGACCGTCACCACGATCATCGCTCAAAGCGAGAAGGCGTTCGACCGCAAGACGTTCGACAATCCCGAAGCCGGGGTGATCGAGGCAGGGAAGGCTTGACGCCGGCGCCGCGGATTTATCCACCGGTCAAAATTAATGTCGCCGACTAACGTATGTTACTGCCGGCACGTCGGGGCGCCGGCATGGTCCTCTTCAGCGAAGCGTTGGAGACGGATCGATGATCGCACCCCAGGACAACACCGACGTCGAGACCATCCTGTCCGGGCAGCGGACCCTGCTTTTGAGCAGGGACGAAAACGACGGCGGAAGCCGAGTCGATCAGGTTTGCTTCGCGAATGACGGTTCTATCGTCTATCTGGCGGTTCCCGGTGGAGACCCCGCGCTAGAGAGCGGCGTGCTCGGTACCAAGGTCGTTCTGACCCTCCGTTACCCCCTTGCAGGGATGAAACAGTTCGGCGAATTGACGATGGCCGGAACCGCCATCGTCGCCGATGCCGACGACCTGCCCGCCGCCGTCGCCAAAGCGCTGGCGGAGCGTGTGGCCGAGGTGGGGGCTAGGGGATCGACGGTGACCCTGAAAGTACGGCCCTGGCTTGCCTGCACAACCTCCGAGCCCCGTTTTGGTGACGTTTCGAGGACCGACTTCGCATGGGTGCCGGTCCTAAGCGGGAGTGCTTCCGCCCTGGCGAAGTAGGCGGGTCGGCCATCGATCGGCCTCGAATCCAGAAGGTCACGAGCGCTTCACGTCTCGTGTCGCCGTGAGGTGAGGCGGCCGACTTGATGCGGGTTGCCTTGGTTTCCTCCGAAAGACATTTAGTTCAATAGAGTAGGCCTTCTTCTTCGCATCTGGCAGGAGCTGGATCGGACGTGGCTTGCTGCCGGGGATGCACGACCGACGGTGGTGCATCGCGTGTCCTTTCGTCGGAGATCGATATGCCGGACCTGTCCGCGATCAAGAAGTCCCTGACTGCCCGACTGGAGGAGCTCCAAACCTCCACCGAGGCCACGGCCGAAAGTCGGAAACCGGTCGAACTCGATCAGGCGGCGGTGGGGCGCCTTTCGCGAATGGACGCCTTACAGGTGCAAGCCATGGCGCAGGCGACCGAGCGCCACCGCGAGCAGGAAATCGCTCGGATCAAGGCGGCGCTCGATCGGATCGAGGCGGACGAGTTCGGCTATTGCATCGTCTGTGGCGAGGAGATCGCCCCCAAGCGCCTGGAGATCGATCCGACCGTGCCGACCTGTATCGTCTGCGCGTCCGGCAAGTGACCCACGGTATGGGCATGACGGCTTTCCGCTGCCGGCGCTGGCCAACGCTGCGATGTCGAAGATGTCGCTCCGGCTATTACGCCACGCTTTCGACCGGGAGATCCATGAGGCGTCCCCATTCGTTCCAGGACCCGTCATAGACCGCCCACTGGTCGTTGCCGGACATGTGAAGGGCAAGGGCCAGCATGCAGGCGGTGACGCCCAGACCGCAGGTGGTGATGACCGGCTTGTCCGGGTCGATGCCCTGGGCCACGAACAGGCCGCGTAGTTCCTCTGTCGAGCGCACCGTCTTGTCCGGGTTGACGAGGTCCTCCCAGAACACGTTGACGCTTCGCGGAATGTGTCCGCGGCGGGTGCCGGGATAGCGTTCCTCGATTTCCCCGGACCAGCGATTGGGCGTGCGGGCATCGGCGAGCTGGAGATCCGGCTTGTCGAGGGCGGCGAGGACGTCCTGCCAGCGGACGACCAATTCCGGACGCGCATGCGGGGTGAAGGTGACTGGAGTAGGCTTCGCGACGCCGGCCTCGGTAGGCCGGCCCTCCGCCAGCCATTTCGGCAGGCCGCCGTTCAGGATAGCGACGTTGTCATAGCCGAACAGGCGGAACATCCACCATGCCCGCGCCGCACTGAACAGGCCGATCGAGTCGTAGGCGACGATCTTCTTGCCGTCGCCGAGACCCAATGCCCCGACCTTCTCGGCGAAGACTTCGGCGCCGGGCAGCATATAATCGAGTTCGTGGTCGGGGTCGGCGATATCCGCGAAGTCGAAGAAGACGGCGCCGGGGATGTGCCGGGCTTCGTACTCGGCCCTGGCGTCGAGGCCGGTGTCGGCCAGATGAAAGGTCGCGTCGATGACGCGGACATCGGGATCGTTCAGGTGCTCGGCCAGCCATTCGGTGCTGACCAGGACCTGGTCTCTTCGGTCGGTCACGCTGTTCTCCAATACTCTACTCGAGTCAGCCGCCGTCACGCCGTCGTGACGAGCAGACTTCAGGAACGGGAATTCCGTGTGGGCGAGGCCTAGGCTTCCGACACCGCCGGCAGGTCTTCACGCCGCCCCCATTCGTCCCAGGAGCCGTCGTAGACCGTCCAGCGGTCGTTCCCGACCATGTGGAGGGCAAGGCCCAGCATGCAGGCGGTGACGCCGGAACCGCAGGTGGTGATGACCTCGCGGTTAAGGTCGACGCCACGGGCGTCGAAAAGCTGGCGAAGCTCGTCGGTCGTGCGGACCGTCTTGTCGGGATTCAGCAGCTCGGCCCAGTAGAGGTTGACGCTCCCCGGCATGTGGCCGCGGCGGACGCCGGGATAGCGGTCCTGTTCCGCACCGGACCAGCGGCCCGGGGTGCGGGCGTCCACAAGCTGCAGGTCGGGCTTGTCGAGGGCGGCGAGGACATCCTGCCAGCGCTGGACCATTTCGGGGTGCTCGTTCGGGGTGAACGCCGCCGGCGACGGGTTCTGCGCACCGATCTCGATGGGCCGTCCTTCCGCCAGCCATTTCGGCAGACCGCCGTCGAGCACGGCGACATCGTCATGGCCGAACAGCTTGAACATCCACCAGACCCGTGCCGCGCTGTAGAGGCCAAGCGAATCGTAGACGACGATCTTCTTGCCGTCGCCGAGGCCCAGCGCCCCGACCTTCTCGGCGAACAGCTTGGCGTCCGGCAGCATGTGGGTGAGCTCGTGGTCCGGATCGGCGATGTCGTCGATGTCGAAGAACACGGCGCCGGGAATGTGCTGGGCTTCGAACTCCGCCTGGGCGTCGCGCCCCAAATCCGCGAGATGGAAGGTCGCATCGGCGATGCGGACATTGGGGTCGTCCAGATGCTCCGCCAGCCACGCGGTGCTGACCAGGGCCTCGGCTCTGCGGTCGGTCATGTCTTTCTCCGTGGGAAGGTCAGGTTTCGATGGGGGTATCCGAGCGACCACCCCACTCGGTCCAGGAACCGTCGTAGACGGCGACATCCTTCCGTCCGACGAGATGAAGGCCCAATGCCAGGACACAGGCGGTGATGCCGGACCCGCAGCTGGTGATGACCGGGCGATCGCGGCCGATCCCCGACTTGTCGAAGGCAGCGTCCAGGGCGTCGGCATCCCGCACCGTCTTGTCGGCCGGATTCAGAAGCTCGGTGTATGGCAGGCTGAAGCTGCCGGGGATGTGACCGCCGCGCAGGCCGGCGCGGGGCTCCGCCTCGGTTCCCCGGAAGCGCCCCGCCGAGCGGGCATCGAGAACGTCGGCCCGGCGGCTGTCGATATTGGCGCGGACGTCGTCGACGGTCACCAGCAGGTTGCGGTTCAGCTTGGCACGGAATGCCGCCGGACGCGGATGGACAGCGCCGCTCTCGACCGGTCGGCCCTCGGCCATCCATTTGGGCAGACCGCCGTCGAGGACCGAGACCTTGTCATGTCCGAAAGCCCGCATCATCCACCAGGCGCGGGCCGCGCTCGACAGGCCGTTGGTGTCGTAGACGACGACATGGTCATCACTGGAAATGCCGAGTGCGCCCACCTTGGCCGCGAACAGCTCCTCCGACGGCATCATATGCGGCAGATCGCTGTCGGGGTCGGATATGGCGTCGACGTCGAAGAACACCGCGCCCGGAATGTGGCGCTCCAGGAACTCGGCGGCCGGGTCGCGCTTCATGGCCGGCATGTGCCAGGACCCATCGACCACGGAAATCTTCGGATCGTCCAGCCGTTCGGCGAGCCACGCCGTATCGACCAGTGATTCCGGATGCACGTACCCCATCTGCGAAACCTCCCCAACGTGAAACGGTGACGGTGGCGCGGCGGCCGCTATTCGTCGAAGGCGATGACGATCCTACGGTTCTGTCGCCCCTTATTCTCGATTTTGGCCACCTTGACGGCGCCAATCTCCCCCGTGTGCGCGACATGGGTGCCGCCGCAGGCCTGCAGATCGACGCCTTCGACATCGATCAGGCGGACATGGCCGCTGCCGCGGGGCGGGGCGACCGACATGGTCTTCACCAGATCCGGCTGGGCATCGAGCTCGGCGTCGGTGACCCAGCGCGCCGAGACCGGGTGGTCTTCGGCGATCAGCCGATTGAGGTCCGCGGTGAGCGCGTCCTTGTCGGGAACCTGTCCGGGGATGTCGAAATCGAGCCGGCTCTTGTCCGTCCCGACCTGCCCGCCGGTCACCTTGCCCTCGACCAGCGAGGACAGAAGGTGGAGGCAAGTATGCATGCGCATCAGCCGATGCCGCCTTGACCAGTCGATCTCGGCGGTGACCGGGGTCCCGACCGCGGGGCGTTCGGCGTTGTCCGCGAGCTCGTGGATCACCGTGTCGCCTTCACCTTTGACGGTATTCACGACAGCGAGCTCGGTGCCGTCTTTGAGTGTCAACCGACCGATATCCCCCGGCTGGCCGCCGCCGGTGGGATAGAAGACGGTGCGGTCGAGAACGATGCCACGCTCATCGATCGCGGTGACGGTGGCATCGCAGGCGGTGTCGTAGGGGGCGGTGCGGAAGATCAGGTCCATCGGGTCACTGCTCTATGGCTTGTCGCTCCCTCGAAGTCCGGCACCCGATAGGCGGGAGCGGCTTCCGGATTCACGCCTGCGCGAGAATGACGGGTAGGAGCGGTCGGTATGTTCACAATCGCTCGCCGCGTTCAGACGTCCATCCACTCGGGCACCGGCAGGTTCTTCTCGCGCAGGAAGGCGGGGTTGAAGACCTTGCTCTGGTAGCGGGTGCCGAAGTCGCAGAGCATGGTGACGACGGTATGGCCGGGACCGAGCTCCTTGGCGATACGGACCGCACCGGCGATGTTGATCGCCGTCGAGCCGCCGAGGATCAACCCTTCGTCGCGCACCAGGTCGAAGACAAAGGGCAGGGCCTCGGCATCGGGGATCTGAAAGGCTCGGTCGACCGGGGCACCCTCCAGATTCGCCGTGATGCGGCCCTGGCCGATCCCTTCGGTGATCGAGTTGCCTTCGGCCTTGAGCTCGCCATGGGCGTAGTGGTTGTACATCGCCGAGCCTTCCGGATCGGCGAGGCAGATCTGGACGTCCTTGCTCCGCTCCTTGAGCGCCATGCCGACTCCGGCCAGGGTGCCGCCGGTGCCGACCGCGGAAACGAAAGCGTCGACCTTGCCGGCCGTCTGGGCCCAGATCTCGGGACCGGTGCTGTCGATATGCGCCTGCCGGTTGGCGACGTTGTCGAACTGGTTGGCCCAGACAGCGCCGTTAGGCTCGGTCTTCGCCAGTTCCTCGGCCAGCCGGCCGGAATAGCGGACGTAATTGTCGGGGTTCTTGTACGGAACGGCGGGAACCAGCCGAAGGTCGGCGCCGGCGAGGCGCAGCATGTCCTTCTTTTCCTGGCTCTGCGTCTCGGGCATGACGATGACCGTCCGGTAACCCAGGGCATTGCCGACGACGGTAAGGCCGATCCCCGTATTGCCGGCGGTGCCCTCGACGATCACACCGCCGGGACGCAGCGTGCCGCGCTTTTCGGCATCGCGGATGATCCACAGGGCTGCCCGGTCCTTGACCGAACTGCCGGGGTTCAGGAATTCGGCCTTGCCGAGAATGTCGCAGCCTGTCTGCTCCGAAACCTTGCGAAGCTTGACCAGCGGCGTGTTGCCGACCAGACCGATGATGTCGTCGTAAACCCCGTCGCGCTGCATGCGCGCTTACCTCCCGCTACTCTCTCTCACGACCGAATGCGCACGATGCATGCCGGCCGCGCCACCGTCTCCGACGTCATGCGCGGCGGAACCGGGCGACGGCGGAAGCCGGCGTGCGGCGAGCACACGCCGTCCGCTTAGGCCTTTCCTACGCCGGCCGTGGGCCGCGCCGGATCAGGCCGCGCTGCGGATCGTACCCCATGATCGCGATGACGAGGAACCCGATGACGCAGCCGGTGACCACGACCGCCGCGGTCAGGTTGAACTGGCCGAAGGTCGCGTAGCGGATCAGCTCGACGCCGTAGGTGAAGGGATTCACGTTGGCGAGCCAGTAGACGATGTAGACGCCCCGCTCCTCCAACCGCCACAGGGGATAGAGGGCGGAGGAGATGAAGAACATCGGGAAGATGACGAAGTTCATCGTTCCCGCGAAGTTTTCGAGCTGCTTGATGTAGACCGACAGCAGCAGGCCCATGGCGCCCAGCATCAGGCCGGTGAGGATCACCGCCGGCAGGGCGTAGAGGAACCCGATCATCGGCGTGTTGATGTGAACGTAGGTGGTGATCACCGGCACGCAGATGACCAGGAACACATAAGCCTGGATCACCGAGAGGATGGTGCCGGAGATCAGCTTGGCGGTGAGCAGGTACCAGCGGGGCAGGGGGGCGGTAAGCAGCAGGCGCATCACCCCCATCTCCCGGTCGTAGACCATCGACAGCGAGGACTGCATGCCGCTGAACAGCAACACCATGCCGAGGAGGCCGGGGATGATGTACTCCTCGTAGGGCACGTTCTGGACCGGGTAGGGGTGATACATCCCCGGATCGACGCCGGTCACGCTGCCGACGCCGGCCGCGAACACGAACAGCCACAACGCCGGCCGCACGAAGGCGGAGATCAGCCGGCCGCGCTGTTGGCTGAACTTGATGATCTCGCGGCGGGTCACCGCTTTCAGCGCATTTATGGCGTGACTGGTCTGCATGGCCCGACGTTTCCCTGTTTGCTCTCTTCAGACCCCGGCTGTTCCGCCGGGTGCCTGCGTTACTGGTTCTTCAGCTTGCACTGAGACTCACGCTCGTCGATGCCGAGCGTGTCGAGGTTGTTGGTGCGATGGACGAAGGCCGGAAGCGGCGCGTTGGCCACCGTCCAGTTCTCCGTCGTCAGCAGGATCGGCTGGCGAAGCTGGTTGTCCCACGGCCGGAAGTTGAGCGACGGCCCCTTGGACCCGTCGACCTTCAGCGCATCGCTCTTCATGTACTGGACGATCCCGTCGAAGTCCTTCGACTTGGCGCGGACCACCGATTCGCCGATCGCCCGCACCGCGACCCAGGCGCCCCAGTCGGTGGCGTTCATCCGCCGGCCGTGCATGCGCTGGAACCGCCCCTGAAGCTGCGGTGCGCCGTGGCGCAGGTAGGACCAGTGCCAAGCCCTGGCCATCAGCCCGGCCGAACCGACGACGGGTACCGGACGGACGGTGTCATAGGGGACGCCGAGAGCGAACTCGCCATCGGTATCCGCTACGTAGACGACCTCGTAGTCGGCTCGTCCGGTGAGGAAGCGGAGGTCGTTCTGCTCTCGCGCTCGCGGATCGCTGCTGAGGACGAAGTCGCGGATTTCCTCGATGTCGCCGCCGAAGATACCCATCGACCGTTTGAGTGCGGCGACCATGGCGTCGTCCTGGGGCAGGGGGCCCTTCAGGACCAGCACGTCCCGCCACTTCTTGTCGACGAGGAACTGGACCATCGCGTCGGCCATCATCGCGTCGCTGGGCGCGGTGTGCATCAGGTTGGCCTGGCATTGGGCGTTGCGGACCGAATCGCCGGTCGCTGAAACGTTCATCAGCAGGACGTCGAGATCGGCGAGCTGGGCCGCTACATCGGCCAACATCTCGGTCGGTGCGTCGACGAGCACGAACTGGATCCCCGTCTCGCGCATCGCCTTCATGGCCGCGACCATCGCGGCGGTGTCCTTCGCCCGCGTCGGCTCGAGAGCGAACGCCATCCCGGCGATCATCTCGAACGGCTTGATATCCGCGATGCCGAGCTCGGCGCCCGCGAGCGGCCAGCGATTATAGAGGTCTTCGCCGGTGCGGATGTCGATCGGATGGACGCCCCAGTCGAGATAGCGCTGGTCGTCGATCAGGTCGACATAGCCGATCGTCAGGGTGGGATTGTCCTGGGCATGCGCCAAGCCGGTCATCCCCGCAAAGGCGAGGATGGCCGCCAGCATCATGCGCCGGCATAAGCCCGCGCTCGCTCGTGGCATGAGTGCCTCCGTCAGTCGTCGATGCGTGCGGTGTGCGGCGTGCGGCCGGTTGCGACCGAAGTGATGGGCCGGAAGGCCTCGGCATCGATCACGGTGATGTCGTCGCTGCCGCCGTTGGTCACCACCAGCACCTTGTCGTCCTTGGTGAGCGCCGCACCCCAGACCCGGTCGCCGACCAGCAGGTAGTCGGTCACCTCGCGAGTGGCGACGTCGACACGGGCAACATGCTTGGCGCGCCCCAGCGTCACATAGGCGGTCTTGCCGTCGCTGGTGATGGCGAAGTCGACGGGGGTGATGTCCTCCTCCCGCATGCCGCGCCGCTCGAAGCGGATCTCGCCGATCTGCTCCAGCGTCTGGGTGTCGACGATGCTGACGGTGCCGCCGAGCTCGTTGGTTACCCAGTATTCGTGGCGGTCGGCGAGAACGGCACCACGGCGCGGCCGGTTGCCGACCAGCACCCGGCCGACGATCTCGCCGGCCCATGGATCGATGGCGGCGACGGTGTTCGTCGCCTCGGAGGTAACGTAGACGGTCTTCCCGTCGGGGGCGAAGGTCACGCCCTCGGGCTCCAGCCCGACGTTCTCCACCACCCGCAGCACCTCCTTGCTGGCGATGTCGATCACGGTCGCTTCGCCGTCGTCTTCGTTGGAGACGACCAGGATCTTGCCCGACGGATCGATGTCGAAGATCTCCGGATCCTCGCCGGTCGGGACCGTATCGACCACTTCCAGCGTCGCGATGTCGATGACCTCGATGTGGTCGTCGCCACTGGTCGCTACGAACAGCTTGGTATGGTCGGGGCTGAAATGGATATCGCGCGGCCGGCGGCCCGTCGGGATCTGCTTGATGATCTCGTAGCTCTTGCCGTCGACGACGGTCACCGTGTCGTCGCGCTCGTTACTGACGAAGATGTAGCCGGTGTCCTTCGCCTCCGCGGTTCCGGCGACGACGAGCGCCGTCAGCGCGGCCAAGAGAACTCCTCTGCCCATGACCATTACTCCCTCTCGCTTGTCCTTCCGGCGTGCACCTTGCTGCCCGCTCTCGTTCATGCGGCCGCGGCCCCGGACGTCAAGGCGACGAACGCGTCGTAAAGATCCTTCGCGCCGGCATCCTTCACGACGGATTCGGGCGTCCCGTCCTTCAGGATGTGTCCCTGATGGAGGACGATCACGCGGTCCGCCTTTTCGGCCTCGTCGACAAGATGGGTCGACCAGAGGATCGCCATGTCGCGCTCGCCCTTCAGCTCCAGCACGTATGACAGGAGATCGCGGCGCGACTGCGGGTCGAGGCCCACCGTCGGCTCGTCCATCAAAAGGATCGGCGGTCGATGAAGCAGCGCCCGCGCCAGCTCCACCCGTCGACGCTGTCCGCCGCTCAAGTTCCGCGCCGACTCGTTGGTTCGGTCCTGCAGGTCAACGCGCCCCAGCTCGTCATGGATGCGTGCCTCCATGGCCTTGCCGCCCATGCCGTGCAGATTGCCATGGAAGCGCATGTTGTTGAGCACCGACACATCCAGATCGAGGGTCGGCTGCTGGAAGACGATGCCGAGATGGGCCAGCGCCTTGACCGCATCCGTGCGGATGTCATAGCCGGCGATTTTCAGCGTTCCGGCATCGGCGACGAAGAGCCCGCTCATGAGCTGGAACAAGGTCGTCTTGCCGGCGCCGTTCGGTCCAAGAAGTGCTACGAACTCGCCGGCTCGAATGGCGAAGCCGACCCCATCGAGCGCCTTGCGCGGACCGTACGACTTGCTGAGTCCGCTGATATCGAGGACCGCTGGATGGTCCTTCTCCGTCATCGCCTCCACGGCTGGTCCCCTAGTCATGACAGTCATAAGCGTACCTCGTGCCGAATCCGCCTCGTCACCGGCCGGCAGCCGACGTGACGAAGCGCGTGGCATCTTTCTTCATGCGGCATCGTCGGCGCTCCTGTCGCGCGCCTGTTCCTCGGCCAGCCCGTGAAGTAGCGAATTATGCTGCTCCAGCAGTGACTTCCGGAACGCCTCCACCTTCGGATCTTCGATGTTGCGGGGTCGTGGCAGGTCGACGGTCACGTCGAGAATCACCCGCGAGGGTCCGCGCGATAGAAACAGGATGCGATCGCCGAGAAAGATCGCTTCCCGGAGATCGTGGGTCACGAACAGCACCGTGGTCGGCCGAGACTGCCAGAGTTCCAGCAGCATGGACCGCAACCGGTTTCCGACCGGCGCATCGAGCGAGACGAACGGTTCGTCGAGCAGAAGCAGCCTGGGTTCGATCGCGAAGGCCCGCGCCAGCGCCACGCGGCGCTGCATGCCGCCCGACAGCCGGTTCGGGAAGACGTCGAGGGAATCCCCCAGTTGCATCTCCTCGAGGATGCGTTCGGCACGGCCCGAGTTCGCTTCCTCGTCGCCGAGGACGATCCGCACGTTGTCGCGCACGGACAGCCATGGCAGCAGCCGCGGCGTCTGGAACATGTAGCCGATGGGGGTGGCGTCGAGCGGCGTGCCGTCGCTGAACTCGACGCGCCCCTCGGCTTCCTTGTCCAGACCCGCCATGATGTTGAGCATCGTCGTCTTGCCGCAGCCCGAAGGGCCGACGATGCAGCAGAACTGGCGCCCGGGAACGTCGAAGGCCAAGTCGGCGATGGCAACCCGTCCGCCGCCCGGCGCTTCGGCCGGATAGACCTTGCGGTCGATCCGGACCTGAAGGTTTTCGGTGGTCATTGCGTCCATGACGGCCCTATTTCCGCCAGCGCATGATATGGCGCTCGATCGGCGCGACGACGCCTAATTCGACGAACATCATCACCGCGACGAAGGCCAGGGTGTAGGCCAGGATTCCGGCGATATCGAACAGGCTGAAATAGACGCTGAGCTGAAAACCCACGCCGTTGCTGCGCCCCAACAGCTCGACCACCAGCACGATCTTCCAGATCAGGGCCACCCCGGTGCGGGCGGACGCCATGATGTAGGGATAGAGCTGAGGGAGGAAGAACTTGAAGAAGCGGCGCTGACGGTCGACGTGGAAGACTTGCGCGACCTGCAGCAACTCCCGGTCTACCGCACGCGTTCCTTCGCGCATGATGACGATGACGTTCGGGATCTTGTTCAGCGAAACGGCGATGATCGCCGCGACCTCGGTCAGCCCGAACCACACGTAGCACAGGATGATGATGACCAGTGCCGGGATGTTGAGGAACAGGATCAGCCAGCCGTCCAGGAGGATGTCCAGCCGTTTCCTCAGTCCCATCACGATGCCGACGGCGACGCCGATGATCATCGCGATCGCGAAGCTGACCACGACCCGGAACAGGGTGATGGCCAAGTCTGAGAGCAGGCGCCCGTCGACCAGGTTGTAGTAGAAGGACTCCGCGACGGCGCCGGGTCCGGGCAGAACCCGGCTCTGGGCGATCTCCGCGGCCAGGGCCCAGACCAGGACCAGCAGAGCGGCCGAAAAAAGTCTGAGCCACGGACCCGAATTCCCCAGGCGCAATGGCTGGGCGAGATTCAAAACGCGCCGGTCCAGAGAGTGCCGGGCGCCAGTTCCGTCGCATTGCCGACGAGATCACGCCCGCCCCATTCGGCGACGATCGCGAATGCCTGACGAATTGCTTCGGCCTGTTCCGGCCCATAGTCCTCGATGATGCCCTCGCGGTAAGCGTCCCGGAGAGCGAACAGCGTTTCGTCGTCCTTGGCGCCGGTCATCGACCGGAGTTCCTCCCACTCCTCGTCGGAGGTGGCCATGATCGAGCTCGCCTCCTTGGACGCGGCGATGAACCCTGCCACGGCATCCTCATGGTCGGCTGCGAACGACTCCCGGAACACATAGCCGATCAACGGCAGCTTTCCGCTCACGCCGAGTTCGGGCAGCAGCTCCTGCACGGTGATGATCGCCCGATGGCCGGCGGCCTTCAGACGAGCCGTGTAGTTCCAGTAGTTGAGGACCGCGTCGAGCTCTCCCTGCGTGAACTTCTCGTTCAGCAGCGGCGGAGCCGCGTAGGCGGGATCGACCATGTCGGCCAGATCCTCGCCGATGGTCTTCTTCGAATAGGCGCGGAGCAGAAGCCAGCTCTTGTCGAGCGCGCCGCCGGCGACGCCGACACGCGCCCCGTCGAGGTCGGCCAGAGAATGGACGTCGGAGTCTCCGTGCACCGTGAGGGCGCCGGCGGCGGTAGAGTAAGGGACGAACGTGTAGTCGGCGCCGGCGTCGCGCTGACGGGACACCCAGAGCCAGTCGGTGACGATCATGTCGACCGCGCGGCTCTGCAGAGCGATGGAGGTTGCATCCTTGTTCGCGAGGGGGACGACCTCGACATCGACACCGTGCTTGGTGTCGAGCCCGTGCCGTTTGATGACGTCGAGCTCCCAATTGACGGTGCCGTAGGCGAGCACGCCGACGCTCAGCGTCTCTTCGGCGGCGGCGCTGCCGGGTTGAAGCGCACAAAGCATCAGGGCCGCACTAATCGCCCCTGCGCCGGCGCGGCGGGTGATCGCGCCGAACCAGGTCATACCCAAGCGAACCTCCCGGAAAAAAATTCCTACACGGTGGACTGATCTTGCCGCCAGTTTCCAGATTTCGAACCGTCTATATAGCGATTGGAAAAGCGCTCGCAAAGGTCGGGACCCGAAGAATTCGGCCGGTTGCAGAGCCTTTCCGATGCTCCCTTTCGAACGCTCGAAAATGGCATGGTCCTCGCATGTTTGGCGACAGCCCTGCGACATCATGTGTGCGGGCGTGTTTTCTGATAGCGTGATCTCTGCGGTTCAGGAGTCGGTTCATGGTGGCACTTAGCGGCAGCAGCGGAAGCTCGGGTCTCTCGGCCATGCTGATCTATCAGTCGCTGCAGAAGACCGGCGACAAACAGATGGCGCAGTTCAAGAAGGATCCGCAGATCGCGAAGGAAGTCGACTACTTCCGGGAGCAGGTCGGCAAGATCGAGAGCGTCGATGAATTCATCAACGATCGCCGCCTGATGGCCTTCGCCCTGTCGGCGTTCGGTATGGAAGGAGAGCTTCAGTATCTCGGGCGCATGCGCAAGGTGCTGTCCGAATCTCCCGCCAACGAAGACGCGCTGGTCAACAAGCTCATCGATCCGCGGTTCAAGGAAATCGCCTCCGCTTTCGAATTCGCCGACAAGGGGCTGTCGAAACTGGAAAGCAGCACGTTCGTCAACTCGGTGGTCGACCGGTACTACACCAACGAGTTCGAGGTGCGCCTGGGTGAGCAGAACCCGGCTCTGCGAGAGGTTGCTTACTTCAAGCGGAAGATCGGCAACATCAAGAATACGTACAACATCTTGGGCGATCAGGTGCTTCGCGAGGTCGTGACGTCGACCTTTGACTTGCCGAAGCAAATCGCGCTGCAGTCTGTGGACAAGCAAAAGGCGCTGATCGAGGCGCGTGTGGATATCGAGGATTTCAAGGACCCCGAATTCGTCGAGAAGTTCGCACAACGTTACTTGATCAAGAAGGATCTGGAGGCGACGCAGAGCGGTACCGGGTTCTCCGGCGGCGACTCCTATCTTCTGTCGCTTTTCCCCTCCGGCGGCGTCAGCTTTCTCGTCTGAGGCGACCGGACGACGTCAGTCCCCTGGGCACGCTGCGGGGGAATCCCCTTCTATGTGGCGGAACTCCGCTGATTTGCTAGTATCGGCGTGAAACAGCGATGCGGACACTGGGGGGACGCTCCGGTGTTAATGCGTTGCAACCACACTTGCCGATAACGACCAGTCGAGTCGAATGCCCGAAAAGATCGACTTCAGCAAAATCCGATTCCTGGTCGTCGAAGCCAATCCACTCGCCGCAGAGCTCATGGTCGATATCCTGGCAATGGTCGGGGCGATCTCGATCCGGAAGGCCACGGATAGCGACGCCGCGATGCGGATGATGCGCGATGCCGACGTCGATATCGTCATCACCGAATGGAACCTCGGCGGGAAGAGCAGCGGTATCGATCTCGTAGACTTCATCCGCCATTCTGCGCAATCGCCCAACCGGTTCCTGCCTGTCATCATGTGCACCGCGAACTCCGAGCAGGAGGACGTGGTGGAAGCCCGCGACAAGGGAGTGACCGAGTTTCTTGCCAAGCCGTTCTCCGTCGACGGTTTGTACAAACGGCTGGTCTCGATCATTGCCAGGCCGCGCTCCTTCATCAATTCAGATACCTATTTCGGCCCTGATCGCCGCCGCCGGCAGGTTCCGATCAGCTTCCCCGACCGCCGGCAGAAGGACTGAGGAAGGACAGCGCAGGCCATGGCTCGCAAAGCGCAGGTGATCCCGCCGCCGGACGACCTCAAACGGAAGGCGGTCAACTTCAAGAAGGGGCTGAACCTAGAGCTGTCGGAGTCCGAGAACCGCAAGGTTCAGGGGGTTGTGGAATCCGCTTCCGACCGCTTCCTCACCGAAATCGGCGAAAAACTGCAGGGGGTCCGAGTCCAGTCGGCCAACCTGTCGGAAGGCGATCCGGCGGTGGGCGACTACCTGGACGCGATCCGCTCGGTCTCCCTCGACATCAAGGGTATGGGGGGAACCTTCGGCTATCCGCTGCTCAGCGCCATCGCGAAGTCGCTGAACGACTTCACCAAGAAGATGGATACGGCGACGGAAACCCAGCTTTCGGTCATTCGCCACCATCTCGACGCGCTTCAGGTCATTCTGAGCCAGGGAATCACCGGTGAAGGCGGCGCCCAGGAAAAGGATCTGCTGGGCGCTTTGCGCGCGGCCACCGAAAAGACCAAGAACGGCGACTGAACGGCGCCATCCGAATGAGATCGGCTCGCGCCGCTCGGGGCGAGACCGTTGTGCGCTAATGGTAGTGAGGGTGAGGCTCCCCGGTCTCCAGCGCTGAATCGACGCATTCGTCCGCGCAGCCGCGACGCTCGATCTGGATCGTCGCGTGACCGACCCCGAATTCCGACCCCAGCAGTTCCTTGATACGGCGGAGCACCTGCGAATCGTCAGCGCCGTCGTCGATCACCGCGTGCAGCGTCATCAACGGCCTGTCCGGCGTCAGTGACCAGGCGTGGACGTGGTGGATGTCGCGGACCTCAGGAATGGCGGTCGCGATCATCTCCTTGAGGCGCGGCGTATCGATCTGATCCGGTGCGCCCTCGAGCAGGATATGGGTGGTCCGACGGATCACGAACCAGGCGCTGCGAAGGACAAGAAGGGACACGAGAATCGACAGCATCGGGTCGATCGGTGTCCAGCCGGTCGCCAGTATGACGATCGCGGCAATGATCGCCGCCAGCGAGCCCAGCAGGTCGCCCATCACATGGACGGCGGCGCCGCGCAGATTGAGGTTCTCTCGATCGCCCCCGTGCAGAAGGAAGAATGCCGCGCAGTTCACCAGCAGTCCGATCACCGCCACGGACAGCATCAGGCCGCCTTCGATCGCGACCGGCATCAGCAGACGATGCACCGCCTCGTAGGCGATCCAGGCGACGATGACCAGCAGGGTCACGCCATTGACGAAGGCGGCGAGGATCTGGGCCCGGTGATAACCATAGGTGCGGCGGGCGTCATAAGGTCGCTCGGCGATCCGTATCGCGACCCACGCAAGGGCCAGAGCCGCCGCATCGGTCAGCATATGGCCGGCATCGGCCAGCAGTGCCAGCGAGCCCGACAGGATGCCGCCGACGACCTCCGCCACCATGAAGCCCACCGTCAGCGCCAGCGCCCACCCCAGGCGGCGTTTGCTGTCCGTTCCATGGCTGTGGCCCGCATGGGCGTGGATGGAATGATCGTGGGCCATATTTAAGGAGTTGGGTATCGACTGGTCGGATATCGCGGCTGACGGGTATGCAGGTTTTCCGCCGACGCGCGTCTCCGCCTGCACGATCTAGAACCGCAGCCTTTCATCATAGGTCTTGAGTCGCAAGGCTCACCTCCTGGCCGGTCGTGCTGTGACAACACCCCCTTGGAGGGGTTTTCCTTAGGGCGTCCCCTTGATGTAGGGTCTCACGCCTTCGAAAGGTATTGTTGTGGCGTGACGTCGGTCCGGCGACCGACAACGGTGGGTGCTTTGCGACGCGGTATAATTGGATTTCTCGTCATCGTAGCGATCGGCGCGGCGCTGGCCGTCACCACCTGCCGGTCCCAGGACGGAAACTTCTCTCAGTTCCCTGGCTTCGATGCCTATTTCAAGGCCAATCCGCCTTCCGACGCTTTGCCGACGCAGGAGGAAAGAGCGCTCCTGTGGCGCAATCGTCCGCACTTGTTCATCGCCGAGGGCGAAGACGGCCCCATCGACTTCTATCGGGACTACATCGGGGAGGGAGAGCTGCGGGACGGCGACGGCGCGCTGATATCGGCGTCCGTGACCCAGGACATCCTGAACCGGCACAAGGCCGATCCCGATCTCACCTTCGTGCACAAACCTTCGGGGACGGTTTCGCCGCGGCCGGTTCTGTACGGCCGGGTCGACCACGACACGGTGACCTTCGATTCGGTGCATGGTCCGCTTACCCAGACCTTCACCTTTCTTACTTACAACGCCGTGTTTCGGACCTCCGGGTTGCCGGCCGCGTTGCCGAAATGGCAGGGATTGCTTCTCGGCCTCTTCGTCGATCTGGAAGACTGGCACCAGCTCGACCATTACACGGCGGCGACCGTGGTGCTGGATGGTGTCGACGCGCCGGTCGCGGTCGTTCTGCAGCAACACAATCAGCAGCACAGCTATCTCGTCGGGCGCGACATCATGCTGGGCCCGGACGGCCGAATCGCCGTCGATGCCGCGATCCGCTCGAACGAATTCTATCCTCATGCGTCCGACCGTCAGCGCCACCGTGCGGTGGCGATGCCCGACGGCGAGGGGATGCGCTACCTGATCGCGGGCCAGGACCAGCCATGGATGTCGGCGGACGACGTGACCGAGGGAACGGTGCCGGTCGACTACGACCTCTCTTTCCTCGCTCCGTCCGACGCCTTCTATACCTTCCAGGGGTTCCTGGGCGAAAAGCGACTGCTCCCGGGGCGCGACGGCCCGCCGGGGGCCGCCTATAACACTCTGCCGTCGTTGAAGGCCCGCGCGATGCAGTTGTTTGTCGGCTATTGGCGGAGCGATGACCCGGAAGATATGAAGCGCTATGAGACCGCGGCGGACGGTGGCGGCGGATTGTTCGCGTTCGCCGAAGCCCAGAAGCGGAGATTCTTCTGCGACTGGCGGGCGCTCCGCGGTGCGTCCGAACCATGCTGACGGTGAACGCAGCCGTCGGAAGCGCCTTGCCCGGATGCAACGGGGTTGAGGTAGTCTGAAGAAACCGCGTCGCTGAGGAACGCGGGCGGACCGAGGGGAGAGGCGGCATGAGCAAGTTCGGGATCGGCCAGCCGGTTCAGCGCAAGGAAGACGTCCGGTTGCTGACGGGCGCCGGGCAGTATGTCGACGACCGTACCCTGCCGGACGCGGTTCACGCGGTCATGCTGCGCTCACCCCACGCCAACGCCCGGATCCTTTCGATCGATACCGAGGCCGCTCGTGCGGTGCCCGGCGTTCTCGCGGTCTATACCGGCGCCGATGTCGCGGCCGACGGATTGGGCGGGGTGCCAGCCGACTTCACCCCGCCGGATTCGAACGGGAAGAAGACAGCGGTGGTCATCCCGCCCTATCCGCTGCTCGTTCAGGACCGCGTGCGTTTCGTCGGCGACAGCGTGGCGATGGTGGTCGCGGAAACGGTCGATGGCGCCGCCGAGGCCGCCGAGCAGATCGTCGTCGACTACGAGCCGCTACCGGCGGTGGCGGACACCGCGTCGGCGACCGCCCCCGATGCTCCACGGATCTGGGACGAGGCGCCGCGGAACGTCTGCTACGAATGGGAAGCCGGGGACGGCGCTGCCGTCGATGCCGCCTTCGCCAAGGCGGCGAAGGTCACCAGCCTCGACGTCGTCAACAACCGCGTCGTCGTCGCGGCGATGGAAACGCGTTCGGCGTTCGGTGCGTACGACCCGAAGACCGGCCGTTACACCCTTTATATCGGTACGCAGTTCCCGCACACGGTGAAGGAGCGGCTGGCCGATTCGATCCTCAAGGTTCCGTCCGAGTCGGTCCACGTCGTGGTGAGCGACGTGGGCGGCGGCTTCGGCGCCAAGAATGGCGTCTACCGCGAATACGGGCTGGTTCTGTGGGCGGCGAAGAAGCTCGGCCGTCCGGTGAAATGGGTCGGCGAGCGGGCGGATGCCTTCCTCACCGACTATCACGGCCGCGACAATGTGACCCGCGCCGAGGTGGCGATGGACGCGGACGGCAACTTCCTCGCCATGCGCTTCACCACCACGGCGGCGATCGGCGCCTATCTCGGCAACAAGGGGGCCCTGTCGCCGGTGCTCAACACGCCGGCGCTGGTCGGCATCTACAAGACGCCGGCGGTGTGTGTCCGCGTGACGGCGGTGTTCACCAACACCACGCCCACCGACGTCTATCGCGGTGCCGGTCGGCCGGAGGCGTTCTATGCGCTGGAGCGGCTGGGCGACACGGCAGCGCGGGAGACCGGAATCCCCCGGGATGAGCTTCGTATACGGAATTCAATCCCGCCGGAGGCGATGCCGTACAAGACACCGCTTGGCCTCACCTACGACAGCGGCGCCTACGCGCAGATCATCCGGGACGGCCTCGCGACGGCCGACTGGCAGGGCTTCGAGGCGCGGCGCAAGAAGGCGTCCGATCTGGGTAGGCTGCGGGGCATCGGTTTTTCCAGCATCGTCGAGCGTTGCGGCCACGGCGTCGACGATACCGCCCAGATCATGTTGGACGGCGACGGCAAGGCGACGGTGCTGATGGGGACGATGTCCAACGGGCAGGGGCACGAGACCGCCTACGCCCAGGTGATCGCCGACCGGCTCGGCCTCGACATTGCCGACATCACGGTGATCCAGGGCGATACAGATATCGTGAAGACGGGCAAGGGCACCGGCGGGTCGCGCTCGATCCCGCTCGGCAGTGCCTCGATCTCGATGGCGTCGGAGAAGATCATCGAGAAGGCGCGGCGGATTGCCGCCCATGTCCTGGAGGCGGCAGAGGCCGATATCGCGTTCAAGGACGGGACCTTCGAAATCGTCGGTACCGATCGCAGCATCACCATCGCCGCGGTCGCCCGCGCCGCCGCCGACCCGGCCAGCCTTCCGGAGGGAATGGAGGCGGGGCTCGACGAGTCCGCGACCTTCTCGCCGACCAACCACACCTATCCCAATGGCTGCCATGTCTGCGAAGTCGAGGTCGATCGCGACACCGGAGCGGTGGACATCGTCAACTACGTGATCGTCCATGACGTCGGCAAAGTGCTGAACCCGCTGCTGATGGAGGGCCAGCTCCATGGCGGTGTCGCCCAGGGCCTCGGCCAAGCGGCGTTCGAGCATGTCGCCTATGACGGCGACGGCCAAATGCTCAGCGGCACGTTCATGGACTATTGCCTGCCCCATGCCGACGACCTGCCGAGCTTCGTCTTCGAGACCCGCGAGACGCCGGCGCCGAGCAACCCGCTCGGCATCAAGGGCTGCGGAGAGGCGGGGGCCGCTGCCGCACCGCCGGCCTTCGTCAACGCGGTGGTCGACGCCCTGTCGCCGCTGGGCGTCCGCCATATCGACATGCCGGTGACCAGCGAAGTCGTGTGGCGGGTGATGGCGGAGGCGGACGGCCACAGGACGTCTGCGTAACGCGACGCGCCATCGTCGCGGATTCTGTCTCGATGCAGCGGGCGCTTTCGACGACCCGCTGCACGCTTGGCTGAAGGGCTCGACCCCTATTCGGCCGCTCGCGACTGGAGCCGGTCGAACGAATGGAGGTAGTCGGTCTCGCTCATCGGAACATGGCACTGCAGGCAGGCGGTGGCGTCGTTGCCCTTGAGCTCGCCGGAGGGCGTGAACAGCGCGAAGTCCCAGTCGCCGGTGCGGAGATCCTCGGGATAGGCCTCGCCCCATCCTTCCTGCTTCTCGATCACCGCGATCGCCGCCATGTCGCCCTTCATCACATGGCCTTCGGGGTCCCGCACCACGACGTTCTCGATGCCTGTCTTGGGCTTGTAGATCTCCATGACCATCTTCGACCCGCTGGGCAGCGGCAATCCGGCCTTGGCGCCGTCGAGCGCGGTGTCGTTGGCGTAGATGATCGCGTATTGCTCGCCATTGGCACGTTCCCCAGCGAAGTACTGGGTGAAGCTGCTTTCATAGTCGGCCGGGAATTCCACCCGGTCCGGCGCGGCCACGGCGCTTGCCGTCAATACCGCGGTCGCCGTCACCGTGCCGAGAATGGTTAGTTTGCGCATCCCTTTTTCCCCCTGCTCATATTCCGGGCGTTATGTATCAGCGACCATAAAAGGCCGCATGCCGAGGGCAACCTATGGCCACCATAGACTGCCCATACGGGAAGGTCTGGGCGAGGGAGCGCCGCGCAGGGTCAATAGAGGATCTTCCGATATCGCTCGACCATCGCCTCCTCCGACTCGACGGGGCCGGCATCCCCCATCTGGTCACGGATGATCTCGTTGATGGTGGGGAGGGCGTTGCGCTCGACCTTCGCATCCTCTTCCCACAGGCGGGAGCGCATCATCGCCTTGGCGCAGTGGATGTAGGCTTCTTGGACCGTCACCAGGATCACCGTCCGGGGCAGTCGGCCATCGACCGCGAACTCTGTTCGCAGTTCCTCGTCGTCGCGGATTTCGGCGGTGCCGTTCACCCGCATCGTCTCGCGGATGCCGGGGATGAGGAACAGCAGTCCCACCGCCGGGTTCTCCAGCAGGTTGGAAAGCGTGTCGAGGCGGTTGTTGCCCGGCCAGTCGGCGATCGCCAGATGGTGGTCGTCGAGCACGATCACCGAGCCCGGCCGGTCGCCGCGCGGCGACACGTCAGCCCGACCCGCACCGTCCATGGACGCGATCACTAGGAACGGCGACAGGCCGATGAAGCGGCGGCAGTGGCGGTCGAGATGGGCGAGTTCCTTCCCGAGCGCACGTCCCATCGGCGCGTCGTAGAGGGTGCGAAGCTGCTCCTGAGTTTCGATCCTGGCCACCGATCCGTCCTCCCTGCATGTGTGACGCGGAGGCTATCGCCACCGCGCCCCATCTTGAAGGTCCGAATCGAGGGCCCTGGGGCGAGGGATCGTCCGCCTCAGGGTCTTGTTCTCTCTACTCCGCGGCCTGTTGCGGCGAGACCCTGTCTTCGAGGACTCGTGCGAGAGCGTCGTCCACCGTCTCCAGCCAGATGATGTCGAGCTGGTTGCGCACGGTCTCCGGGATATCCAGGAGATCGCGCTTGTTGCGTGCCGGTAGCAGCACTGTACCGATGCCCGCCCTGAGGGCCGCGGTGACCTTCTCCTTGATGCCGCCCACGGGAAGGACGAGGCCGCGGAGACTGATCTCACCGGTCATCGCCGTGTCGCTCCTCACCGTCCGCTCGGTGAGCGCCGAGACCAGGGCGGTGAACATCGCGACACCGGCGGAGGGGCCGTCCTTGGGGGTGGCACCCGCCGGGACGTGGATGTGGATGTCGCTCTTCTCCAGCGTCTCGGCTGAGATCCCGAGCTTTCCGGCGCGGGACTTCACGAGGCTCAACGCCGCCTGGGCGCTCTCCTTCATCACGTCGCCGAGCTGACCGGTGAGGATCAACTTGCCGTGGCCCGGCATGCGGGTCGCCTCGATGAACAGGATGTCGCCGCCCACGGGCGTCCAGGCGAGGCCGGTCGCGACGCCGGGGATGCTCGTCCGCATCGCCACCTCGTTCTCGAACCGGCGCGGGCCGAGGATGTCACGCACGGCATCCGGCTCGATCCGCATGGATTCGACCGCACCTTCGGCGATCCGGACGGCGACATGGCGTAGCACAGCCCCGATCTGGCGTTCGAGATTGCGGCAGCCGGCTTCGCGCGTGTACTCGCGGATGACCGCCCTGAGCGCGTCGTCGGTCACCTCGGCTTGGCCGGGCTTGAGGCCGTTGGCCTTCATCTGCCGCTCGACGAGATAGCGCTTGGCGATCTGGAGCTTCTCCTCTTCGGTGTAGCCCGGCAGCTCGATGATCTCCATGCGATCGCGCAACGGCCCGGGAATGGTGTCGAGCATGTTGGCGGTGGCGATGAACATCACCTTGCTGAGGTCGAACGGCACCGCGAGATAGGTGTCGCGGAAGGTCGTGTTCTGCTCGGGGTCCAGGACTTCGAGCAGCGCCGAGGACGGGTCGCCGTGAAAGCCGCCGGCGCCCAGCTTGTCCATCTCGTCCAACATGAAGACACAGTTCTTCGAGCCGGCCTTGCGGATCGACTGGATGATGCTGCCGGGCAGCGCCCCGATATAAGTGCGTCGGTGGCCGCGGATCTCGGACTCGTCGTGGACGCCGCCCAGGCTCGCGCGGACGAATTTCCGGCCCGTGGCGCGAGCGATGCTCTGGCCGAGCGAGGTCTTGCCGACGCCGGGCGGGCCGACGAAGCAGAGGATCGGGCCGCGGCCGTCGGGATTCAGCTTCCGCACCGCCAGGTATTCGAGGATGCGGCGCTTGATCTTCTCCAGGCCATAGTGGTCCTCGTCGAGGATGCGGCGCGCCTCCTCGATGTCGATCTGCTCCTCGGTATCGACCGACCACGGCAGCTCGATCAGCCAGTCGAGATAGGTGCGGATCATCGAGTATTCGCCCGCGGACTCCGGCATCCGCTCCAGACGCCGCAATTCGCGCCGGGCCTGCTGCTCGACCTCCTCGGGCATCTTGGCGGCGTCGATCGCCTTCGACAGCTCCTCGATCTCGACGCTTCTGTCGTCGGTCTCGCCGAGCTGCTTCTGGATCTGGTTGAGCTGCTCGCGGAGGATGTGCTCGCGCTGCCGCTCCTCGATCGTCTCCTTGGTCTGCTGGCCGATCTCGTGGGAGACCTTGAGCACGCCGATCCGGTAGACGACCAGCTCCAGCAGCCGGTCGAGCCGGCTTCTGAGGTCGAGCGTCTCCAGCAGCTCCTGCTTCTCGCCCGGCTTCAGGTCCATGAAGCTCGCGACCAGGTCGGCGAGCTGGCTGGCGGCGGTCACGCTCTGGATGGCGTTGGCGAGCTCGGCCGGCGCCTGCGGCAGATACTGCAAGGCTTCGGCCGCACGCTGGCGGAGCTGGAGCGCACGCGCCTCGACCTGCTGGCTCGTGCCCTCGGGCTCCTCGATACGCTCCACGCGGGCGGCGAGATAGGGCAGATCGGGCAGGAATTCGATGACCTTGAACCGCTGCTGGCCCTGGCAGACGACGTGGTGGTTGCCGTCCGGTGCCGTCAGGTAGCGGAGAATGTTGGCGACCGTGCCGACGCGGTGGAGGTCCTCGCCCGTCGGATCCTCGACCTCGGGGTCGCGCTGCAGCAGCAGGCCGACTGGGCGGTCGTTGCGCGCGGCTTCCTGCGCCGCGGCGATCGAGCGCTCGCGTCCCAGCGTCACCGGCAGCACGATGCCGGGGAACAGCACCATGTTACGGGCGGGAATCAGGATCAGCGCGTCGTCGGGGAGCGGCGGCGCAGAATTTTCAGTGGCCGCCGGGGCGGCCGATACGGTTTCTTCTGTCATGGCGTGGGCCTCAGAGCTTGTTGAGGCTGAGGATCAGGCAGCCGTCGGCGATCTCCCGGCGGCCGATCTCATAGCGGCCGGGGGCGAGGGGCACGCGCCTCTCGAACCGGCCATGGGGAATCTCCATGCGGCGGAGCGCCGCCCTCCGCGCGGCTGCCGGCATCGGACGCATTCCCGCGACGACGACACTGCCGTTCTCGACCGTCACCTCGATCCGGTCGGCGGGAACGCCGGGGAGGGCGACGATGATCCACACCGCGCGCTCGTCTTCGAACACGTCGGCCGGTGGTTCCCAGGCCGGCTGGCGCGTGGGCGCGCGGCCGGGCGTGAAGAACTGCCGTCGCATGCGTTCGGCCTGCTCCATGAGGTCGCAGGCATCGGCCCACATCCGGGATTCGAGGTCGTGTTTCGTCATGTCCAGCCCTTCATGGCGACCGGGTACGGCCGCACATCTCCGCAATCGTGCAGATTAGGTAGTATCGAAGGGCCGGACTTTCACGGGGCACGCCGGTCGGGGGGAATACGCGTCGGGCGCCGAGCGGCTCGTGGAGCGCAGGGCAGGGGGACTCGAGCCCGGCCGAAGCCGGCCTCAGCGGATCATTCGGCCGCCGTCTTTTCCTTGTCGGCCAGGGCGGCGTCGGTCACGGCGCCGGCCGCGTGCAGCTTGGCCAGCGCTTCCCCTTCGATGCCGACCTCGGCGAGGATTTCGGCGGTGTGCTGGCCCAGGAGCGGCGCCGCGGCGCGGACCGCACCCGGCGTCGCCGAGAGCTTTACCGGCACGCCGATCGCAGGCCATGTGCCGGCGGTCGGATGCTCGACCTCGACCATCATGTTCCGGGCGCGGACATGGGGATCGGCCCAGACCTGGGCCATGTTGTAGATCGGGCCGGCGGGAACACCGGCTTCGTCCATGCGCTTGAGCCAGGTCTCGACGGTCTCAGTGGCGAAGGCGGCGTTCAGCTCCTCGTTGAGCTCGTTCAGGCGGCCGCGGCGGCCGGCATTGTCCTTGAAACGCGGGTCTTCGAGAAGGTCCGGGCGACCGATCACCTTGCACATCCGCGCCCAGTTGCCCTGACTGGCGGCACCCAGGGTGATCCAGCCATCCTTGCAGCGATAGGCCTGATAGGGCGCGCTGATGCGGTGGGCGGACCCCTGCGGCCCGGTCACCTCGCCCGACGAGACGTAGATCGCGGTCTCCCAGGCGGTGTAGGCGATCCCCGCTTCCAGGAGCGAGGTGTCGACCATCTGGCCCTCGCCGGTGCGCAGGCGATGGATGATCGCGCAGAGGATGCCGTTGGCGGTGAAGCTGCCGGCGGTGAGGTCGCAGATCGGAACGCCGGCCTTGGTCGGGCCGCCGCCTTCCTCGCCCGTGACCGACATGATCCCGCTCATGCCCTGGGCGACGAGGTCGAAGCCGCGACGTCCCGAATAGGGGCCGGTCTGCCCGAAGCCCGACAGCGCCGCATAGATGATGTCGGGCTTCCGCTTCTTCAGGTCCTCATAGCCCAGCCCCAAGCCGGCCATGGCGCCGGGGCGCATGTTCTCCAGCACCACGTCGGCGCCGTCGACCAGCTTCAGGAACACTTCCTTGCCGGCGGGGTCCTTCAGGTTGAGGACGATGCCCCGCTTGTTGCGGTTCATGGCGAGGAAGGTCGCCGGCTCACCGTTGAACCATGGCGGGGCGGAGCGGCGGATGTCGTCGCCGTCCGGGTACTTCTCGATCTTGATGACGTCGGCGCCCATGTCGGCCAGCAGCAGCCCGCAATAGGGGCCGGCCATCGCCGAGGTGAGCTCGAGGACACGAATCCCCTTCAAGGGGCCGGTGTTGGGGCGTGGTTCTGTCATGGTCGGTCCGTCGCTCTGTCGTCGACCCTCGCGACGGGCACGGGGCCGACTTCCTCCCTGGTTATGATTATGCGGTCGTCCGGTGCACGCGATCTCGGCCGGGGGTTACCGGCCCTTGAAGACCGGTGGGCGTTTTTCGAGGAACGCCGTGCGGCCTTCGCGAAAATCCGCGGTGTCGAAGGCCAGATGGACCTCTTCCTTGAGCGAGGCCGGCACGCGGGACGAGTCGCCATGCTCGACCAGGGCGGCGATGAAGCGTTTGTGCCAGCGCTGGACCAGCGGCGCACCCGATGCGATGCGCTCGGCCGATTTCTGGGCCTCGCTCATCACCGCGTCGTCGGCAACGACGCGATTCAGGAAGCCCATCTCGTAAGCGCGCTGGGATCCGACCACCGCCATCTCGAACAGAATCTCCTTCAGGTTCTGCGGGCCGACGAGGTCGAGGACGCGCTGCATGTCCTCGAAGTTGAGGACGAGGCCCAGGCGGGCGGTGGGGACACCGAAGCTCGCCGATTCGCCGGCGACGCGGATGTCGGCGCAGGCGGCGAGCTCGAACCCGCCGCCGCGGCAATGGCCGGCAATGGCGGCAACGACCGGCACCGTGCATTCGGCCACCGACCGCATCGCCGGGCGGACGATCGTGTCGTAGAAGCGGGCCTTCTCCTTGTCGGCGCGGGTCTGCTCGAACTCGGAGATGTCGGCGCCGGCCGAGAACGAACGGTCGCCGTCGCCCCGCAGAATGACGCAGCGGAGCGCCGCATCCTCGGACAAGGTGTTGAAGATCTCACCGAGCCTGGCCCACATCGCCGTGGTCATGGCATTGAGCCGGGCCGGCTGCGAGACGGTTACGGTCGCGATCCCGGTCTCGTCGTCGCGGACGAGCAGGACATCTCCTGGCATGCTGTTACTCCCTACCTCTGCCCGCCACCGGGGGGCTTTTCGGCAAGCTAGGGGACTCACGCGGGGGCCGCAAGCCGCGACCGTCGCAGGAGACCGTTGCGTCAACGGGCAGAAGCGGCGGGGCCGAAGCCCCGCCGGGAGGCTGATCAGGCGGCGTTCAGCGCCTGCTCGAGATCGGCGAGGATATCGTCGATATGCTCGATGCCGATTGAAAGTCGCACATATCCCTCCGAGACACCCGTTGCGAGCTGGTCCTCGGCCGAAAGTTGCGAATGCGTCGTCGATGCCGGGTGAATGGCGAGGCTCCGTGCATCGCCGATATTGGCGACGTGATAGAACATCTTCAGCGCGTCGATGAAGCGGCGCCCGGCATCGTGACCGCCCTTGAGCTCGAAGCCGACCAGGCCGCCATAGCCACCTTTCAGGTATGCGTCCGCCCGGCGGCGGTCTTCGCCCGACTGCAGCCCCGGGTAGATCACCCGCTCGACCTTGGCGTTCTTCGTGAGGAAATCGGCGACCGCCGCGGCGTTTTCGCAATGGGCCTTCATGCGAAGCGCCAGGGTTTCGAGGCCCTGGATGAACATGAAGGCGTTGAACGGGCTCATCGCCGCGCCGATGTCGCGAAGCAGCGTCACCCGCGCCTTGATGATATAGGCGATCGGGCCCAGCGGCTTCACCGCCTCGGTCCACACGGCGCCGTGATAGCTGGGGTCGGGCTGGGTCAGCATGGGGAAGCGGTCGGCATGCTTCTCCCAGTCGAAATTGCCGCCGTCGACGATGATGCCGCCGATCGAGGTGCCGTGCCCGCCGATATATTTCGTCGTCGAGGCGACGACGATCGCCGCGCCGTGCGCGAGCGGCTGGCAGAGGCCCGTGGCAGCGGTGTTGTCGACGATCAGCGGCACGCCGAATGAGCGACCGATTTCCGCGACTTCCTTGATCGGAAACACCGCAAGCTTCGGATTGGGCAGGGTCTCGGCGTAATAGCAGCGGGTGCGCGCGTCGGTCGCCCGGCGGAACGCCTCGGGATCGCCGGGGTCGACGAAGCGGACCTCGATGCCCATCGTGCTGAGGGTGTTGGCGAACAGGTTCCAGGTGCCGCCGTAGAGGTCGGTCGAGCTCACGACGTTGTCGCCGGCATGGGCGATGTTCTGAATCGCCATCATCGACGCCGACTGGCCCGAGGAGACGGCGAGGGCCGCGACACCTCCTTCGATCGCGGCGACGCGCTCCTCCAGGACCGCCGTGGTCGGATTCATGATCCGCGTATAGATGTTCCCGAGTTCTTTGAGCGCGAACAGGTCGGCCGCGTGCTCGGTGTCGCGGAACTGATAGGACGTGGTCTGGTAGATCGGTACGGCGACCGAGGTCGTCGCCGGATCGGCGCGGTAGTTGCCGCCGTGAAGCGCCAGAGTTTCGATATGCTTGCTGTCCGTCATCGCTCCTCCTCCTCACGCTGGATAGCGTGGTCCGTTGCGTTTCCTGTCCGGCTGCGGCGGGCGATCGAGAAGGGTTTCGTCCGGGACCGATCAGGCCCGAAACGAAAAAGCCCCGACCGCGTGGCCGGGACTTGCGTACCGACCTTTTAGCAGCTTCTTTTTCGTGGTCTGCAAGCCGGCCGGCTCAAATCTCCACGTCAGTGGGAGGACCCTAGCAGGGGGTCGGGTTCGGTCAAGCGGATTGTGGCGGCGGATCGGGGCGCGCGGCATGCCGCGGCCTCGGCGGCGGACCGGCGCGGCCCTCCCGTCGCTTTCACGCGAGCGTCATAAAGATGCTTGACAGGCCATCGGCCAATGCGTACATACGGCGCTCCCGACGGCCAGGGGCCGACGGATTGCTCTTTTGACATTATGAATATGGGAAGGGATGCGTAGGCGGCGGCGTGTTGTTTAGCCGGCGCGGATGCATCCAGCGAGTTGGGCGTTTCGGGCTCTG
>MDTD01049713.1_pt1 | contig 34760 bp, 31 predicted proteins | sample 811221 | NCBI WGS metagenome assembly MDTD01 (sample SAMN05326646, study PRJNA326480) | marine metagenome | isolation source: seawater | place: Pacific Ocean: South West | collected 2011
GGTTTTTTGGGGCATGGGTTCGAGTTCGGGCATGGGTTGTTCTTTGGCTTCGCAGTACTCTTTGAGCAGGGGTTCGTAGAGTTTGCGTTCGGCGAGTGCGTCGGCGAGTTGGGCGCGGAGTTGGGCGATTTCTAGTTTTAGGTAGTGCATGTAGTCAATTAAGGAATCCATTTTTTTAAAAGTATATGTCGTGTATATATTAGTCGAACTCAACCATCGTGTCTCCGATTTTAGGCGACTGCTGTGGGTCCATGTGGCTAATGGCGCCGTCGCGCACCGGGAGTACACCCGGGTACACATGATTTCCCCAATGACCCCTGTTGCGGTGCGAGAACACGCCGTTGGTCCACTGCGCGCCGCGGAAGCACACGGTGTTGATCTGCTGCACCTGGTGCAGGTAGTGCTCGTCGTGGCGGTTCTGATCGAGCTCCTCGATGTTCTCCATAGAACGCAGAATGGAGGCTCCGGGGAAGTGATCGTCGCTGCCGGCTTCAAAGTCGCGGTGGAAGTTGCTGAAGCGTCCCATGATATCGATCGCCTCGGCAAGCTTTTTGCCGTGACCGCGAGGGATGCGCCAGGCGATCAAGGATTGTTTGCACTCGGGAGTGCCGAGACTGCCAGCAATAATCGCTTCCGAAAGACTGCCTTTTTCGTTGACAGGTTCAAAACCACCACCAGCGGCTAAAGCTCTCTGACCATTCACAGACGGTGTAAAGAACTCAGCGCCTTCTCCGGAGATGTACCCCTGCGCAAAGCAGTCGGGCACGATCGTATAATTGCGCGGCGTCTTCACGACGGCTTTGCTGTAAAATGTGTAATTACCAAAGTGCGTCTTTGTAGCAACATTGTCACTCAGCTGAAAATCGTGATGTCCGTGAAAGACACACCCAAGATCCTTCCCGCCTTTTGCGATGATTGCGCTGTGCATCGTGTACGTGGCGAACGGACGCATGATAAGAATATCGTAACTGTACTTGTCCGCGTTGGCGTCGAACACGTACTTCATGTAGTGCATAGCCTCGTTCAATGAGGAAAGATCTCTGCATGCCCCGTGTACAACGTCTGCTCGAACACCAGCCGGAGGATTCCCACCTACACCAGGAGCTGCACCAATATCTACGTCGTTTCGCTTCAAATTATTAATTGTAGTATTTATGCCATTCAACTTCACATTCACACCTTTGAGTCTATTGAGAACACGTAGTAGATTTGCATTACCAGCAGCAATAGCACTTACTGCGTTATAAATTTCTGTGATTGCGTCAGGTGCAGCGCCGAGACCTCTAGCGGCTTGACCGACTCCTTCGAGGGTACCAGTACCAGCAGCAATAGCCAATTGAGCAGCTTGAACATTAGCAGCAGCATTAGCACCAGATCCAATGTAATCCGAGATATCGGTATTTGCATCACGCTCGTGTCCGATAAAGTGCGCTGCAACGTTTTTCTTGTCTCTCGGAGTACTTTTGAGACTCACGCGGCGCTCGCCTTCGTTGTGAAAATCTTGGGCAGTTTTATGTAGTTTCTTTTGGAGTTCGTCGAAGAGACGTCCGACGAGTTCGCGTTCCGCAGAGGCGTTGAACGCGTGAGAGTTGGCTTCCTCGTAGGTAATCTTGACCCAGTTATCCTGATCTGCGCTGTAGATATGAATGTAGGGTTCCTCTTCACGTGCCAACCCTGCAAAGAAATCAGTAACAGGATCAGGTGGAGCAGCAGCAGCAGCACCACCATGTGTCCCTCCACCACCACCATCGTCGAGCAGCGGAATGCGTTGTGGAATAGCTCCAGCGGCGAGTTTGCGCATGTGGCGCACGGCTTGTGCCATGATTTCAGAGATGTTGTGTGGGTTGCTTCTTCCGGGAATCACGAAATAGTCACCAATCATGCGGGGACGTCCTGTGAGATCGATGAACTCGTTGCGAAAGTCTACGTCGAACGCCTGCGCTTCGAAGACCTTGGAGCCTCGGAAAGTGGTGATTCCAGTGCGTCCGTCGGTGAGCGCCTCGTGCGCGCCTGGACCACGCTCCGAGTACGTTGTCTCGGTAGGCGGCACCATACTCACGTAGATACCGGCTTTGGGAGGCAGCACCATCACGTCCGGTGTAACGCCCTGCGTCTTCATGAAATGCTTGACCTCTGCGTCAAGTATGTATAGTCCCTTAATGTCCTTCTGCAGGCACGCCCACATCTGGCGCTCGTGTTTGAATAGCGTGCGGGGAGATTTGACAAAGCGCGCAAATTTCCTACGGTACTCTTTGTAGTAGTTGTGCCCTGCGAAAAGAGCGTGCATTACGCCAAAGTAACATGTCGTATGAACCGCATCAGAGATTTGCTGCAAATTGAGCGCATAGTTTTTGCGCCCTTTTTCTGTCGTCATAAAGCCGTGCTCGAGCTGAAACCCCAAACCGCGGCGAATAAGATTATCGGTATGGCGCTCAGACTCCTGAGTAACTAGGCGGGAAATCCCCTGTTCCGGAACGACGTCAGCTAGAGTACGGTTGAATTTCCATACATCCCATACTATATGAAGATCTTCCGTAAATTCCCAGGGCATCAAATCGCGCGTGTAGAACTCATCCTCTTTGCGGATGAGAAAGTCGAGCACGTCCTCGAGTCTTTTGTTTTTACCTTCGTACGCCTTTGGTAGGTTGTACGTTTCGTGCGCGAGCTGATCGTCTGCCCTCACCTCGGCGTGGTATCCGTTGGGAGTGCCGAAGAAGGGATGAAAGATGTTGCCGTCCTGGGGTTCTCCGACGGATCCGAATTCGTTTGGAATGTGTGGTGCACCGTGAGCCATGTTTATGATAATTTTTCGTGCTTATATATGTACGCAAATTAAATGTATTTAGTCTCACGAATCGTTGGCGAAATGGGAGGCGTGTTGTCGTGGGTGCAGAGTTACTTTGAGGACGACAAGTTTGTGGTGGTGCTCGGTTTGGACGGCGCCGGCAAAACGGCGCTCGTGCACCGGCTGCGTTTCGGCGAGACGACGGATCCTCTGCCGACGATGGGTTTCGTGATTCATTCCGTCCTCCTGCACAACAGGAAGTTGCAGATCGCCGACACGTGCGGACAGGACACGGTGCGCGAGTTGTGGGGATGCATGTACCACACCGCCGACGCCGTGATTTTCGTCGTGGACGGCACGGACGCTAAGCGTCTACCGTGCGCCATGCGTGAGATTCAGCGCGTGATGGCGTACCCGACTCTGGAGGACAAGCCTTTTCTCATACTGAACAACAAGCAGGATCAGAACGCGACGTGTTCCGAGGAGCTGCGCTGGCAAATCCGGGGAGAGATGTGGCGCATGTTCGACGTGTCGGTCAAGACGGGGCACGGCGTGGACGAGGCGATGACGTGGCTGGATGCTAATATGGCGTAGTATTTATGCGTTTTTAGGGTATTCGAAATGAAAATGGAGTCTTACAGGCGTTTTTACTCTCACTGGCTGCACGTGCTGTGGGTGTACCGGCTGCTGCAGAACTACGCGATCACTCCGAATTGCACGATGGACACGGTAGCGCTGTTCCTGTACGGTATCATGGGCGGCTGCGACTACGCCAACAGCATGTATCCTGTGTGGCACAACCGTCTGCACGCCGTCGGAGAGGACAGCGCGGTGGCGGACAAGTTTTCGGTGTACGAGTTTTTCGTCGCGTTCCTGGCGAGTTTGGTGTCGGCGTACTGGCTGCTGGACACGTGGGTTCCCGACTACGTGTGGGCGGCGCTGTGCGCGTGCGCGTGGGCGGGGCACGCGGTGCTCGCGCGCATGTGGGCGCATCGCATAGGCAGACTCAAGCATGCGGCGTACCGTCACGTACCTCTTTAGCGCGGTGCAGCGTCATGGTGCGGCTGTCGAATCCTTTCCACTGCGCGTAGTCGATGTCTGTGAGGTAGTCGAGCATGTCGTCCACGTGCACGGGAGTCAGATCGTCTCCGCAGTCGCACGGCGTGCAACCTTTGGGACGTCGCACGCAGTGCTCGCTCTGTCCCATAAGAACGCCGAGATCGTGGTACTTGAGCGCGCGCACTCGCTGCTTGCAGCAGGAGAAGCGGCATATCTCCTCGCCGTTGATGGTGACGTACTCCTCGTGACCCGGATGGTAGGAGCACTCCCACCTTCCGATGGACAGCACGCCGTTGGTGTAGCGCCTGCACCTGTTGCACACAAAGTAACGTTCAAGATCCATGTTGTGTTGCGCTCCTCGCATGTAAATAATGGTTAGAGTCCCGCCCACTTGTGATCCAGAATATCCACGGCGTGCTGCCACACGCAAGCGACTTTTCCCTCGGCGAGCACCTCTCTTTCCGCCCACGTGCTGACGTCGATCGCCTTCATGCTGATCTTCTTGGCGCGCGGCACCGAGCGGAATATGCTGGCGTACTCTTCCTGGCAGCCGACCATCTCCTCCGTCTTGACGGTGATTCTTGCGTTGAGCCACGTCTGACCGCCGCAGACGTGGAAGATGTAGTCGTTGAAGATGACGTCGTTGACGAGAAGATTGTGACCGTACACGATGTCGCTGCCCCTGTCGCAGAAGCTGCGCATGTGGGGTTCGAGCGCTTGAATCTTCTTTCTGTAGGCGTCGTCGAGATGCAGCACTCGGTCGGCGGCGTCCGAGTGGCGCACCGAATGTCTGTACACCACGCCGGAGGAGGTATCCGTGAGCATCCACGCCAGAGTGAGCACGAAGAAAAGGAACACCAGTGCCCAGTGCACCGGTTTCAGGCGTCGCACGCGTTGTGACTTCCACATTCTAGTAATCTCATCCCTATAAATACAATCCGCATACATTGAAAATGTTGACACCCCACCAAGTGTGCAACGCGATGAGCGTGCTGACGGAAAAAATTCGCTCAGGACGTCCTGCAAAACCGATTTTGCGCGAAAATTTGATGACGTACGATAACTACACACGACTTTTTGATCGCGGACACGTGCGCAGTGTTGGGTGGGATGGTACTAACAATACGTCCCTGCAACCGGGTGGAGGTCCAATAACATTGATAGGTACGGGTCCGAAATACCCAGGACAGTTTACTCCGGTGAAGAAGCGACATGTGATGGCATTGTACGGAACAGCGTTCGCCGCCATGAACGCCGCGATGCTCGACGATCTACGTCAGTACTACGCCGAGTCTCAGGAGTATCTCAAAGAGATGAAACTCTACGATAACGATCCGTCCCCGCAAAAGCGCCTGCCTATGCGACCTCGAGTGCCGTACAAACTCGATATGCGAACAACAGCGTATGAGTCGTCGATACCGACGCTGGATCTCTGTCTCTACAAAGAGTTGTCTCCGCGGTACGATGACTGGATTGAGGATATCACCAAAGGAAAAAACCCATTGAATAATATCAACGCTGCAATCCGAAATGCAGAAAAAGCATTCGATAGTGCGTGGAAAGCTGCAAATAATAAATATGAGTATGTAGCTCTAGAAAAACCCTTTTCGGTATCGAATATACCTGAGAAGCAACCAACGCTGTCTGAAGAAGTCTGGGCACAGAGTTCAAACGCGACTTCTCCCCCGCTTTCGCTAGAAGATCGCGTGAGAGCGATGTATAAAGATCCATTAACACAATCACTTGCAGCATTTTTTTACAACAAGTTGGTTCGAATGGAGCATTTAAAAGAGTGTATTTCCCACGACGAGAAAATAACTACCGGATGGAGAATACTTTTATTAAACGGCAAACGTGCTGTAAAATCGCCAGCCTCATTTCGCTCTGCTCCTTACCAAATGGCGTATCGTAAAGCTCAGAGAGCATTCGAAGAAAAACGTAAGAAAGAAGTAAAGCAATTAAAAAGAGAAGAGTACGTGTGGAAACGAGAATGGGAAAGATATAATAGAGCTAAGGCTTCCCAACCACACCTGCGACTGAATCCTCCACCCAAGAGAAATTTTAAAAAAGAGTGGCAACAGAAGAACCTTGCACTGACAGAAGAAATGCTCCGAACAAAAATTCAGCCACTGACATTTGTGGAGATGCTACAAACATACAATATAAATGGCGAAGAGAAACGAGAACAGTTGTATAGATTGTGGCTGAACGGAAAAACACACACAGAAATAGTACAACTCATTAATCTAGGACTTTATGCTCAAAATATACTCGAATACACCATGCATCAATATGAGTATCACTTTTCAGAAGCAGATATGCAGAATTTTAAAGCACGAGAAACTCAAGCACTACAGGTAAAAAATGCAAGAACCAATTACGCAAACGTTCTAGCAAGCTTGTTAAGAAAGTCTCAAATAAAGAATGGACCTGGAAGCAGACCTAGAATGTTGATCCCATCAAGTATGTCCCCTAGCGTAGTTTCAGGTATTAAAAGTAAAGTAACAGATAGAATGAGTGTTGAAGAAATAAATCAAATTGTAAGAGCATTGGACTTTAAACGTGAAGAAATGTTGAAAAGAACTGCAGACGAAGAACTGAGAATACAAGAAGCAATACAATTTTCGACTCCCATGGTGAAAGAATATCTTATAAATCTGTCTGAAACGTTTGAAAACGATACTAACAGAAACACGAAAGCTGAGCTTGATTTTGCACTGCAAATTGCTGAAGATAACACTGAATTGGAAGAAGAGATAATACGACTTAATACTTTGAAAGAAACTTCGGAAGAAGATACTAAAAAATTAAATAGTTCGTTGAGCAAAGTGCTAAAATCAAATACTAAGCAGGAAAGAATTAAAAATAAAGCATCATTATTAACAACAATACGACGCATGGAAGCTGACATGATGGATCAATTTCAAAAAATGAGTGATGATATAGCAAATGGAAATTATCTTATCTCCCCAAAACCCCCTTCGCAACCTAATTCAGGTGAAATGTCACCGAATACGAAACAGAGACGATTAATTAGTCCAGAATCTAAGGATAATCCGGTGTCCCCTTTATCTGAGGGATCTTTAGATAATCCGATGTCCCCTCCATTTACTCCGACATATGGTCGAGATTTTCCGATTGAAACTCCAGGTACACTTGATAGGGTTGCATCCGTATTCACTGACGATACAAAAATCAATAATAATCTATATAGCATAAGAAAAAAAGAAAAAAAAGAAAGAATTTTAGATAATAGTAGATTATTCGATAACATAGCGAAATTTGAGAAATTTATGTATAGTCGAGAACTTCTAGGAAATAAGCCGAAAACAGCCAGAAAACTGAATTTTAGTCTTTTATCAAAAGAAAAGAAAAGTGGATTTCTGACAAAATTAAAACAACATTATTTTGAGGTAGAAGATTTTTTTATACAGTCTAACAATGTGGGTGGTGAAAGTAAAGTTACAGATGATTCGTTCAAAGATATCTGTAATGTGACCAAAGAATATTTTAAAACCAATATATCTGTGGAGGAATTTACATACTATAGAATATTGCGAGCCAAAAAAATAATGCTTATGATGAATGAAACAATGTTTAACATGTTTCCAAATATACAAGATATTAAAAAAAGGACCAAATCAAATGTAGCTAAGGATAGAAATCTAGTAAAATGGGAAATCATTTATAACAAAGACAAATATATGTCTGAATTATACAAACTTTCGAATGAGGAACTCCAACGGATGTTATTTGAAATTTCAAGTGTTTTGACCAGAGAAGAAAAAGTTTTAACAAGTAAACTAGAATATGGTTTGAGCAGATTCGCCGACCCCGATTTGGCGTTGATGCAGCAGGATCAGGCGTATGCGTCGAGGGGGGTATAAAGCTACGATGCCGTCTGAAGAATGCGCATGTACGTGGCGTTTTTGCCGGCGGATTCCGAGCTCTTGGAGTCTCACATTCTCAACAAGGCGGCGTCCTGGGTGGCGGGAGCCGACAACCCGATGATTCACGCCGAGGTGGTGTTCGTGGACAGGGAGAGCGCGCAGGATATTGTGGGTCGTTCCTGCAGCATTCACTACGGTGGCAAGGTGTTCCTGGATCAGAAGCGGTTCAGCCGCAAGCAGTGGCAGTTCCGCTCTGTGAGCGCCTCGAGGGAGCAGGTCAAGGCGGCGTTCAAGTTCTGCCAGGATCACGTGGGCGACGGATTCAACAAGGCGGGGTACTACCTGCAGCCGTTCTCGAGCGGCGCGTCGACGACGGAGGGAAAGAGCACGTGGTTCTGCAGCGAGATCGTGGCGGGTGCGCTGCGCGCCGCGGGAAAGGACGTTCCCGTGTCGCTGCACCCTCACAAGCTGTACAACCGTATTCGCGACATGACGACGCCCGACTGTCCGCGCAACAGCGTCGCGATCAAGTTTTAGACGAATAGAGCCTCGTAGAAACCGCAGTAGGTCATCACCATCGACGACAGCACCGCGGGAATGTATATAAACGTGTTTGTTTGAATCACCCACAGCGAGCGCAGCGCCACGATGATCCCCCCCATGCCTCCCGCCGTCGCGCACCACTTCCTGTCGTAGACGTCCCACCAGAAGCACCACAGCACCCACGCCGCCCAGTAGATCGGATCGTAGACGTTCTGCGCGAACAGAATGTCGATCAGACTGAGCCACTTGACGCGCCCTCTTATTTTGAACTTGCGTTTGGCACAAATGCGGGAGAGCAGCAGAACGGCAAACTGCAGGTGCATTCATCATAGATTGTGAGTATAAATATGGTGTATCTGTGAGGAACGAGATGTCTAAAATGAGTTTCGACGAGCAGTTCAGTCAGGCGATGCCCGAGCCGACGCACGCCTTTCAGATCACGCGCAAAGCCAAGCGACAGAGAGTCACCGCGGAAACGCACCCCGAAATCCTGCAGATGTCTGGCGAGTTCGACAGCGAAGTGCCCAAAACCGTCGTCGCCACGCACTTTTTCAATCGCCAGAACGAGAACGAGCCGTACAAGTACGTGTCTCCTTGGGACACCGAGTACGTGCGCAAGCAGATGCAAAAGACTCCGATCTCCAACTTTGATATGAACGCCTTTCAGGGAGTCGACAAGATGCGCGATTCGATCGAGGGCGTCACGCGCAAGTACGAAGAGTCGTTCATGTGCGAACCCACTGGAGATCAGCGCGCGTGCTCCATGGAGGAGAGCTGCGAGGGCAATTTCATTCCGCAAGCCAGCACCAACGGCTTCACGCTGCGAGAGTTTCTGCTTCCTTCGCAGCTCAAAATGTACGAGGAAACCAAGCGGTATCCTCTTCAGCGCGCGCCGTGCATTCTCTGCAAGCGCCTTCAAATCGCGCGCATGGTCGTCAGCGCCAGAGCCGCGGGAACAGGCATGCGCGAAGACTGTCTCGTGCAGGACTACTACAACTTTGTCAATATCGACGGCGAGTACCGTCTGGAAGACTGCCTGCTATCCAAGCGCACCGTTTGGGAGGGAGTGGTGGCGCCGGTAGCGCTGCACGTGAGAAACGCGTACAAATTCGCGCTCGTCAACGGCAAACGCACCTACACGCAATGGAAAACGCCTTTTTTAACGCATCTGCCCAGGTCCAGCCTGGGCAAAGAGGACACTACCCGTTCGTCGACTTCGAACTGCTGAAGCAGCAGTTTCTGGGGCACCCGGACGCGTTTCTGTTCAACGATCACTTTTCGCACGTCGCGTTCAAGATAGGAGAGCACGTGTCGAGGCTTTGGAATCCCTCGTCGGGTGGGCGCATCTACAACGCGGTGGGATTTGTCGTGGACAAGCTGGACACGCTCATGCAGAGTCAGACGGGGGAGATCAAGTACCTGCTGAGTTTGCAGCAGGACATGTACATTCCTCTGATGCTGTACATGGAAAAGCACGACACGTCGGACGAGCACCTGTGCGAGGACGCGGGGTTCGGCGCGCCGATCGAGCAGCTCATGCCCTCGCCCAAGCTGGCGTACCACGAGGGCATGCTGCCCGACCACGTGGTCGATCTCATGAAGTGCTCCTTCTGGTCGGACAACGGAAAGATGTCGCCGATCGTGCATCTTCTGAGCAAGAGCACGCCGCAGAGATGCCAGATTCGAAGTCTGACGATGATCATGCTCAACTACTGCAAAGTGCACGATCACGTGTTCGAGTTTGTGCTGCACGCGCTAAAGTGCTCGATGCTGGGCGCCTACCGAGGATGCAAGCGCCCCCCGCTGAGAATCCGCAAGAAAATATACGAGGTGTTTTCCAAAATGTCGCGCAAGAGCTTCCTCGTGTTCATGCAGAGCCGGCACCAACAGCTGCTGTTCTTCACGATCAAAGAGTACCTCATCTTTGCTACCAAGCACATCCCCGCGCTGCGCGAGGAGCTCATCGTGCGGTACAAGTGGGAGGACTTTGAGCAGCGCGTCACGAGCACCATGGACTCTGTGAGAGCCATGCTCTCGGAGGACGACATCATGGCGTTCGTCGGCGTCGAGCGATTTCTGACGTCGATCAACCGCATGCAGCCGCACCTGTACCGTCCCCGGAAGCACGCGTTCTGCAGGGTGCTCATGCACGAGTGCGAGCACCACGACGATCTGCTCGGATTGGCGTCGGGAAGGCACCAGCACTTTGATCTCATGTACCAGATGCTGATCCGCGAGCCGCTGAAGCCGATGCCCCTCGAGTGGCTGTCGCTGTTCAACGTCTCGAAAGACACGATCCAGAAAATGATCGGGTTTCAGAAGACGTACAACACCACCGGATCTCGGAGCACGATCCGCGCGTTCATTGGAGGCTTGAAGAGAGAGGAGTTCGAGATCGTGCGCGCGCTCGCGAGAGCGTACGACAGGAAAATCAACGTGAGGATGTTCACCCTGCCGACGCACATCACGGTGAGGCAGATCCAAGCGCTGAGGCAGATGCACAACGTCAGAGACGGAGAGGAGCTGCACCACACGATCGGCACCACGCTGATCTGCATGGAGTGCCAGCAGTTCAAAGGCTTTGTCGCGTACCGCACCGCAAAGAAGATACACAATATTCACGCGTATGGACAGGCGCGCGTTCTAGTAGACGACAACGACGGGAAGATGTACTGCGGCAAAAGGTGCGACAAGGTCGACAAAAAGAGACACACCGAGTCGTACGAGTGGGAAGTCGCCGTAGACGCGTGCGAAAAGGAAATGCGCAAGTCGGCAAAGGAGAGGCGAAAAGAAGAGATGAACTCGCTGTGCGCGTCGATCGAACTGCAGAAAATCTCGTTGATAGGCAACGTACTGCAGTTCTACGGGAGCTTGTACACGATTTGTCCACAGTGCGGCAACTTTATGAAGTACAACCCAAAGCACATGTACAACGGATTCTTTTGCGGGTGCTGCATGGAGAACGGACACCTGTTTCGGACGGTGCGATGCGAGTGGTGCCGCTCGAGACAACACCTGGAGAACATACAGGTGCGCGGCACGAGAGAGTCGATCTACCTGTGCAAATCGTGCCACAAACCGTGGATACGGAACGCGTCGTCGGTGCTGGACGTAAGCATCATACGAAAAGGACTCAGAGAGAAATGGAAACGACTTCAAAGCATTTAGGTTTTAAATTTAAGTACAATTAAGGTAATAATCACACCGCAGATAATAATATCCATCCAAGGTATCGCCACCGACTGCTGTATCTCCTCTACGCGCACGTGAGACATTTGAGAGAAAATACAAGTATAAATATTCCGCCTATAAGTATCAGTCTGCGCCTGCATAATGAACCTGTACAAAAATACGGAACAGCGCATGTGGTTCCGTAAAGGACAAAGCTATGGTATGGCGCAAGGCGCCGCAATACAAAGTGCCGCAGATATGAAAGAAATAAATTCCCTGAAAGAGCAACTCGTATCGGAAGCACAGGGAAAAAAACCAACTACTGAAGCACAGGGGAAAACTAATGACCCTGAATTTATTAGTATTCCAGAAGGTACATCTTCAACTACAGCGGCAAATATCATAAACGTGGGTGAACCAGATGCAGCGTTAGAAGCTACAGACGAGCAGGATAAATTTCAGCAAGATGATGCAGAGATTGAAGCGGAGATTGAAGCGGAGAATGAAGCGGAGAATGAAGCGAAGAATGAAGCGGAGAATGAAGCGGAGAATGAAGCGGAGAAAAAACGCCAGCAAAAAAAAATAGAAAGACTGCAAGAAGAAGTAAAAAAATTGAATGATAACCTGACAGCAAAGAATCTAGCTGAAAAACTGGCTGAAGAACAAAAAAAATCAATTGAACGAACACAACGACGAGTAGCTCGGCGAGCAGTTGACCATAGACAAGCTGATCGTACAAAGCTAAGAGATCTCGAGGAAAAAATAGAAGAGCTAGAAAAAAAGGCATCGCAGGCTTCACAAGCACCGCAAGCACCGTCAGCACCGTCAGCACTACCATATGTGTATCCGCAGATGATGCCGCCCAATATGCAGAGCATGCAGAGCATGCAGAGCATGCAGAGCATGCAGATGATGCAGACTATGTATACGCAAGAAATACAGAGACTGCAGGAGATGCACAGAGAAGAGCTGAGGGAAATGAGAGAATTGCACGCAGAAGCTCTACACGCTATGAAGGAGACACATCAGCGTGATAAGCGCACATTGGAAGAAGAGAACAGAGAGCATCGAAGTTATGGAGACAAAGACATACTGCGTAAAATTCTAGATAAGCTGAATCTCAGCGTGGTTGAACATCCGGCATTGGAGCGAATCAAAGAGCTCACAGAAAATGAGGAGAAGGTGGAGGAGCTGGAGAAGAAGGTGGCGGAGCTAGAGCAGGAGAAGGAGGAGCTGGAGAAGAAGGCGGAGGAGCTGGAGCAGGAGAAGAATCAGGAACTGGATCAGAAGCAGCAGATGGAACAGGAGAAGGATAAAATGCAAGAAAAATTAAATAAACTCGAAGAAGTGCAAAAATGGATCACAGAAAATTCTAATGATCAACCTCTTACGTATATTAAGCGCTTATTCAACAGAAATAAAGATTCACATGAAAAATATAAAAAGCTATTAAAAGATCTAAAGTCATTGTGTACAGAGGAAGGTTTGAATAATTTTAATCCAACTAATTATGGAGATGATCTGAAAGAACTTTTGAAGCAGGTGAAAGAACTCAAAGAAGATTCGAATGACTATGTAAAGCTACGCAATGCGTTAAGTACGTTGGATGGTGATCAACAACCAGATAAAGCACCCATTGCTAATAATATACGCGATACTCTGCTTGTTGAAAACATTTGGTCGAATCTGAAACTGTATGAAATGTTACTAAAAGATCTAAAGTCATTGCGTACAGAGGAAGGTTTGAAAGATTTTAATCCTGAAGGATATGGAGATGATCTGAAAGAACTTTTGAACCAGGTGAAAGGACTCAAAGAAGATTCAAATGATTATATAAAACTTAAGACATCACTACAAAACTCACTAAGCACCAACGAGGATAACAATTCTAATTTGGTAAACATCATAGTCAAAATGAAAAATGATGTCGAGAACGTCAAACGTATTCTTTCGCCCAAAAGTTTTTTAAAAGCTGATGGATTATTTCTCAGTAAGCCAGACGATGCATCTAGTGAACCATTGAATATACTAAAAGAAGTACAAAGGTTACGCAACATGCTAGATAAAATGAAAGATATTTTTCGTAATTCGTCAATTTCACGAATTACTTCTAAGGCTCGATATGTTATGGCTGAATATACAAATGCTTTAGAAACTCTTGACATACGTGGGGCAACGAAAACAGAAAATAATTTATTACCAATCACAAATAAATCGATTTTTCAAGAAAAAATAAAGGAGCTCAAAGATATAGAAACAAAGTACAACAGATTAACAGAAGGATTAAAAAAGATTGTAAATAGAAAGAAACAAATAGACTCAGTAGAAGACTCAGCAGAATACTCAGCAGAAGACTCAGCAGAAGATGAATATATAAATGATATTAACTTATTAGGTTCTATAAAAGATCTAGAAGCTATTCTAGGTAATATAATAAGTGCACTAAATAAGTTAGTCAATATGGATACAGATATTGCTAAAGAGAAAAAATCAGGTTTAGGACATGCCAAAGAACCAATAGAAAAAATCGCAAATTTTATAACAGATATGAATCAGATACCTACTGGTTCTGTAATAAATACTGCCGACGAAGCAGTGATAAGAGAAGCTCTACAAATAGAGGATACAGTAGACAAGCTAACAAAAAAGCTACAAGGTATTGAGGGTAGTTTAAATGAACATAGATATGGATTACAGATATTAAAAGGTGGTACTGAGGACCCATCGAGAGAAAAAAACCCACATATTATGTCGCAAGCAGAAGTAAAAGTACATTCAGATTATTCTGCTATACGTAAACGACTAGATAAGCTAGAAGCGATAGAAAAAACAGTTGGTGATGTTAATACGCTAATAAAAATTGAAGAGCATATGCAAGCGTATGAGGAACGTCCGAATCCAACCATTATTCGTCGAGATCAACCTTCTGTTAATAATTCTGAATTAGACTTTTTAGAATCACTAACGATGCCAAACAAAACTATAAAAGAATCTTTTGAAACATATACTGCCGAATTTAAGATGATTATGTCAAAAATAGCACCCGGGAAAAAATTAAGCTTTTACGAAATGGTATCAAAAATTAAACAATTTATTATTGAAAAATCTACCGTAATGAATATGGTGATTCCGTTTTTTAATAAAATTATTGAGGAAAAATATCAAATGAATAATAAATATACATTAATCGCAGTGGTTTCTACAGCCATAGCATTAATAGGTAAAAAAATGAAGCTCTTAGAAAAGCTTCAAGAAAAACTGAAACGACATGCGATAAAAAATAATGAAACTGTGGATGACTATGTGGGTTATTTGGAAAAAATATTAAAACTTATAGATGAACAAGCTGAAGTTTTAGAAAGAGAAGCTGAACTCAGACAAGAGAGAATGGAGAATATGAATAAAAAAGTACAAGAATTAGAGAACGAAACTAAACTCAGAGAAGAAAAAATGGAGAATATGAATAAAGAACTAGAAGTAAAATCACTTCAACCCAAACAAGATAATAAGGATATGGATAATGACTATGGTGATGATTTCGAGGAAGAGTCTGAGGAAGAGTCTGAGGAAGAGCCTGAGGAAGATGAAAATGAAGAGGAGAAAGACCCTACAAAAATGACTGATGGACAGATTCAAGATATACTTAATGAATTTTTCGATGAGTATACAGATATATACTATGAAGCAGTGAGAGCTGGTAATACCAGTGAACAAAGTATAAAAGATTATGTATATGAGAAGCAAAAAGAAATCGATGAAAAACAATTAAAAGCCGCTGAGGAAGCCGATCGTATAGAAAAAAAACGTAAAGAAAAAAAACGTCTAGAAAAAGAACGTCAAGCTGAAGAAAAACAAGCTAAACAATTAGAAAGAAAAGCAGAAAGAGACGAAGGTCGAGCTAGAAGACGAGCTGCACAAGATAGGATCAAACAAAAAAATAGGAAATTAGGTGATAAAGTAAGATCTGAAAGAGATCGAATTGATCCAGTAAGGCAACCAAAATTTGGACAAGCAGACAGAGACAAATCTCAAGATAAAATACGAGCTGCACGATATAGGGTCCAACAAGAAAAAAACAGAAAAGCTGCTGAACAAAGAGCTCAAAGTAAGCAAATTGATGAATCAAGAAATAGAAAAGTAAAGAAAGTGGAACAATATCGATTTGGAAAAAATAAAGGTGGTCCTAACCCTGGGGTATATCGGGGGCGCAAAGCTGTGGGGGGCGCCGAAGGTCTTCGTTTTTAGAATTTGAAGGCGCCGATGGATCGTTGCACTTGTTGTGTGGTTTGTTTAAAGTAGAGTTGTTGATCGGAGGCGCTCATGTTGATGTTTTCTGGCGTGGCGCCGATGCCTTTGAGTTTCGCCCACGACCATTTGAGTTGGTGCAGTTGTTGTGGCGTGAATTTGAGCGCGATGAGATCGTGCACGGACAGGCATGTTTTGAGCATGGCGTCGGCGTCCACGCGCATCTGCCTGTAGTGGCGCCACTCGAACTGTTTGAAGTGGTGGGGTTGAAAGTTCATGGCGAGCATGTGATCAAAGGTGAAGCCGAACGCCGCGCAGTCGTCGATCGAGTAGGGTATCTTGTCCCAGGGAATCTCGAACTCGATGAAGTCTTCGGGGATGAACCCCTGCTGCTTGAGCGTGGTGAGCGACGTGCCGAGCAACTGAGGCAGCTGTTTCCTGGCGAAAAAGTGGCGCGTGCGCTCCCATACAGAGAGCTCCGGAGGTGTCTGGCGCCTGGCGTCGATGATGGCGTTGAGCGCGAGGGTTTGATGAGTACCTAGATCTGGTAGAGACATTTAAAAAACAAAACTTATTTTTATATGCGCGCGTTTAATTCACAGGGTGAAGCAGAATATCCACCGTAGACTTCGGTTTGCTGTAGCTCAGCGCCTTGGCGACCACTTCGTCGCCTACTTCCGCCTTGCGAAACATGAACTGCACTTTCCTAGAGTGAACGCCGTGCTGCACAGGATACTTGCTGCAAATATCCCACGTGAGCTTCATTCCCGGATGGAACGTATCGTTCGAGTTGTTCACCACCGTAGTGATGCCGCTCGCCATCACCACGAATCCCTGATCCACCTTCATGATCCTCTCCGCCTTGTGCTCGGTGACCGCGACGCCGACGAACTGTAATGGGTTACTCCCGTTCGCTTTAATTCTCTGTTTTGTGACTGCATCATCTGCGCCCTGGACATCCCTTTTCTGCCACCCGTTGAGCGAGGAAAAGCACCGGCAAAAACCGTCCGAGATGCGCCCCGGCTGGCGAATAGCAACGACGATCTCGCCCTCCTTGACGTCGAAGACCTCGTATTCGGACACAAAGGAGAGCTTCGTCGCGCCGCTGTTGAGCGTCAGCGTGTTCGAGGCTCCCTCTCTGCGCTTTGTCATCAGCTGCTGATCAAAGCGCACGTTAAACTGGAAAGAGGGACCTGCCAATCGTCGTGCAAGGGGGACGCTCATTTCTATACATGCGCGCATGTCTAAATAGTCATGAAATTTTGTTCATTAAATGTTTCTTATATCATGAGTATTTCGACTTGCGGCAGGTGCGTGCGCTGCTGCGAGCTGTGCATCGCGAGCGTAATGTTGGTGTCCGACGGAGGCTCGAAGGCAGACTGGCTCACGACCCCGATCCGCCATTTTTTCAACACCCTGTCTAGACATGCAGCTCGGATAGCAGGGACATTCAGCATCTGCTCAATAAATCCGCCGTTGTCTTTCATGTATGATAGAACATTTTTTTTATTACCGCCGGGCAAAGGGGCATAATCGAGATCAGGTGGTTTTACGTTGGTTCCCGGCGTGCAGCCGTTGATGAGGGGCACGAGTTGGAGTCTTGGTGTTCTCGGCATGGCGATGCCTGCGCGGTTGGGTTTTTTGATTTGAGCGATATTTTTGAAAATGAGCGCGATTTCTAGAGAGTCTCCTGTACGGAGTTTTCTTCCCCAGAAATTGGCGACTTTGGCTCTGCCGTATACGTCGCACTGGATGAGCCGCTGTTTGACGTTGGTGTACATGGGGAACCCCATGTGGTCCACCTGCTTGCCGGCGTCGTTGCGGAACACGCCGAAGAACTCGTAGTCGTCGAACATGACTTTCTTCTCGGTGGGATCTCCGTTGTGCCCCTGCGCGAGCAGGTAGTTCATGGTGGGCACGTCGGCGCAGGTGATCAGCGGAGAGCGTCCCGACTTGTCCTGCTTGCAAAAGATGAGGCACCCGGGGGCGTAGTCCTTCTCGTAGAGATCCTGCCATGGGCGGATCATCAGCGGAATGGACCCTGTGGGGTTTGTCTCTAGGTACTTGACGGTGCTGCGCGACTGCACGGGGATGTTGACGCCGAGCTGAGGACCCAGAGAGCGCGTCGGGGGCACGGAGGGACCCGCGGGGCGGTTGCTGACCGGAGGCATGGCGCCTGGACCCGAGGGGTAAAAGTGCTTGGAGTAGGGGGGACGCTCTCGCTTACCGAGTACTGTGTTCATTTTAGTGATTTGCGCGACCTATATATAGTGACTAATTTAGGATGAGAATGCATACGGCTGTTGCGCGACGTCGTTCGTCTCTTTTCGTTTTGTCATGGTGTTGAGGTACTTGACGAGCTCCAGCTTGTGTTTGGATATCTTGACGTACTCGTTGACGTGGTGCGGATTGAGCGTGACCAACCCAGAGTGCGTGTTTTTGACGCCGATATTTTTCTTGTAGTGCCTTTGCAGTTTGCAGCAGTAGTGAATGTCGTCCTGCACCTGCTGCTGCGGATTCACGACGTGCTTCAGGTAGTGCTCCTTGCAAAGCTCCGGAGAGATCTCCATCGGCGTTTTCCCCTGTCGGATCAGCGGCGCGGTGTGTCTCTTGTACATGTCGGCGACGACGCAGTAGATCTCGTCGGGTTCCACGTTCCCCGTGAGTTTCTGCAGCACGCCGTTCATTTTCTGGATGATGTTGTCGTCCTGGTACTTGCACAGAGGGCACACTCCGAGCGAGGGTTCCTCGAGCGCGCACCTCTCGTCCTCGTCCACCATTTCCATTGCGTAGTTCATTTCACTACACATCGAGCTCGTATATAGTGCTTTGCGCAGACGCCGTAGACTCGCCGAACATTTTCTCTCGCAGCTCGGTGAGATCGAGGCGGTACGGTTTGTTGGCAAACTTCAGCCAAATAGCAAAGGCGTCCGCAAAGGATCCGAAGCCGTACGCCTTGCCGTTATGCACCACCGAGTACTTGCGGAAGGACTCGACGATGATCGGCACTGCGCTCTCGCGCACCGCCCTTTCGTGCTTGCAGTGGTTGCGCTCGAAGCACACGAAGAACTTGGCAAAGTCCATCTTGAACGTGTTCTGAAAGTACGTCTGCACGATCTTGATGTCCGTCGGGTTGGGGTACTTGCGCCGCACCTCCTCTGGCTCGTCGAACAGCATCGACTTTTGCGCTTTCTGCAGCAGGCACACCGGCTGTCTCTTGTAGAGCGCCGAGTAGGTCGAAATATTGTCGCCGAGCTGGTCGTGCGACGCGATCTCGAGATCTCCCGGATGCGACAGGTGGTCCCACAGCGTGTTCAGAAGCTGGTCCCTGAACTTGCGCAGCACGAAGTGCCTGAGCTCGCGCTCGAAAAAGTTGTTGTACTTGACCTTTATCGTTTCGCGCGGATACGCCGCGTGCAAATCCAGCGTCTTGTTGAACCAGAAGAAGCGCGACAGACACGCGAGCACCACTCTGGGGTGCACCTTCATCATGTCCCCCTCGTGCAGACCCGGCTCGACCTTCTCGTGCAGGTGCATCGTCCACTTCTTGGCGCAGCTCCAGACGCAGTGCAGGTACTGCTGCAGCTTGTCTCTGTCCAGCGCGTGCGCCTTGGTCCAGCGGATCGCGAGCGCGTCGAGCGCCGTGAGCATCGTTTCCACCGACCAGTTTTCCGGATTCTTCTGGATCATAAAGTGGTTGCGCACGACCCACTGCTCGTCGTAGTCGTAGCAGGGCACCAGCGCGTTCAGGTACGTCACCCACGCCATCATGCCCTTGGTCCAGCGAGGCAGCATGCCGGGAACCCTCTCGTGCAGCGCGTGGTAGTCGCGCAGAATCAGACGCTTGACCGCCTCGGCGCACTTGGCGCTCTGCCCCAGATCGTACACGTCGATCAGCCACAGCATCGTGTCGGTGTTCCCGCTAGGCTCTATGCGCAGCGCCTCGTCCTCCGTGTGCACGCGCACCGCCAGATACGTGCTCTTGTACATTTGCATCGCGCTGCGAGGCTTTATACCAGGCGAAGCTTGAGCGGAGGAGGTTCTTTGTTCTGAGGCGGTATGGGAGCGAACACCATACGCCTCGCACGTCTGCGCAGATTTGGATTGCCTGGTGGCTTGCCTGGTGGCTTGCCTGGTGGCTTGACGATCTCGGGAACCTCGGGAACCTTAGGAACCTCAGGAGGCTCCTTATGCTTCTTATGCTTTTTATCGTGCTTATGATGCTTGTGATGCTTATGGTGCTTCTTGTGGTGCTTTGGCGGCTCGTAGTCGACGAACATCCACAGCAGCAGCGACGCGGACAGCGCGACGATGTTCGTTTCCAACCATGTGTCGCAGTCGTCGATCATGCAGTCGTTGCGCTCGTGGAAGATGAGCGTGCGGAAAATCATGAGCGCGGTGCTGATGCCGTACAGAAACAGGTTGCCAAGACTCCCCGGCTTTATGTTCAGCATGCCCTTCGCGCGCAGGCACCCGCCGCGCGTCAGACACAGCAGCGCGAACCCCATATCGATGACAATCAGCGGAAGTTTCAAGAACACGCTGATTCCCTGATCGGACATGAGCAACCCTAGAGCCACGCACTGCGCCGCCAACGTGCCTATGAACGCGTAGAACTGCACCCGCTTGTATATGTCCTCGTTTTGCGTGTACATTTAGTTGTAGAGCCTCCCTATATATATGCGACGTCGAATGTGAAAATGACCAAGGCGCACAAAATCGACGAGTACGCCGACGAGGAGACGGGTATCGAAATGGCAGAAGATTCGGACATACAGGCGGATCACAAGCTCAGAGAGACAAAGTCGCTCATCGGAAATACCCCCGTCGTGCGTCGTCGCAGCTGCCTGCACAGCACCTGCCGCGTGATGATGGGCATCATGGCGACGGCGGTGTTCTGCTTCATGCTCATCCAGCTGTGGAGCAACTACGGAGACGACATCAAGGCGCGCGTGTTCTCGCCTCAGATTGCGGGTGCGGGAAAGTTCAATGTGGAGGGTGCTGAGGGCAAGATGTTCGGCATGCAGTTCCACAAGTGGGTGAACAGCACGCTGCACGTCAACATGTCCAAACCCGAACAGGAGCTGGTGCAAATCGACATGAACAGCTACCAAGACTACACGTACAAGTGGGAGCCTCACTGTCTGAAAATCACGCTCGAGTATCCTGATGCGCTGCGTTTGATGGTGTGGAGTATTTAGTCATAGCTAAAGTGTAACAATGGAATGGAAAGATATTTTTGATGTAGTGAGCCACGTGTTTGCGTTATTTCCCCTGACCCTGCTTTACATAAGCATACAGCATAAATCATCCTCAAAATACATCGACTATCTGATCTTTATACTGATTTTAGTGACGCTCGTTTTCTCCATAGGGCATCATTCTGACAGAAGCAACGCTTTTTTTAAAACTGCGGACATGACTTCTGTAGGCATACTTCTGATTGCTGTGATTCTTATCTATCTTGACCACGTGGAAAACATGAAGGTACGTGGGTCTGTCATAATAGTCGTCATTGTAGTATTATACATTCTTGCTATTTATGTCGATAGTAATGCCATAGACAGTTCGTTTTCGTTTACGACTCTCATTGCTGGAGTGGTTTTGTTCTTTGGTATAGCATACCTAATCTTCAAGATCCGTAAAAAACCAGAATATAACACGAATCATTTATGGACAGCAGTATTCTATGCGGTGTTCGCGTGTATTTTTTTCGTGTTGCCCTCGGATAACTTTTACATGCACTCGTTGTGGCACATGTACGTGTTTATTGCGCTTGGCTTTGCTGTTCTGTTTGTCATAGACAAACAGTGCACGGACGCAAATGAGTCGAATGTCAAGTCGAATGTCAAGTCGAATAAAATTAAAAAGACACTGTACGCTCTATCTCTGACAGTGCGCGCGTACACGGTGTTCCTTTACTTTTACGCAGGGTATGTGGACGACAAAGTCGTGTACCACTTGGCGTGGACGGCGTACGCGATTCTGACTGCTGTTCTGTTCCTCGTCTTAGCGGTGTGCATACAAAACAACAAAAACCCCATCGCATGGTGCAAATCGTGGTGCAAGAAGCAAACTTGTACGACCCCGCCCAAAATGATGCAAAAGTATGGTTATAGAGAGATGTACCTACACGCGCTTTTATGGGCGGTTGCGGCGGTTTCTTTTCAAGTTTTGTACGACACGGATGTTTGGTGGTTGGCGGGGGCGTGCCTGTTGTTGGACTTGGTGTTGTCGGTAACCTTGTGGATCAAACGCAAGCAAGAATACAGCACTGAAACTGTGAAGATGGGTTCAGGTAAGGGATTCTACGCGGATCTAGAAATACCAAAGAGATACAGAAAAAATACATTACGTTTCTAGAAATCGGCGTCTATGTTGAACTCTTCCGAGGCGCTCGACAGCGCGTACTCGGATACGCGTCGTTCGAAAAAATTGGTTTTACCTTCGGCGCTGATCATGTCCATGAACGCGAACGGCTGCTGCGCGTTGTAGTACGCCGGAGCGCCTAGCGCCAAAAGGAGACTGTCTGCGGTGAAGCGCACGTACTGAATCATCAGCGCCTGGTTCATGCCGGTGAGCGATTCGGGCAGCGCGTGCTTGACCCACACTTCCTCTACCGCCACCGACTCTTTCACAATGTCGGTGATCTCCTCGTCGGTGAGGTTGTGCATGAATTTGTTGTACAGTTTGATGGCAAAGTCGCGGTGAGATCCCTCGTCGCGCGCGATGAACTCGTTGGAGAGCGTGAGCGCCCTGCACTCGTACTTGCGGCTGCTGACCCAATAAATGCCGCAAAAGGAGGCGGAAAAATTAATGCCCTCGACGCACGCGAACGCGATGAGACGTTTGGCGAACGATTTGTGCGGATCCGGCTCGTCGATGTCAAAGTGTTTCTTGGCAAACTCGGTTTTGGCAATGACGGGAGGCGACGCTTGCGCCTCTTTGAGCAGCTCGGTGACGCCGTCTCCTGCGTACACTTGGAGTAGGCGCGCGTAGGTTTCCGAGTGGATCTGCTCGTTGAAGGATTGGTAGCTGTAAAAATAGCGCGCTTCCGGCAACTGAACCTCTGCGCAAAAATTCTCTACGAGATTCTCGATCACGATGCCGTCCGCCGACGCGAAGAAGGCGAGAATCTGCAGCACAAAGTGTCTCTCGTCGTCGCTCATTCTCTGGAACTCCTGCACGTCGTTGTTGAAATCGAGCTCCTCGACCTGCCAGAACGAGGCGATGGCTTTTTTGCCCATCTCGAAGATGTCGGGGTGCTTGATGGGGTGCAGCACGAAGCGGTTGTCCGAGACGTCGAGAAGTTCGTTGGGCGTCGACATGTTTTGCGCCATACTTATTCTTTCACGTACACCATTATATAGGGTACCTTGGAGGATTTCGGAAGTTTGTTGACGACGGAAACATGCTCATCGTTGATCGCGCGCCAACCGTCTCCAGTCAAAACGGTGGCGGTATAGTGTCCGCCGTGCATAGAACCCACGTGGTTGCACGATCCGACCAGTTTGTAGCCGTTCCACTCGGTGCAGATCGGCACCTCGTACCTGAGCTTGCGCTCGGTATTGAACCTTTTGAAGTGCACGCAGACGGCGTCACCCGGCTCGAGAAAAGTGTGCTTCGTCATCGTGGTGCAGTCGCACTCCTCGCACTTGCACTCGACGACCTCCGGCTCGAGGAGCTCGACGACGCCGTCCTCCACTCCGCCGTTGATCGAGAGGCAGACGAACTTTTGCGTGCTTTTACTTTCGTGTCCGTTCGCGCATCGGAGCACCGTGCGCATGGTGCCCTCGAAGGGGTTGGGCAGATCTACCGACTCGTACAGCTTGTCCAGCATGGTGATCATGAACTCGTGCGCGTCGTGCTGCATGCGCGGATCGAACCCCATCTCCTCGAGCACGCGCAGGAAAGGCTTGACCCTGCCGCCCTGGTATAGCAGGTCCATAAACAGCCGCACGTTGTCGTCCGACGGCGCGGCGTCCACCAGCCGCTTGACCACGGGTTTGGTGTAGCGCAACAGCTGCACCACGGCGTTCATGTAGCACGTGTTGCCGTAGTTCTGCAAGCCGCTCATGCTCTAAGAGCGCGTCGCGAGGGGGAAGTACACCATGGTTGCGAACAAAAAATATGGTGTATTAAAAGGGAGCAGGACACAGCAATCATGCGTCTCGTCAGCGATCCGAACCTCGTGGAGTCTCCTACGCACATCGTGCGCTGTTCCGGCACCGCTGAGTACGCGTCGGTGGTGTCTTTGAAGTCGAACACGTTCTGCCAGATATCGTGGCTCAAGTGCAAGGGAGACGAGGACGAGGAGAAAATCGACAGCGTGAACGCGAGTCTTCCGGATCTGCCGGAACTCGACGTGGTCGTGCGCGGGAAGCTCGTCAAGAGCATGTCGGACGTGTACTTGTTCCCGGAGGGCATTCTGAGTCTCGAGGACAAGCTCAAGCTGCCGCTGCCTGACGCGGTGTACCTGCAGAGAATCAGCGCGAAAACACGCACGTTCGATATGGTGTGCTTTTACGGTAAAACGTACAAAGTGATAAGCGCGATCGATAAGAAGGATCTAGACGCCATATGCGGGTGGTACCCCGATCAGATTTTCCAGTGCGGCGCCGATCCGCTGCCACTCAAAGCCATCGTGAAGCAGCTCGGCACGCACACGCACGAGGAGATCGTCGAGGAGCTGTTCGGGGAGAGCTCCGAGGAGGAGCCGAGCGAGTACGAACCCGACTCGGAGGAGGACGAAGACGACGACGACTTTGAAGATTTGGTCACCGAGTCGGATTCGGAGGACGAGTACGAGGTCCTGCCGGAAGATCTACCTGTACGTAAACGAAGAAAAATTTAAGCTTTTGGTGTAACAATGTAATCTGTAAGCGCGTGCACGACAAACTCCTGCATCGAAAGGTGCTTTCCCTTGAGCATTTCCATGCACGTCCTTTGAATGTGCCGCATGAAGGGTTCTGAGCGCATCGGGTTGGACCCTTGCTCCAGCTTGAGCTCGGGGCACAGCCACATCGCGAACAGAATCAGCGCGAGCTTCGGCTCTCTGTTGTGGCACTCGCGCACCTTGTCCAGCACGTTCTTGTACCTGATCTCCAGCGGCTGCCGCATCAAGTACGCGTGGATCCTTTCGACGCACGGCTGCATCGGGGCGTGTCCGAAAAATATGGCGTACAGCTTGTCCTCGTCTGCCTCTCTCTGCTCGAGCGCCTCTTTCGCTGTGAAACTCATTCTCGTCAAAGGACGTGCGCAGGAGATACACCATGTCAAATGGACGCGCACACGGAAATCGACTCTTTGAGCGTGCGCTGAAAGAGCTCCATGCACTTGGTGACGGGGAGATGCAGGAACATGTTCTTGTGGTACAGCATGGACTCTACGAGCACGCGCACCGACGCGTCGAACATGGCGTGAAAATCGGGTTTCTCGAAGATTCTGTCCCAGAGCAAAAGCGTGTCCTGGAGCTGGAACACGTTGGCGTAGAGCGTGGGCAGCATGCAGGTCACCAGACTCGTGACGAACGGCTTGTGCGTCTCCGAAAAGAGGATCTCGAGCGCCGGCTCCTTGCCCCAGCACTCGAGGCACACGAGGTTGCTCACCGACTCGATGACTCTGAGCGCGGACGTGTCCTTGCTGTTCAGCGGATACACGGGGAGCACGATGCGCACGAGACTCTGTAGCGCGTAAAAGGTGTCCTCCACCGACGTTTTGGGCGCGTCGTTGTGGAACACGTAGAATAGCGGAAACACGAGGTAGTTCAACCCCTGCGGGTACCCGAAACTCTGGTTGACGGTGGAAAAGGTGTTCAGGATAGAGATGAGCGTCTCCCGGTGCGGCTCGAACCAGGGGTGATCGGACGTGCGGCGGATGTCGAGGCGGATCTGCTCGTCGTAGGCGCCGACGCGGAACTCGAGAGGAGGGTAGGGAGAGGAGGGACACAAACGCTTGCGCCACAAGGACGCTCTCATTAGAAAATACACTTTTTTGATTTATAGGAACACGTGACCAACCAGATCCGCAATCACATACGAGACAAGCGCGCCGAGAGCGTGCCACTGCCTCGCCGTGACGCTGAGCTTGCTATCTTTCTGCGCGTCCTTTGCCTTGAACAAACCGTACTGATCCTCTCCTTCCAAACCTGGGAAACCCATCTCAGAGACTAACATACCGAGCAGGACGAGCACCGTCGTGGTCACCACCAAACGAATGGCTGGAGAGCGGCTCAATGCAAACAAGCGAAATTTCTTGCGAAAGTCCTTGTCTTCAGGTATTTTCTCACTGAGCAATTGAAGCAATGCAACAAGTAGATGAGCTACTGACAAAATTAGAGCTGACAGTAAAACTCCATCCCAGTGCGTTTGTTTATCGCTCCTATTCGAGACTAAATCTGTGCTGTCGTCGATAACTCGGCTCAGCATACCAATTGTAATTCCAAGAGCACTGATGACAAACCAAGAGCGTGGGTTATCTGCTCGCGCAGTTTCAATATCACTTTCTTCAGGATCATCTTGTTTCCGTCTGCATTCAAACAAGTACCAAAAGTACGAATACTCGTATTTTTGATGAACATAAACATCTTGAATCATATCTGCAATACGTGCAGCGAATCCCAAAAAGATCACCCACTCGAGGTTATTATCCGTTGACGTGTCGATCGTATCGTTCACAATTGGATATGCCCAGACGAAAGAAGAACTCAGGAGAAGTCCAATAGTTGACATCTGACGCAATGTTGCTTCAGCTGAAAAGCGCTTAAGGGTTTGTGCGAAGAACAAAATACCAAGAATTTTGACAATTGCTGAGACAAACGCTACATCTCTCATAATTTTAACAGCTGCTGGAAGTTCAATATGATCGTTGATCCCAGTATGGTTTTGAGCAGCTATTCGTGAAGCACCCGCGGTCATATTGAATTCTTTGTTGATCCTTGTCAGATTAGTGTTATTTAAGTTATCACCTATACCAGTTCCTTCTTCATCTTCCATACCCACGTACAATAAGATTAAAGATGCAATTCCTACCAAAAGGTGCACGCATCGTGATACAATTGCTTTTGACCAGCGGCTCATGTCATTTTCAGCATTTTCCTTTGAGTACATATTGTTTGCAATGTCAAGAATCAGTAATCCCAACAAACTGATGGAAGCTGTTTCCGATGAAGTCACTTCCAAATTCCAAACTCCAAACACGAGAAGTACATATGTTGACGCAAGTGCCCATATTTTTAAATCTTTTAAACATGTGCCAGAAACAATATTGAAAACAAAATAGCAGATGAGTGTAATTTGAATGCCAAGTCTTGATGCATAATCTTTATTATCGCTGTTCGATTCAGTAAATCCATTCGTGTTAAATTCGTTAAAACTGAATACAAGGAGTGATACCACGAGAGCAGGTAGCAATTGTAGAATGGTATCCCAGGCATTTTTCTTATCATCACTTTGAGTTGATAGATCTGCTGATTGATTATCTGTTTTTTCATATCTGGTATGAAGTTCACAGAGTAGTTTACCCAATGCCGAAAGAATTAAGCTGAAAACTGCCGCTGTAACTACTCCATCATCTGTACTATATCTTTCTGTACTGTTTCTGTCGAATAGAATGAACAGCGCTGAAACTGAAAGCAAAGTTAGTACATGCCTTCTGAATACATTTGAATACATTGAAAATGTTTCGGCAAAATCACCATTTCGTTTCATCCATTCGTTAAATTGTTGTTTGCCTAACATTTCTACTGCAATTGAGCTAAGAGTCAACAATGCCAAAAGGCATCCCATAACTGCCATGATACTCAATGGGAGTGCAGCTTTGATTGCAAAATAATTTTCTCCTTGCATTGAAGAGACACTAGATTTGTCAAGATACGCGTACAGTATACTGGTTACAGATGCTCCCATATATACGAATTCTCTAAAGTTGCCAACTGTCTCATTCAATGTCATCAACAATTTGTTGACAAAGCCATTAGGAGAGTACTCGCCCATTTTTTACAAGGATCTTCAAGGTATGATATAGTGCAGAAAATTTGATTACGGTGTAGTGTCGACTGTGGAGGTCAGCATCAGGATGTCTGATTTGAGGGAGATTGCGCGTGGACTGCTGAAGATTCGTCGCATCCCTCTCGAGTACGAGGCGTTCGTTTACGAATCAGATATCCCCTACGAGTACTCTATCCGTAGATTACTACAGGGAGAACCTCTGCAAAAGGTGCTGGGTAAGGTCGAAGTGGCAGACAGCGTCGTTCAATGCAGGTGCGGTAGCCGTAAAGTACTAGAGAGGTCGGTGCAGACGAGAAGCGCCGACGAGGGCGCCACCTCTTTTTACCACTGCACGACGTGCAACAGAAACTGGAAGTCATAAGTAGCACACGCTCTTCCTAAATGCGAAGACAGGCGCTGGTCCAGGCTCCCCGACTCAAAGACTACGACGGGGACATCTACGAGAACGTTCACGACAACGTCCACGGGAAGGGACGCTACACGCTCGGCAGGCAAATCGAATCAGAGTACTCCTTCGAGGGCAACTGGTGGTACATATGGTTCAAAGGCGAGTGTCCGCTCGATATCGGCGACGTCGTCGTCACGGACACCGCCTACACCGTCGCCGAGATTCAAATCTACAAAAACTACAAGAGAGGGAGCGTACTATTAGAGAATTAACCTTTGACGCACTTCCGGTTTGTCCATAGACACTATCACCACACCATTCATCGGCTGCATTGTCAATTTCCGCTGCATAAGACACTGCAGAGTCTGTAGAGCTTTCAACGCCCTTTTCTCCTCTTCAGATGAGCCAATAGGGCGCTCCATAGCTAACTGCGCGTTTCGCATCAGCGCCTCCAACTCTGCGGCAGGGGAGTGGTGATCCGGCTTCGTCGATTTGAACGACCACCAGACGCCCCCCGCGTTGGCGAGCACGATGGTCAACCATATCCAAAAATTGTTGCCGGTAATCACCAAAATGCTGATCACGCCCACGATGCCGCCGACGATCTCCCACATAATGAGTTTCTGCAGCTTGCCGCTGCCCCAACGCTCGCCAGGCTTCATCTGCATGAGCTCGCGCTCGAGCTGACCGATCCACGCGCCCAAAAAATTCTGGAACAACTTGATGGCAATCGTCAAGAAAATAATCCCAAAGAACACCAGCACGTTCTCCTGACACTCAAACCCGAAAAGATGCAGGTCGAGCTTGAACGGCTCCACGTGCGTCGGACGGCAGCAGTTGTTCGGCATTTGATCGAATCGGATATCGTAGTCGTCCCACGCCGCGTCGCACTTCTCATCGTCAGTTTGAAATACAGTACTCACAACGCCAATCGTCAGATTATCGACAACGACATCCACCATTTTACTACCAGGAGTGCGCTTATATATATAGACAGTTTCACCCTTGCCCCCGAGTTACCAAGTCTAGTGACCGGCTCCGGCTCTGGCTCCGGCTCCGGCTCTGACTCTGACTCCAGCTCCGGCTCCGGCTCCGGCTCCGGCTCTGACTCCGGCTCCGGCTCTGGCTCCGGCTCTGACTCCGGCTCTGGCTCCGGCTCTGGCTCCGGCTCTGACTCTGCTTCCACTATTGGCTCAGGAATCGCCACATTGCATGAGGCGTTGAGCGCGCGCAGAAACTTCCATACGTTCTCGTCGTACCCGATGCACGTCATGGGAGGCACTGAGTACCACATGAGTCCCTGAGCGTCGGCGTGAGACATGGAGCTGCCTAGGTTGAACGAAGGCGGATTGTAGAGCTTCACGTCCCCCACATAGTAGGAGTGTCCGCTCGTGTGCGTGTGCATGCAGCCGTCGACCACCTTTTCGTGCTGCTCGTTCTCCACGAGCGTGTCGAACATGGTCGGGTAGCAGTGACTGCCCAAATAGTAACCTGCGCCTTCGGGAGTGATGCTGGAGGAGACGCCGACGCCGTGCAAAAGCTCGTGCCGCAGCACCGTCTTCAAGTCGTAGCGGTACCCCGAGTCGCACGTACCGTCGTCCACGTACCAGCCGTTGGGCACGTTGGGATTGACGCGGATGCGCACGCTGCCTAGATAACCCTCTTTGCTGAGCGCACCCGATACGAAACGATCTCCCTCCAAAAAAAGCGTGCGCGAAGCGTATGCAAGAATCTCACGATCGCCTATCGTATCGTCGTACTCTACATCTAAATCGATTTCATTAAAATGACATTGATGGTTTAGTTCGTTCCATAAATCTAAGGCTATAGTATGTACGTCTGGCAGCGCGCTCACCGAAGACGCAGGCATGGGGTGCGCCTTGATGTAGTTCCACCCGTTCATTAGTGACACTCGACCATATGGTTATACGCTGGGTAATTTCTCTCTCTGTTCAGAGAGGCAATATACTCCACCTCTCTAAGTCTTCTCTCGAGCGCGTCGATCCTCGCATACGCTTCCACGAGCTGCCTATGCAGTGCTCCACACTCTTCCTGACGCACGCGCTTGGCGTCGTTTTCAATATGCTCCCCTTTGCGTTTACGACACGATATCTGACACGTTTCGACGCGAGCCTTTTTCGAGCAACCGAACGCAACCTCCATGCGGCGCTTCATGATTGCAAACCTCAGCGTTCTCCTAAATACACCATTTTATATCGTGACAGAATTGACCTTCCGCAACGACTCCTGCGAGAGGCGTCTGTTTCCGCACAGAGGACTAATATACTTGACGTCCAGTACCGCCTGGCGTCCCTCGTACCCGAGCTCTACCATAGGCAGCAGAGAAAACTCGATCGTGTTCATCGGAGTGCCGACGCACCTGTCGCCGTCGAACTCCGAGTAGCCGGGAATATCGACGTGGTACCTGTTCGAGGACGTGGTGACGGCGCTCGTCAGCGAGCTGTCGCTCAAAAAGGTCACCCGCATGAGCAAGTACTCGTCCGGAGTGTCGAAGCAGCCGCGGTAGGGGCAGTACTCTGCGTCGTTGGACACACACGCGCTCATGCCCTTGGCGTTGGGCACGCACACCGTCACGTCGGTGAGCCACATTTTCTTGTCGTTCTCGTCGGACAGCACGCCGGTGACGGTATACCCCTCTTTTCCCACGTGCAGTTCGGGCAGCACGCCGAGCAGCTGCACGGCGCCCAAAGGACAGCTGTACACGCTGAAAGGCACCATCATGAACGACATCGACGGAGAGTCGAGCTCGCAGTGTGTCGCGAAGACGTTCGTGCACGGGTAGCGCGTCACCCGGAGCTCGTACTCCCCGTTGATGAAGGGGAAGCAGTCGGGCACGAGACTGCGGCAGTCGGTGGTCACGGTGAAGAAGGTGCGTATCTGCTGCTCGTTCTGGAAGTACGTCGTCTCGATGTCCTTGACCGTGAGCGTCGAAGGGAAAATAGGACGTATGGAGCTCTCCAGAGGCACGTACATGTGCCCCTCGACCACGTCCGAGTCCATGAAGAAGCGCATCTCCAGCCGCGCCTCGTTGTCGGGACAAGACGCATAGTGAAGCTCGCCGTGAGACATGCGCACCACGAGATCACTGTCCGTGGGCAGACAGCTGCCGTCCCAGCACGTGTACTCCTCGAACGTCCCCTTGCTGCGGCAGTCGTCGTTGCTTTGGCACGTGCCGTTGCATATCGAGTAGGACACGCCGTCGTCCACCACAGTCCTGCCGGTGTAGCAGCTCGCGCCTTGAGAGCCTCCGACACAGATATCGATCGTGCAGGGGTTGTTGTCCTGACAAGTGTGCAGCTGGCTCTCCACGAGCACGCCGTCCACGCACTTTTCGACCTTGCAGCCGTCGTTCAAAAGATTCTGATTCAAATTCTCGAATCCGCACCCGGTGTCCGCGCGGCACACGCCGCGCTTGCACGTCTCGGAGGGACACACCCTCTCGCTGCCCGAACACACGCCATTCGAACACCTGTCGTGCTCCGTGCACAAATTACCGTCCGAACAGTGCGCGTTTTCCAGACTAGGATCCGGCTGGAACGCGCCGCCGACGCACATCTGGCAAGGGCGACTCAACGCCTTGCCTATGCACGCCCCCGCGTGGCACCTGTCCGGGAACGTGCAGTTGTCGTAGTCGTTGCAACCAGTATTGTCCGGATAGTTCATGTGCTTGCACGTGTTGTCGGCGCCGCATATCGACGTGTAGCACTCCCCAGACGGACAGTGGTCGTCCGACTCGCAACAATTCGGTTTCGGATCCATGACGCAAATGCCGCGACAGGACGCTACCTGACAGGTCGTCGCCATCGACGCGCACTGCGCGGAAGAACTGCAAAAATGAATATTATCGGACACGATCGTTGCCGTCACCACCACACACACGGTTGCGACCACCAAACTCGCGGCAACGCATGCCAACATCGTGTTGCAAGGCAGAATCGTGCCGCAGCACTCTATATGTGTCTCAAAACGATCGTGCCGATGGTTCGAAGTGACATCTATACTAAGAGGATCACGTTTCCTCTTTGATGCGCACGTCCCCATTTCTATTACTACGCATTGCATAAATACACAAACAAAAATTTCGGAGTATAATACATTACCTCGTACACATAAATCATGAAGCTCGCTACTGCTATTTTGTTGGGAGCTTCTTACGCTCAAGCTGCCACGCTGGGGGATGGACAACAAGCAAAGTTTATCAAATCTGATGGCACTGAAGTGACTCTGACACTCAATGGGAATCAAGTGACGTCCACGGAGGGCGATGTCGTATGCGAAACGCGCTTCGAACTTCCTTCTTCGGACCCCGCCGCTCACTACTACGCAAACAAAGAAGGCGCCTCGGCGGCTCTTCCGGTAGACGAAGTACAAAACAACGCCAAACTCGGTTACTCCTGTGCACCGAGAGACGGCACCGGTATCCTCGCGAAACATCCGGATCCGGATAAGAATGCTCCAGGTCTTGAATTTGACGGGCATGGTGTCCGAATCGTCGTGGACGGTACATGCACGTCCACACAGGATCATCTTGAGATTACCAGCGTCAACAGTGGAACGTACAGTTCGAACTCTAAGATCTACGCACCCGTCGTTGCCGCAACAAAAACTTACTCTTGCCTGCAAAAGCACCAACACACTGTCCCTACAACCACCGATTTGAACATGCCTGCGACGACGAAAGCAGAAAACGGAAATATTGTTGTCGATCAAGATCTGACTGGCAAAGCGCTTACACTGTCTACTACAACCGACGGAAAAGTCTACACAGGATCTGGCACTCTGTCGTTTAACCTCGGTGTCGACCAGCCTCACCCTGCGTACTTTGATGATTCAGAGTGTAACAACGCTGATATGTGCCTTGGAAAACTTAGCATGTCTCATGGAGGCAACACTGCTGCCCACGCATCGTATTTCTCTGGTGGCACGTACAACACGTTGACGACAAAGTTCGAATTCACGGATTGCGTTGTAACGCCGGAACATGAACTATTTGGTAACAAATACTACTGGAAACGATCTGGAAAATTCACCATGGGTACCGTATGCGGTGCCACATCGTTCAAGACAGCAGGTCCACAAACAGATCCGTTGGACTGCCCTTATACAAGCGATGCTATTGAGTTCTCTAGAGAGCAAGATGTTCAGACTTGTCTTGATGGAATAGACACTGCGCCGGAGCCAGACAAAATCGGAGACAACACATGCAGTGCGTCGACAACGTGGAATCTTGATGATACTGTCACTAAAGACGGTGTTGAATATAAAACATTGAGTGCGTTTATTGGTAATTCGGACGCAAACCTTGCAGCACAGTATGAGCCGTTTGATAACACCCAGCCACAGTCATTCGAAGTGCGGCAGGTCTACAAGGGCACTGACAACGGTAAGGCTATCTCACTATGTAATCTAGGAGATCTTCCCCTCACTCAAACGATCAGCTCCGAGGTGCTCAGTGTCTCTGTGGATTTCCAGTGCACGGAACAAACGAGTGGAGATAAAAACTCGAACTTTGCTGCTGTGCGCGAAAAGTACCTTCTCGGCAGAAAGGATGGCAATACATTCCGTATCGAGGTGCCAGATATGGTGGTGGATAATGCAGAAACTGTCACCATTCCAAGATACATCAACGGGTACACATTCGAGCTGCGTGGATTGTACCAAGAGGATTGCGGTGCCGAGACGGATGTCCTTCTGTCAACCACCAGACAGGTGAACTTTAATGAGGATATTGTACCCACGGGTACCTTTAGCATTCCCGATGAGGACGCAGACAACATTTGCCGCAAGAGGTTCACGTTCACTAAAGATGCTGGTGCGAATTTGCCACTGACACCTGTAGATTCTAACGCTTACGTGTGTACTGCTACACAATCCAACTCGGAGTGCGTTGCTGCTAACAATACAGCTATTACTGATGGAGCTCTCGTGCATCTCCCCGATATGTGCGACGACTTGAGCAATGGTACTCTTGGAGGATTCGTGCACTTTGGATCACCGAACGTCGCCGCCAAGGTTATCTGCGCCGGCGTGTGCGCTCAGTCTCAGCTCTATAGTTTGGTGCTCGACTGGACAGACACATTCACAGCCGGATTGAACAAGACTGACAACGAGCTGTCCGTGCAACTCGGAAGTCTTTGGAAAGACGATCGCTCTGCGAATGGCTTGTCTGTGGTGGAAAAGACGTCTACGGCGTACATTAGTAGCACTAACGACTGTTTGTTCGACGGACGGCTTGCGAACGCAGAAACCGTGCACGATGCGGAATGTAAGATTGCAGCCGATTATGTCAACAATGCTACTGGCGCCCAAGCTACCCCGGCTCCTGCCGCGAACGGAGTCATTTTCGCCGAGGACGATGTGACAGACGTGGTTGACATGCTCGGTGTGTTCCAACGATGCGGAGGACACGCTAATACGTCGAACGCTCCTTTCGTGTACCTGAACCAGCAGTTCCGCGTGGATTACTTTGACGATAACGACGGCAGGGACGCGTTGTACTGCAACACGAAGAAGTTGACGCTGAGCGTGGGCGACATGCAGGGTCAGGTGCAGTTCACGATGACGGTTGCCGCGGAGGCTGGCAATGCGTTTGCGCTGACCGCGAGCGTCGAGGACGTGCAGATCAAACAGTGTACTTCCGCCGACGAGTA
>MDTD01029275.1_pt1 | contig 34758 bp, 40 predicted proteins | sample 811221 | NCBI WGS metagenome assembly MDTD01 (sample SAMN05326646, study PRJNA326480) | marine metagenome | isolation source: seawater | place: Pacific Ocean: South West | collected 2011
GTTAGGACGGGACGGGCCAAGATTACATGTTTGGAGCATTTTGGGGGCGGGCCCTACACTTGGTAAAGGCAATAATTTGGTCGATCCCGAATTTTCAAACGATTTACAGCTAATATTGCGAGGTCGTTTGAAGACCAAAGTCACTTCATATATTGAAGAAGGCCTCATATTATTGGATTGGAGGTCACAAGTTATGATGCTTTACGTTGATTTTGAGGATGCAGGTTTGAAACATGACCTCTCCAGGTTATTGCGAGGGTCTCGAATAAGATGACGCTTGTCAGGATAAAAATTTCTTTAATAATACTTACACTTATCGTCATCGTATTTGGCGCTTATGTGCGCCTGACCGATGCTGGTCTCGGGTGCCCAGACTGGCCTGGCTGTTACGGCCAGTTGGTCCCTAGCGGAATTTCAGGCTATGAAGATGCAGATGAATACGATGCAGGAAAAGCTTGGAGAGAGATGATCCACCGGTATTTAGCCGGATTTTTGGGGATTGGAATATTTGGTCTGGCCCTCTACTCACTAAGGTCATGCAACGGATTTCGCTCTTTGGAGGTTGCCTTGGTCCCGTTGGTAGTCTTCCAATCAATACTAGGTATGTTCACAGTGACCTTGCTTCTTAAGCCGCTAGTGGTAAGTTTACACCTAATGGGGGGTCTCACTATCTTATGCGTCTTATGGTGGTCTCTACTTAGGGATTTAAACCTGAAAGGGTCAGTTATAAAAAAATCTAGGTTGTTAAAAATAATGGGATGGCTCGCCTTCTCAGCCTTGGTAGTTCAAATTTTTTTGGGCGGTTGGACCAGCACGAATTATGCTGCGCTGGCGTGTACTGATTTCCCTACTTGTCACGGATCGCTTATGCCCCCAATCCATTTCCGTGAGGCGTTTACCCTCTGGAGAGGTCTGGGAATAAACTATGAATATGGTGTTTTGGATTCTGCTACTAGAACCACGATCCATTATGTTCATCGATTCTGGGCTTTAGTAACAGTGATTTTGGCGGCTACTTTTCTTGTTTCATCTGTGCTTTTTGGAGATCGTCGGTTAAAGATTTCATCGTCATTTGTTTTTGTTGCGATTTCAGTACAGGTTGGCCTGGGCATTTCCAATGTCCTTTATGGGCTTCCTCTAGGAGTGGCTGTGGCTCATAATGGAGGGGCAGCGGTGCTCGCTTTAGCTATGTTAACTCATTTATACTTAATCGTTTTGAAGCCATCACGAAATGAAAGCTAACCAAATTGACCTGGCTCTGAGAAAACCTAGTTGGCAGGAGTATCTAGAACTTTGCAAGCCCCGTGTTGTTGGCTTGATTGTTTTCACGGCGGTAATTGGCATGTTCTTAGCCAGTCCGACTTTTGTGCCCTTGTCAGTTTTAGTTCCGTCAACACTAGGTATCACACTCTCAGCTGCTTCTGCAGCTGCTATCAATCACGTGGCTGAGTACAGAATCGATGCTCTAATGTCTCGTACCCAACATAGACCTTTGCCTCAGGGCGGTATCACTAGAGCTAACGCTCTGATGTTCGCTTTAGCGGTTGGGCTTTTAGGTATGGGCCTTTTGGGGTTTTTCGTTAATTTATTGACTGCTGCTTTAACATTCTTTTCGTTAATAGGCTACGCAGTCATCTACACGATGTATTTGAAGTATGCTACACCCCAAAACATCGTCATCGGTGGTGCTGCGGGCGCAGCTCCACCTGTCCTAGGTTGGGCTTCTGTTACGGGAACGGTTGAACCGGACGCTTTGCTTTTATTTTTGATAATTTTCGCATGGACACCTCCGCACTTTTGGGCATTGGCGATTTATCGAAGAGAGGATTACGCTAAGGCAGCGATACCGATGTTGCCAGTTACTCACGGGTTAACTTATACCAGAAGACAAATTTTAATCTACACTTTGATACTTGTAGTCACGACTCTCATACCGTACGCCGCGTATATGGCAGGGGAAGTATATTTAGTCGGAATTATTTTGTTAAATGCAATTTTTCTAACCTACGTTGTGCGCATGCAATTTAATCATTCGGATTTATTAGCCTATAAAACTTTTAAATTCTCTATAGTCTATTTGGGATTGCTTTTTTTACTGCTTTTTATAGACCATTATCAGGTGAAGGAAAAGCTCATGATCTTTTTAAACTAGACATTCCTGCGTGTTCACTTAAGGACTGTCAAAGATGAGCGCATTTTTTTCATCGCCCCCTGTTCTAACTGTCTAATTCTTTCTCCGGAAACGCCGTGTCTGTTGGCTAATTCGGACAAAGTATCTCTCGGGGTCTTTAGCCATCTGCTAAAAATTATATCCTTAGTTCTCTCATCTAGGGTGCTTATCGCCTGCTTCAGTTCTTTCTCTCGACGGTTTTTAAGCTCGTCAAGCATTAAATCCTCGTAAGGGTCTGAACCTTCAGAAACTATCTCCAGGGCTAGCTTTTCAGAGGCCCTCTCATCTTTTGCGACAGTCTCCGCGTGCAAGTCTGTGCAATACAGTCTTTGTTCCATGGTTTCCACGTCTGATCTTTTTACGTTTAGCTTATTAGCTAGCTCACTAACCTCGTCTTTTGACATCCAATCGGTTGTCCTTTTTGACCCCCGTAAATTGAAGAAAAGCTTCCTCTGAGCCTTTGTTGTAGCTACTTTAACTATTTTCCAATTTTTAATTATGAATTCGTGCATTTCCGCTCTTATCCAATGGGCTGCAAAGGTTACTAAGCGCACACCTACATTGGGATCAAATTTTTTTACAGCTTTCATTAGTCCGATGTTCCCTTCCTGGATTAAATCATTTTCTGATAAGCCATATCCTTTGAAGCCCTTGGCCAGTTTGACTACAAACTTCAGATGGGCAAGGACAAGCTTTCTAGCTGACTCGAGATTTCCGTTTTCTCTGAGGTCACGGGCAAGCATGAATTCTTCTTCTTGTGAGAGCATTGGTATGCTAAAAGCGAAGTTTATGTAACTTTCCAAGGAGCCAGTTAGGCTCGGTGTATTTAAAGCCAATTCTTTTGTCATTTTCAAAAGTCCTTATTAACCTATGTCTAGCACTCTCTGTCTATGAGTGCCAATTCTAGCACTCATAGACAGAGAGTGCTAGAAGTGCGTCGAAATTTTTAGTTACTCATTCTCGGATGCTAATTTCATAATAGAAACATGGATTTTTCTAATAGCAAATAAAACTCCTACTAGATACATTACGACCATAAAAGCCAGTGAGATTAAAATTTTCATGCTAGGTAAATCTAATTTAGGCTCGTTTAACCTATGAAAATAGAAAAACCAATCTACGGAAGTAGTCATCCCTCTCACTAAGGCTGGATATACAACAAGACAACCCAACAAATATACAACTCCGAATACTAAGCCTATAATTTGAAGTGGGCGTGAACTTTCTAAGCTTGGAACCCCGAGTAGAAACATACTACTCATTTCGGATATGTGAGGTCGACCAATGATAGTTATCAAAAAGTACCCGAACAAGAGATTAATTACTCCAGTGAAACAAAGGCCGATCGAAAGGATTAGAACCCAATGACATCGGGTCCGTTGAAGTAACTTGTAAGTTTCTATAGTTGAATATACTCCTGTTACTCGGCTGTCTGTGGCAAGGAGTTGGGCTAATTCCTCCAGAACAAGAGGATCCGCGTCGTTGGGAAATATGATTTGGATGCTTCTGGGGAATTTGATCGCCTCCTGTAAATCGGCGGATAAATTAAGGGTCTTTGCTACCTTTTTAGCAGCAGTATTTGGCTCTATAATGGTAATTTGGTAAGTAACTGAAACTGCTGCAGCCATTTTAGCCAGTAAGGCAGCTTTATCTCTACTGACTTTTTCTGCCAGAAAAACTGTGATCTCAGGCTTTTGATGCTCCTTGATATCATCAGAATAAAGAAAAGCAGCCAGTATCAACAAGAATGGTAAAGAACAGTAGATCATAAAAGCTGGCCCCAGAATTGAGAACCCCCAATTTACCCTTAACAGGTGAAGGAAAGTTGACCAGCAGTAACCCAAATTTCCAGATGGATTTTTAAGTGAACGGAAGGTGTTCTTGTCTTGATTCAACTCCGCCATCCTGGGTTCCTTAAGGGATCAGCTCTCCTCGCCATAGGGTTTTCATCTTGGCATTTTTGAGCTTTTTAACCCGACTACTATCCATTACCACTAAAATAGTTGTACCGATGTCTTTGAGTGTATATAAAAATTCTCTAAAATTATCGAAGTCGTCCGAGCTCAGGTTGAAAGTTGGATCATTCGCAAGTAAGAGCCTTGGCTTTCTTACAAGACATTGTGCCAAGTTGATTCGCATCTTCTGGCTGGTATTTAACCCCTTTATGGGTGAGAACTCTTTATGGCGCAATCCCACGTATTCTAATGCTTTAGTAGTCTCTAACCGAATATACTTTGCCCTATGTCCTTGGAGTAGCAGAGGCAGCCTGATATTCTCATGGACGTTGAAACGTTCAATTAATCTTGGTTTTTTCTTTAGGATTGCTGTCGATTTCAGGAAACTAAAATAAGATTTAGAATTCATTTGGGAAATCTCTTTGTTTTCGACTAGTACTCTACCGCTATCGCACTTTTTAAGGCCAGCCCCAACGTCAATAAGGCTTGATTTTCCAGCGCCGCTACTACCTATCACTACGGTAAATGAGCCGCTCGGTAATTCCAGTGACACGTTTTTCAAATTTCCGAACCCGTTGGAGTTAGTTACTGTTACATTTTCATATCTAAGCATTATTCTCCGCTTTCTAAAGGGATTAAATTTTCAGCGAATTGGCCTGGTTCAAAGATGGATAAGTCTTCAGCGCTCTCACCAACCCCTACAAATCTAATACCAACTTCAAACTGATCAGCAATCTCTAAAATGACCCCTCCTTTAGCACTTCCATCTAATTTCGTAATTACAATCCCAGATACTCCGATTTCTTTGGCAAAAATATCAGTTTGTCTTACGGCATTTCGCCCCATAGAAGAGTCAATAACCAAGAGAGTCTCGAATGGTTGGTGATCATGGACTTTTTGAATTATCCGTTTTATTTTTGCTAATTCGTCCATTAATCCCTTTTGGGTATGTAGCCTCCCAGCGGTATCAATAATCAAAAGATCAGAGTCATTGGAGAGCGCTTCCTGGTACCCTTCATAAACCACAGAGGCGGGATCCTTTCCCATCTTGCCCAAAACAATGGGGGCCTCCAGCCTTTTTGCCCACTCGGACAGCTGTTCCCCGGCGGCAGCCCGATATGTATCTGCTCCAGCTAGGGTAAATGAGTAACCTTGCTTTCCAAAGTAGCGTCCAAGCTTAGCGACTGTGGTGGTCTTTCCCGATCCATTTACGCCAACGACTAAAATCGGATAGGGTTTACGAAAATCGAGAGGTATCAGAGTAGGCCGTTGGCAAGGGAGGAGAATTTTCTTTATCGCTTCAACTAAGGCTTCATGAGGAGTGAGTGATGATGCCCGCATTGAGTTTATTAATTTTTGGGTAACCTGAGGGCCTAAGTCGCCTGACAAAAGGCACTCCTCTAGTTTTTCTAGTGTTGCCACGTCTAAAGTAGAGGCTTGAGAAAAAAACTCCTTTAAACCCTTAGTGAGTGTTCCTCCAAAATCAAAGGCCGTATTTTTTAATCTCCTCAGCATGGTAAGTCGAACTCGAGGTATTTTGAAGTGATGTTTGCTTTCATTTCGGATATCCTAGACCTTTTTGCGGTGGCTGTATTTGAATTTACCCTTCCAATAAAGGATTGTGGTGAAGACAAATCCTCCTGTTTTGTTCTAACGTAACGGGTGTTCCTTTGTTAATTTTCGTCGAGATCTGAAGTGAGAGTCAAATATTTAAAAACTTGCGTATTAGTCATACTACTTTCTTTATGTTCACTTGCTCATTCTGGTAGCACTGCAGAGGAGCGTACACTTGCCAATGGCTTGAAGATAATAGTCCAACCTGATAACCGAGCGCCGATAGTTAATGCACAGATATGGTATAGGGTGGGCTCAGCTTATGAACGGAATGGAATTACTGGAATTTCCCACGCCTTGGAACACATGATGTTCAAGGCAACTAAGTCTAGCGAATCAGGAGCATTTTCTAGGTTGGTTTCGGAACGAGGCGGGTCGGAAAATGCATTTACTTCTAGTGACTTTACGGCTTACTATCAGCAATGGGCTCCAGAAAACCTAGAGACAAGTTTCGTAATGGAGGCCGACAGAATGAGAAACTTGATTTTAGATTCATCTGAATTTGTTCACGAAAAATCGGTGGTATTGGAGGAGCGCTCTCTAAGGGTAGATGACCGGCCTATTTCAATGGCATACGAATTGCTCAAGGCGAATGCCTTTGTGACTAGCCCATATAGAAACCCTGTAATCGGATGGAGAGCTGATATTGAGGATCTAACCATCTCAGATTTAAGGAACTGGTACGATAGCTACTATCACCCTAACAACGCTACCCTGGTCGTGGTCGGAAAGGTGACAGCGGATAGAGTATTCGATTTAGCGGAGAAACACTTCGGTGCTATTCCCGCGGGAATCATTCCAAAAGATAAGAGAAGGCCGGAAGTAAAGCAGTCAGGGGGTAAGAGAATAGATTTTAGTTCTAGCAAGGCAAAAGTGCCGCACGTTGTGCTCGGTTACAAGGTCCCATCCTACAAGCAAGCTCTTATGGATTCTGACATAGAAAAATGGGAGCCATTCGCGCTCGAGGTTTTAGCTACAGTGCTGAGTGGTTTCGATGGTGCCCGATTGGAATCCTCCATCGTTAGGCAATCGAAATTGGCTACTTCTGCGAGGGCTTCTTACTCTTGGGCAACACTACTCCCAGATCTTTTCATTCTTTCGGCAATCCCTAAAAAAGGAGTCTCTTCGGAGGTCTTAGAGAACGCATTAAAAGAAGAGATCTCAGGGCTTATAAACAATCCTCCTGGTGAAAGAGAGTTGAAGAAAGTGATAGCCCAGACAGTGGCTAACGCGACCTTTCAATTAGACTCAATTGCCTATAGAGCTATGCTCATTGGTACATTGGATTCGGTCGGAATTGATTGGAGGATAAATGATAGCTATGTTGACGAAATAAAAGCTATAAACAGTGATCACGTGGCCCAGGTAGCAAAGAAATACTTTGTGCCTGATTTGGAGACGACTGTTCGATTAATACCGGGAGCCCTGTAATGGAGTCTCGATTTTATGCCTTAATTCTAGGGCTCGTTGTGCTAAGCGGCGAACTCTGTGCTGATGTACGAGTGATCTCCTGGGAGACAAAAAAAGGCGCGAAGGTGAATTTTGTGAGAGCAGCTGAAATCCCTATGGTGGATATCAGGGTCGTCTTTGGAGCTGGCAGTGTAAGAGATGGAAGAAAATATGGTCTAGCAAAAGTGGTAAACCGCTTGCTTTTGGAAGGCGCAGGTGAATTTGAGGCCTCTGGATTTAAAGATAAGCTAGCTATGACCGGAGCAAATCTCTACGCCGATTCCCTTAGGGAAATGGCCTTCATTAGTTTGAGAACGCTCAAAAGCGAAGAATACTACACTGAGTCTTTAGATTTGCTCACTCTAGCTGTTACAAGGCCCCAATTTAATGCTCTTGAGATGAAAAGAGTTGTGGAAGAAATGCAGCTAGAGATCGCTCTTAAAGAGCAGTCTTTAGGTGCTGTTGCTGACGAGAGTCTTTGGGGCAGTATTTATAAAGATCACCCTTACGGCAACTTTCCACTAGGCAATAAAGAGTCATTAGAATCTCTACAGCGGGAAGATTTACTAGCATTTTTCTCAAAATATTACGTGGCTCAAAATGCAGTTATAAGCATTGTAGGGGATCTAGAAAAAGCCGACGCAATTGAATTATCTGAAAAGCTCTCAGATAAAATGCTTCAGGGTAAACCCCCGAGACCTATCCCTGATGTCACAATTCCGGCGGGCATAACCACCATAATTGATAAGCAGTCTAAGCAAACACACATCAGGCTTGGACAAGTCGGAATATCGAGGAATGAGCCTGGTTATTTCCCGCTTTTGGTTGGAAACCACGCTTTGGGAGGAAATTCATTAGTCTCAGTGTTGTTCCAAGAGATTCGAGAAAAAAGAGGATTATCTTATTCAACTTACAGCTATTTTGTACCAATGGAGAAGCGTGGTCCTTTTGTGGTTGGGATGCAGACAGAAAATGAGAAAAAAGACGAAGCCTTGAAAGTACTCAGGGAGCAAGTGACTAAATTTCTACGTGATGGCCCATCAGATACAGATTTAAAGCTCGCTAAAGCCAATTTAATAAAGGGGTTTCCAAATAGGATAGATAGCAATCAAAAAATTCTAGGATATCTTAGTATGATTGGTTTTTACGGGTTGCCTTCGGACTATCTAACGACTTTTCCCAAAAAAATAGAAAACGTAAACAAATCCGACGTGGTAGCTGCATTTAGGGAAAAAATGTCCCTTGACTTCGCCACGGTTGTGGTTGGTGAAATGACAGGTTCGGACTAGCATATTTATGCCAAGCTCTTATCCTGGAGGAGTAAAGATAATTGCTGGAAAATTGCGGGGTAGAAAGCTTAAGGTTTTACCAAAGGAAAAACTTCGCCCATCCCCAAACCGGACTAGAGAAACACTTTTTAACTGGCTAAGTCCCCACATACGTGGTGCACAATGTTTGGATTTATTTTCTGGTACCGGAGCAATAGGGTTTGAAAGTGTCTCCCGAGGGGCTGGTTGGGTTACTATGATTGACGATGACACAGAAGTTGTAGAGGACCTTCGAACTAAATCTGTCGAGCTGGGTATCGATAACTGCGAGATCGTTAAAAAAGAGGCTATCTCGTGGTTGGCTAAGGAGCAGAAAAAAAAGTACGATATCGTATATTTAGACCCTCCCTTTAGAAGTGGCTTACTTGAGAGGGCTTTATCCGAACTCGTTCATGGTTGGCTTTCAGATAATGGGTTGGTTTATGTTGAATTAGAAGCTGATAGAACAGAGAGAATACAAAATTGGAAGATACTAAGAACCGCTACGACTAAGAAAACCCGTTACGCTCTTCTGACAAAATCTAAGGTGTTAGAATAATTCTCTATTTTTGGGGGCTAAAATTTTGAAGACCATTGCTGTATATCCAGGTACTTTTGATCCGATAACTTTGGGACATGTTGACATTGTGTCAAGAGCTAGCCCCCTTTTCGATACTGTCATTTTAGCGGTAGCTGCCAGCACTTCGAAAAATACAGTTTTCTCCATAGACGAGAGAGTTGAGCTTTCAAGAGAAGTGCTGAAACATATCTCTAATGTTGAGGTTCAGAAGTTCGGTGGTTTGATGGTAGATTTCGCCAGAGAGAAAAAGGCGTCAGTGGTGCTACGCGGCTTAAGGGCTGTGAGCGATTTTGAATATGAATTTCAACTGGCCGGTATGAATAGGAAATTGATGCCCGAGGTAGATACGATTTTCATGCCGACATCAGAGAGATATACTTATATTTCTTCCTCGTTAGTTCGGGAAATCGCCGTTTATGGGGGAGACGTTTCTGACTTTGTAGATCCTAAGGTTTGCGAGGTTCTTAAAAGCCGGTTCGAAAAGTCGACGGAAAAAAAATCATGAAAGTGCTCTTAATGAAGCGAATAAAGGACAGAGTTGGTTAATGGCTCTTCTAATCACCTCTGAGTGTATCAACTGTGATGTGTGTGAACCGGTATGCCCTAATGACGCTATCTTTGAGGGCTCTGAGCATTACCAAATTAAATCATCTCGTTGTACGGAATGTGTCGGGCACTATGATACCCCTCAGTGCGTGGAACTCTGTCCCGTTGATTGTATTCCTCTTGATACTTCTTTAAATGAGACCAAGCAAGATCTCCTAAAAAAATTCCACCGCTTAAAATAATAAAGGAATTAGAAATTGATTAAGAAAATTCGGACCGATGTATGGTTTCTACCTTTGCTCTGTTTGTTTATACTAACAACGCCTTCTCAGTCGCAAGAAACTCCTCCGACAGGTGCAGTCGCGTCTGCCCATCCACTTGCCACTAGGGCTGGCTTGAACATCCTGAATTCAGGAGGTAACGCTTTTGATGCTGCAGTTGCGGTTGCATCTTCCCTGGCAGTAGTCGAACCTTACAGTTCGGGCATAGGAGGCGGCGGTTTTTTCCTAGTATTCGATAACAAAAAAAAATCTTATGTTTTTATAGATGCTAGAGAAACTGCTCCCGGGGCAGCTTTTCCGGATATGTATCTCAAAAAAGACGGTAAGTTCGATAGGCTTAAATCCTTAAATGGACCTTTGGCAGCTGGGATTCCAGGCTTGCCGGCTGGTTTGGTTCATCTATCTAAAAAGTATGGAAAGAAATCACTTTCAGAATGTTTTAAGGAGGCAATCGATCTCGCGGAGAATGGGTTTGAAGTAGGTCCAAGATACCTTCGTATGGCTGGGTTCAGGAAGAAATCATTCGTTGGAGAGGCAAAGGAAATATTTCTTGGCGGTACAGACCTCTCTCTAGGAGAGAGGATTGTACAGAAAGATCTAGCTAGTACATTAAGAAGTATTGCCTCTGATAATGCGAGCAGTTTTTATAATGGGAGTCTTGCAGATCGCCTGGTTTCGGGTGTGAAGCAGCACGGAGGTATTTGGGATAAATCCGATCTTAGTTCTTACTCCGTTATAGAAAGGGCCCCGCTTTATGGAAAATATGAAGGAGTTAAAATTATTTCCGCGCCGCTTCCCTCTTCGGGAGGAATTGTGCTGTTGCAATCTCTAAATATCCTTCGAAACTATGAACTAGGGATTTTGCAAGAGACAGATCGTATTCACGTAATAACTGAGGCGATGAGGAGAGCCTATAGAGACAGGGCTGATTTTTTAGGAGATCCGGATTACAACGATATTGATGTGAAAAAAATGATTTCCTTGCGGTATGCCGATCAATTAGCGAGTGATATCAAAATGGGTCATGCGACTCCCAGTGATAGTTTAAAGGGATTGACTATCGACAAAGGGAAAGACACCACTCATTTTTCCGTGTTAGATAAAGAAGGAAATAGAGTGGCGGCGACGCTTAGCATAAACTATCCCTTTGGCGCTTCCTTCGTAGTTCCTGGTACAGGGGTTCTCCTAAATAACGAAATGGATGATTTTTCAGCTTCGCCTCTAGCGCCTAATGCTTACGGCTTAGTCGGTAACCATGCTAACTCAATCCAACCTGGAAAAAGACCACTGTCTAGCATGACCCCAACTTTTTTAGAATCTAATGATCGAATCGGAATAATTGGTACACCAGGAGGTAGCCGTATTATATCGATGGTTTTAATATCATCATTAGAATTTGTTGACGGCAAACTGCCCGCAGCATGGGTGAAAAAGGAGCGATTTCATCATCAATACATGCCTGACATCCTCCAATTTGAGAAAGATGCGTTTAGTCCTTCTCTTCAGCAGGAACTAGAGAGGAGGGGACACGAATTGAAGGAGGTAGATAGGAAATACGGCAACATGCACGCAATTTTATGGGATAAATCTAGGGGGAAAGTATACGCAGCCAGTGATCCACGGGGTGAAGGTTTGGCTGATTTGCAGAAATGAAATATTACCTCTGGCAGTGGCTACAGTAATAGGTCGCTCGCTGGCCAGTTACTATGTGCTTAATGGGCCGATCGCAGGCGCTGCAAGGCTGGCCCTCTTTTCCGTAAACCTTAAGTTTTGTTTTAAAGTAACCTGGGTTCCCGTCCTTGTCATAAAAGTCTCTAAGCGTCGTTCCTCCCGATAAAATCGACTCCCAAAGCACATCTTTAATTTTTTGAGCAAGGCGAGAATAGCGTTTCAAGCTTATTCTGTTAGCTTGTCGATGAGGATGAATACCAGCCTCAAACAAAGATTCATTAGCGTATATATTCCCGACTCCCACAACTATTTTAGCATTCATAATTAAGCTTTTTATATGTCCACGCCTATTTCTAGTCTTCCGATAGAGGTAAGCCCCATCAAAGCATTTCTCAAGAGGCTCTGCTCCAAGACTTTTCAGTAATTTGTGTTCATAAGGACTATGGTCTGTCCAAGTGAAAGAGCCAAATCTTCTGGGATCGTGAAATCGCAAAATCAAATTGCCGAAAAATAATTCTATATGATCATGCTTTCGTTTTTCTGTGTTTGTGCTTAAAACTCTTAAACTGCCTGACATGCCAAGGTGTATTATAAGGGAGCCACCGTCGAAGAACATGATGATATATTTTCCTCTACGCTTAATATCATAGAGAGTTTTCCCGAGTAATTTTTCCGGGAGATTTGTTTCTACTTCATATCTCAGTCTTCTTTCATGGATAATTCCGCCGGTGACCGTTTTAGAGTTTAAGATCCTAGAAACCCCCTTGCAGGTGGTTTCTACTTCTGGTAATTCGGGCATTTTGATTGCTAGCCAAAAGGAAAACAAGGTAACAAATTTTTAGCCATTAAACACTAGATTATGAGGTCGCCTTCTTTTATTGTTATCTCCTAGATGATTAGGGCTTAAGATAGCTATTCTTGTGGTCTGTAAGAGGAATGTTGATGCTAAGCGGTATTATAAACATCGAGTGGTGGGAAGCCCTTTTGATTAGTCTGGCCTATACTCATATCACCATCATCTCGGTGACTTTATACCTGCACCGAAGCCAGGCGCACCGCTCGGTAGAGTTTCATCCAGTTGTTACACATATATTTCGCTTCTGGTTATGGTTGACCACTGGGATGAATACCAAAGAGTGGATCGCAGTGCACAGAAGGCATCATGCAACGGTCGATACTATGGGAGATCCCCATAGCCCGTCTGTCTTTGGCTTACGGAACGTCTTATTGAAAGGAGCTGAGCTTTACAGGGAGGCTTCTAAAGATTTGAGCCTTAGACAGAGATATGGTTATGGAGCGCCCATAGATTGGCTAGAGCTAAAGGTGTACAGCGCCTTTCCAGGTGGCGGTGTCTTAGCTATGTTTGTGATAAACTTCTACCTTTTCGGTTTCATTGGCATAACAATAACTGCGATTCAAATGTGCTGGATTCCCTTTTTTGCAGCCGGCGTAGTTAACGGTCTAGGGCATCACACTGGGTACAGGAACTTTGAAACTCCTGATAACTCAACTAATTTACTTCCCATTGGAATATTAATCGGAGGTGAGGAGCTACACAATAATCATCATAGTTTTGCGAATTCAGCAAAGTTTTCTATCAGACCTTGGGAGTTCGATCTTGGCTGGTTATACATACGAATTTTAGGTGCTATGAAATTAGCCAACATAAAAAGCGCTTATAGACTCAATTTTACGGAGAAAAAAGACGGTAACCCATCCGATAGGAGTAACGCAAAAGCTGTGGTCTCAAATCGACTAATCATTTTGTCGAACTATGGTCAATTAGTACTAAAGAAAATTTATAGAGAGGAATGCCAAACCTTATCTGGCATGGCTCTGGTAAGACTTAAGCAGATAAAGAAAATATTGCTGAAAGAAAGTACCCGACTCACTGATATAGAAAAGAGCCTCTTAGGAAGCTGTTTTGATTCTCATGCTCGACTTGCTGTCGCTTATGATTTTCGAGAAAAATTAACCAAACTCTACGGACTCAGGACCACTGATGCTTATTCGGTGATACCTTTTATAAATGACTGGTGTGAGTCTGCGGAAAAAACAAAGATAACGGCCTTAAGAGAATTTTCAGCTAGACTTAAGTCTTATAGTTTTCTTGCTGAACCTAGATAAGTTGGTGTAGAAGGCCATCTACTTTATTTTTGATTCTTTATAGTTCACGTGCTTTCTAACGACAGGATCGTATTTTTTCACTTCCATTTTATCAGGATGTGTTCGTTTGTTTTTCGTCGTAGTGTAGTAATGACCCGTACCTGCACTGGAAACTAGTTTGATTTTTTCCTGCATGAATAAGTGCTCCTATATTTTTTTCCCCTTAGAACGCAAATCCTTGAGAACGGCGTCTATGCCATTTTTGTCTATAATCCTAAGTCCTTTAGTACTAACGCGTAACCTGATCCACTTATTTTCGCTTTCTACCCAGAATTTATGAGACTGCAGGTTGGGCAGAAATCTTCTTCGGGTCTTATTATGGGCGTGGGATACGTTGTTTCCCGAGAGCGGGCGTTTACCGGTAACTTGACACACTCGAGACATAGTTTTACTACCTTAAATTTAACTAATTGACGCGAGATGTTATTATCTTTTCACTTGGAAGCCAAGTATTTTTTTTGGATGAACAGCGCCGGGAGCTAAGTTTGCCTTCGAATAGGTCGGAATTTCAATTTGATTATAGAATAACGCTATGGATTTTCTTCGTTCTAAAAAGCTTCTTTTGATAGTAACCGGAGGTGTTGCCGCGTATAAATCTCCAGAGATTGTCCGCAAACTACGGTCTGCGGGGGCAGATGTTCGAGTTGCCATGACGTCAGCTGCCCAAGAGTTTGTTACTGAGTTGACCTTTCAAGCAGTATCTGGACAGGATGTCTTTACATCTCTTTTCGTAGGAGAAACTGATTCTGGAATGGGCCACATAGAATTAGCCAGATGGGCAGATGCTATAATTGTCGCGCCAGCATCAGCTGACTTTATTTCTCAGATCGCCACCGGTCAGGCGAAAGACCTAGCGTCCACCATTTGCCTTGCTTCAACTTCTCCGATTCTTTTAGCACCGGCCATGAATCAGCAAATGTGGGAAAATCTGGCCACTCAAGCAAACATAAAAAAGTTAAAACAACGTGGCTTTCTTTTCAACGGACCCTCGAGTGGTGAACAAGCTTGTGGGGAGGTTGGTCTTGGCCGACTAGCAGAACCTGAAACTTTTGTGGCTGTCGTTAGTGACATGTTTAAGACAAACCATCTGAGCGGGTCCAAAATATTGATCACAGCCGGCCCTACTCAAGAGCCGATAGATCCAGTGAGATACGTAGGCAATAGGAGTTCAGGGCTTATGGGTTATTGTCTCGCCTCAGTAGCTGCAGAGATGAGCGCGATAGTAACCTTGGTCTCTGGCCCTACTGCGTTGCCTGCACCTAAGGGAGTAAGCCTAATAGCGGTCAATACTGCACGGCAGATGTTCGAAGCGACTTTAAGGGAATTGGATTCTAAACAAGACATTTTCATAGGTGCAGCCGCCGTGGCAGATTATACTCCCGTAAAAACCGCGATGAACAAGATAAAAAAGATCGAAGAAACAATAACTTTAGAGATGAAGAAAAATCCAGATATTTTGGCGGCTGTGTCACAACATCCTAATCGGCCCTTTACAGTTGGATTTGCAGCTGAAACAGAAAATTTAGAACGAAACGCAATGAATAAAATGAAGAAAAAAGAACTCAATATGATTGCTGCAAATTTGGTGGGATTGTCTGATCAGGGATTTGGGAGCTCAAAGAATGAGCTGTTTGTTTTTTATAAAAGATCGAAAAGGCATATACCGAGGGCAGAAAAGCTTCAAGTAGCGAGGTCTCTGCTAAATCTAATTGCAAAGAATTATAAGGCCTCGAAAAAATAGAGTCTGAGGGTGCTTTTTATAAAAATGAAATTGGGCTAAAAATGTCTGAAATAAAAAAACAAGTAAAATGGGTTGAACCCGATGAAGCTTGTCTCAACCAAGCCTGTCAAAAATGTCCTATTCATATTTTTAGAGCCTATGACATTAGAGGGAAAACCGCATCAGACCTCACTATGGATAATGTTTATCTTATCGGGAGGGCTATAGGCGCGGAGGCGGTCTCTAAAGGCTTGTTGAAAATGGCCGTTGGTCGAGATTGCCGCGCGACTAGTGAGGGGCTGTCTAAGAGTTTAATTGCCGGCCTGTTGCGGTCAGGGGTTGATGTCGTTGATGTGGGAATGGTGCCAACTCCCTTGCTTTACTTTGCTACCAGTCTACTAGAGGCTTGGAGCGGTGTGATGGTTACAGGGAGTCATAACCCAAAAGAATACAATGGTCTAAAAGTAATGTTGAACGGCCAGAGTTTATCAGGGCCAGAGATATCAAGTCTGTTTGAGAGAGTAAGAGATAAACGATTCTCAAAGGGGAAAGGTAGTTTGTCATCTTTTTATGTTGATGATGACTACTTAAGTGAGATTGAAAAACGTTCATTCTTTCATGAAAAGAAGCTTAAGATAGTGATAGATGCCGGAAACGGTATGGCTGGGATTCTGGCGCCTAAAATATTGAAAAAATTAGGGCATCACATAATAGAAATGTTTTGTAATATTGATGGAGATTTTCCTAATCATCACCCCGACCCTTCTCAACCGAAAAATTTAGAAGGCCTGAAAAAAATGGTCGTGCACAATCGGGCCGATTTTGGGCTTGCCTTTGATGGAGACGCGGATAGGCTTGGTGTGGTTGATAGATCTGGTGAGATTATTTGGCCTGATCGTCAGCTAATTATTTTCGCGAGGGATCTTTTGTCAAGAGAGACAGGCGCCAAAGTGGTGTTTGATGTTAAATGTTCCAGGGTCTTGAAGGAAGAAATAGAAAAGCTGGGCGGAGTGGCAATTGTTTCTAAGACGGGCCATTCCTTTATAAAGAAAACAATGTCAGATGTTGGGGCAAGTTTGGGCGGAGAGATGAGCGGGCACTTTTTTCTAAAAGAGCGGTGGTATGGCTTCGACGATGCTATTTGTTCTGCTGTTCGAATGGTAGAAATACTATCAAGATCGGAAAACTCTGTTTCTGAGGTTTTTTCTTCCGTCCTATCGGGGGTGAGTACGCCGGAGATAAATATCAATCTAGAGGAAGGTGAGCCGCAAAAAATCATAGAAAAAATACGAGATACGCAATTCGTAGAAGATGCTGAAATATCTTTAGTAGATGGCTTTCGGGTTGATTTTCTGAATTCTTGGGGCCTGGTGCGGGCCTCAAATACTACGCCCAGTCTTGTTTTTCGATTTGAGGGAGAGAATGAAGTAGCTTTAGAATTGGTAAAATCAAAATTCCGAGATATCCTCTCTTCAATAGATTCATCGATATCGGTACCGTTCTGATAGAATCCAGAAGGAAAACTTAGTTTAAATCATGAAAAACGAACAAAAAACCCAAAAGACTGCGCAATTATTGGCAGCGGCTTTACCATACATCCAGCAGTACCAAGGTAAGACGATGGTCGTGAAGTACGGAGGAAACGCCATGGGGGATGACCTTGTGGAAACTAGTTTTGCAAGGGACATCGTTTTAATGAAGTTAGTGGGCATCAACCCCATAGTGGTACATGGAGGCGGACCTCAAATAGCTAAGTTATTGGAAAAGATCGGGAAAAAAACAGAATTTGTTAATGGTATGAGGGTTACTGATGACGAAACAATGGATGTGGTGGAGATGGTTTTGGGAGGCCTAGTAAATAAAGAGATAGTAAATCTGATAAATTCAAATGGAGGTAGAGCTATAGGGCTCACAGGAAAAGATGGTGAGCTTTTAAGGGCAAAAAAACTTAGTCCGAACAACGCCGACTCGTCCACTAAAGTCTCTGAAATTATCGATCTGGGCCATGTAGGAGAAGTAAGCTCAGTCAATAAGGATTTATTAAATTTTTTTACTGATGGAGATTTCTTGCCGATTATTGCCCCTATAGGAGTAGGTGATGACGGAAGATCCTATAACATTAACGCTGATTTGGTTGCAGGGAAAGTTGCAGAAGCTGTTCAGGCAGAAAAGTTAATTCTGATGACTAACACCCAGGGAGTTCTAGATGGCGACGGCACCCTGGTGAGTACTGCGACCAGTCGATTAATCGAAAATCTAATTAATGCGGGTGTCATTAGCGATGGCATGCTGCCTAAAATTAATAGTGCTTTATCAGCTATAGGTAACGGTGTTACTCGTGCTCATATTATAGATGGAAGGGTCTGCCATGCTTTGCTTTTAGAAATCTTCACTAACGAAGGGATAGGAACTCTAATACAGGCGGAGTAGATTTTTTTATTTTCCTGGCTTCAGTAGCTTGTTAAATCTATCAATATCGTTCGCAAATTGAAGAGAAATGTTGTCCCTCTCATTTTCCTTGGTTTTAATAAATCGTTGGCTTTCCTTTATTTGATTTAGTATCAGTTGGAAATTTTCATCTAAATCGCTATTATCAGGGATAGCCTCCTTTTCGTTAGCATCAATTCGATGCTTAACTTTTTGTAGGTTCTCTTCCAGTTTCATGATTCTAGATTCTAATAGAATTATTTCCTTGTCAATCTGCTCCACTTTTCTATCTCTCGCCAAAATCAAATCCTCAGTAGAGGAAAAGGTCTTCAAAAGAGCTTGGTCAGCTTTTCGAGATTCCTCGGCCTTGATCGAAGCCTGTTTTTCTTTTCGAATGGTCTCAAGGGATTTGGCTGCCTCTTCTTCTCCTATTACAACTCCGCTTCGGCTAATTTTTACTGATGCTCCCTGAGAGTATTCCGGAGGTATTTTATTACCGCATTCCCTTACGCCGTCTTCATTTGTCCAGCACTTTATATTTGCCCATGCAGGGTTTGCTAAGCAGCAGATTAAGAAAATAAATGACGCCAAAAGTTGGCCTTGCTTCGATCTACTCACTAACTTTATTTCCATAGGTGACGTGATACGCTTGGAGCGCATCTATTTCAGGCAAAAAGTTTCCGATTCCTCGAAGATAGTGCACTATATCGTCAAAACTAACAATACTTTCCACTTTGAGGTTTAGTGAGCGCTCAGTTTCTTCTACTGCTGTTTCAGAGCCTAATCCTTTCTCCTGGCGGTCTAGGGTGATTACTACGGCAACTGGGCAAGCACTTTTATCCTCTATGATTTTTACCGATTCTCGCACAGAGGTTCCGGCTGAGATGACATCGTCAATAATCAGCACATTGCCTTTTAGGGCCTGGCCAACAATCATGCCTTTTTCCCCATGCTTTTTTTCTTCCTTTCTATTGAAGCAAAACCCAATGTCGCGACTGTAAAGGCTTGAATAGCAAACCGATATAGCACTGACGAGAGGAATTCCCTTATAGGCAGGGCCAAAAAGCATGTCAAACTCTAGGCTTCTCTCGTTAATACACATGGAGTAGGCTCGAGCTAGTTTTGCTAAGGCTGCCCCAGAAGAGAAAGCCCCAGTGTTGAAGAAATAAGGGCTAACCCTGCCAGATTTTAAGGTGAATTCACCGAATTTCAGAGCTCCTGATTCGATAGCAAAACCTAGGAAGTCTGTTTTATATTCTTCCATATTTTAGTTTCCAATTTTTCTTCAGCTGTATAAGATGTCTCTTGATTATACCTAACAAAGCAACCGTTAATAAGACTCTACAAAATATAGTGAAAATTATTTCTTTAAATCTGAACGGTATCCGCGCAGCTTTCAAAAAGGGGTTCCTAAAATGGCTATCTCGTCAAAAAGCTGATGTGGTTTGTCTTCAAGAGACCAAGGCGCAGGTTTGTGATCTATCGGACGAAATTTTGAATCCTCCAAACTGGTACAGTTACTTTTCCGAAGCTCAGAAAAAGGGCTACAGTGGTGTCGCCATATATTCACGTGTTAAGCCGCAATTTGTTGAAGACAGTTTTGGGTTTAAAGAGGCTGACGATGAAGGTAGATTTTTGCTCGCTAACTTTGGTGCTCTTTCTCTAGTTTCTGTTTATTTTCCCTCGGGCTCTTCAGGGGAAGTTAGGCAGTCAGCAAAATTCAGATTTTTAAAACAATTTGGGATTTGGCTTTCAAAATGTAAGAAAAACGAGGTGTCCTTAGTAGTTTGTGGCGACTGGAATATTGCTCACAAAAAAGAAGATTTAAAAAATTGGCGCTCTAATCAAAAAAACTCTGGCTTCTTGCCTGAAGAAAGAGCTTGGCTGGATTGGGTCTTAGAAAACTGTGGTTTAAATGACGCCTTTCGACTAGTCAACTCTCGTACGGATCAGTTCACGTGGTGGTCTAATCGAGGAAGAGCCTGGGAGAATAATGTTGGATGGAGAATCGATTATCAAATGGTAACAAAAGATCTAGCAGATTTAGTAGAGAAGGCGACTATTTATAAGAAATCGCGATTTTCTGATCATGCTCCATTAAGCATTACCTATAAATATTCTTTGAAAAATTGAAGTCTTAACTTTTTAAAAATCGAATTCTAGGTGGCCAAGCAGGTTCGATAGATAGCGATTTCGCCAAACAGATTGGGCATTAATTCAATAATTTTAAAGGGTCTATGCTGAGCGTCTAATATAGCTCTTTCGCTAATTGTAATATTTAGAGTATTGCAAAGCTCCTCAAAGTCTTTAATGCTGCAGATGTGAATATTTGGTGTCTCGTGCCAACTGTCGGGTAGTTGTCGAGTGATCGGCATCTTGCCCAGCATGAATTGTAATCTGCATCGCCAATGCCCGACATTCGGAAAAGTTACTATTCCCTCTTTTCCAATCCTAAGAATCTCCCTGATTACTGAATGAGGTGATCGCAGCGCTTGAATAGTTTGTGTCATTACCACAAAGTCAAAGGAGCTTTCTTCAAATTCACTCAACCCTTCGTCTAGGTTTGCTTGGATGACATTAACGCCTTTCTGGATACACTTTACAATGTTTTCTGGGTCTATCTCTATACCGTAGCCAGTTACAGACTTTTCTTTGTTTAATGCTGCTAAAAATCCCCCATCTCCGCAGCCTAAATCTAAAACTCTTGCCCCGTCCGTAATCCACTCGGAGATCAGTTGGTGTTCGGCTCTCAGTTCGGTTATCTTCATTTAGATATGTTTACCTGTTCAGCGTAAGCGCCAATAATTCGATGATACTGTCGTATGGGTAATAGAAAGGAATCATGACCTAATTCTGATTCAATTTGGCAGTAATTAACATCGAGGTTATTCTCCAACAAAGCCCTGACAATTTCCTTCGATCGGCTAGGAGAAAATCGCCAGTCGCTTGAAAATGATAGTACCAGGAAGTGAGAGGTACATTTTGCCAGAGCCTTAGTCAGATCGCCGCCATAAGAGGCGGCTGGATCAAAATAGTCTAGAGTTTTGGTCATTAGTAGATAGGTGTTTGCGTCAAATCTTCCGACGAATGATTCTCCTTGATGTCGCAAATAAGACTCTATTTCAAATTCGACATCAAAGCCAAAGTCAATTTTTCCTTTTCTTAGGTCTCTACCGAATTTTGTGTGCAGTATGTCATCGGATAGATATGTAAGGTGTCCTATCATTCTAGCAACTTTTAGGCCTCTCTCTGGCACTACGTTTTTCTCGTAAAAATGTCCCCCATGAAACTCTGGATCCGAACGGATCGCTTGGCGCGCAATTTCGTTAAATGCTATGTTTTGTGTAGATAATCGTGGTGCTGCAGCTATAACAATGGCATGGCGTACTTGGTCAGGATAATCTATCGTCCACTGTAGTACTTGCATACCTCCTAGGCTTCCCCCCATAACAATGGCCCATTGCTCAATTCCAATTTCCCTGGCCAAACTTTCTTGGCTTTCTACCCAATCTCTAACAGTAACTATTGGGAAGTCTGGACCATAGGGACGGGAAGTTTCAGGGTTATTAGAAAGAGGTCCGGTGGATCCTCCGCAGCCTCCAAGATTATTTGGACAGACAACAAAGAACTTATTTGTATCGATAGGCTTGCCCGGTCCTATCATATTGTCCCACCAACCTGCTTTTTTATCTGATTCGGTATATTTTCCGGCAGCGTGTTGATCTCCTGTTAGGGCGTGACAAACAAGCACCGCATTATCACGACTTTTATTTAGCTTTCCGTATGTTTCATAGCAGATCTCATAGTTTTCTAGGGTAACTCCACAATCCAGTTGGAGTGTCCCTTTGAAGAACTGTTTTGATGTTTTGACTATACCTACATCGTTATCTATATATTTGCGGTGCATAAAAAAGTAAATAGAAAATCTTCTTAGTCTTTTCCTTTAAAAAGATTGGATTTAATGATCATGTTAAAAAAAGAAACGTCCAAAATCTCTTAAAGGTATTATAACTAGCATTATAATTAATTGAAGCAGGATTATTGCTAACATGGGTGAGAAATCTAGCCCACCAAGTGAGGGCAATAACCGACGAGTCCGAGAGAGTAAGGGAAGACTTATAGACTTAATCAGGTCTAAAAAGGGGTTGTATCCGCCATGAGAAAGCCAAGATATCAACACGTAGCCAAGTATTGAGAAGGTGAAAAGATTGAGCATTTTATGAAGTGTGTTGGCTAGGCCAATCAAAATAGTGCCACCTAAATTAATATTTGATTTGTAGAGTAAGGCGGCTACGACTACATGTAGAAGTTGGAAACTAAAAGCGATTAAAAAAGCTGCGAAGTCATACTTTTTTGAAGATGGAAGTAATCGCCGTAATGGGTTTAGAGGTGGGTCAGTCATGCGCACGATTGCTTGAGATACTGGATTAAAGAAATCGGTATTTAACATTTGAAGAATAAATCTGCATAGTAGAATATAAGTGCAAAAAGCGGTCAGTGTACTGAGAAGAAATATTAGAGCATTGGTCAGGTAAGTATCAGACATTTGGGCATCACTGTTTTGAAAGGGATTGTGCTTGTTCCTTAGCTTTCATTATTGCCTCTAGGAGTAAGGAGTATAGATTGTTTGTTTCTAGGTAGGCTAGTGCTTTTTCTGTAGTTCCGCCCGGAGATGTAACCTTTTCTCTCAAAGTTTTTGCTGAATCAGAGGAGTTTTCAAGTAGTAGAGCCGAACCATAGAACGTCTGTAAAGATAGCTCGCGAGCCAATTTTTGATCTAGTCCGATTTGTATGGCGGCCTTTTCAATCAATTCTGCGAAGAGAAAAAAATAAGCTGGCCCACTACCAGATATTGCCGTCACTGCGTCGAGATCTTCCTCACTTTCTATCCAACGTACGATTCCAACAGCTCCGAACAACTCTTCAACCATCTTTTTTTGATCTTCATTCACATTAGCGTTGGACTTAACTACTGTGGCCCCTTTGCCAGTCAGGGCTGGTGTGTTCGGCATAGATCGAACAATAGGTTTGTTTAGTCCGACTAGCCCTTCCAATGTCGAAATCGTAATTCCGGCAGCCACAGAAATGAGGAGGCTTTCATCCTTCGGATTGAAGCTGGTCAAGGCATTGTGAACTAAATTGGGTTTTACGGCCAAGATCGTAACGTTAGCATTGCAACCGGAGGCTTTGAGATTTGTAAAGGTTTCTAATTTGTAGAGCGATTCACACTCTTTTCTTGCCTTGGGATCCGGATCGATTACTTTTATATCTCTATCGTTAATGCCTTTGGAAATTAGGCCACCTATCAACGCTTTTGCCATATTTCCACCACCTATAAAACAATATTTTGTCATAAATTTACTCCATGTCCCTGAACCTTCGGTCCAAATATTGTTGTGCCCAAGCGGATCATTGTTGTTCCAGCTGCGATCGCCGCTTCATAATCGCTGCTGGTTCCCATTGACAGGGTATCCATGGATTTGATTGACTTTGTTAGGTTTATCACTTTTAGATACTTCGCTAGGCTCTCGTCAAACGTGTCTGTTTTGGGCGGAAAATACATGACGCCTCTAAGACGGAGATTTTCGAGGTTCATGATTTCCTTAGAAAATTCTGAAAGTTCGCCAGGCTGTATTCCGCTTTTAGTCTCCCCAGGTAGGTTTATTTGTATCAAAACGTTCAGTTGAGGCATATCCTTTCCTCTTTGCTCATTGAGGCGGCGAGCAATTTTCAGACGCTCGAGACTGTGTATCCAGCTAAAATTATTGGCAATGTAGGAGGTCTTATTAGATTGTATAGCACCAATAAAATGCCACTCGATTTCTAGGTCTCCGAGCTCGCTTTGTTTGTCCTCGGCTTCTTGGAGGTAGTTTTCACCGAATTTCTGAATCCCAAGAGTATAGGCTCTTCTAATGTAGGCAGATGATTGGCCCTTACTAACCGCTATAAGAGCAACCTCTTCCTTAGTTCGCCGATATTTTCTTTTTAAAGCATCAATATCTCTTCGAACCTGTATTAAATTACTGTCTATCGATTCATAACTCATAGATTTTTGCTTTTCATTAGGTTGGTAAGAAAGGGTAGACCTTGTTAAAGTGGACATAGCCTATTATGTAAACGTTAGACTTAGAAGTATAGAGTGCTTGGCTACAAGAATCATTAAAACTACGACTAGGAGAGGCGATGGATATTGGTGAATTATTGGCATTTGGGGTGAAAAATGGAGCTTCTGATATGCATTTATCGGCTGGAATGCCGCCGATGATTCGCGTAGATGGGGATATGAGGAAGATTGATATTCCTCCTATGGATAACACAGCCGTGCGTGATCTGGTCTATGACATCATGAATGATAAGCAGCAAAAGGAATTTGAAGAGTTTCTAGAATGTGATTTTTCCTTTGAAATTCCAGGTCTAGCTAGGTTTCGAGTAAATGCCTTAAATCAAAATAGAGGGGCTGGTGCCGTTTTTCGTACTATTCCCTCAAAGATTCTTAGCCTAAAGGATCTTAATGCGCCTGATATTTTTAAGGAAATTTCCGACTATCCAAGGGGAGTTGTCTTGGTGACTGGTCCCACGGGCTCTGGGAAGTCGACAACTTTAGCCGCAATGGTGGACCATAAAAATGAGACGGAGTATGGTCATATCTTAACGATTGAGGATCCTATTGAGTTTGTACATCAAAGTAAAAAGTGTTTGATTACCCAGAGAGAAGTGCACCGAGACACACTAGGTTTTAATGAAGCCTTACGTTCTGCCCTCAGGGAGGACCCAGATGTCATCTTGGTTGGCGAGATGAGGGACTTGGAGACAATTAGACTTGCGTTATCTGCTGCCGAAACTGGACATTTGGTTTTTGGAACCCTTCACACCAGCTCTGCTGCTAAGACTGTCGATCGAATTGTTGACGTTTTTCCAGCTGAAGAAAAGGATATGGTCAGGGCAATGCTTTCTGAATCCTTGAAGGCTGTGATATCACAGGTATTGTGCAAAAAAGTTGGTGGTGGCAGGGTTGCAGCTCATGAAATAATGATTGGGACACCCGCAATAAGGAATCTGATAAGAGAAAATAAATTAGCCCAAATGTACTCTGCTATACAAACTGGACAACAGTTTGGAATGCAAACGTTGGATCAGAATTTGAAAAATCTTTTGTCTCGTAATGAAATTACCGTTGCAGATGCTCGCTCTAAAGCTGCCAACAAGGACGATTTCTGACGCGACTTTTTGGCCATGTTAAATAACGGAGATCATAGATGGAAAGAGAAGATGCAATAAAGACGATGCGAGACCTCTTGGCTTCAATGGTGGAAAAGAAAAGCTCTGATATGTTTATAACAGATGGTTTTCCTCCTGCTATGAAAATCGATGGAAAAATAGTCCCCGTAGGAGAACACGCTCTTTTAAGTGATGATACAAAGGCCCTATGTTCCGCGATAATGAATGATCGCCAATTAAAGGAGTTTGAGGCTACTAAAGAATGTAACTTCGCTATTTCTCCAAAGGGAATAGGGCGTTTTCGAGTGAATGCTTTTGTTCAACAAGGTTCAAACGGTTTAGTAATTAGAGCGATAGAAACCGAGATTCCAAATATTGATAAATTGGGTCTTCCTGCAGTGATGAAAGACATTATCATGAGCAAGCGGGGCCTTGTAATAATGGTCGGTGGAACTGGATCTGGAAAATCTACTTCACTAGCGGCTTTGATTGATCATAGGAATGCTAATTCTCATGGCCATATAATTACCATAGAAGATCCCATCGAGTATGTTCACCCTCATAAAGGTTGTATTGTCATGCAGAGGGAAGTTGGTGTAGATACCGACGATTGGGATATAGCGTTGAAAAATACTTTGAGGCAGGCTCCCGATGTGATTTTGTTGGGCGAAATAAGAGACAGGGAGACAATGGAGTTTGCGGTGGCATTTGCAGAAACTGGACATTTGGCCGTAGCTACGCTTCATGCTAACAGCGCTAATCAGGCGCTGGATCGCATAGTGAATTTTTTTCCAGAGGAAAGAAAACAGCAGCTACTACAAGATTTGTCCCTTAACCTAAAAGGGGTGATTTCCCAAAGACTGTTGAGGAAGCCAGACGGTAAAGGAAGAGTGGCGGCTATTGAAATACTGATAAATTCTCCTTTGATTTCGGATCTTATTTTGAAAGGCGAGGTCCACGGTATAAAGGAAATCATGTCTAAATCTAACGATTTAGGGATGAAAACTTTTGATCAAGCCCTCTTTGAATTATATGAAGAAGATTTAATTGGTGTAGATGAAGCGTTAAAAAATGCGGACTCCGAAAATGAATTACGGCTACGCATAAAACTCGAAGGGAAAGCTTCAAAAGGGCGAAATATCTTGGACGAAGTCAGTGGATTCTCATTGGAGGAAAAAGAGGAAGACACAGGCACATTAGGATAAGGCTAAATGATCAACACCTATTTAGAAATCTTAAGAGACAAAAAAGGCTCTGACTTGTTTTTGAGTGCAAATTGTAAACCTTTAATAAAAATTGAAGGTAACTTGCACGAAATCGGGGAGGAAGTTCTTAGTGCAGACAGTGTTAAGTCCGCAGCCCTAGGGATTATGAGCGAAATTCAGGTGAAAAAATTTGAGGAAGAACTGGATCTCGATTTTGCTTTTGAATTGCCTGATGGTTCGGCTCGTTTCAGAGTAAATGTTTTTTTTCAGCGAGGGGAATGGGGCTTGGTTTTGCGGTTGATACCTTCAAGTATCCCCAATCTATCAGAGCTTGATGTTCCAGAAGTTCTCTCGGAGCTCATGACTAATCGGCGTGGCCTTATCCTTATGGTAGGTGGTACAGGTTCCGGAAAATCCACAACTTTAGCCGCGATGATTAATCATAGAAACGAGAACTTTGGGGGGCATATCCTAACTATAGAAGATCCAATTGAGTTTTCTCACAAAAGCTTAAAGTCAATTGTTAACCAAAGAGAGGTTGGGGTTGATACCAAAAGCTACCATGCGGCCTTAAGGTCGGCGATGAGGGAAGCTCCAGATGTCATAATGATTGGCGAGATTAGGGATCGAGAAACTATGGAAACTACAATGGAGTTATGCAACACAGGGCACCTAGCTATTTCTACGATGCATGCTAACAATGCGAACCAAGCTATAGAGAGAATTGTGAATCTCTATCCTCAAAATCTCCACAAGCAGCTTTTTATGGACTTGTCTCTCAATATGCGGGCGGTCATATCTCAGCGTTTAATAAAAGGTTCAGAATCTAGAAGGGTGGCCGCAGTCGAGGTGCTCCTCAATACCCCTCATATAGCGGACTTGATACTCCAAGGTGCAATTGGTGATATTAAGGAGGCTATGGAAAGCACAGGACAGAAAGGTGCTCAAACCTTTGATAATGCTTTATATGATCTCTTCAAAGCCGACAAAATATCTATGGAAGAAGCATTAGGTAATGCGGACTCAAGAGCAAATTTAGAAACGAAGATTAATTTTGGTTAGTCTTTTTATTTTCGGAGTAGATTATTATGGATTTATCACGTACCAAAGCCTCGAATGAAGTCCAACTAGATTGCGATCGCTTTTTGATTACCAAGTGGGTCTTCTCACCTAATTCGGAAACCGGTTGGCATCGGCATAACTATGATTATATTGTTGTCCCACTGTCGGATGGACAGTTAAGCTTAGAGACGAATAAAGGAGAAAGGGACTCGACGTTAAAAAAAGGCGGGTCATATTCTCGCAAGAAAGGTGTTGAGCATAACGTAGTAAATAAAAGTCTTTCAGAAGTGTCTTTTATAGAGATAGAGCTAAAGTAGCCAAACTTCGGTGGCTTACCCAATGGACAGCAAAAATAAAGGGCTCATTTTTTTATATTGCGTTTTGATTTTTTTGTTAGGCGCCTGTAGTCCTGGAGAAGAGGCCGTTTTTTTAGAGAGATGGTCTCCCAATGAAGATCAATTACTCAGAATAACCATTGCTGAGCCGGCGGCCTTGCCGGGTTGTGATTACTGCCGGCGGCCTTTTTTTGTGTCAGTTTACTTGATCGATAAAACGCGGTCCGCAGAAAAAAAGATAATTTCTACCCGGCTCGAAAATGATGGGGTTCCTTTCGGTCCGTCGAATATAGTTGCTAGATGGACGGGTGAAAAAATAGCGCTAATTTGTTTGCGGGCTTCGAGCCTTCCTGCTCGAGGGTACCGAATACTTTTGAAAGAGAAGGTTTCGGTGATAGAAACTGAAGGTTGCTAATAAGGATCTAGTCTTCCATATCGAAGGCGAAATAGATCATGATTTGATTCGAAGTATTTTTCTTCAAAGGCGCTTATTGGATTATTGGGATTTATCTTCTCAACTGTCATCACTGCTCCGGTTAGTTTAGTCAAGCTGTTGCAGAATTCCTCCGCGTATATCCGCCAATTCGTTCTTAGCTCAATGTATTTACTTATCATTGGTAATAAAGGCATAACTGGATGAGCATGCCAACGTTTCTTTAGGTGTTTCTGTTTCGGCCAAGGATTGGGGTAGAGAATGAAGTTGGCAGCAATAGATGCATTTACTAGTTTAAGGCCTATCCAAAACTCGACTAGATTTGCGGTTATGAAGCGAACATTCTCCGATTTGATTTTTTGCTGAGCCTGGTGCAGTCTTTTAGAGCTTTTGTCTATTCCGAGCACCAGATAGTCTGGATGTGATTTTGCTATATTGATGGTGCTGTCTCCAGTTCCACAGCCGCTATCTAGTAGTAAACTCCAATCGTTTTTTTCTTGTTCTTTCTTGATTTTCTGGCAAATTTCTAAAACATTTAGACTAACTGGATAACAAGCCATATATGTCGACGCGCCAACTGGGATTTGCTTTAGCTTAGGGTGAGGCCCAGTTTGATTGGTCAATATTCTTGCCGAGCTTTTTCGCATAGATATCTTTAGCTGAATATAACGCTTGTGCCGTCAAAGATTGGACCATCTACGCAAACTCGTTTCATGGTTATTGCTGATTCAGATTGGATAGCTATTGTGCATCCAGCGCACCCTCCTACTGCACACGCCATATTCTCTTCTACGGAGATTTGAGAACGATGCGCATAAGCCTTAGCTACTTTCTGGGCTTCTATTAGCATAGGATTTGGTCCGCATGCAAAAATTTCAATCTCTTCTTTTTCGCAAGGTAGTTTTCGAAGATATTCTGAAGCTAAATTGGTCACATGTCCGAAATAGCAACCCGCAAAGCCTTGGTTTGAAGCTAATCTCGATGGCACCCCCAGATCCTCTAAAAAAGGTATGCTTGCAATAGCTTGTCCAAGTTCTGAACCGACATAAATTTTAGATGGCGTTAGCTTGAAAGGGAATGGTACTTCAGAACCCATAAAAACGATGATAGAAGAGTTTCGGTTAATTCTCTTTATATGCTCCGCCAGAAAAAGCAGAGGTGGTATCCCCACACCTCCGCCTATTAAAATCACATGTTTCAGATAGTTATTTAGTCTAAAAGAATTTCCAATGGGTCCTAAAATCTTGAGAGACTCTCCCGGTTTGCATAATGAAAGAGCTTCAGTACCTACGCCGGTCTTCTTAAAAAGTATCTCCAACCAGCCACCATTTTCGGATGCCCTCATTATTGACATTGGCCTACGCATTTGCAGCCAATTTGAACAGCGAATATGAATAAATTGCCCTGGAAGAGCCTTTTCGGCTATATCTGGACAGTAAATTCTCATACTTATCTGCCCGCCGTCATGTTCGTGTAGCCCTATAACTTCACCTTGGGTCTCTAAAATTGTCTTTCGTCTGGAATCAGTATCTATCATAAGAGAGAAGTCATCTTTTGAGGCTTTTGATAATCATAGATAATATTCCCGTCTATCAGTGTTTGCGTCACTTTTCCTTTAAGCGTGGTTCCAAATAAAGGGTTGTTTTGTCCTAAGCTTTTAAAGTTCTCTTTATCAGCAACCCACATCAAGTTGGGGTCAAAAACGCAGATATCTGCTTTTGAGTTGATCGATAAATCCCCGCCATCAATTCCCATAGCTTTTGCGGGTGCGGAGGTGGCTGCCTCAATAAGTCTTGGTAGTGTGATTTTTCCTGAGTCTGCTATTCGCAGCATTAAAGACAAGAACGTGTCGAAACCGGAGATTCCAGGTTTGCTACTTTCAAAAGTGCCGCTTTTATAGTCTGCTGTTATCGGTTGGTGCTTACTGGACAAAATATCAATTTCACCCTTCGATAGTTGCGCTAAAAGAATATCTTGATCTGTTTTGGTTGGTAAGGGGGGTATCACTTTGAAGTTGGGATCACAAGAGTCTATGTTTTCATCACACAGAGCGAGGTGGGATATGCTGACATCTGAAGAAACTTTAGCCCCACTAAACCGAGCGATTAACACTGCCGATTCTGAAACTGACAAGTTTCTCATATGTGCTCTTACACCAATCTCTTCAACTAAAATGAGATTTCTCATTAAACCGATTAGCTCGCTGGAATTAGGTATCCCAGCCAAGCCTGCCATAATGCTTGAAGGTCCACTTCTCATAATACCACCATCGTTTAACCAAGCATCGTGAGAGTCTAATAAAATCAAAAGGTCTAGCGAGGAGGCGTATGCCAAGGCATTTCGTAATACAGAAGTGTTAATTACAGATCGGCCGTTAGTAGCTAGTCCGATGCATCCTGCTGTCTTCAAAGCTTCCATTTCGGAAAGGACTTCACCTTTCTGTTCTAGGGTAAAAGAGCCTAGATGCTTGACCTTGGCTTTTCCAGATCGCCCCTTCTCCCGACCTATAGATCCCTGCTGTTCAAAATTGCCGGTGGAAATTGGCAGCAGGCTAACGACAGTGAAACCGCCAGCAGTAGCAGCCATGAGCTCTTGTTCTACATTGAAAGTGTCTGGCGACAACCCTTCCAAATCACATCCTATTTCTATGAACCCGGGGCATACTATTTTATCTTCAGCGTCTAAAATCCTATCTGCCGTAAAACCACTTGGAGTGCTGCCTATTCCACAAATCGTTTTGTCTGCAATAAATAAGTCAGCCACCTCATCAATTTGGTTCTTTGGATCCAATATTCGGCCGCCTTTTACTAAGGTTTTCATTTCTGATATTTCAATGCAGATAGTATGGCCATTACAGCCATTCTTACCGTTATTCCATTAGAAACTTGTTCAAGAATTACCGATTGAGTTCCATCTGCTACGGAGGATTCAATCTCGATTCCTCTATTGATAGGGCCGGGATGCATTACTATGGCATCTTTCTTTGCCAACTTTAGCCTTTCCTGCGTTAGTCCGAAGCATCGATAGTATTCCTTTTCGCTAGGGAGTAACGCACTTTGCATGCGTTCTCTTTGTAATCTCAACGCGATGATCACATCGGCGTCCTTTAAACCCTCATCTAGTGAGAAGAAGGCTCGAACCCCTAGCTTTTCTATCTGCTCTGGAATAAGCGTTTTTGGACCTACCACTCTGATTTCTTTCACCCCAACCAATTTGAGCGCGTGAATCTCCGACCTGGCGACGCGGGAATGATTTACATCTCCTACAATTGACACAATTAAATCGCTAAAGTTTCTTTTATTTTTACGAATTGTAAACATGTCGACCATCGCTTGCGTTGGGTGTTCGTGGCGTCCATCTCCAGCATTTATAACGCTTACGTGGTCACCCACCAGTTCAGCTATGAATTTGGCAGCTCCGCTCTCTGGATGCCGGACAATAAAAATATCTGTCTGCATCGATTCTAAAGTTCTGAGAGTATCCTTTAGGCTTTCACCTTTTCTGGTTGCACTGGTTTGAATGTCGATATTGATTACGTCAGCGGATAATTTTTTGGCTGCCAGTTCAAATGTTGTACGGGTTCTTGTACTTGGTTCGAAAAATAAGTTAGCTACGGTTTTTCCTCTTAACAGGGGCAGTTTCTTAATTTCTCTTGTCCCCTGAACTTGAAAGCTCTCTGCCCGCTCCAGAATTTCGTTAAACTGGATTTTGGATATATCATTTATAGACAGAAAATGTCTTTCCTGCTTTTTTTGAGCATTTATTTTCTTTTTGTCAGATTCTACCATCTGATAATGGTGCCAACAGATGTGATTCGGTTAATCGCTTTTCTTTTTTCATTCTAGTCGCTCAAAAACCTTAAATTCTATTGAATTGTTGTCTTCTATTTTAACATGATACTTATCACTTAGCTCCATATTTATACCCGATATGTCGGGGGATATAGGTAACTCCCGTCCACCGCGATCTAAAAGAACTACCAAAAAGATAGACTTCGGCCTTCCAAAATCGAAAATCTCATTCATTGCAGCCCTTATGGTTCGACCAGTATGTAAGATGTCGTCAAACAAGATCACATCTCTTCCCTCGATGTCAAACGGGAGCTCCGAAGGTTCTACTGTTGGATGTAATCCAATCCGTCTGAAATCGTCCCGATAATAAGCAATATTTAATTCTCCAAAGCGATCTTCGGGAAAGCATTGCTCGCTTATTCTTCTGCCAATCCAAACCCCTCCCCTTCTTATCCCGATGAGTGCAGGGTCCTTGATTTTATTTTCGTTTTTTAGCGAAGATAATTTCGTACTCACTGAGTTAATTATTTCCTCGACATTCAATTGCTCGAGTTCTAACATAGGATTAACCTCATCATTTTTTTTGGCTCTCAAACCATGTTTCAAGTATCAGTCCAGCTGCAATGGAATCCACTGAGAATTTCATCCCGGGTTTCATTCTTTCTGCAGCCATTTTTGAGGAAAGTCGCTCATCAATGTAATGAATCTCTGCTAGGTATCGTGCCGAAAAAATTTTGCCAAGGTTCCTTATTTTCTTGACTATTTTATTGCTTGTGCCATCTAAATTTATAGGTAACCCGAATACAATAAGCTCAGGATTCCACTCATAAACGATGGAGTCAACGGTTTGCCAGTCTGGTGCTCCATCTTTCATCTTTATGACGGGTAAGGGCCTAGGAACTCCTCCCATTTGCTGACCAATAGCAGCCCCCATCTTTCGTCTCCCGTAATCTAGCCCAAGAGCTGTCTGATACTCATTCATAGTGAAAATTTCGAAGAATATTTAAGCAAGAGCGATGTCTTGATACATTTTTTAAACTTAGCTACTTCTAGCTTCCACTGGACTATATTAGGGCGTTGTGAATTGAGAGTCATTAACAAAGTTCCATGTCCGAGTGATGTGAAGTATGTCCACTTCTCTGGTGATGTTTTCTGGCAAAGGGGCGAAAGGTGCCGCAAGCTCGACGATTCTTACGGCCGCCTCATCGAGTACTTTTTTCCCTGATGATCGGCGTATGGTTATTTTTTGAACTTCCCCATCAGGCAGGATTGCTACGTCAAGAAGTAGTTTTCCAGACAGATGTTTTTTTCTAGCTTCATATGGGTAATTAATATTGCCTACTCGCTCTACTTTGGCCCGCCAAGCTTCCATGTAGGAAGCAAATCGATGGTCTTTGTTGTTGGCGGTGATGTATTTTCTTCGAGGCTTATTAGCCCTGAAGTAAGGGTTATCTATTAGATCGTAGTGCTTTTTTGCTTGTGCTAGTGATCTAGCAATGAGCTGTTCCGCATTGGGTTTTTTCAGCTCGGTAACGGGTGCTTTCCGCGCGCTTTGATTAGTGTTTTCCTTCCCTCTTAACTCCGGTACAGGTTTTGTCTCGTATTGGTTGTTTTTTGTTCCACTAGCCTGATTTTCAAAGCCTTCTTCCAGCTCTAATTGGTCGGTTTTGGTTTCTGAGAATATGATTTCCATAGATCGATGATTTGAATGAAGTTTGGTTGTATGAGCAGTATTTAACATAAAAAACAGATGAGTTATCAAAGCCAGTAGAAAAAAAAATAAGAATCTGTCTCGACTAATTTGAGATAATTCTACCTCTTTGTTGTATTCATGACGGAATTCCATCGCTATGGTCTGATTTTTTGTACGGCGGCTTTTACGACTTTCTCCGCGATTTTGAGTCCAGTTCCCTTCTCAATTTCTCTTAGACATGTCGGGCTCGTGACATTGATTTCGGTAAGATGGTTGCCAATAACATCGAGACCTACAAAAAGAAGACCACGTTCTCGCAAAACCCCGCCAATTTCTTCGCAAATCCTTTTATCGTTTTCGGTGAGCTCTTGGATAACCCCAGATCCGCCGGCGGCTAAATTCCCTCTAGTTTCTCCTTGGCTTGGTACCCTAGCTAGAGAGAAAGGTACTGGTTCACCGTCAACCATTAAAATTCTCTTGTCTCCATTTTCTATTTCCGGTAAAAATCTCTGCGCCATACAGAAACGCTCGTTCTGTTTGGTCATGGTTTCGAAAATAACACTAGCATTAGAGTCTCTATCTTTCACCCTAAAAATCGAGGAGCCGCCCATTCCGTCGAGAGGCTTGATTATTATGTCTTTCTGCTCTCCGTGAAAGTTTTTTAAATCACTTATATTTTTTGTCACCAGTGTTTCCGGACAAAGATGGGGGAACCAAGTTGCATAGAGCTTTTCATTGGCGTCTCTTATTGCCTGAGGTCTGTTTGTAACGAATACACCCATTTTTTCTGCAATTTCAAGTAACTGTGTGGTGTACACGAAATCCATGTTAAACGGAGGATCTTTCCTCATTAGTATAATGTCTAGGTCAGATACTTCGTCGGGCGTTTCTTTCCGAGAATTATGAAACTGATGCCAATTGTCGGTGTCATCATCAACAGTAAGGGACCGCATATATGCTTTTAATTCACCGTTATGAAGGACAAGATCTTTAGACTCCATGTAGAAAAGCTTTAGTCCATTTTTTTGGGCTGCTAAGAGAAGGGCGAGTGTGGTGTCTTTTTCTACTTTTATAGCTGAAATAGGGTCCATTACGACCCCAAGCTTAAGCTTTCCTCGAGGTTCAGTGTCTCTTA
>MDTD01033747.1_pt1 | contig 34757 bp, 35 predicted proteins | sample 811221 | NCBI WGS metagenome assembly MDTD01 (sample SAMN05326646, study PRJNA326480) | marine metagenome | isolation source: seawater | place: Pacific Ocean: South West | collected 2011
CCCCGCTGAGCCTGACGCTGGCGTGCGATCCGTTCGCCATCCACACCCCCTCGGATCTGGCCGAGCGGTTGCCCAAGGTGCTGATCCACCGCAATGTCGCCGGCGAGCCGATCCACACGCTGCTGTCCGCCGCCGATCACGCATGGGCCAGAGTGACCGGACACGGCGTCTTCGGCCCCCGCGCGCGGTGGCGCGCGATGGTGGAAATGCTTGCCGCCGAGGGCTTTCCGGTGTCTGCGCCGAGGCGCAGTCTGCGTGACGGCATCCTCACGGTGCCGTGGGCGGCCGTCGCGCCTGTCGCCGGCTAGGGATCCAGCAGCTATCCGGCTGCGGTGTCGGGCGTCTTCGCGGTGGCTGGCACCAACTCCGGCTCGGCACCGGTGCGCGCGGCCGCGGCCAGCGCCTCGTCGATGTCCTCGGCGACCTGGATGTCGAGCCCGCGCAGTGGCGCCGGCGGACGCATCAGTGCGACCACCACGTAGGTGATCAGCGACGCCAGGAAGGCGAGGAACGTCGGATAGCCGTCGAAGGTCGCGTCGAACAGGCCGTTGGGCAGGTAAAGGATGGTGTTGTCGACGCCGTACATGGTGGGGGTCAACACGAACAGGCCCAGGCGCACCACCAGGCCGACGACGATCGCGGCACCGGCGGCCATCGCGGTGCCGCGTCGCCAATACATGCCCAGGATGAACGGCACGATCAGGCATGCCAACAGCAGGTCGAACGCCAGCGTCAGCAGGATGCCGGTCTGCGGCACCTCCAGCGCGAACACGATCGACACCGCGGCGACCGGCAGCATCGCCCACCGGGTGGCCTTCAGCAGCGGATCCGGCCGGCCCTCGACATGCACGCGTTTGACGTTGCCCACGTTGCGCACCGCCACCGCCGCGGTGCCGAGGATGGCCCCGTTGGCGGTGCTCATCGACGCCCCGACGATGCCGGCGAGCACCAGGACCGTCAGCCCGATCGGGGCGAAGTCGTTGAGCAGCACGAACAGCACCGGACCGTCGCTGCCCTCGGGCACGATCGCCGTGGACGCCAGCGCCACCAGCGCGAACGGGATTCCGATGGCGGCCGCGCCGGCCGCGCCGACGAAGCAGGCCCGCCGGGCCACCTCCGGCGAGCGGGCCGAGAAGATGCGCTGCATGAAGTCGATCGCGACGATGTCGCCGATGCCCAGCGCGATCAGCGTCGCCCAGTTGATCGCAGCACCCTGCGCGGGGTCGGAGAGCTGGCCGAAGTCGAAGGGCCCCATGCCTTCCGGGATCGTCAGGCCGTAGGCGACGGTCACCCAGATGAGCGTCGCGACCGCGGCCACCAGGATCAGGCTCATCTGCACGATCGCGGTGTAGGCGTCGGCCAGCATGCCGCCGGCACCGGTGTAGAGCAGCACGATCCCGGCGATCAGCACCACACCCACCCAGTACGGGAAGCCGACGAAGTACTCGAACAGGAACCCGCCGGCCACCAGGTTGCCGGCCACCAGGATCGCGAAGGCCAGCATCATCAATATCGAGGCCATGATCTCGACGGGCCGCCCGAAGCGCAGCCGGTAGTAGTCCGGCAGCGTGGTCAGCCCCATCCGGTTCATCGGCTTGGCGAAGAACAACCCCGTGATCAGCAGGCACAGCCCCAGGCCCAGCGGCAGCGCCGCACCGGCCCAGAACCCGAACGCCGAACTCAGGTCGGTGTTGCCGAGGGTGGCGTTGGTGTCGACGGCCTGCCCCATCAGGGCGGCGCCGACCAGCGGCAGCGCGAGGTTGCGCCCGCCGACGAGGAAATTGGTGCTGTCGCCGCCGACCCGGCGGGCGACCGCCAGACCGATCAGGGTGACGACGACGATGCTGGCGCCTACGCCGAGAAGAATCATGCTTGCGGAGCCTCCTGTGAAACGCTGGAGTCTCCCGGGCTTTTGTCCCGCCGTGGAACGACCGGCTCCGGTGCCCGCCGCCTGCGTCTCTCGGACCAGACCCGGCCGGCTGCCGGCGGAACCCTAGACGCGCCCCACATTCGTCATGTGGGTCCCGTTCAGACAAACCCCGTCCCATTACGCGGAGTCGCATGCGCTGTTAACGATGTGTTTCCGTTTCCGCTGGACAGCGCTTCGCAACCGTGCTGACAATGGCCGCAGGAGTCGGGCGACCCGGCTCCCCGGACGAGGTGCGTCGTACCCGGTCAGCGACAAGACGGCGCGTGAGGAGCACACCGTGTCCGACTCCCCCGACCCGAATCTGCCGAACGCCGAGGGCGCCTGGGCCCAACAGGCCGAAGCCAGACTCGGCGACCGCCGGCTGCGTGAGGAGATCGACCGCGGCCTGAGCTACGGGCTGGAAGCCGCGCCCACCATCAACGACCGCACCATCTCCACGTTCGTCCGCGGGGAGAAGCCCCACTTCGCCGGTGAGCGCGGCACATTCCTCAAATGTCCGTTCGTCGAGGACGTCAACGACGTCGACGACGCCGAGGTGGCGATCTTCGGGGTGCCGCTCGACGCGGGCGCCACCTACCGGCCCGGCACCCGGTTCGGCCCGCAGGGCATCCGTCGCTCGACGAACCTGTTCGGCACCTACAACTACGAGTCCGGGGTGGATCTGCGCGAGCAGCTCAACATGGTCGACATCGGCGACGTGTTCACCATTCCGGGCAACCTGGAGAAGTCGTTCGACCAGATCAGCCAGGCGATGGCCCACGTGGTGCAGAAAGGCGTCATGCCCGTCGTCCTCGGTGGCGACCACTCCATCGGCTTTCCCACCATCCGCGGTATGGCGCCCTACCTGGACGGCAACATCGGGATCATCCACTTCGACCGCCACGTCGACACCCAGGAGACCGACCTCGACGAGCGGATGCACACCACTCCGTGGTTCCACGCCACCAACATCAAGAACGCCCCGGCGACCAACCTGGTGCAGATCGGGATCGGCGGCTGGCAGAGCCCGCGGGAGGGCGTCAAGGTGGGCCGGGAACGCCAGTCGACGGTGATCACGGTCGGTGACGTCGAACGCGTCGGAGTGGAGAAGATCGCCGAGATCGCCCTCGAGACCGCCTGGAAGGACGCCAAGGCCGTCTACCTGTCGTTCGACATCGACGTCATCGACGCCGGGTTCGTTCCGGGCACCGGCTGGCCCGAGCCGGGCGGACTGCTGCCCCGCGAGGCGCTGAACCTGGTCAAGATGGTCTCCGAGCCGGGGCTGGCGGGCATCGAGGTCGTCGAATGCTCACCGCCCTACGACTGGGCCGAGCAGACCGCGCTGATGAGTTCCCGCGTGATTCTGGACAGCCTGGCCGCGCAGGTGCGTACCGGCAAGCTCGGGAACAAGGCCGCCGCGCGCAACCGGCCGGCCTGGGGTCCGTAATTACGCTGGGTGCATGCGTATCGCCCTGGCCCAGATCCTCAGCGGCACCGACCCGGCGGCCAACCTCGAGCTGGTCGCCCGCCACACCCGGCAGGCCGCCGAGGCCGGTGCGTCGCTGGTGCTGTTCCCCGAGGCGACGATGTGTCGCTTCGGGGTTCCGCTGGCGCCGGTCGCCGAACCGTTGGACGGTCGGTGGGCCGACGGTGTGCGGGCGATCGCCGAGCAGTCCGGGGTGACGGTCGTGGCGGGCATGTTCCGGCCCGCCGACGCGGACGCCGACCACCGGGTGACCAACACGCTGCTGGCGGCCGGCCGCGGCGTCGACACGCACTACGACAAGATCCACCTGTACGACGCGTTCGGTTTCAGCGAATCGAAGACCGTCGCCCCGGGCCGCGAACCCGTCGTCATCACCGTCGACGGCGACGCGGGTCCGGTGACCGTCGGGCTGACGTTGTGTTACGACATCCGGTTCCCGGAGCTCTACGTCGCGCTGGCCGATCTCGGCGCCGAGGTGATCACCGCGCACGCCTCGTGGGGCGCCGGTCCGGGCAAGCTCGACCAGTGGAACCTGCTGGCCAGGGCCCGGGCGATCGACACGTCCAGCGTCGTCGCCGCCGTCGGTCAGGCCTACCCCGGTGACGAGATCGCCGCGGCCGGGCCGACCGGGGTGGGCGGCAGCCTGGTGGCTTCCGCGCTCGGCGAGGTCCTCGTCTCCGCCGGGCCGGACCCGCAGTTGCTGATCCACGACGTGGACCTCGAGGCGGCCCGCAAAGCACGCACCACGGTCGCGGTCATGTCCAACCGCTCAGATTTCACTCATCCGGGTAAGGCACAATCGCTCAGGTGACCGATCCCTGGGCTCCCCCGCCCCAGCAGCCCGGCCCGCCGCAGCAGCCGGCTGCGGGGGGCTACCCGCCCAACCAGCCCGGCCCGCCCTATCCGGGTTACGACCCGGCCTATTCGGGCCACGGCCCGGCGCCGACATCCACCGCTCCCCCCGAGGAGGATTCTTCGGTGCAGGCCCGCTTCAAGAAGATCTTCAGCGACCCGCTGTCTCTGGCGCTGGTCGTGGTGATCGTGCTGGCGCTGGTGTTCGCGGGTCTGCTCGGCGGCGAACTGTATGCGCGGCACCGGGCCGACTCGGTGGTCGCCGGCGTCGTCGAATGTGTCGTCCAGGACGACGCGACGGCGTCGTTCGGGGTGCTGCCGCCGTTCCTGCTGCAGCACGCCTCAGGGCATTACACGAACATCCGGATCGAGACGGCGGGCAACCAGATCCGGGACGCGCAGGGCATGAAGGTCGACCTCGACATCAACGACGTCCGTCTGGAGGACTCGGCGACCTCGAGTGGTTCCATCGGGTCGCTGGTCGCGAACATCACCTGGAGCGCCGAGGGCATCAAGGAGACGATCCAGGGCGCCATCCCGCTGGTCGGCAGCTTCGTCACCGGAGTGACGACGAACGCCGGGGCCGGCACCATCGAGCTGGAGGGCGCGCTGGGCAGCATCACCGCCCGCCCGGAGGTCGTCGACGGCGGCATCTCGCTGCAGGTGGAGAACGTGACGGGGCTCGGGTTCACGCTGCCGCGCGAGGCGGTGCAGCCCGCGCTGGACGCGTTCACCTCACGGCTCACCCAGGACTATCCGATGAACATCCGCGCCGATTCGGTGCAGGTCACCGACAGCGGTGTGATCAGCCGGTTCTCCACGCAGAACGCCTCGATCCCGAAGCAGACCGACGACCCCTGCTTCTCCGGCCTGTGAGCGGGTCTCGCTTCTGCGGCCGGTAGGCGGGTCTCAGCCCAGGCCGTCGAGCACGGCCCGACTGGCGGACAACCCCAGCCGGGTGGCGCCCGCATCCAGCATCTCGATCGCGGTCTGCGCTGTGCGGATCCCCCCGGAAGCCTTGACCCCGAGGCGGCCGCCGACGACGCCGGTCATCACCTCGACCGCCCGCACACTGGCTCCACCGCTGGGATGGAAGCCGGTGGAGGTCTTCACGAAGTCCGCGCCGGCGTCCTCGCAGACCCGGCAGATGTCGGCGAGCAGTGGCTCACCGCCGCGTTCCAGCAGGACCGCCGACTCGACGATCACCTTCAGCACCGCGTTCGGTACGGCGCTGCGGACCGCGGCGACCTCGGCGCGCACCACGTCGAGTTCACCGCTGCACGCGGCGCCGACGTCGATGACCATGTCGACCTCGCGGGCGCCGTCGGCGACGGCGTCGGCCGCCTCCTCGGCCTTGATCGCCGGCAGGTGCTTGCCCGACGGGAACCCGGCCACCGCGGCGACGACGGGTCCGCCCGGAACCTGGGTGGCGGCCGACACCATCGGCGGGGACACGCACACCGCGTAGACGCCGAGGTCGGCCGCCTCGGTGAGCAGCGCGACGACGTCGGCCTCGGTGGCCTCGGGCTTGAGCAGGGTGTGGTCGATCAGCGCAGCGACCTGGGCGCGGGTGTAGCCCATGTCAGAAGGGTTCTTCGGTGCCGCCCGGATTGCACCCGGCAGCGACCATGTCCTGGTAGCTCACCTCCGGGCGCCACGGCTCGAGGTTCCAGCTGACCTTGCCGGGCTCGAAGAGTTCGGCGAACTGCCAGTGGCAGGCGAACTGCTCGTACATGCCGGGAATGTCGGCGTCCGGGGCCAGCGCGAGCACCTCGTTCCACACCTGGCCGGCCTGCGCCGAGGCTCCCGGGCGGGCCGAGGCGTCCCGGCCGGCCGGCGTCGGGTAGACGCGCAGGCTGGAGAGGTCACCCCACTTGGCCCATTCGACGTGGTCGACGGCGGGTGCCCCAAGTGGTGACGCCGCCGCGATCGGCGCGGACATACCGGCCAGCACGGCGCCCGCCACGGCGACCCCAGCGAGCCGGGCGAGCCGCACTACCGCGACTTCCCTTGGATCTCCAGCAGTTTGGGCCGGACGTCGACCAGGTAGATGCCCGCGGCGACCGCTCCGATCGCGGTGCCCATGATGCCGAGTACCAGCACCAGCAGCCCGGCCACGCCGAGGATCACCAGCCACACCGGCTTGGTCAGCTTATCGACCGCGGGGTAGGCGTCGGGACGCTGCATCGCGGCGTGCACGAACGCATAGACGACCGCGACGAGCACGGCGATCTGCAACGCGAGGAGGACGTAACCCACGAGGCCTTGGAGCATCACGCTCCACAGCCTATGCGGGTTACGCCCTCCGGTCGACTTCCGTCGTCTACTTCTGGGTGACCTTCTTGGCCGGGGCCTTCTTGGCCGGAGCCTTCTTCGCGGGGGTCTTCTTGGCCGGGGCCTTCTTGGCCGGAGCCTTCTCGGCGGTCTTCTTCACCGGCTCGGCGGCGTCCTCGGCCTTCTTCGGCAGCTCGACGCCCACCAGCTTGGCGGCGCGCTCACCCACGGCGCGGGTCTGAGTGGCGACGTTGCCCAGCGCTTCCTGGGTGAGCTCGACGGCCTGGTCGGTGTAACCCTCGACCCGGCTCGCGGCTTCTTCGAGGCCCGGCTGGCTGCGCAGGCGCTCCAGCGCGGCCTCGCCACGCTCGATCAGCTTGGTGTAGGTGGTCTGCGCGGCCTCGGCGTAGCTGTCGGCGAACTTGCGCAGCTCTTCCGAGCTCAGCCGCTCGCGGATGTCGTCGAACTGCGACGGCAGCTCTTCCTGGAGGCGGGTGATGCGGGCGCGGCTGTCCTCGACGCGGGTCTCGGCGTCGGTGCGGGCCTCGCCGGCACGCTCACGCAGCGCGGCGACGATCTCGTTGACACGCTCGAGCGCCAGGTCGGCGGCACCGACCGCGGCCAGCAGCGGGGCCTTCAGATCGTCGATGTCGAACTGGTTCTGGGACTTCTCAGCCATGGTGGTTTCCTTTCAGGTCAGGATTGCGAATGAGTTGATGCGATCTGCGGGATTTCCAGAGGGCTCTTGTGTTCAGTACTCGGCTCCTCGTCTGTCTCGCCGAAGGTGTCCGACTTATCGGCTTCGCCGAAGGCCATCCCCACTGCCGCCTCGGTCAGAGCGGCCTCGTTCTGCGCGCAGAACGACGTGTAGATGTCGAGCAGCACCTGCTTCTGCCGCTCGTTGATCGCCGTGTCGGTGACGATCGCGTCGCGTACCTCGTTCGTCTCGCTCGGCTCGAGGATTCCGGCCTGGATGTAGAGCACCTCGGCCGATACCCGCAGCGCCTTGGCGATCTGGTTCAAGACGTCCGCAGAAGGCTTACGCAATCCCCGTTCGATCTGGCTGAGGTAGGGATTGCTGACGCCGGCCTTCTCGGCCAGCTGCCGTACCGACACCTGCGCGGCCTCGCGCTGGCTGCGGATGAAGCTGCCGATGTCCTGCGCAGCGCTGGACACGACAGCGGCAAGATTTTCGTCCTGCGGCATGCGTGCCTCCTCGTTGCGGTGGGTAACCGATATCGACATCCCCTACCGTACGACGGAGTGCTAACTTTTGCAAGCACTAGTTAGCGCAGGTCAGAACAACAAGTGCGCGACGGTATAGATCACCAGGCCGGCCAGCGAGCCCACCACGGTGCCGTTGATCCGGATGAACTGCAGGTCACGTCCGACATGCAACTCGATGCGCCGCGAGGCTTCGTCGGCGTCCCAGCGCTCGATCGTGTCGGTGATGATCGTGGTGATCTCCGCCCCGTACTCCGACACCAGATGCTGGGCCCCGCGCACGATCCAGTTGTCCACCTTGGCCCGCAGGTCGGCGTCGTCCCGCAGCGACTCCCCGATCCGCACCACGGTGTCGGCGATCCGCACCCGCAACGCCGAGGACGGGTCGTCCACCGATTCCAGGATCAGCCGCTTGGCGGTGGCCCAGGCCGTCTCGGCCGCGCGCGCCACCTCGTCGCGCCCCATGATCTGTTCCTTGACGTTCTCGGCCTTCTGGATCGTCACCGCGTCGTTCTGCAGGTCGTCGGCGAACTCGAACAGGAACTTCGTCGCCGACCGGCGCAGCTCGTGGTCGGGATTGCGACGCACCTTGTCGGTGAAGTCCATCAGCTCACGGTGAATGCGGTCGCCGACCAGGTGATCCACCCACCGCGGCGACCAGGTCGGTGAATCGCGCTCGATCACCCGCTCGATGACCTCATCGGCGTTCAGGGTCCACTGGAACGCCCGGTCGGCGAGCAGCTGCAACAGAGCCTCCTGGCGGCCCTCCTCCAACAGTGAGGACAACACCCGCCCGATCGGAGGCCCCCACTGCGGCTCGGCGATCCGCTTGACGATCATCCGGTCGAGCACTTGCTGGACGTCCTCGTCGCGCAACATCTCCACCAGTGCCCGCAGCACCGTCGACGCCTCGGCGGCCACCCGGTCGGCGTTGACCGGCTCGGCGAGCCACTTGCCTGTCCGGCTCGCGACGTCGGCGCTGCGCAGCTTCGTCTCGACGTTGTCGGCGGACAGGAAGTTCTCCCGTACGAACGTGCTGAGCCCCTCGCCCAGCTGGTCTTTCTTGCGCTTGATGATCGCGGTGTGCGGGATGGGGATGCCCAGCGGATGCTTGAACAGCGCAGTCACCGCGAACCAATCCGCGAGCGCACCGACCATGCCCGCCTCCGCGGCGGCCCGCACGTACCCGACCCACGGGCCCGCGTCGCCGCGCGACTGCAGCCACGAGCAGAGCAGAAAGATCACCGCGGCACCGAGCAGGAAGCTCAGCGCGACGATCTTCATCCGCCGCAGGGCGCGCCTGCGTTCGGCGTCCGCCGCGGAATCGACGCCCGTCAGCGCCTCGGCAAAACTGGGTCGCGGACCGGCAGAGACGGACGTCGCCGCCGGTCGGCCACCCTCGGGTCGGTGTGCCACCCCTCCATGATCCGCTACCCCGGCAACTACCCGGGGGAGGCGCCCCTCTCCCGGGAGCCGGCCGCGAGGCGTCCCCGTACTATTGACGAGGACTGAAGGGGAACGGATCACCGCGAACGTGGCACAACAACACCCGCCGGTGGCGGTCAAAACCGATGGCCGAAAGCGACGCTGGCACAAGCACAAGGTCGAGCGCCGCAACGAACTCGTGGACGGCACTCTGGAGGCCATCCGCCGCCTCGGCAGCAATGTCAGCATGGACGAGATCGCCGCCGAGATCGGTGTGTCCAAGACCGTGCTCTACCGCTACTTCGTCGACAAGAACGACCTCACCACCGCGGTGATGATGCGTTTCGCGCAGACCACGCTGATCCCCAACATGGCCGCCGCGTTGTCGTCGAACCTCGACGGCTACGACCTCACCCGAGAGATCATCCGGGTGTACGTCGAGACCGTGGCCGCCGAGCCCGAGCCCTACCGGTTCGTGATGGCCAACAACTCGGCCAGCAAGAGCAAGGCCGTCGCCGATTCCGAGCAGATCATCGCCCGCATGCTCGCGGTGATGCTGCGGCGGCGGATGGTGTCGGTCGGAATGGACACCGGTGGCGCCGAACCGTGGGCCTTCCACATCGTCGGGGGCGTGCAGCTGGCCACCCACTCGTGGATGTCGCATCCCCGGATGAGCGCCGATGAGCTGATCGACTACCTGACCATGCTGTCGTGGAGTGCCTTGCGTGGAATCGTCGAGGTCGGCGGATCGCTGGACAGTTTCCGGCAGGCTCCGCATCCTCCCCCGGTTCTGCCCGCCCGGCTGCTTGACTAGGGGCATGAACGACGCGGACGACCCGGAAGACCTGCCCTCGCTGTGGTCGCACGAACCCCACGCACATCTGATGTTCCGCCCCGGCGACCGCGTCGCCGACATCGACCCCGACGCCACCCCCGGCTTCCGCGGCGACAAGTCCGACGCCCCGACGCTGCAGGAGGAGCGCAACGTGCGCTTCGCCGAGCTCCAGGAGATGCTCTACGCCAACAGCCGCGCCGGTGACCACCGCTCGGTGCTGCTGGTGCTGCAGGGCATGGACACCGCGGGCAAGGGCGGCATCGTCAAACACGTTGTCGGCGGGGCGAATCCGCAGGGTATCGACTACAAGAGCTTCGGCAAGCCCACCCCCGAGGAGCTGTCCCACCACTACCTCTGGCGGATTCGCAACGCGCTGCCCGCGGCGGGACACATCGGCGTGTTCGACCGCTCACACTACGAGGACGTGCTGATCGTGCGGGTGCACAACCTGGTGCCCCGCGAGGTGTGGGAGCCGCGCTACGACGAGATCAACGCATTCGAACGCGAACTCGTCGACGGCGGGATGGCGATCGTGAAGGTCGCGATGTTCGTCTCGCTCGACGAGCAGAAGCGGCGGCTGGCGTCGCGGCTGGAGCGGCCGGACAAGTACTGGAAGTACAACCCCGGCGACATCGACGAACGTCAGAAATGGCCGCTGTACCAGCAGGCCTATCAGGCGATGCTGGACCGCACCTCGACCGACTACGCACCCTGGCACATCATCCCGTGCGACAAGAAGTGGTACAGCCGGTTGGCCGTCACCGAACTGCTCATCGAGACGTTGAAGCGGCTCAACATGTCCTGGCCGCCACCGGATTTCGACGTCGAGGCGGAGAAGAAACGCCTGGAGTCGGTGTAGAGGCTTGGGGCTGCCGCGGCGCCCTCGGCGCCCTGCCCCAAGCCGCCCCGCGAGCGTACGGTTTCTGACGGAAAACAGCCGATTTCCATCACAATCCGTACTCCCGCCGCGTCACGTACCCGCTGCGCTTTCCCGCCTCGCCTCGCCCCCCGTTCGCCGCCCTGCCCCAAGCCGCCCCGCGAGCGTACGGTTTCTGACGAAAAACAGCCGATTTCCATCACAATCCGTACTCCCGGGAACCGTCAGCCCGTCCGCCGCGTCCGACACGGTGTGGAGGACCTCGTCGTCGCCAGCGAGGCACTCGCTGCCGGCCAGTTGACCCGCCAGGTCCTGCGGACTTCGTACGTCAAGCTGCACCACAACGTCTACGCACCGATCGACATGACATTGACCGCAGCCGATCGGGCACGCGCGGCCTGGCTCTGGTCCCGTCGCGAGGCCACCGTCGCAGGACTGTCGGCCGCCGCACTGCTGGGCGCCAAGTGGTTGCCGACGGACCAGCCCGCCGAACTCGCGCGCGTTCGGGCGGCAGTCGCTCCCGGGATCGTCGTACACCGGGGCAGCATCGCCGACGACGAGCTGTGCCTGATCGAGAGCATCGACACGACCACTCCCGCCCGAACCGCCTACGACATCGGCAGGCGGACCTGCGGTGACGATGCGGTGATCCGCATCGACAGCCTGCTCAACGCGACCCGGTGCGCCCCGGCCGAAGTCAAGGCGCTGGCCGCGCGCTATCCCGGAGCACGCGGCAACCGACTCCTGCGGTCCACCCTCGACCTCGTCGACGGCGGCGCCGAGTCGCCCCAGGAAACCCGTCTGCGGTTATTGCTGATTCGCAACGGTTTTCCGCGCCCTGTCACTCAAATCCCGGTGACCGACAAGCACGGCAGGGTGATTCGCCGCATCGACATGGGTTGGCCGCAACACCTGGTCGGAATCGAGTACGACGGCGGCCACCACTGGACGGATCCGGACGCTCACGCCGCAGACATCACCCGCCTGGAGTTCCTGGCCGCGAGGGGCTGGCTGATCATCCGAGTCAGCTCGCGTCAACTGCGCTACGAGCAGCAGAGCATCGTGCGACGCGTCGCATCAGCCCTTCGACAACGCGACCGATTCATCCCTTGACGAGGGTGAACTGGCCGATGTTGGTGATGCCGCGGCGGAAGAAGTCCGCACATCCGGTCAGGTAATGCAGGTACCTGTCGTAGACCTCCGCAGACGTGATCTCCACGGCCGCCTCACGGTTGGCTTCCAGGTTGGCCGCCCACATGTCCAGGGTGCGGGCGTAGTGCTGGCGCAACAGATGCGCGCGCTCTAAGGTGAATCCTGACTCCGCGGCGAGCTTTTCGATGTCCTCGACCGCCGGCAGCTGACCGCCGGGGAAGATCTCGGTGCCGATGAACCGCATGAACTTCAGATCCGAGATGGTGAGCTTGATGCCGTTGTCTCGGAAGAACTTCTGCGTGTGGGCAAGAATCGTGTGCAGCAGCATGCGCCCGTCCGAGGGCAGCAGGCTGTACGCCCGCTCGAAGAACAGCGGGTAGCGCTCGGGCTTGAAGGCTTCGAACGCGCCGATCGACACGATCCGATCGACAGGTTGGTCGAACTCTTCCCAGCCCTGCAGACGGACCTCAACCGAGCGGGTGGTGGGCACGGTCGCCATCATCGCCGCGCTGTAGGCGTGCTGGTTGCGGCTCAGCGTGATCCCGATGACGTTGACGTCGTACTTCTCCACGGCACGCCGCAGCGCACCACCCCAGCCACAGCCGACGTCGAGCAACGTCATGCCCGGTTCGAGGTTCAGTTTGTCCAGTGCGAGGTCGAACTTCGCGATCTGCGCCTCGTCGAGGGTCATGTCGTCACGTTCGAAATACGAGCACGTGTATCCCATCGTCGGACCGAGGAACAGCGCGAAGAACTCGTTGGAGACGTCGTAGATCGACTGGGATTCCTCGTAGAACGGATCCAACTCCGACACGGCGTGCGACATACTGCGGCGACTCCTGACCAGTTCCAGCACCGGTCAGGGCGGCATGCGGGCATGGGTGAACACCACACACCGGCTACTTTCTCAACCGGCAGCACTCAAAATTTCAAGATCAAGCTATCTGACGCCGGCGGAAATTCCCAGTCGGAGGTAGGCCCGGATGCCCTGGGGTCTCAGTAGGTGTAGAAGCCCTTCCCGGACTTCTTACCCAGCTGACCCGCCTCGACCATGCGCAGCAGCAACGGCGGCGGGGCGTAGTGCGGATCCTTGTACTCGTCGTACATCGATTCGGCGATCAGCTTCATGGTGTCCAGGCCGATCAGATCGGACAGCTTCAGCGGCCCCATCGGGTGCGACAGTCCGGCGACCACCGCGGTGTCGATGTCCTCGACGCTCGCCACGCCGGCCTCGGCCATCCGGATCGCCGAGAGCAGGTAGGGCACGAGCAGGGCATTGACGATGAAACCCGAACGGTCGCCGCAGCGAACGACCTTCTTGCCCAGGGCGTCGCCGGCGAACTTCTCCACCTTGGCGACGGCTTCGGGGGCGGTGACGATGGTGTCGATGACCTCGACGAGCGGCAGCACCGGTACCGGGTTGAAGAAGTGCAGCCCCAGCACGCGGCTCGGATTCTTGGTCGCCGCAGCGATCTTCATGATCGGGATGCTGGAGGTGTTCGAGGCCAGGACCGCGTCGGGATCGGTGACGACGCTGTCGAGGTCGGCGAAGAGCTTGGCCTTGACCGCCTCGTTCTCGACGATGGCCTCGATGACGAGCTGGCGGTCGGCCATGTCGGCGAGCTCGGTGGTGTAGCTCAGCCGCGCCATTGCCACCTCGAAGTCGTCGGCGGCGAGCTTGCCTTTCGCCTTGGCCCGCTCCAGCGACGCGGTGATGCGCGTGCGTCCGGCCTCGACCAAATCTTCGGTGGGCTCGTACACCAGAACCTGCGCACCGGCCTTCGCACACACCTCGGCGATACCGCCGCCCATCTGCCCGGCGCCCACGACACCGACTCGTTCGATACTCATCTGCCTTCTTTCCGATAGCGTCAGACCCCGCTCAAGATTTCTGAGCGGGGTCTGCGCTGTCAACTCCGGCGAGCGTGCGCTGCGTGTACGTTCCCGACGGCGTGTCGAGGTACAGACCCGAGCGCTCGCGGTGCTAGGTCAGTGGAACTGGCCCTCCTCGGTGGAACCGGCCAGCGCGGTGGTCGACGACGTCGGGTCCACCGTGGTGGCGATGCGGTCGAAGTAACCGGCGCCCACCTCGCGCTGGTGCTTGGTGGCGGTGTAACCGCGCTCCTCGGCAGCGAACTCGCGCTCCTGCAGGTCGACGTAGGCCTTCATCTGCTCGCGGGCGTACCCGTAGGCCAGGTCGAACATGGAGTAGTTCAGCGCGTGGAAGCCGGCCAGCGTGATGAACTGGAACTTGAAGCCCATGGCGCCGAGCTCCTTCTGGAACTTCGCAATGGTCGCGTCGTCGAGGTGCTTGCGCCAGTTGAACGACGGCGAGCAGTTGTAGGCCAGCATCTGGTCCGGGAACTCGCTCTTGACGCCCTCGGCGAACTTCTTGGCCAGCTCCAGGTCCGGGGTGCCGGTCTCCATCCAGATCAGATCGGAGTACGGCGCGTAGGCCTTGGCGCGGGCGATGCACGGCTCGAGACCGTTCTTCACCCGGTAGAAGCCCTCGGCGGTGCGCTCGCCGGTGATGAACGGCTGGTCACGCTCGTCGACGTCGGACGTGATGAGCGTGGCGGCCTCGGCGTCGGTGCGGGCGATGACCACGGTCGGGACGTCGGCGACGTCGGCCGCGAGGCGGGCCGAGGTCAGGGTGCGGATGTGCTGCTGGGTCGGGATCAGCACCTTGCCACCGAGGTGGCCGCACTTCTTCTCCGAGGCCAGCTGGTCCTCCCAGTGCGAACCGGCGACACCGGCGGCGATCATCGCCTTCTGCAGCTCGTAGACGTTCAGCGCGCCGCCGAAGCCGGCCTCGCCGTCGGCGACGATCGGGGCGAGCCAGTTCTCCACCGAGCGGTCGCCCTCGACCTTGGCGATCTGGTCGGCACGCATCAGCGCGTTGTTGATGCGGCGCACCACCTGCGGCACCGAGTTGGCCGGGTAGAGGCTCTGGTCGGGGTAGGTGTGTCCGGACAGGTTGGCGTCGCCGGCGACCTGCCAGCCCGACAGGTAGATGGCCTTCAGGCCGGCGCGCACCTGCTGCACGGCCATGTTGCCGGTCAGCGCGCCGAGCGCGTTGACGAAGTCCATGTCGTGCAGCTGCTCCCACAGCACCTCGGCGCCGCGGCGGGCCAGGGTGTTCTCCTCGACGACATGCCCCTGCAGTGCGACGACGTCAGCCGGCGAGTAGGTGCGGGTGACGCCCTTCCAGCGCGGGTTGTGGTCCCAGTCGTGCTGGATCTGTTCGGGGGACTTCGGGGTGCCCACAGTCGACATCAGGTGGCTCCTTCATGCGGTTGTTAACGCTCCAGCTTCTTCACTGGTGTGCTAACTCGAGGATGCATCAAGCCATAACCGCAGGTCCACTTGTTTTGATTGCCAATTTTCGCCAACGCGAACGGTTAACTTGCAAAGTTTGCAAAGTCGATCTTGGACTGAACCGGTTCAGTGGTTACCGCCCGGTAACACATCTGCGCAGGTCAGTACGCCCGTACTGTTAAACGAGCCGAGTCAGAGCGGGAAGATCGAGGCGATCGCTTTTGTCTCGTCGCCGACCGCATATGTGAGCGTTGTAACAGTGCGATCGGTCAGCTCAGGACCGAACTGATCGGTCGAGCCGGGCGGATAGACGTGGGTGAGGATCTCCAACTTGTCGCCGAGCGCGACCGGCGCATCGTGCTCGATCGTGACCCGGATCGGGCCGCGAAGCAGCTCCGGGGCGCCGAAGAGATGATCCTCGATCACCGACCAGTAGACGGAGTTGTTCATGTGGTCGAACAGGTCGATGTCGGCGACCCGCACCGGGTATTCGCGGATCTCGCCGGCGTCCTCCCGGCTGCCCGCTTTCAGATACGCCTTCCAGCGCAACCGCGTCTCGGTCGTGGTCCGGCGCAGGCCCTCGATGAAATCGTCGGCGATGCGCGCCGGCCCCTGGGTCTCCCGGTTGATGTTGATCCAGAACGCCTCTGACTCCATGAGCCCGCCGCGTCGGCCGTCGATGCGCACCCGCATCTCACACCACCGGTTCGACGTTCCGGAACACCACCGCCGCAGCCGCAACGTGTCCTGGAACTCGATCGGCCGGATCAGGTCGATCATGGTTCGGCGCACGATCCACAGCGGATGGGTCTCTTCGAAACCGAGCTGGCGCAGGTGGTCCTGTCCGACGTCCTGGATGTGCCGGGTCGCGGCGTCGAACCGCAACCGGCCGGTGCGGTCGATGTCGGCGACCCGCAGGGGCCAGTTCTGGTCGAAGACGTCGGGGTGCGGATCCGGCACCGGCATCATCACCTTGGCCAAGCCGGCGGCCGGCTTCGACGACGGTCCGGTCGGCGCAGACGGGACGGCCGAATCCCCGGTGGTACTCACGGATCCCGATACTGCCACACCACGGACATTTGCCAACACTGCAAATATTTCCTTTGCACCGTTGTTATGGTGGTTGACGTGCCAAAAACGTTCGTCGGCGCCCGGGTCCGGCAGCTCCGCAGCGAACGCGGATTCAGTCAGGCGGCGCTGGCGCAGATGCTCGACATCTCGCCCAGCTACCTCAACCAGATCGAGCACGACGTGCGGCCGCTGACAGTGGCCGTGCTGCTGCGGATCACCGAGGTGTTCGGGGTCGACGCGACGTTCTTCGCCTCCCAGGACGACACCCGACTGATCGCCGAGCTGCGCGAAGTGCTGCTCGACCGCGACCTCGACGCCGACGTCGAGCCTGCCGAGGTCGCCGACATGGTCGCCGCCCATCCTGCGCTGGCCAAGGCGATGGTGAACCTGCACCGGCGCTACCAGCTGACCACCACCCGGCTGGCCGCCGCGACCGAGGACCGTTTCAACGACACCGGGTCCGGTTCCGGGTCGGGCTCCATCTCGATGCCCCATGAGGAGGTGCGCGACTACTTCTACGAGCGGCAGAACTACCTGCACGACCTCGACACGGCGGCCGAGGAGCTCACCACCGGGATGCGGATCAACCGCGGCGATCTGGTCAGCGACCTGGCCGACCGGCTGCGCATCGTGCACGGGGTGACGATCATCCGTCGCATCGACCTCGGCGAGGGCGTCCTGCACCGTTACGACCCGATGTCCAAACGGCTGCAGGTCAGCGCACACCTGTCGGCTGGGCAGACGGTGACGCGGATGGCCGCCGAACTGGCCTACCTGGAGTACGGGGACCTGATCGACCGGCTCGTGGAGGAGGGGAAGTTCACCGGCGAGGAGGCCCGAAAACTGGCCCGCAAGGGGTTGGCGAACTACTTCGCCGCGGCCACGGTGCTGCCGTATGCCCAGTTCCACGAGGTGGCCGAGGACTTCCGCTACGACATCGAGCGCCTGTCGGCCTACTACTCGATCAGCTACGAGACCATCTGCCACCGACTGTCCACGCTGCAGCGGCCGTCCATGCGCGGCGTGCCGTTCTCGTTCGTCCGCGTGGACCGGGCGGGAAACATGTCGAAACGTCAGTCCGCCACCGGCTTTCATTTCTCCTCCAGCGGCGGGACGTGCCCGCTGTGGAACGTCTACGAGACGTTCGCCAACCCGGGCAAGATCCTGGTGCAGATCGCCGAGATGCCCGACGGGCGCAGCTACATGTGGGTGGCCCGCACCGTGGAGCGGCGCGCGTCGCGCTATGGTCAGCCCGGCAAGACGTTCGCGATCGGCCTGGGTTGCGAGCTGCGCCATGCCCAGCGGCTGGTCTACTCGGAGGGCTTGAACCTGAGCGGTGAGAACGCGACCCCGATCGGTGCGGGCTGCCGGGTGTGCGAACGTGACGACTGCCCGCAACGCGCGTTCCCCGCGCTCGGTCGTGCCCTCGACATCGACGAGCACCGCTCGACGGTGTCGCCGTACCTGGTGAAGCCGTCATGAGCCCGTCACCGGCCGGCATCCCGCCCGGCGGTTTCAAGGAACTCGGTCCGGTCAACTGGGTCATCGCCAAGGTCGGCGCCCGCGGCATCCGCCGCCCCCGGTTCAGCCTGATGAATGTGCTGGGCCAGCACCGCCTGCTGTTCCCGGTGTGGCTGCCGTTGTCGGCGTACCTGCTCTACGCCGGCAAGCTGTCACGCCGCGACGCCGAGACCGTGATCCTGCGCGTCGGCCACCTGCGTGACTGCGAGTACGAACTGCAGCAACACCGCCGCCTGGCCCGCAGCCGCGGCCTCGACGCCGCCTTCCAGGCCAAGGTCTTCGAGGGTCCCGACGCCGAGGGCCTGACCGAGCGCGAGCGAGTGCTGATCACCGCGACCGACGAGTTCGTCGTCACCCGCGGGGTGTCCGCGCAGACCTGGCGGGCGCTGGCCGGCCACTACACCCGTGCCCAGCTCATCGAGTTCTGCATGCTGACCGCCCAGTACGACGGCCTGGCCGCCACCATCACCACACTGCAGGTCCCCCTCGACTTCCCGGACTGAGCACCCGCCCAGCGCTACCATCCGTACATGATCCGCATCCCGTCAGCGCCGACGACGTGGTGACCGTCGCCAACCCGTGGCGTCACCCGCCCGGCGTTCCCCGCTGTGAGCCGCCCCGGGCCGAGGGCACGTTCTTCCTTCCCGGCGGACGCCGCCTCGGCTACGCCGAATTCGGCGATCCGTCGGGCCCGCTGGTGCTGTGGTTCCACGGCACGCCCGGCGGACGACGACAACTCCCGATCGTCGGCCGCCGCGCGGCCGAACGGCTCGGCCTGCGGGTCGTCCTCCTCGAACGCGCCGGCTCCGGACTGAGCGATCAGCACCGCTACGAGCGCATCGGCGACTGGGCCGCCGACATGGCCCACGTCGCGGACGTGCTGGGCGCCGAGAAGCTCGGCGTGGTCGGCCTCTCCGGTGGCGGGCCGTATGCGCTGGCGTGTGCGGGCATGCCGGCGCTGCGCGACCGCGTCGCCGCCGTCGCGGTGCTCGGGGGTGTCACACCGTCGGTCGGACCCGACGCGACCTGCAGCGGAGCCATCGCGCTGGCGCGCCGGTTCGCGCCGTTGATGTCGGTGATGCGCAGACCTTTCGCCACCGCCACCGCGTCCCTGCTGACGCCGGTCATCCCGCTGGCGCACCTGGCCTACAAGGGTTTGTCGTCGGCGATGCCCGACGGCGACAAACAGGTGTTCGCCGACCCTGACATCGAGGCGATGTTCATCGACGACATCGTCCACGTCGCCAACGGCCGCTTCCAGGCCCTGCTCGACGACGCCCGGTTGTTCGGCCGCGACTGGGGATTCCGGCTGGCCGACGTCGCGGTGCCCGTGCGGTGGTGGCACGGGGACGCCGACTCGATCATCGGACTGGCCGACGCCCAGGCGGCCGCGGCGCATCTGCCGAACGTCGAACTACTGCTGATGCCCGACGAGAGCCACCTCGGCGGATTCGCCAAGGCCGACGACGTCCTCGCCTTCGTGCACCGGCACCTGAGCGGGTCAACCGAGGTCGGCGGCGATGGCGACCCGGTCGCCGCCGCGGGCCTTGGCCTGGTACATGGCCACGTCGGCGGCGGTGATCACCTCAGCAAGATCTGACCCGGGCCGAGTGCAGGTCGCCAGGCCGATGCTGGCCGTGACGACCGGCCGCGCCGGCGCCGAGACCGCCGTCCGGATACGTTCGGCGACCCCGGCCGCCTGAGCCGCCGGGATCCGGTCGACGACGAGGAATTCCTCGCCGCCCCACCGCACGACCACCGCGTCACTACGCACGCTGTCGCGGATCCGGCGCGCCGTGCGGATGAGCACCTCGTCGCCGACGCCGTGGCCGTGCGTGTCGTTGACGCCCTTGAATCCGTCGACGTCGATCAGGAACGCGCACAGGTCCGTGTCTCCGCCCACGCGCGCATCGAGTCGTTTCATCGACACCTCGAGGCCGCGACGGTTGGTCAGCTCGGTCAGCGGGTCGGTCAGCGACTGCATGGAGCTGTCCTGGAGCAACCAGAAACCGAACTGCAGCGCGGGCAGGATGCACACCGTGACCAGCAGGGCGATCACGGCCCGCGACACCGCGACCTGCAGCCCGAACTCGGGCATGCTGGCAGCCAGCCACACCGCGATGCCGCCGACCGACAGCAGGCACCAGCCGATGTGCACGAGGTGCAACCGGGGACCGTGGAAGAACACGACGTACCCGCCGGCGCACAGCAGGATCGGGATGCCCGACATCGCCAGGTTGGCGTCGCCGAACAACACCGTGGACAGCGTCATGATCATGTCGACGTAGATCACCAGTACCGCCGACTCCCGCACCGACGGCCAGCGCAGCAGTATCCAGCGCAGCGCCCAAGCCAGCGACCCGACGGCGGTCACGGCCCAGCCGATCCGGAACAGCGCGCCGTCGGCCCCGGGCGGAACCACGACGTTGATCGCCGCCAGGGCGCCCATCACCGCCCCGATCCCGGCGATGACGTAGCGCAGCGGGGTCAGCAGCCCGCGGCTGCGCAGGAACTCGATGCGCCACTGGTAGTCGTCGCGCTGATGCCACCACTGCCGCAGCAGGCCAGGATCGGCGGTGTCCCCCACCGGGTCAGTCTAGGAAGCCGCCAGTGAATACCGTGGGGAAACGTCGATCCACGTCACAAGCCGAATTACGTGACCTCCAGCTACCAGCCTGACGGGCAGGCTACAGATAGGTCACCCCGAGCACGATGAGCGAGAACAACACCGGCGAGATCGGCAGGCCCCACAGAAAGGCCGCCCAGATCTCGCCCGTGCGGGTCTTGGCGCGAAACGCCCGCCAGCCCAGCAGCCCCGACAGCGCGCCGACCGCCAGCGACGCCCCCGCCACCACCAGCACCCACTGAGCGACGTCGTTGGTCGCGACCGCCGCCGAAATGCCCGCCAGCCACAGGATGTGACCGATGGCCAGCCCGCCGATGCCGGCTATCCAGATCGCCCTCAATTAGAAGTTGATCATGTGGCCGGCCAATCCGTGGAAGCACTCCTGCAGTGCCTCGGACATGGTCGGGTGCGTGTGCACGTTGCGGGCCAGCTCGTTGGACGTCAGGTCCCACTTCTGCGCCAGCGTCAGCTCGGGCAGCAGCTCGGACACGTCGTGGCCGATCAGGTGACCGCCGATCAGTTCGCCGTACTTGGCGTCGGCGATCAGCTTGACGAAGCCGCTGGGATCACCCATGCCGTGGGCCTTGCCGTTGGCGGTGAAGGGGAACTTGGCGACCTTGACGTCGTAGCCCTCCTCGCGGGCCTGCTCCTCGGTGAGCCCGAAACTGGCCACCTGGGGCTGGCAGAACGTGGCGCGCGGCATCATCCGGTAGTCGCCCAGCGCGAGTGTCTCGGCACCGCCGATGGTCTCGGCCGCGACGACACCCATGGCCTCGGCGACGTGGGCGAGCTGCAGTTTGCCGGTGACGTCGCCGATGGCATAGATGTGCGGCTTGTTGGTGCGCATGTAGTCGTCGATGGCGATGCCGCCGCGCTCGGTCAGTTCGACGCCGGCCTTGTCCAGGTCGAAGCCCTCGACGTTCGGGACGAAGCCGATGGCCTGCATCACCTTGTCGGTCTTGATTTCGGTGGACTTGCCGTCCTTGCTCACGGTGACGGTGACGGACTTGCCGTCGTCGTCGATCGATTCCACCTTGGTGCCGGTCATGATCTTGACGCCGAGCTTCTTGAACTGCTTCTCGATCTCCTTGGAGATCTCGGCGTCCTCGTTGGGCAGCGCGCGCGGCAGGAACTCGACGATCGTGACGTCCACGCCGTAGTTCTTCATGACGTAGCCGAACTCCATGCCGATCGCGCCGGCGCCGGCGATGACGATCGAGCCGGGCAGCTCGCGCTCCATGATCTGCTCTTCGTAGGTGACCACGTTCTCCGACAGCTCGGTGCCCGGCACCAGCTTGGTGTGCGCGCCCGTGGCGATGATGGCGTTGTCGAAGGTGACTTCCTCGGTCTCGCCTTCGTTGAGATCGACGACGATGGTGTGGTCGTCTTTGAACTTGCCGTAGCCCTGGATCTCGGTGATCTTGTTCTTCTTCATCAGGAAGTGCACGCCGGCCACCCGCCCGTCGGCGACCTTGCGGCTGCGGTCGAAGGCCACGCCGTAGTCGAAGCTGGCCTCCCCGCTGATGCCGAAGGTCTTGGCCTCCTTGGTGAAGATGTGCGCGAGCTCGGCGTTGCGCAGCAGCGCCTTGGACGGGATGCACCCGACATTCAGACACACACCGCCCCAGTACTTGGGTTCGATGATGGCGGTGTTCAGCCCGAGCTGGGCGGCGCGGATGGCCGCGACGTACCCGCCGGGACCGGCTCCGAGAACGACGACGTCATAGTGGGTCACGGCTCTCACCCTAACGGGGTCGGCAAGGCGAGCGCGCTCTCGGTGAGGGCGTCGATCAGCGCGGGGTCGTGACTGACGAGCACGACCGTCGACCCGGCGCCCGCCATGTCGCGCAGCAGAGACACCACCGAGCCTGTCGCGATCGGATCGAGCATCGCCGTCGGCTCGTCGCACAGCACCAGCAACGGCCCGCCGTCGCCCTGCGTCAGCACCCGCCCCAGGCAGGCTCGTTGCAGCTGCCCGTCACTGACCTGCCCGGGATAGCGCTCCAGCAGCGCGGTGTCGAGGCCGACACGAGCGGCGGTCTGCTCGGCGGCCGGGTGGAAGCCGCGGCCCGCACGGATGGCCAGCGGTTCGTCGATGATCTGGCGCAGCGTCCAGCGCGGATTGCAGACCAGTCGCGGGTGCTGGGCGAGCAGCGCGACGGAACCGCGGCGCGGCCCCGGCGCAGAGTTCGACGCGCCGCTCGCGGACGCAGGATTCGACGCGCCGCTCGCGGACGCAGCCCCGTAGCGGATCTCTCCGGCGTGCGGCCTCTGCAGCCCGGCCAGCACCCGCAGCAGCGTGGTCTTGCCGCTGCCCGACGCACCCGTCACACCCGTGATGGCGCCGGCCGGAGCCGTCAGGTCCACGCCGTCGAGCACCGTCCGCCCGCCGAACCTGACCGTCAGACCGGTGGCGTACAGGTCACCGGTCATACCGGCACGCGTTCAGCAAGGCGCGTAGATACGGGTCGGCGCTGGCCAGGGCGGTGTCGAGGGGCAGCTGGTCGAGCACGCGGCCCCGCGCCATGACCGCGACGTCGTCGCACTTCTGCGCGCGCAGCAGCGACGGCATGTCGTGGGTGATGACCAGTACCCCGGCGCCGTCGGCGCAGGCCTGCCCGAGGAGGTGCCACACCAACGCGGCGTTGCCCGGGTCCAGCGCCGAAGTAGGTTCGTCGGCCAGCAGCAGGGCCGGGCGCCCTGCCAACGCGGCCGCGATCGCGACGCGTTGGGCCATGCCCCCGGACAGTTCCCCGGGATAGCGGTCGACGACGTCGGCCGGCAGCGCCACGGCCGCGCACAACTGCTCGGGGGTGCGGTCGGCGCCCAGCCGGGCGCAGATCTCGGCGAGTTGGGAACCGACGGTGCGCACCGGCGTGAACGACGTCGCCGCCGACTGCGGCACCAAGCCGATGCGGCGTCCGCGCAGTGCGCGCCAGCCCTTCTCGTCGTGTTCGTCCATGTCGGTCTCGCCGATCCGCACCGTGCCGCGCACCCGCGACCCCGGGGGCATCAGTCCGGCCAGGGCGGCGGCGACCATGGATTTGCCGCAACCGGATTCGCCGATCAGCGCGGTGACGCAACCCGCTCGCACGGCGAGGTCGACGCTGTCGAGGACGGTCACGGAGTCGGTGCCGCGGCCCCGGCGCACCGCGATGTCGGCGCTGAAGCCGCGCAGACTCCCGACGACGGCCGTCACCACACCTGCCCGACAGGTGGCTGATGCCGGCGCCGGGCCAGCGTGCCCACGGCCGCGAACGTCAGAGCCGTGGCGATCAGCGCCGCGGCCGGCACGGCCAGCGTCCACCAGGCGCCGGTGAGGATGTCGCCGCGGGCCTCACTGAGCAGCGTGCCCAGGCTGGCCCGGTCGGGCGAGAGGCCGACGCCGAGGAAGGACAGCGTGGACTCGTGCCACACCGCGTGGGGAAGCAGCACGATCATCGCGACCAGCGCCTGACCGGTCACCGCCGGGATCAGGTGTCGACGGGCGATGAATCCCCTTGACGCACCGGCCAACTGCGCCGTCTCGACCCAACCCGCCTCGGCGACGGCGAGCAATTCCGCACGCACCACGCGTGCCACGGCCGGCCAATGTGTCAGCGCGATGGACGCCACGATCGCCAGTGGGGCACCCCGCCACATCGCGGCGACGACGATGCCCACCACCAGGTGGGGCAGCGCGTTGACGCCGTCAACCAGCCGCATCACCACCGCGTCGACCCAGCCGCCCACGAGCGCCGCGCCGACGCCGATGGCCAACCCCAACGCGGTGGCCGCCAGCGCGCACACCACCGCGATCAGCAGCGACACCCGCAGCCCCTCGGCGGTGCGCACCAGCAGGTCGTACCCGGAATGATCCGTTCCGGCGAGATGGCCGGCGCCGGGCGGCTGCAGCGCGACGCCGAAATCGGCGATCTGCTCGCCGGCCAGCAACGGAATGCCCACCGCCGCAACGACGATCGCGCCGAGCAACAGCCACGGCCAGCGCGGCATCCGCAGCGGGGACAGGGCGGTCGTGGCGCTCATGCGACCATCGCGATCCGAGGGTCGATGGCCACCGCGGCCGCATCCGACAGCGCCGATCCGGCCAACACGGCCGCCGCCGCACCCACGGTCAGCGCGGCCAGCAGCGGAAAGTCCAGAGCAGCAGCCGATTCGACGAGGACCGCAGCCATCCCGGGCCAGCCGAACACGGTCTCGACGATCGCGGCGCCGGCGATCAGTTCGGGCAGCCGGGTGCCCAGCAGTGCCAGGGTCGGCAACACCGAGACCGGCGCGATGTGGCCGCGCAACAGCGCCCAGCCGTGCACGCCCCGGGAGCGGGCGCCGCGGACCGCGTCGGAGTCGACACACTCGACCACGGCTGCGCGGGTGGTCAGCAGCAGCCACGGAACCATCGACACGCTCAACGCAAGCCACGGCAGGATCGCGTGCTGCACCACGCCCGCGGGGGTGTAGTCCGCGCCCGGGGCGGCCGCGCCGGACACCGGAAGCCAGCGCAGGCTCACCGCAACCACGATCACCAGCATCAGCGACACCACGAACGGTGGCACGGCGGCCAGCGCCACCGACAGGCCCGAGCAGACCCGGTCGAGGACCCCGTCACGGCGCATGCCGGCCAGACACCCGAGCAGGATGGCGACCACGGTGGCGGTCAGCAGCGCCGCGCCCGAGAGGCCGAGCGTGAAGGGCATCCGTTCGGCCAACACGGTGCTCACCGGCTGCGACTGGGTCGACGACCATCCCAGGTCCCCGCGCAGCAGGCCGCCGATCCACTGCCACCACGCCTGATACCAGGGCATCTCGGTGTCGTAGGCGACGCGCATCGCCGCACGCTGGGATTCGGTGGCGAACTGGTAGTTGGACCCGAGGTAGGCGGCCAATGGGTCGAACGGGGACAGTGACGCGACGGCGAACATCGCGGCCGAGATGGCCACAGTCAGCGGCACCGCCACCGCGGTCCGGACCGCCAGCAGCCGGGCGGCGGCCCGCCCGCGGCGACGGGGAGTCCACCCCTCTGACTCGACGGCCGAGCGGTCGAGCGTCGCGGGCGCGCTCAGCGCGTCCACGCCGCGAGGTTCCACCACGGTCCCCACGTCACCCCGTGCGAATGCGGTTCCATGATCGGCGCACTCTGATTCCAGCCGAGGTCGCGGTAGGCGTAGGTGTGGTCGAGGAACACCAGGAACACCTGTGAGGGCTCGGCCGCATACGCGGCTTGAATCCGTTGATAGAGATCGTCTTTCTCGGGACCGGGAGGCGACTGGGCGGCGCGCTCGAGCATGCCGTCCAGACCCGCGGCGGTGAAGTTGCCCGGATTCGAGTACGGCGAGGAATCCGGCACCCGGGTGTGCAGGGTGTCATAGACCTGGGAGTCGATGCTGTACGGCTTGGATCCGCCGCCCAGCACGACTGCGGAATCGCCGAACCGCGTGTCGATTTCGTCCCAGCTGGTGCCGCGCGGGCGTACGTCGATGCCCAGCGGCTTCATCGCGGCCGCGTAGGCGACCGCCAGATCGCGGCGCAAGGTGTCCTGGGCGTTGTACAGCAGCTCGAACGATGCTCGGGCACCGTCTTTTTCGCGTACTCCGTCCGAGCCCATGCGCCAGCCGGCAGCGTCGAGCATCTCGGTGGCCTCGTCGGCGTCGAAGGCGTACTGCGCATCGGGGTTGTATGCGGCGCCGTAGGCTTCGGCGACGGGCGTGCTGGCCTGCCGGCCGTATCCACGCAGGACGTCGCGCACGATGGCCTCCCGGTCGACCCCGAGGTTCATCGCCAGCCGGGCCGACACGTCGGCGGTGAACGGGTTGCCTGCGGGCAGTGCGATGCCGCGCCAGTCCGCCGAGTTCACCGCGACCGTCTCGACGTCGCCGGTGGCGAGCGAATCGATCAGTCGCGGAGGAAGATTGGTGCCGTCGACCGCACCCGAGGCCATGCTCTGCGCCCGGCTGTTGTCGTCGGGGGTGTAAGTGTAGACCAGCCTGTCCACCTGCGCCGGGGTACCCCAGTAGTCCTCTCTCGCCACCAGCACCGCCTGGTCGGGCCGCAGGCTGTCCAACCGGTAGGGGCCGGTACCCACCGGTTCGGTGTTGACCGCCCAGTCCGCGGCGGGCGCCGACTCGACTCGCTCCGACGGCAGGATCCCCAGCAGCAGGTAGGGCCGCGGGTCGGCCGCGGTCGTCAACTCGACGGTCACCGCCTCCGGGCCGTCGGGTTCGATGGACACGATCGGCGTCACGGCCGTGGCGATCTCGGAGGCCACCGCCGGATCGGCCACGGCGGCGTAGGTCGCCACCACGTCGGCGGAGTCGAACGCCGTTCCGTCGGAGAACTGCACTCCGGCGCGCAGCGGAATCCGCCACCGGTTGGGTCCGGCCGGCTCGGGCGGGCCCTGCGCCAGTGCCGGCGCCAGGTCGGGCACCACATCGTCGGTGGTGGCACTGGGCCGGTAGAGGCCGTCGTAGAGGGGCGACACGCCCGATTCGGCGTACCCGTCGACGGGGTTGTAGCCGCCCAGCTCGTAGCCCTCGGCCAGCACGATCTGCGTGTCGTCGGCGTCGTCCGGCGCCGGCGCGGTGCAGCCCGCCGCCGCCAGCACCGCGATAGCCGCCAGAGCCCATCTCACGGTCGATGTCACGTGTCTATATGAACACATGAGGGGTTGGTGTGCTGACGAGACCCCAGCTAGCGGCTGATCCAGCCGGATCGGACGGCGTGCGCTGGCTGCAGTACTCCTAGCGCTGCGGCAACGGACACACGGCGTCGAACTCCGCATCCCCCTTCGACACCACCCGGGTGCCGTGGCTCTGTGGACGGACCCCGCGCTCGTAGTCCGCGCCGGTCACGGGAGAAGCCTGCTCGATGGCCCGGTTCTCGTCGTCGGTGAAGGCCCGCCCCCGGGACAGGAATCGCATCCCCTCTGGGGCCTCCAGGCTGAACCCGCCGCCGCGACCCGGCACCACGTCGATCACCAGCTGTGTGTGCTTCCACGCCTCGAACTGCGGACCGGAGATCCACACCGGCACCCCGTCGCCGACATCGAGGACCCCCAGCAGTACGTCGCGGTCCCCCACCACGAAATCGCCGTCGGGGTAGCACATCGGCGACGAGCCGTCGCAGCAGCCACCGGACTGGTGGAACATCAACGCTCCATGCCTGTCCTGCAGGGTGCGCAGCAGTTCGGCCGCGGCCTCGGTCACCAGTGCCCGGTTCGGTGCGTCCATGTCCTCCATTGTGGCCCCGCTCGCCGATGCGTGCCGCGACCTTGCCCACCTTTCGGATAGGCGCGGAACCGAACCGTGCACCGCCGCGACCAATGACACAGGGATACCGGGAGGACCAGGGATACCGGGAGGACAATGTTCACGCTCGCCGATACGCCGGTCAAGTTCGTGGCCCTGCTCGCGCTGTTCGCGTGGTGCACCGTGTGGTGCACCTACGAGCTGACCCGCCGACAGGACGCCCGGCAGCGCATCTCCAATGCCGCCCATCTCGCGATGGCGGTGGTGATGCTGCTGATGGTGGCCAGACCGACCTGGGCGGCGCTCACGGCGCTCGTACCCACCTCGGCACTGGTGGCGGCGTTCGCGGTGGGGACGGCGTGGTTCGGCTGGCTGGCGGTGGACGGCTTTCGGACCGCCGACCGTCGTGCCGGTCTGCACTTCTGCGGGCACACGGCCATGTTCGGCGCGATGACCTGGCATCTGGCCGCGATGGCGGTGAAAGCGCAACACACCACGGGGCACCACGGCATGGGTCACGGCGCCACGGGCCACGGAGCGCAACCCGGCACGACGATGTGGGTGTTCGCGCTGATCGGTGTGCCGTTGATGACCTACCTGCTGGCCGCCAGCGTCACCGCGATCCGTGAACTCGTCCGCCCCCGCGTGGCCGAACTCGAGGAGGCAACCACAGGCGCCGGGCGGGCTGTTCTCACACCGGCCGGACCCGAGCGCGGTTGCCACGAAGTCCGCGCGGTCGGCAGCACGGCGCACCGGCTCGCCGCCTCGTGCGACTTCGCGATGAACTTCGGCATGTTCTGGATGAGCACCGGTCTGCTGGTGCCGATCCTGCCGTTCTTCACGGTGTTCGCCTTCTAAGTCCCGGCTTCGGTCGCTTCCCGCAGGGCCCGGACCGCCGGGGCTGTCGACGGCGGCAACAGCATCCGCCGATCGGTCGGATAGCGCACATCCAGCTCGACCGTGCCGGCGAAGCGGTACGGCTGGGCGGCGAGCAGTCCGGCGAACTGCTTGCGCAGCCGCGACATCTCCACCCGCACGGTGACCACCCGGGAACGGTCGCCGTACAGATCGTCGGCGAGTTGGGGAGCGGTGCGGCCATGGGGCGAATCGGCCAGCACACACAGGATCTCGGCGTGCCGCAGGGACAGGTCGTGCCGCCAGGAGCCGAACTCGCCGGCCAGGCACAGCGACGGCCGGTCCGGGTTGCTCAGGTCCACGGTCACCCGCGACAGAGCGGCACCGTCCTCGTCGCCGCTTCCCGAGTCACCCGCCAACCGCACCAGCCAGCCGCCCGGCAGCGGCTCGACGGCACACATGCCCAGCGTCGCCAGCCACACCCGCCCGGGCCCCAAATGCTCGGGCAGCAGGATCCGGTTGTGCAACGGCATCGCGTCGACGGCGGCCACCCAGCCCTCGGTGTCGACGGCCAGCGCCGGAGCGTCCAAGCGGGCGAGAATCGGCGCGGCCAGCGCCCGCAGCCGGTTCAGCGTGCGGTCGTGCTCGGCGCGCAGGTGCGATTCGGCCAGCCGCGCCACGGCGTCCACCAGCGCGATGGTCGTCGGGTGCACGGTCGCGGCGGGGCCGGAGACGTCGACGACACCCAGAACGTGTCCGGTACGAGGGTCGCGGATGGGTGCACCCGCGCACGTCCACGCATGGTGGCTGCGCAGGAAGTGCTCTGCGGAGAACACCTGCACCGCACGCTGGGAGACCAGCGCCGTACCGATCGCGTTCGTGCCGACGGCGCCCTCGCCCCAGTTGGCGCCCTCGATGAAACCGAGCCGGTCGGCGTTGTGCAGCACCGACGGTGACCCGCTGCGCCACAGCACCCGGCCCTGCGCGTCGGCGACGACGAGGATGTTCTCGCCGTCGGCCACCAGAGACTCCAGCCCGTGCGAGATCTCGCCGAGCACCTCGAGAAGCCCGGAGGACCGGCGCAACGTCTCCAGCGCGCCTGCCTCGACGACCGGCTCGGCGTGCTCGTCGGCGACCCGCTCGTGCATCCCGCGTGCCATCATCCGCTGCCAGCTCTGCCCGATGACGTCCCGGGGCCGCGCCGGGGCCCGGTGACCGGCCATCGTCGCGTCGTAGACCGCCGACATCAGCCGCGCATAACTGCGCGGATCCTCACCGACGGCGACCGCGGGCTCAGGCACGGGCGGACTGCCTCCATAGCTGGGCATCGTCACCCAGTGTGCTCTCCATCTCAGCGGTAGACCAGACCGCCGTCGATCAGACCCGCCTGCCCGGTCATGTAGTCGGCGTCGGTTCCGGCCAGGTACGACACGAAGCCGGCGACGTCCTCCGGGGTCTCGGCGCGGCCCAGCGCGATGCCGCCGACGAACTTGTCGTAGGTCTCGCCTTCTGCGGCACCGGTCAGTTCGGCGAACCGCTTGTCGATCTCGACCCACATGTCGGTGCCCACCACGCCCGGGCAGTAGGCGTTGACGGTGATGCCGTCGGCAGCGTGCTCCTTGGCGGCGGCCTGGGTCAGCGCGCGCACCGCGAACTTCGACGCGCTGTACACCCCGAGCATGCCGAACCCGTCATGGCCGGCGATCGACGAGGCGTTGATGATCTTGCTGATCTTTCCTTGGTGCTGGTTGTCCAGCTCTTTGAACTTCGCCACCGCGGCTTGGATGCCCCACAGCACCCCGTTGACGTTGATCGACCAGACCCGGTTCGCCTCCTCGGGCGTCACCTCACCGACCGGCCCGACCAATGCGATACCGGCGTTGTTGACCATGATGTCGAAACCGCCCAGTGCGGCGGCAGCATGGTCCACAGCGGCGAACACCTGCGCGCGGTCGCTGACATCGGCAACGAAAGTCGTTGTCTTGCTGCCGATCTCGGATATCTCACCGGCGACGCGCTCGATGCCGTCGGCCCGGGTGTCCACCAGTGCCACCGCCGCACCGTCGCGGGCCAGCCGCAACGCGATGCCACGGCCGATACCGCGTGCCGCACCGGTCACCAACGCAACCCTGCCCTCGAGAGCCATGACTATTTCCCTTCGCTCGGGTCGACCAGAACCTTCATCTTCGTGCCGGCGTGCAGCGCCTCGAACCCTTCGTCGATCACGTCGTCGAGCGAGATGCGGGTCACCCACCCGGTGGTGTCATAGGCGCCCCGGGCCATCAGCGCGATCACCGCTTCGAAGTCGGCGCCGGTGTAACACAGCGAGCCCTGGATCCGGGACTCGTTCATGACGAGGTTCAACAGCGGTGTCTCCAAGGGTTTCTCGTAGATCGCGACGCTGACCATCGGCTTGCGGGAGCCGACACAGGCCAGCGCGGTGGCCACCGCCGGGGTCACCCCGGCCGCGTCGAACACGGCGTCCGCTCCGGCGCCCCGCGTGTGCTCGGCAATGAAGGCCGGCACGTCTGCACTGCCCGGATCCAGTGTCGTGGCACTGAGCGCCTCGATCGCGGCACGACGCGTCGGTGACGGCTCCACGACGAAGACGTCCTCGAGCCCCTTGCCGCGCAGTGCGAACCACAGGCCGATCCCGATGGGCCCGGCACCGAACACCATGGCGGTGTCGCCGGCGGAGACATCACCCAGCGTGGCGGCGTGGTAGGCCACCGACATCGGCTCGACGAGCGCGCCGAGTTCCAACCCGACGCTGTCGGGCAGCCGGTGCAACATCTCGGTCGGCACGATGCTGAACTCGGCCATCCCGCCGTCGGACATCAGTCCGTGGAACCCGATCTGCGCGCACACGTTGTAGTTGCCGGCCCGGCACGGCGCGCAGGTTCCGCACCGGTACACCGGCTCGACCGCGACCCGGTCGCCCTCGCTCCACCCGGACACGCCGTCGCCGACAGCGGTGATGGTGCCGGAGAACTCGTGGCCCATGGTCAGCGGCAGCTGCGCCCCGGTCAGCGGGTGCGGTTCGGTGGGCACGAAGATCGGCCCGGCGTAGTACTCGTGCAGGTCGGTGCCGCAGATGCCGTTGTAGCCGACCCGCAGCTTGACGGTGCCCGGCCTGGGGTCGGGCTCGGGCACGTCGTCGATCTCGAGCTTGTTCGGTCCGTAGTAGACAGCTGCTTTCATGCCCGCAGTTGTATGTGACGGGCGACACAGCGCGAAAGAGTTGCGAGGGGTTGCACCGGCCGCGCCAGAAGGGCTGCAAAGGCAGCGTGCAACGCTTCGCAACTCTTGCCCACCGCCGATCCAGCGGTGTGTCCTGGCTCACATGACTTCCACTCTCGATCCGCAGACTGCTCCCGATGTGACTCCCGCCCAGCGTGTCGACGCATGGCTGGCCGACTTCGAGGCCGCCCTGGCCGTACGCGACATCGACCGGGTAGCCGGCATGTTCGCCGTCGACAGCTTCTGGCGTGACCTGGTGTCGTTCACCTGGAACCTCAAGACGATGGAGGGCCGCGAGCAGATCACCGACATGCTCACCACGCGACTTGCCGGTACCGACCCGTCCGGCTTCCGCACCCGGGAGACCCCCACCGAGGACGGGGGCGTGACCACGGCGTTCATCGAGTTCGAGACCGCCGTCGGCCGTGGGGTCGGGCACCTGCGACTCAAGGACGAGGACGGGCAGCCCCGGGCATGGACGCTGCTCACCGCGCTGCAGGAGCTCAAGGGCCACGAGGAGCCCAAGGGCCCGAGCCGGGTGCTCGGCGCGGTGCACGGCGACGATCCCGACCCTCGGTCGTGGGCGGAGAAACGCGCCGAGGAGGAGGCCGAGCTCGGCCGCAGCATCCAGCCCTACGCTCTGGTGATCGGCGGTGGCCAGGGCGGCATCGCGCTGGGGGCGCGGTTGCGCCAGCTCGGCGTGCCCGCGATCGTCGTCGACAAGCACGAACGGCCCGGCGACCAGTGGCGCAAGCGGTACAAGTCGCTGTGTCTGCACGACCCGGTGTGGTACGACCACCTGCCCTATCTGCCGTTCCCGGCCAACTGGCCGGTGTTCGCGCCGAAAGACAAGATCGGCGACTGGCTGGAGTTCTACACCCGCGTCATGGAGGTGCCGTACTGGTCGAAGACCACCTGCACGTCGGCCTCGTTCGACGAGGAGAGCAACCGGTGGACGGTCGAGGTGGACCGCGACGGTGAGAAACTGACCCTGCACCCCACCCAACTGGTACTGGCCACCGGGATGTCGGGTAAGCCGAACATCCCCACGCTGCCGGGTCAGGACGTCTTCCGCGGTGACCAGCACCATTCGTCGGCCCATCCCGGGCCGGACGCCTACGTCGGCAAGAAGGCGGCGGTGATCGGTTCGAACAACTCGGCCCACGACATCTGCAAGGCCCTCTACGAGAACGGCGTCGACGTGACGATGGTGCAGCGCTCGTCGACCCACATCGTCAAATCGGACACGCTGATGGACATCGGGCTCGGCGACCTGTACTCCGAACGCGCGCTGGCGGCGGGCATGACCACCGAGAAGGCGGACCTGACGTTCGCGTCGCTGCCGTACCGGATCATGCACGAGTTCCAGATCCCGCTGTACGACCAGATGCGCAAACGCGACAAGGAGTTCTACGACCGCCTCGAGGCGGCGGGCTTCGAACTCGACTGGGGCGCAGACGGTTCCGGGTTGTTCATGAAGTACCTGCGCCGCGGCTCGGGCTACTACATCGACGTCGGCGCCTGCGATCTGGTCGCCGACGGCCGGATCAAGCTAGCCCACGGACAGGTCGACCACCTGACCGAGAACGCGGTGGTCCTGGCCGACGGCACCGAACTGCCCGCCGACGTCGTGGTCTACGCCACCGGATACGGCTCGATGAACGGCTGGGCCGCCGACCTGATCGGCCAGGACGTCGCCGACCGGGTGGGCAAGGTGTGGGGCCTGGGCAGCGACACCCCCAAGGATCCCGGGCCGTGGGAGGGCGAGCAGCGCAACATGTGGAAGCCCACACAGCAGCCCAACCTGTGGTTCCACGGCGGCAACCTGCACCAGTCCCGGCACTACTCGCTGTACCTGGCGCTGCAGCTCAAGGCCCGCTACGAGGGCATCCCCACCCCGGTCTACGGCCTGGCCGACGTGCACCACCTGAGCTGATCCGACCCGCGCGACACGCTGGCGGCGAGATCGACGTGAGGGTGGTGATCCGGGGCGCTGCCGCGGACATGACGGCCCTGGTGTCGATCTCGCCTCCAGCGCCGAGGTGAACCGCTGACCAGGCGCTACGCAGCGGCGGCGGACTGGCGGATCTGGTTGCCGCCGGCCCGCTTCGCCTCGTACATCGCCATGTCGGCGTTGGCGATGACCGCCTCGACGAGGGTGCGGATGTCGGCGGTCGCCCCGTCCACTGTCGTGCCGGCGATGCCGAGGCTTGCAGTGATGCCCCATTGCGAGGCCGCGATGGCCGAACAGAGGCGTCGCGCGAGCATCTCGACCTCGCGGGGTGGCGTGGCCTGGGCGACCAGGAACTCCTCACCACCGACCCGCGCCGCGAGCCCGCTCGACCCTACGACCTCCCGGATCCTGGTCGCGACCTCGACGATCACCCGGTCGCCGACAGCATGGCCCTGGGTGTCGTTTATCCGCTTGAAGCCGTCCAGGTCGATCATCACCACACTGAACGACGCTGCACCGGTGCGTGCCGCATCGGAGATGAGCGCGTGGGCCGACCGGCGGAAACCCCGTCGATTCGCCAGGCCGGTCAGCGGGTCTGTCGACACCGCGTCGTTCCACAACAGCCGCACCAGGATCTGCCCGCCGACCGGCACCGTCATCAGGCCACCGCCGGCCAGCAGCAGCGTGGCCACGGCCAGCGGCACGTCTCCACTCACCCCGACGCGGACCGCGCACGCCACCAGCGTGCCGAGCGCCACAACCACATTGAGCACCAGCAGCCGCGGGTTGTGGAAAGACGCCACGTACGCGGCGAGTCCGACGAAGGCCCAGCACGTCAGAAGACCTGCCTGCGGTTCTGCCGTGGTCGCGGCCACCACGGCGATGCCGACGCTGCCG
>MDTD01071524.1_pt1 | contig 34735 bp, 42 predicted proteins | sample 811221 | NCBI WGS metagenome assembly MDTD01 (sample SAMN05326646, study PRJNA326480) | marine metagenome | isolation source: seawater | place: Pacific Ocean: South West | collected 2011
GATAGTCATGACATCTAATACTGGGGCAGTAGAGGCAGAAAATGAATCTGTAGGATTTATTGAACAATCTAGTGATGACAAGTATCAAAAGGCGGTATCAAAAGCATTTACACCAGAATTTAGAAATAGGTTGGATGGCATAATAAACTTCAATGCTCTGAATGAAAAAAATTTACATTCTGTCGTAGAAAAATTCCTAATTGAGGTTCAGGCAAAACTTAATGAGAAAGGCATTGATTTGGAGTATGAAACAGATGTTTTGGATTATGTGCTTGAAAAAAATACTGAGCAAAAACTTGGTGCAAGACCAATTGCTAGAATTGTAGAAAAAGAAATAAAAAAACCAATTGCAAACCTTATTATTCAAGATAAAGCAAAAAGAGGCGACATAGTTTCTGCTTCAATATCTAAAAATTCTCTATCTCTGAAAGTTAGATCAAAACTTAAGGTTACTTAGATCTAAAAGTAATTCTTCCCTTTGAAAGATCGTAGGGCGACATTTCAACAGTTACTTTATCTCCATTAAGAATTCTAATGTAATTCTTTCGCATTTTTCCGGAGATGTGAGCCGTGATGGTATGATCGTTTTCAAGCTTCACCCTAAAAACAGTATTGGGAAGCACCTCAATTACTTCACCTTGCATTTCAATTACATCTTTATTTGCCATGTGGGTCTAATTGTAAAGAGTTGAGTTAAAATGTCACTTATTTAAAAAAAATTCTTATTTTTTGTGATGTAGAGAAGGGGAGCAATAGTGGGAAAATTATCAATTTTGTGCCTAAAAGATGCTAAAAGAGATATCCTTGATGAAGTATATAAACTTAATGAAGAGCTTGCACCTATGGTTGGGAGTTTGAAAGATTCTCAAGAACTACGTAGCCTAATAAAAATATCTTTTAATAGCTTTTATGCCATAATCAATGAGCGCTTGGCGGGATACATAGTGTGTTTTAGGGAACAAAGCAATTACCATTCTCCTAATTATCGCCACTTTAACGATAAATATAAGAAATTTAGTTATATTGACAGGGTTGGAGTTCCTAAAGAGCTTGAAAATCAAGGTATTGGTACACAACTATATAATCATATATTTGATATTGATCAATTTAATAATGCACCATTTTGTGCTGAAGTAAATATCAAACCAAAAAATGAGATATCTTTAAATTTTCACAAAAAAATGGGGTTTAAAGAAACCTCTACAAGGCAGATAAACAAAGAGCATGAAGTAATATATTTGGAAAAATATGTACGTTGAAGCAGAAAGAAAATTTAACAAAAGTAAAAAAAAGATTCTAAATGAAATAAGAAGACCCGGTAATCTTAATAACTATCACCCGTTCTGCAAGAAGAATAAAGCGCTTAAATGGCCAGGTAAAGGATCTATAGACGAATTAGAGTACCTAAATGGTCTTAAATATAGAAGAGATTTCATAGAATGGGATGAAAATGGATACGTATTAGAAATAGGAAGGCACAATAAAATCGCCAAAGTTCAGTGGATAGTCAATGGGTCAAAAGGAAATTCTAGCTTAAGAGTAAGGATTAACCCTAAATTACCTTATAAGAACAGATTTATAAGATGGGCTGCATGGAATTTATACATTAAATTCAGGCTACAAAGCTATATTAATAATGTTCTGGATGGTTTTGAGTATTACATTGAAACAAATGATCGAGTAGAAAGTAATAAATTTGGAAAACATGCATGGTTCTCCTAATGTCTAATTATTATGTTAAATAAATTCATATATGGCCTATATATGAATGCCTGAAAACCGCTTAAAATAACAATTATAAACATTTCATTAATGTATTAAATCATATCAATATATTTAACATAATATATATTATGCGAATATAAATATAATGTTACAATAGAGAAAAATTTTAATATATTTCTAGCCATTACCCCTACTTTGTGTAAATATTTCTTGTATTGGGAAATTCTTCCCAGAGGAGAAAATTATGGATGAATATCAATTATTGAATTTAATGAATTTATCTTTTGTAAGTAACGCTATGTATTTTGTTGGTATGGTTCTATTGGTGTGGCTTGGTTTTCGTTTTGCAAATGCAATTTACGAAGATGGCAATTCACCTTTAATATCAAAAGTATTTTCTACACTATATTATTTATGTGTTGCTGGATTTTTTTATTTTAACGGACAAGTTGCCGGTGGTATCCTAGATACATACTCTGCTCTATTAATTGATATAGGCGCTGAAAGTGGTTCTAGACTTGCTGCATATTCCGAAAACCCACTTGGACCTGGTAAGGCTTTAGGTGTATTTTTCGTAGTTTTAGTTCTTTTTATGCAACTAGCTCGTACTTGGGTTAAAAAACCTTAAATATTTTCATAAAAGGGGCTCTGTGAGCCCTTTTTTTATCTTTTTCTAACGTATATATCTGATTTTTATAAATATTGCTTAGAAGTAATATTTATACCTCTATTGTCATATTTTCTTTTTTTTACATTACATTCCTTACATTTATTCTAAATTTGCAAAATTTTTACTAAATACAACAATACTATAAAAATTTTATTAGAATGAAATTATGAAGATCAAAATATTTCTATTACTCTTACCCTTAATTTTAAGCTCAAATTCGATTTTTAAGGATATGTCTAGTGACGAGTTTAAAATGCTTTTAAAATTAGAAGATAATTCTGAAAATACTTATAAAAATTACCTTGAATTTTTGGAAACTAATGACGGTCATGTAAATTCCTTAATTTCTTTATATTCATATTCTGATATTGAAAAAAATTTCAAAGATACAAACTCAGAGCTGCAAGGTGTGCCAATTGTTATTAAAGATAATATAGATTCAGTTGGTTTAGCAAATACTGCAGGTTCACTAGCGATGCTTGACAATATTCCTAACGATGATGCTCACATTGTAAAAAAACTAAAAGAATCAGGTTTGGTGGTAGTTGGTAAAGCTAATTTATCTGAGTGGGCAAACTTTAGGGGGAACCCCTCCTCCAGTGGATGGTCCAGTTACGGGGGACAAACAAAAAATCCCTATAATCTTGAATACAATCCTTGTGGCTCAAGTTCCGGAAGTGCAGCTGCGGTAGCTGAAGGTCTTGTACCCTTATCTATTGGTACAGAAACTAACGGATCAATAAGTTGCCCAGCCTCCATAAATGGAGTTGTCGGAATAAAGCCAACAGTCGGGCTAGTTAGTAGAGATGGAATAATACCTATATCTGCAACACAAGATACAGCTGGACCAATGGCGCGAAGTGTTTTAGAAGCTGCAAAAGTTTTAAAGATTATTTCAGGCGTAGATGAAAAAGATACCGCTACAAAAAATATTCCAAGCGACTTTGATTATGATGCATTAGTTAACCTTGATGATACTGCCTTAGAGGGAAAAAGGCTTGGTTTGATTGTATCTAATGAGATGTCAGATGTGGAAACAGAGCTTTTGAAAAAAGTTGAATCAGTAATTGAGAGTCAAGGGGGAGAAGTTTTAAGAGTCAGTTTTCAAGTTGAGAGTAATTATAAGTTTGAAGATGAATACTACCTGTTGCTGTATGAATTTCATGAGGGGCTAAACAGTTACTTGAGCTCATCAAATTCGAAATTTAAAAGCCTTGCTGAGCTTATTAGGTTTAATGAAGAAAACTCTGACAAAGTCCTCAAACATTTTGGCCATGAAATTTTCATTGATAGCTTAAAAGCCATTGATAGAAATAAGTACGAAAATTCTAAAAGTTTTGTAGTAAAGCGAGCAAAAAATCAAATTAATAATTTAATAGACAGTAATGACCTCGATGGTCTAGTAGGACTTACTAGAAATCCGGCATGGAAAACAGATCATAAAAATGGCGATTCAAGAACTGGAGATGGAGATCTTTCCTTTGGAAATGGTGGCCTATCAGCCGTTGCGGGTTACCCTCATATCACTATTCCACTAGATTATGTTAATGGATTGCCTGTGGGTGTGTCTTTCTTAGGAAAAGCTTGGGAGGAAGCAAAAATTATTAATTTTGCGTACGATTTTGAGCAGGAAAATAATTTCTTCCCTAGACCGACTAGAGGCAAGAATTAATCCTTAGTTTAATAACATCAAAGCTGAGGTTATTTGGCAAGGACAAAGATTTCTTTACATCTAAAAGTATACCTATCCTTTTATGAGACTCCTTTACTTTAAGTGGTAAATCATCTTTAGTTAGAAAAATTAAATAATCAACCAGAAGAGGCACATCCTTAGTTTCAATTTTAAAAATATCTTTTGCTTTTATAGAGCTATTGAAAGTTTTTATAAGTTCTGGGAAATCGTCGTTCTCCAAAACCCTGGGATTCTGCAAAATAAATTTTTGGGATGATTTGCTGCATTCTATTCCTCTTTCTTTCAAAAGGATCTCGATTTCTTCATCTGTTGGAACTGGAAATTTTACTTTCTGAAAACGACTTAAAATAGTTATAGGTATTGAAGTAAGCGAACTTGTTGTAATCCAAATATTAACTGATTCGTCTGATTCTTCTGCAATTTTTAATAGTGCATTGTAACCGTCTAATCTAATATCCTTGCCTTCATCAATGTATAAGTATTTTTTTTTATTTGTTTTTAGTAATAAAAAATCCTTTGCTGTTCGTATAGCCTCTATAGGAATGCTCTTTTTATCTTCAGGCTTTGAAAGCAAAAGAAAATTTGGAGAAGCTATCTCTGATATAGGCTGGTTTTCATTTAAATTAATTCCAAGTTCACTTGATAATATTGGTTTCAATAATCCCTCAACAGCTGGAGATAAATTTTCCCCATTACCTGAAAAAAAAATAGATTTTGGTTTAATATTTTGAATTCTCTGAATGAATGATCTCTGCCAACTAAACATTTAATAATTCTTTTATTAGGCTATCTATTTCACCAGAAATTTTTTCTATACTTTTACTTCCATCAACTAAAATAAAGTTTTTACTTTCCTTTTCTAGCTGAAGGTAGCCATGTTGAACCCTACTAAAAAAATCTAATGATTCCTGTTCAATTCTGTCAGCTTTTCGATTAGAAATTCTTTTTCTTGAAAGTTCTGGATTAATATCAATGTAAATCGATAAATCTGGTTCGGAAATATTTAGTGTTTTGTGAAGATATTCAACTAAATTAAGTTCTACACCTTTCCCGTAACACTGGTATGCTTTCGTTGCATGAAAAAACCTATCAGCAATCACTATGCTCCCTTTATTTAAACTGGGTTTAATTATTTCATTATCAAGTTGTTTTCGAGAGGCATACAAAAGTAAAACTTCTGTGAGTGGATCAAAGTTTTCTGTTGTCTCCTGAAGAAAAATTTTACGAATCTTTTCACCAACCTCAGTTCCTCCAGGTTCTCTTACAGATATAACATCATGCCCTTTTTTTTGTAAGGACTCTGAGATAATTTTTATTTGGGTGGACTTTCCTGAGCCTTCAATACCCTCAAAGGAAATAAACATTGATATATTATTTACCGGAAATGAATTTTTTCACAGCTTTATTATGATCTTCTAGGTTTTTTGAAAAGGCATGAGAACCATCACCTTTTGCAACAAAATAAAGATAATCTCCGGGGGTTGATTTGATTGCTGCTTCAATTGAAGATTTTGATGGAAAGCATATTGGGCGTGGAGGCAACCCGGAGATTCTGTATGTATTGTATTCATTTTTATCTTCAAGAACTTTTTTGCCTATTCTTTTTTCGAAGTCACCATAGTATCCATAAGCGGATGTTGGATCAGCCTGAAGTCGCATACCTTTTATTAGCCTAAATAAGAAAACTGACGCAATTTTTGATTTTTCTGATATCAAAACAGCTTCACGTTCAATTATAGAGGCTAGAACTAATGCTTCCATTTTACTATTCAATGGATTGCTTTTAGGTTTAGATTTCCAAATATTGTCAAGATAGCGTCCTAGGTAATCTTGATAATTGATCAGCATGTTCTCAAGCTCTTCAATGTCAGAAAATATATACGTGTCTGGGAGAATTTTTGCCTCCTGAGAGAATGTATTTTTTATACTTGCTGTTATTTCTCTTTCAAAATCATTTTCAATTAAAAGGTTATTTAACTTCTCTAATGCCTGCTTAGCTACACTTCCTTCAATGATGGTGAATTTATATTTTTTTACGTCACCTTCAACAAATCTTTGTATAAGATCTTGAATGCTAGTTGATACGCTCAAATCATATCTTCCAGCCTTAACATTTGGAGCTCCTTTGATTTTGTAATAGATTTTGGTCCATATTAAACTATTCAGATTGAAGACTGAATCCATTTCCTCGATAACATCATTGAATGAAGATCCTTTCTTAATTATGAATAGGTAGTCAGGTTTGGGAGGAGAGATTTTTTGAGCTGGGACAGCTAAAATTTTTACTGTAGCTAGTAAAAGTATAAGTAGACTAAGAGTTATGAAAAGTCTTCTAACTATTGCTCTCGATCCACTCAACTGCACTTTGGATAGTTGTGATTTTTTCTGCCTCGTCGTCTGGAATTTCTACATCAAACTCTTCCTCAAATGCCATTACGAGTTCGACTGTATCTAAAGAATCTGCACCTAGATCCTCTACAAATGAAGATTCTGGATTTACATCAGCTTTATCTACTGAGAGCTGACCACAGACTATATTTACGACTTTGTTAAGAACATCACTCATATTTACTCCAAAAGTTAATTTTGTATTGCATACATTACTTCATAAATAGGCCGCCATCAACTACTAAAGTTTGACCAGTAATATAGTTAGCTTCACCTGATGCAAGGAAAAGCACTATAGGGCTTATATCGTTTGGTTTTCCTGCTCTTTTTAAAGGGATTTTGTCAACTATATCTTCTGCAATAATTCCTTCAGTCATGTCTGTTTCTATAAAGCCTGGTGCTACAGAGTTAACAGTAATGTTTCTTGAACCCAGCTCTTTTGCAAGGGATCTTGTGAATCCATCAAGACCAGCTTTTGATGCAGAATAATTTGTCTGACCTGAATTTCCCATAATACCTGATATAGAGCTAATGTTGATTACCCTGCCCCATCTTTGCTTAACCATATTTTTAATGACAAGTCTTGTTACTCGAAAAACACCATTAAGATTCGTATTAATTACCTCTTCCCAATCCTCATCAGACATTCTTAAAAAAAGATTGTCATTTGTAATTCCTGCATTATTAACCAATATAGATATGTTCATATCTTCAACTAGTTTTTTTAACGAATTAACGGATTCGGTTGAAGATATATCTAAATTTTCAACTGTTAAATTTTTATGTTTTTGAAATTGTGATTTACTTTTATCTCTACAGGTTGCAATAACTCTATAGCCCTCGTCAAGAAAAGCACTTACCAGCTGTTTCCCAATTCCCCTGCTACCGCCTGTGATTAGAACTGATTTACTTTCCATATTCCTTAAGTTTATCTTTAAAAACATTAATGTCATCAAAGCTGCAAAATTCACCTGGGACTCTGTTTTGCTTACCTAGGGATGAAAGCACTTTACCTGGCCCTAGCTCAAAATGTTCTTCAAGACTATATTTTTTCAATTTACTCATGCAATCAACCCATAAAACAGGCTTGGAAATTTGGTATGCGATTTTATCTTTTATTTCCTCCGATGAAATGGCTACTTTTGCATCAACATTATGAATAGTTGGGAATGAAGCTTTATTAAAACCTAAATCATCTAGAACTAATTTAAATTTTGTTGAAGCAATACTCATTAAGCTTGAGTGAGAGGGAACTGAGACTGATAAATCTACTACTTTCCTTGCACCAAATTCTTTTAAAATCAGCTTAGCAATCTCGACTTCATCAGCATTTCCTACAATTACTGTTTGATTAGGAGAATTGAAGTTAACTGGTTCAAGAAAATCGGATTTTTTTTCATTGATTACTTCAACAATAGTTTTTGAATCAAGCCCCAACACGGCTGACATTATAGTTTTTTTTGTGCCCTTCTCTTCGATCATTAGATTAGCTCGTGTTTTTACAAGCTCTAAAGCAGTTTCTAATTCGAATACACCAGAGCTTAAAAGTGATGAGATTTCACCCAAACTATGACCTAAACTAATCTTTGGTAGAGGGCAGTTATGCCTTTTCCATACTTTGAAGAAGGCAAAGCTGACAAGTAAAAGGAGTGGTTGTGTGTAATATGTATCTGAGATTCTTGGATCACGTGAGAAAATAATCTCTTTAAAGCTTTCTTTGTAGAAAGCCTCTCCCTGCTCTAAAGTTTCAGAAAATTCAGGAAACTCTTCAAAGTGCTCTTGAAGCATTCCATTGTATTGGGAACCTTGTCCAGGAAACAGAAATGAAAAACTCATAGCAGGCTATTGGATATCTTCTTCTGGCTCTTTTTCTTTCTTTTTCAGATCTTTGATTAACCTTCCTTTATAGAATCCATCTGCAGACATATTATGACGAAGATGTTTTTCACCTGAAACTTGATCTAAAGAAAGAGCACCAGTTTTTAGAGAGTCATGAGACCTTCTCATCCCAATTCTGCTTCTCGTTTTCTTGCTTTTTTGTACTGCCATAAAGGTTGGAATTTTAAATGTTTTGGCTATGAAAAGAAAGAATTTTAAGAAATAATATAAGCAATGCTTATTACAACCTCAGATCAAGTTGCAGAAAAAAAAATCATTAAAACGCTTGGGTACGTCAAAGGAAGCTCGGCTAGAGCTCGAAATGCAGCTGCTGATGTGTTTGCAAGTATTAAAAATATAATTGGAGGCGAGGTAGAAGAGTATTCTAGATTGCTTCAACAAACTCGAGATCAAGCAGTAGAACGTATGATTTCTGATGCAAAAGATAAAGGAGCTAACGCAATTGTATGTTTTAGGATCCAATCGAGCACAATTGCTCAAGGAGCTTCAGAAGTCGTGGCGTATGGTACAGGGGTTATTTTAGAAGACTAATAAGTATCTTTCTGAATTTCTTCTAAGGGGTTTTGACCAAACCTATTCTTTCCTGGTGTGCCCTTTCTTAAGAAAACTAGAATATAAACAATCAAGATCAAATTCGAAATACCCCCAAATCTTTGCGATAATTCTGATGTTGGGTCGAAACCTGCAATCAAAGCAAGAATAGAACTAATAAAGTACGGTATAACCCAAATGAAAGAAATGTCTAAATCCTGTAAACGCCTTATAGTTACTGAAATGGACGGTACGAATAAAAGAACTGATATTCCAATTACAAACCATTGTATTGCTTTAAACCTATCACCCTCCATGAGGAAGGCAGCAATCTCTTCTTCCGTCATTGTTGATAGAAGTTCAATATCAACATTTGAAATAGACCAAAAGCCTCCAACTATTGATACTAAAAATGTCAAAAGAAATGTAAAAAGAAGAAAATAGAACCATTCAGCACGGCACGCCCTACCCTTAAATGTTTTGTATTTTTTAATTAGTGCAGAATCAATTGCTTGACCAAAATTCATTTCGTAATGGTATCAGATTATTATTTAGTTTTGTTGTTGATATTAAGAAATACCTCAAAAATAATTGCTTTACCTTTGATAGTAAAATCTGGTTTTATTGGCAATTCATTAAAATAGCCCGACGGTCTCTTGATGGCCATTCTTTTAAAATTCCCATTGATTAAGCTCTTGGAAATATCATCCTGATCTCCTAGGTAATTTCTTAAAAGAGCAATATTACCTGATCTTGCAGCTCTTGTCTTCGTAGCGAACATTGGATCGACGTACACTGTATCGTACTTATATAATCTATCTTTATAATTTTCAGAATTGTCATTCAAGATTTCTATTTTAGATTTTGCTTCTTCAAAGTATTCTTCTTGAGGCAGATTTCTTAAAGCCTCCTCAAAGAGAACACAAAGACCCTTATTTTCTTCTATAACTGTTATATGATGCCCAAGAAGTGACAAAAGAAAGGCATCATGACCAAGCCCTCCTGTTGTATCGAGTATTTTCTGTGAAATAAGTTGTTTGTGACCAATGGCTTTTTTCAATAAATGTTCAGTCTGGTATTTTATTATTCTGTTTCTAAAGGCACCTTTATTAAAATTATTCTTAATTCTTTTTCCAGAAAAGTTTAGAGATGTTTCATTAGAGATATGTATATATGAAGATTTAGGTTTTGTTGTAGCTACCTGAAGTTTAAATTTCTCAGAATAGTATTTTGCAATGCTTTTATATGCATCATCTTCAAAATAAATATAAGTTAGCTCAGGCATAATAGAATAACACCTAGAATAACCCTGTAAATTATAAAAATTTCAAAACCTACTCTTTTTACGAACAAAATAAACCATTCAATAGTAAAATAACTTACGATAAATGTCGTTAAAAATGCTATAAATGTTGTTAATATGTTGATATTTGTAGTTAAAATATCATTTTGATATATTATAAAAAATAAAGCTCCTGCTATCGTTGGAATCGATAACATAATGGAGAAACGAGCAGCAGATTCTCGATTAAAACCTTGAAACAAAGCACCGGTAATTACAGTTCCAGACCTAGATGCTCCTGAAATCAAGCTAAATATTTGCCAAAATCCAATTATGAAGCCATCTTTATAGTTGATCTCTGTAATTTTCCTATCATGTGGCCCTAAATTAATTGATAGAAGCAATAATATTGCGAAAATGATGTTCGCAATTGCAATAGTGCTTAGAGACCATCTAATATCGTACGAAGCTACAACAGGTGCCATAGCAACGATGGGGAGCGTTGCGCAAATAATTACAAAAAAATACTTTGATTTAAAAAAACTCAGAGTTAGAAGCTCCTTACGTAAATAAATAATCACAGCTAAAAGGCTGCCACAATGAACAGCTATATCAAAAAATAATCCTTGGTCTGGCCAACCAAGAAGTTTGGAGGGTAATAGTAAATGAGCTGAACTCGATATTGGTAAGAACTCCGTAACTGCTTGGAGAACGCTTAATACTAATATCTGAATTAGGCTCAAATCATCCATTGGTTTTTATATAATTTAGTTCTTTAATGTAGTTTGGGAAATTATTTTTTAGAGCATTTTCTTTATTATCAAGGAATAGTTCTATTGCTATGCTTGCCAAGCTGCTATTGTCAACAACTTTGTCCAGAACCTTTAAATTGTCCTGAATGCCAATTAAGTTAGTATTTAAAGCTTTGATTTCCTCAAGGTTCGTACAATACAGGTCTTTTCCGTTGATTTGATAGAAGATATCAGGTTTGTTTCCAAACAATACAGGTATCATATTTTTTTCAAAGCCTAAAATAGCTGTTAAATTTGAAATCGCGTAAAATGGCGTTTTGTTGAGATATTCAATTGAACTCAAAAAGGTATATGCCAAGCGCGCTCCAGTATATGAACCTGGCCCAGCAATGTAGAGATTCGCATCAATCTTTTCTATGTCGAAGTCACTAATCTGATTATAGATATGGTCAATTTTCTGAAACCAATCATTTCTTCTTGATTTGTCATCTTCTTCAAATATAAAACTATACTTTTTTCCTGAGAATAAAACTGATATGTAATGAATCTGTTGTGTGAGGTCTACGGATAGAATGTTCAAGTTAATATTTTAAAAATTTCGTTGGATACGTCTTCAACATTTTTAGATGCATCAACCTCATCAAAAATAATTTCACTGTTGATGAAAAAATCTAATAAAGGCTCAGTCTCCTGAAAATATACTTCCAATCTTTTTTTAATGACTTCAGGTTTATCGTCATCTCTAAGCACTAACTCTTCCCCAGTTTCATCATCTCTTCCCTCATTTTTTGGAGGATTATGTACAATATGATAGGACCTTCCTGAAGGGAGGTGAACTCTTCTCCCAGACATTCTCGAAATAATTTCGGATTCTGAAATCTTCAAAAAGACAACATTATTTATTACAATGCCTGCGTTTTCAAGGGCTTTAGCCTGATCAAGATTTCTTGGAAAACCATCTAGTATGAAGCCATTTTTACAGTCATCTTCCTTTAATCTTTGCACTAGCATCTCTACGATAATTTCATCAGGAACTAATGTGCCAGCGTCAAGAAATCCTCTTACTTTTTTAGCTAGTAGTGAATTTGAGTTGCTTACTTCTCTTAGAATAGCGCCAGTTGATATAGTTGGTATATGAAATTTATTTTTGATGAAATCAGCTTGTGTGCCCTTTCCCGCACCTGGCATGCCTAATAATATTAGATTCATTTTTCTAAAACTATAAATGTTTGAGTATATCTAGAGGTATTAGATATTGATAGATGAATTTTAAAATTATCATCCAAGCTTGTACACATTAGAGGCTTACCAAGACCATCTTTTTTTAGTGAAAGTTGAGAAGGATATATTCCCCTAAACCCCCTTCCAAGAGCTTTAACAAATGCTTCTTTAGCTGAAAAAGATGAACATAAAAAATTTATTTTTCTATCATCTTGAATGCGTGAAAATTGATCTAATTCACTCTTTGACAGAATCTTACAGACGAACTTTTCTTTGTATCTGTTGTACAAATCTTTAATTCTATCGCGTTCTAATAAATCTGTACCAATACCAACAATCATCTAAAAAAGAGCCTACTATTTATATTTAGTTCTGAAAAATAATATTCTAACGCCTGTTGATTGATTTTTTTGGAAATTAATAAACTTTCATCTGAGAATTCTCCTGTATGGATTTCTAACAAATACTTCCCTTTGAAACCATTTGTGTTTTTTATAAATCCACTTTCAGGGCTAAAAGAGTATTTCATATCGGAAACTATGCTTTTTCCAGTTTGATATTCAGAAGCAAAATCAATCTCATACCCTAGCGTTGTAAATAGGTTAAGTTCAAATCTTCTTAAACAAAGCTCGATATTTTTTGTAGATTTAATTTCATTTAGACAGTCCTTGTAGATATTAAATAGCTCTGATGAGTCCTCATTTGATTTTACCATTGAGTTAATTAATTCATTTAAATAGAAAGCTGAGTATAGGTTCTTATTTGTTGCAAAATCCTGATATACATTTAGGGGATCAGCTGATATTAAGGTTTTTAAATCTGATCTGCCGGAAAAGTTTATTTGTAATAGCTGGAAGGGCTCTAGATTTCCTGAAAATTTTGATTTTGCTCTCTTTGCACCCTTAGCAATTGCAGATAATTTTCCGTCTTCACTAGAAAAAAATGTAACTAAAAGGCTTGTTTCTTTATATGGTTTTGAGTGTATTACAAATGCTTCCTGCAGGTTTGATCTCATTAGTTTTTTATTCCTAAACTCTCCAATGTGACAGGATCATTAAGCCAGTTTTTCTTTACTTTACACCACAGGTTCAGCCTGGCACGCTTTTTCATCATCTTTTCGATTTCTTTTCGAGCTGCAGTGCCAATTTGCTTAATCTTTTCACCATTAGACCCAACGACAATTTTCTTTTGGCTGGATCTTGAGACAATAATCAAAGCACTTACATTAAGCATTTCTTTGGTATCTTCAAATTGCTCAATTTTAACAGCGGTTTCATATGGAAGTTCATCACCTAAATATCTAATGACCTTCTCTCTGATAATTTCACTAATCTCGAATTCAAAGCTTTGAAAATTAAAGTCTTCCGATGGGTAAAAAAAATCATTCTCAGGAAGCAATGTTTCAATTTCCCCTTTAACAATATCTATGCCATCTTTTTTGAGAGCCGAAATAGGAATAATTGAATCAAAAATTTCCTTTTCTTTAAAGCTATTTACAAATTCAAATAGTTCAGATTTGTTTTTCAAAAGATCAATCTTATTGATAAGCAAAACTTTTTTTGGAGTTGAATCCTTTACCAATCTAAAGGTCTCTTCATCAAGCTCATCAAATTTTGAACCAGAAATCATAAATAGAATGAGGTCAACATCATTTAAAACCTCTTTAGGTTTTTTTCTTAGAATTTTATTTAATGCTTTATTCGTTTTGGTGTGTATTCCTGGAGTATCAATAAAAATTACCTGCGAATTATTAATATTTTTAATAGCGTATATGTTCGATCTTGTTGTTTGCGATGTTTTCGATGTTATTGAAACTTTTTTATCAAAAATAGAGTTTAATAGGGTGGACTTGCCAACATTTGTTTTACCAATTATTGAAATATACCCACATCTTTTCATAAAAGCTCTATTCTATCTTGCCTACCCTTTTCAATGAGGGCGATCCTGAAGGAGGCCAGGATAACCAAATATAATCTGCTCGGCCCCAAATGGACTCTCCGCTAATTACCCCCCATTCTCTACTATCGCTAGAATTATCTCTATTATCCCCTGAGACAAAATACATTTCCTCTGGAATTATCCAACTACCATTTTTAGAGGATCTTGTATCAATTTTTCTAATAACATACCTATGGCCATTATTTGTTTCAAATTCAATGTTTGCTCCAGTAACATCCTCTTTGTAGAAATTTGTTTCAAGCTCAAGACCATTTACAAAAAACTTCTTATTCACGTAGGAAACTTTATCACCACCCTTTGCAATTACTCTTTTCACAAATGGGGTTGTTGGTTTATGAGGAGGGAAAAATACAACTATTTCTCCAACATCCGGAGGTTTTGAAAAAATTTTGGATCTATTAGTGAAAGGAATTTCAAGCCCATACGCGTTTCTGTTAACTAATACAAAATCTCCTATTTCAAGATTAGGTTTCATTGAGCTTGACGGTATTTGCCATGGCTCGTACACATATCCTCTTAGAATAAAAACAAAAAAAATACTCAAAAACCAACCTCTGGATTCTTTGAGATTTATTTCATCTTTCATTTGTGTAGCTACTAGAAACATTACACCTGAGAATAGTGAATAAAACGCTAACAAATCACCAATGTTCCATTGTTTAATCCATAAAATAGCAATGATCACCAATGAAATGATCAGCCCAAAAGTTTGTATAAATCGATGATATTTTGGGTTCGAGTTGTTATTTTCCCGTGAAATAGCCCAGTGAATAGCGATTAAACAAAGAGCAAAATTTAAGAGAATAAATGAAAAAATATTTGCAATTGGAGTAAGTGCATTAAAGATAGCATTTAGCATTATTTCCTCCTATCAGTTGATAAAAAGCTCAAAAATGCTTCCTGTGGGAGTGAGACCTTTCCAATTTGCTTCATCTTCTTTTTTCCAGCTTTCTGCTTCTCTAGAAGTTTTTTCTTTCTTGTAACATCACCCCCATAAAGCTTTGCTGTGACATTTTTTCTAAATGCTTTTACGCTCTCCCTCGCAATAATTTTACTTCCCAGCATAATTTGGATTGGAATCTCAAACATTTGCCTTGGAATGACATCTTTAAGTCTTTTTGCGATTTCCCTCCCCCTTCGTTGAGCATCAGATCTATGCATTATTGCAGAAAGTGAATCAACAACTAAACTATTTACCGCAACATCAACTTTCACTAAATCTGACTGTTGATACTTCAAAAAAACAAAATCCACAGAAGCGTATCCCTGACTTTTCGATTTAAGCATATCGAAAAAGTCCATAACAATTTCTGATAACGGCATTTCAAAAATTATCGAAACCTGCCCTCCAAGATATTGTAAATCCTTTTGCACACCGCGTTTTGCCATTGCTAATTCAATTACATCACCAACATACTTGTCTGGACAAAGAATTGTTGATCTAATAATAGGCTCTTTAATTTCTTCTATTTCATTTGTGGTTGGCAACTCTGATGGAGAAGAAATTAAGATTTTATCTCCATTAGTTTTAATAATCTCATAACTTACGCTTGGTGCAGTGGTAATTAGGTCAAGCCCATATTCTCTCTCTAAGCGTTCCTTAATTACCTCTAAATGGAGAGTCCCCAAAAAACCACATCTAAAACCACTGCCAAGTATTTCTGAGTTTTCAGGTTCAAAAGATAAGGATGCGTCATTTAAATTTAGCTTCATTAACGCTTCCCTAAATGACTGATAATCATTGGAATCAATAGGGAAAAATGAAGCAAATACCTGTGGTTGGACTTCTTCAAAACCCTCCAGTTGTGGGGTTTCAGCCTTCTTTGAGAGAACAATTGTATCGCCTACCGGCACTGATTTTAAGTCTTTAACATTAGCAACAAGATATCCCACCTCACCAGCTTTTAATAAATCTCTTGGAGTTTTCTTTGGTGTAAAAACGCCTAAAGAATCTGCAACAAAGCTAAGACCATTGGATTTAACTGTGAACTTTTCCCCTTTGTTAATTTGCCCACTGAAAATTCTTATCAATGAAATTACACCTAAAAAGTTGTCATACCACGAATCAATTATGAGCCCTTGGAGATCGTCTATACTGCTTGACATTGGTGGGGGAATTCTTGTTATAACTTCCTTAATCAAGTCATCTAATCCAGATCCATCTTTTGCACTTACACAGATAGCATTTGATGCATCAATCCCAATAATTTCCTCAATCTCTTGCTTGACTCTTTCAGGATCTGATTGTGGAAGATCAATTTTATTAATTACTGGTATTACCTCCAACCCAAGATCTATTGCTTTATAGCAAGTTGAGAGAGTCTGAGCTTCGACTCCTTGTGAGCCATCAACAACTAGAAGTGCACCTTCACATGCTGCAAGAGATCTAGATACCTCATAGGAGAAATCTACATGCCCTGGTGTATCAATTAAATTAAAGGTATAGACTTTATTTTCAAATTCATAATCTAGTGCAACTGATTGAGCTTTTATTGTTATCCCTCGCTCTCTCTCCAGTTCAAGAGTATCAAGAACTTGAGATTTCATTTCACGCGCTGATAAGCCGCCACATTTTTCTATGATGCGATCTGAAAGAGTAGATTTTCCATGATCAATATGTGCAATGATTGAAAAGTTTCTTAAATTATTCAATTTCTACAGGCTCAAATATATTGGTAGCACCTCGCGTTCCAATTATAAGAATTATTTCGCCTGTATCAAAAGATTCAACAATTTTTATGAAATCTTCAATATTGCCTACATCAAAGGATTTATTCTCTTTGGTAATTTTAGTGATGATATCATCTTCAAAGATTTGACCGAAGGCTGGTGAATTTGGAGCAACTTCTATAACTCTTACTCCAGAAGCTGAATCTTCAACATCTCTTTCATCACTCAAATTTCTTAGTCTTAGCCCTAGAGGATAGCTAGGATCTTTGGGTTGTGGTTGGGATGCTTCATTTCTTGCTGTTGTTGGCAATTCTCCAACTTTAACTGTTACATTTCTATATCTTCCTTCTCTAAAGAGTCTTGCAGTAACGTTTGTATCAGGTTTTGTTCTACCTATAGTGTGTTGCAGGTCCTTAAAATAGATAATTTCTTTTTTATCTATTGCAACTATGACATCTCCTGGAAGAATGCCACTAAGTTCTGCAGCTTGACCTGGTACTACTGATCTGACAAGGGCTCCAATGGGCTTGTCCATACCTATAGCCTCAGCTAAGTCGTTTGAAACCTCTCCTCCTTGAACTCCAAGGTACCCTCTAGAAACTTTTCCGGTCTCTTTTAATTGATCAACCACCTCTAGCGCAACGTTAATTGGAATTGCAAATGCAAGGCCCTCATTTCCTCCAGATCTTGAATAAATCTGAGAATTAATCCCGATTACTTCTCCATCCAAATTAAAGAGTGGGCCACCAGAATTACCCCTATTTACCGCAGCATCTGTTTGCAGATATGGCACATAATCACCTATACCTTGACCAGAAGTTATTCCTCTCCCTTTTGCGCTAATTATTCCAAAAGTTACCGAGAAATCATAATTGTAGGGTGATCCTATAGCAATAACACCATCACCCTGTTCAACAGCTTCTGAATTTCCCACTAAAACAGGGCTTAGATCTTCAGAATCTATTTTTAAGAGTGCAATATCACTCAATTCATCTGTACCAATTACTTTTGCTTTGTATTCTTTCCTATCTAAGAATATTACAGCCACCTCATCTGCATCTTGTACAACATGATAGTTTGTTACAATATATCCATCCTTTGACAGAACGAAACCAGAACCTGAACTAACAGCCTCTCTCTGACTTTGTCTTGGTTCATCATATTCAGGCATAGGAAATCCAAATCTCTCAAAAAATTCTTCGGGGAATCCTCCCATTGTTCGTCTGCTTACACTTACTTTTCTTGTAGATTCAATATTGACTACAGAGCTTTTCTGCTTTTCAACTAAATCGGAAAAATCAAAGTCGGCTGCTGGTAACAAACACATGATCACAGCAGTTAGAAAAACTATTAATTTTTTGTTGGTCATATTATTTTATCTTGGTTGAATTGAATTAAGGATTTTCTTGCCAGATTCAATATCTATGTCTCCAAATATTGTAATTGTTTGAAGTTGGTTTCCGTTTTGATGGGTTTTTTTAATTAAAATAAAATTTTCCTTAATGTATTCTCCATCGGGCAGGGCAGAAGAATAGTTATTGTTTATAAAAATTGAGAACTGCTTTCTTTTAAGAGAATTGATGTACTTATTGTTCATCTCTGGATCACTCTTAAAGCCTGAAGGAATCCAGTTTGGCCTGAAACTGACTGGCAACATAGCTGAGTTGGATTGTGTGATTGGAGCAAAGTGTCTTGAAGCGAATTTTAATATTTCCTCATTTTGAACATTTTCTAACGTTCGTTTTGCTTCGACAGAAGAAATTGCTTGTGAGATAAGGTTTGATGATTCAATAGTATTATTTTCTTCATCTAATACATTCGTAATGACCGAATAGCTTAATAAGACTCCAGCTGCAAAAACTCCTCCAGGAAGAATTAATCTCTGAAAGAAACTTCTAAGAAGTGATTTAAGGGATAAATTTCTTAATTTTTGTTTTACACCGATGTTTTGAATTTTTGAGGTTGCTTCACTAATTTCAATAAGAGAGAAATAGGTTTCTTTAAGCTTATTATCATTTTTCATATCCGTCATTAAAGAAACAATTTGGTCATGGTCAAGTTCGCCATCTATGAATGAAGAAATTCTTCGAAAATCATAATCAGTTATTTTATTCATTTTTCTCCTTGAGGTTTTCAACTAGAAACTGTCTCGCTCTAAAAATTCTTGATCTAACTGTACCAACCGGCACACCAACTATGTATGCAATTTCTTCATAGTTTTTTCCATCTATTTCGCAAAGGATGTATGCATTTCTTTGTTCCTCTGGCATCTGATCTAATAAGTTCCTGATGTTTGCTTCAAATTCTTTATTTTGAATTTCATTTTGAACATTATCGTTGGATTTTATTGTTTGCTCAAAACCCTCATCAATCTGGCTCTCTCTTGAGGTCTTTATTTTTGTTATTGCAAGATTGAAACCTATTCTATATAACCAGGTGTAAAAATTTGATTCTCCCTTAAAGGTACCAATTTTTTCCCAAGCTCTTATAAACGCCTGCTGAACAACATCCTCTGTTTCGTGAAAATTTTTAAGAACCTTAAATAAAGAATTATGTAGTCGTGTTTTAAATGTCGTAAATAATATTTCAAAAGCTGTATCACTTCCTTTTTGGGATAGGGTTACTAAATTTGAAATATTGTTCTTTTTCATTTCTCAATTTGATCCAAAATATTGAAATAAGTTCAAATTATGAAATATTTTTTTAATTTAGAGAAATCATTAAAAAATATTTCCCGTTGCTTAAAAATATAATCAAACATTTTTTGATCATCTAGATCAATGAATTTTTTAAGCTCAAGTAAATCTTCAGCATTCATGTCGTCAATTTGATCAATAAAGCTCTTTACAACTCTTGAAGTTTCCTTCATTCCCCTTCTTGCTTTAAAATTAAGCTGTTTAATTAATAATGCTTTATCCATGAACTACTTCCAATTAGATGATTATACTGCCTTAAGGATATCTGGGGAAAATGTAAAAGAATTTCTTCAGGGCCAAATCTCATCAGATGTTACTAATAATAATCATTTCAAAACCCTATTCTGTGACGAAAAAGGTTACGTCATTACAAACGCAAGCGTATTTATTCATGAGAGTGCATTAATAATCGTCAAAAAGGATATAGCCCAAACTTTAGATGCTGATTTATCAAAATTTAGTAAATTTTTTAAATGTAAAATTCAACATGAAGATATTGATGTTTTTGGTGAATTGATAAATGGTAGATTTGAAAAAATTATTGGAAATCAAGAAACTTCAATTCCTCATGAAATTTGGTTGAAGGAAAAATTACTTAATTTTGATGTTGATTTAACAAAAGACATTTCAGGAAAATTTAGAGTAAACGAATTGGGTTTTAATCTAGAAGAATATGTTTCTTTTGATAAGGGTTGCTACAGGGGGCAGGAAATTATTGCGAGGATTAATTATTTATCTAAGGGCATAACAAAGCCTGTAGTTTTTGAGAACCTCTCAGAAAAGTGCATCGAAAAATTAAATCTAGATGGGAAGTTAATTTTTAAAAAAATCATTGATGGTATAGTCTACCATCAGTTTATGCTTAGACAGGACTCAGTAGCACTGAAAGCTGCAGCTTCTAATCAAGTTGCCAGTTTATGGGCGAATTCCCGAATTTAACAAGGTAGTCGTTTGCCTTTGAGAAGTGATTTGATCCAAAAAATCCCTTATGAGCTGAAAGTGGAGATGGATGTGGTGCCTCTAGAACCAAAGAAGAATTTGTAATTAACTTTTTCTTTGATCGTGCATGAGCTCCCCAGAGAATATAAACAATATGATCTAACTTATTAAGTTGCCTCAAAGCAGAATCAGTAAAAATTTCCCAACCTATATTTGAATGGGAGTTAGGAAGCCCCTCGCAAACTGACAGTGAAGTATTAAGTAAAAGAATGCCTTGATCTGCCCATTTTTTTAAATCAGGAGTATTATTTTTAATCCCTACATCACTATAAATCTCTTTGAAAATATTCTTTAAAGATGGTGGAACTTGGTTATTTGCTTTTGTAGAAAATGCTAAACCATCTGCAACATCTTTTGTGTGATAAGGATCTTGTCCCAATAGTACTACTTTGGTTTTTCTGAATGGACAAAGTTCAAAAGCTCTAAAAAAAGACTTTGGATTAGGGAAAATTTTATGCCCTTCTTTATGGTCAGTTATGAGTTTAAATTTGATGCCTTTAAAGTAATCTTTCGCAGTTTCATTGTTAATAAAATCATCCCAGGAAAAGCTATCTTTCATAAGGTAAAAATAACATATTTTTTTTATCCACAGAAACTGTGGATAACTTTGGGGAAAAGTTAATTTTTTTAAAAAAAAGCCTCATTAAACCTTGTTTTAAAGATATTGATCAAAAAATAATCAGCTATGGTATAATCAGGTTTTATGTGCCTTTCAGAGGTTATTTGTTTTTTTGAAACAAATTTTATGCATCTTAGTTCGCAAGAATATCTTTTTTAGTGACCTGTGAGGAAATCAATAGTTTGTAACAAAAAAAACCCTGTTTTTTTAGTAGCAAAGTCTTGCATTTGTTACACCCTTTATGTTGCTTAGTTTTAAGAGTGTATCGCTAGAAATTTCGTCGTCAGTGTCAATTAAATTGCATGCGATTTTTTCTCGACTTTTATTAACAAATTCAATTATATTTATTTCATCTTTCGCCAATACTTCCGCGATGCTGCTTATTACTCCTGGGGTGTTTTCGTTTGCAATAAAAAGTCTGTGTTTTCCAATTTTTTCAGATGAAATATTTGGGAAATTTACACTATTATATATTTTTCCTGTATTTAAAAATGTTGCCAATTGCTGACATGCCATAATTGCGCAATTTACTTCACTCTCTTTTGTGCTAGCGCCTAGATGTGGAAAAATTATTACGTCTCTTTTATCAGTCAATCTTTCAATCAATAATCTTGATGGGAAATCTGTTATGTACTTAGAAATCTGCTTAGAGTCTAATTCGCTTACTACCGACTTTTCCTCAACAATTCCTGCTCTAGAAAAATTAATTAAAACAAAATCTTTATTTGCAAGTTGAATTAATTCCCTATTAATAAGCCCTTTGGTCTTTTCATTTAAAGGGATATGCAGGCTTATGTAATCACTATTTTTAAAAGCTTCATCGATTTTACTGCACACATTTATATCTCTAGGTAATCTGAGTGCTGTTTCAACTGTAATACCTGGATCATAGCCTTTTACGTTCATCCCTAGCTGTATAGCTTGTTCAGCAACCATAGAACCAATTGCCCCCAACCCTACAACACCTAGTGTTTTCCCTTTGATTTCCTGGCCAACAAATGCTTTCTTTATATCCTCTATTCCTTTTGAAAGCTCACTATCTGAAAGTTTTTCAGTATCGATAGAGTCAATTGTCTTATTGCCAGAAACTAGATCACGTTTTCCAAGAATAAGTGCGCAAATAACCATCTCTTTTACAGCATTTGCGTTAGCTCCTGGCGTGTTAAAAACAACAATTCCCCTTTCGGAGCACTTAAAATCATCTATATTGTTGGTTCCAGCTCCTGCCCTTGAGATCGCAAGCAGTGATTTTGGTAAAGCAAAGTCTCTCAAAGAATAGCTTCTCAAAACTATTCCTTGTGCTTCTACAATTTGGTCGTCTTTTATTAACTCAAAAGAATTTTCCTTAAGAATTTTGAGACCATGTTCTGAAACATTATTTAATACTTGAATTTTCATGTAGAAGGTTCTGATAATACATACTTACAAGAATTTTTAAAATAAATTTATCAAATAAACCCCAATATATCCAAAAGATATCCACAAGAAAACCCCATCATATTGTGTGTAAAAATAAAAATAACACAATATATTGTGGTAAAAGCCTTGATTGTAGTCACAAACTATTGAAGAATACATAAAGAACATGGAACAACAAATTACACAAGAAAAAAATAAAGAAATAGAGGCATCGAGTAACGTTGCTTTATCTCCAGGAAAAATGAGAGTAATCAAAAGAAACGGAAAGGTTGTTTCCTTTGAAGAAGAAAAAATTAAAGTTGCAATAATGAAAGCATTCCTTGCGGTTGAGGGAGGAGCTGCTGCTGGTTCGTCTCGTATTCATGAAAATGTTGACGTATTAACGAGAGCAGTAATAAAGGTTTTTGAGAGAAGAATGCCCTCGGGAGGCACCCTCCATATTGAAGAGATACAAGACCAAGTTGAATTACAACTAATGAGAAGCGAGCATCATAAGGTAGCACGAAGCTATGTATTGTATAGAGAAGCAAGAAAAAATGAACGAACCGAAGAAATTGATCAAGTTACAAATCAAGAAGGTGAAAGCGATGATATTTCCTTAATAGTTAATAAAGCTTGTGAGGGTTTAGATGATGTTGGTTCAGAACAACTTATTGAGGAAATCAGAAATGCATCCTATGACGGAATGTCAGAGAAAGATTTAGCAGATTGTATGGTTATTTCAGCAAGAACAATGGTTGAAAAAGAGCCAAATTACTCTTATGTGACAGCACGAATTCTATTAAATAATATCGAAAATGAAGTGCTTGATTTTCTGGGAATTGATAGAAAACTTAAATCAGAAAGAGCAAAAATGTACTCAAAAGCACTAATAAAAACCTTTGATAAAGGCATTGAGCTTGGGTTTTTAAATAAAGAGCTTAGGGAATTTGATCTTAAGAAGATTTGCGATGCAATTAATGAAGCAAAAGATTTTAATTTCACCTATCTAGGCCTGCAGACGCTTTATGACAGATATTTTATTACCTCAGAGGATACAAGGTATGAATTGCCACAAGTCTTCTTAATGCGTGTCGCAATGGGACTTGCTATTAACGAAAAGGATAGAGACACAAGAGCAATCGAGTTCTACAATCTTCTTTCAAGCTTTGATTACATGAGCTCAACACCAACACTATTTAATTCTGGAACACACAGACCTCAATTGTCTTCTTGCTATTTAACTACTGTGCCTGATGATTTGTCTGGGATATACGGAGCAATAAGAGATAATGCTTTGCTCTCGAAATGGGCTGGAGGACTTGGGAATGATTGGACAAATGTAAGAGCTTTAGGTTCAAGAATAAAAGGGACTAATGGTAAAAGCCAAGGAATAGTACCTTTTCTAAAAGTTTCAAATGATACAGCAGTTGCAGTTAACCAAGGTGGCAAGCGAAAAGGAGCTTTTTGTGCATATTTGGAGTGCTGGCATCTTGACGTCGAAGAGTTCTTAGACCTAAGAAAAAATACCGGTGATGATAGACGAAGAACTCATGATATGAACACAGCAAACTGGATACCGGACTTATTTATGAAGCGTCTTGAACAAGATAAAGATTGGACACTTTTTTCACCCTCTGATGTTCCGGATCTCCACGATCTATATGGACAAGAATTTGAAAAAAAATACGAAGAATATGAAGTAATGGCAGCGAAAGATGAACTTGGTATTTTCAAGAAGATACCAGCCAAAACTCTTTGGAGAAAAATGTTGTCAATGCTATTTGAAACTGGTCATCCTTGGGTAACATTTAAAGATCCCTGTAATATAAGATCACCACAGGGCCATGTCGGTACAGTTCACTCATCTAATCTTTGTACAGAAATTACGCTTAACACAAATGAAGAAGAGATTGCAGTTTGTAATCTGGGAAGTATCAATTTGCCCCAGCATATACAAGAAGGAAAGATAAATATAAAACAGCTAAAAAATACAGTTAAGACAGCTGTCAGGATGTTGGACAACGTAATTGATATTAATTACTACCCCGTTCCACAAGCGGAGAATTCAAACAAAAAACATAGACCTGTTGGTCTGGGATTAATGGGGTTCCAAGATGCACTGTATAAATTAGGAATATCTTACAACTCAGAGGAAGCCGTTGAATTTGCCGATAAATCAATGGAATTGATAAGTTATTTTGCTATCGAAGCATCATCAGAGTTAGCAAGTGAAAGAGGAACATACCAGACCTATGAAGGATCTCTTTGGGATCAAGGGATTTTTCCTATCGATTCTATTAATCTTTTAAGTCAACAGAGAGGCAAAGAATTCTTAGATCAAAATACTGAAACTACTTTAGATTGGGATTCGCTCAAAGAAAAGGTGAAGAAATCTGGGATGCGTAACTCTAATGTTATGGCAATTGCCCCCACAGCGACAATTGCCAATATTACGGGAGTTTCTCAGTCGATAGAACCCACATATCAAAACCTTTTTGTGAAATCAAACCTGTCAGGAGAGTTTACAGTTGTAAATCCCTATTTAATTGAAGAGTTAAAAAATATACAGCTATGGGATGATGTAATGTTAAGCGATCTCAAATACTATGAGGGATCACTAACTCAAATAAACAGAATCCCAGAAGACATAAAAGAGAAATTTAAAACAGCTTTCGAAGTTGAACCGCGATTCATAGTGGAGGCAGCAAGCAGAAGACAAAAGTGGATAGATCAAGCACAGTCATTAAACCTATACATTGCTAACGTAGATGGTAAAAAACTTGATATAACTTATAGAATGGCCTGGTATAAAGGTCTTAAAACTACATATTATCTGAGGTCAATGGGAGCTACCTCAACTGAAAAATCAACTGTGGAGAGGAGTAATTTAAACGCCGTAGATAGCGAAAATGGAGAGAATGTTGCTGCGCAGGCACCTAGTGCTTGCAGCATACTTGATCCTGATTGCGAGGCATGCCAATAGGAGGAAATATGTTGAATTGGGATGATTACTACAACGAAGAAGCGCCGATAAAGAAAGACGAGGTTCATAAGGAGGAAAAACAAGTTTCACCTGAACCTAAATTGCAGGAAATTAAAGAGGCTCAAGAACCTAAACCCAAAACAGTGGTTGCTGAACAAACTACTACAGAGGAAGTGGGATCTACCCTCACAGATGAGGATATGAAACTTGCTAAAGAGGATCTTGATACATTAGAAGGAAGAGTTCAAGTTGATCAAAAGGCAATGATTAATTCAAGAGCAGATCTTAACCAACTAGTGCCATTTAAATATGAATGGGCGTGGAAAAAATACTTAGATGGGTGTGCTAACCACTGGATGCCGCAAGAAATTAATATGACACAAGATATCGCATTATGGAGAAGCAACGACGGTCTTTCCGATGATGAAAGGAGAATAGTGAAAAGAAGTCTTGGTTTCTTTTCTACGGCAGATTCTCTTGTTGCAAATAATTTAGTTTTAGCTGTTTATAGAAATATTACAAACCCAGAGTGTAGACAATACCTTCTTAGACAGGCATTTGAGGAAGCAATACATACTCATGCATATCAGTATTGTGTTGAATCCTTGGGTATGGATGAGGGTGAAATCTTTAATATGTATAGAGAGGTCCCTTCTGTTGAAAGAAAAGCTGCTTGGGGTCTAAAATATACCAAAGAATTATCTGATCCTAACTTCACAACGGGCACGCCCGAGAACGACAAGGCTTTTTTAGCTAACCTAATAGCGTACTATTGCGTCCTTGAGGGGATGTTTTTTTATTGTGGTTTCACCCAAGTACTTTCTATGGGTAGGCTTAATAAAATGACAGGAGTATCTGAACAGTTCCAATATATCCTTAGAGACGAATCAATGCACGTAAATTTTGGAATTGATGTCATAAATAGCATTAAAAATGAAAACCCTGAGATCTGGGATCAAGATATGATTACTAGAGCTAGAAATATGATTTTAGAGGGAACTCAATATGAAATTGAGTATGCAAGAGATTCAATGCCAAGAGGTGTGCTTGGAATGAATGCAAAAATGATGGAAGAGTATCTGAAATTCATTTGCAACAGACGTCTCGTACAGATCGGGCTTGAAGAGGAGTACCCAGGAGCAAAGAATCCGTTTCCATGGATGTCAGAAATTATGGATCTAAGAAAAGAGAAGAATTTCTTTGAAACAAGAGTTATTGAGTACCAAGTCGGTGGCTCACTACAGTTCGACTAAATAAAGTTTGCATTGCCGTAGATCTGCAGCTATGGCGGTGCTCTCCTCTAAGCATCTACTCTATTGGCTTGTCTTCAGCTTCAAACTCACAGACTATTCGAGCAACAACTTCCCCTTCTACCTGAAGGTTAATTTTAGCTCTTCCGTTCATTTCACCTGTTACTGAGCATTTCTCCAAAGTTTCTTGTACGATTGTTCTCACAACTTCGGTAAGTTCCTCGACAGTAATGTCTGAAATTTTTGCATCTTCTTCTTGGGGAAATAATCCAAAAGAAAACAAGCATAAGATTAGTAAAAATATTTTTTTATCCATGGCTATTTGTATATATCGTCATAAAGAGTATACCTGTACCAAGGGTGCCAACAACCAATATTAGATAGTCAACAATTCCTACAACAAAAAGTTTTAACCAAGACTGATCTCTTGATGTTTTTCTAAATGCTGACCATTTGAACAAACAAAAGGAGATAATAAATACAACTCCGCCAAGTACAAATATTCCCATATTTAATTATTACATTTGATCTAAGCTTTAGCTCTCAGACTTTTGAATTGTTTCAAAATGTTTCATTGCAACATCGCCACCCTGAAATGGTCTTTTTGCATCTGTGGTATCTGAGATAGCCTCCCAACTTTCTGCCACCGATTCGGCAGTAAAATCGTCTCCAGTCCCAAAATACTTGCCCATAGTCTCCATTATGTAGGTGTTGGCCACAACACCTCCTCCTGCTTCTAAAATCTCTCCGTTAGGAGCTTTTTCACTTGCAAGATAAATCACTGCCGGGATGATGTACTTAGGATCAAGCTTTTCACCAAATTCTGCAGGAAAGAGGTGCTCAGTCATTCTTGTAGTTGCTGTTGGAGCAATAGAGTTTGTATGAACATTATATTTGGCTCCTTCCAGCTTTAGGGTGTTCATTAAACCAATAACCCCCATTTTGGCGGCAGCATAATTGGTTTGTCCAAAATTGCCAAATAGTCCTGATGATGACGAGGTCATAATTATTCTTCCATAACCTTGTTCCTTCATAACAGGAAATACACTATGAGCACACAATGCTGAACCAATAAGATGGACATTTATTACAGCTTCAAAATCTGACCACTCCATTTTCCCAAATGACTTATCTCTGAGTATTCCGGCGTTGTTTATTAAAATATCAACTTTTCCCCATTTATTTACCGCCTCTTCTACCATTGACTTAACTTCTGATTGCACACTTACGTTTGCACCATTTGCTATTGCTTCACCACCATTTGCCTCAATTTCTTGAGCAACTGATTCAGCAGCACTTACGGAGCCACCTGTCCCGTCCACAGCTCCTCCTAAATCGTTTACAACTATTTTTGCTCCACGTTTAGCTAGCTCCAAAGCATATCCTCTTCCAATACCACCACCTGAACCAGTGACAATCGCTACTTTTCCATTAAAATCTAGTGACATTCTTAAACTCCTATAAATAATGTGTTTAGATTGTTGATTCTAATGGAATTAAAAAACAAGTAAACATAGAATAGATATAAATTTATTGTATGAAAATTGTAGTAACTGGTGCCGCTGGACAAATATCCTATTCATTAATCCCTTTTCTATGCGAGCAAGGAATTTTTGCAACCAACGAGAAGCTTGATTTATCCCTTGTTGAGATACCTCCCGCAATGCAAAAACTTGAAGGGTTTGTTAAAGAGCTTGAAGATTCTGCGTACAAAAGCGTAAACACAATTAATACATATGACAACATTAATGACGCGGTTTTAGATGCAGATTGGTGCCTTCTTGTAGGCTCAATTCCAAGGGGAATTATATTTAATGGAAAGAAGATAAAAGAAAGAGCCGATTTATTACAAATAAATGGGGGTATTTTTACCGAGCAAGGGAAAGCAATAGGTACGAAAGCAAAAAATAATTGTAAAGTTCTTGTCGTAGGCAACCCAGCTAATACAAATGCACTTATTGGCTACAAAAATGCTAAAAATCCAAATCAATTATGGATGGCTATGACAATGTTAGATGCATTGAGAGCAAAAGCTCAAGTTGCAAAGAGGTTAGATTGTCATGTTGATGAAATTTATCGCTTAGCTGTATTTGGTAATCACAGTCCCACCATGTTTCCAGATTTAGAGAATTCAAATGTTAACGGTGAGAACACTTATGAAAAAATTGGAGATCATAGTTGGGTGGAGAATAAATTTTTACCCAAAATTCAACAAAGGGGTGCAGAAATCATTGATGCTCGTGGAGCTTCTTCAGCTTCCTCTGCAGCAAGAGCAGCTTGCGATACTGTGAAAGGTGTAGAACATGAGACTAGGTCTGGTGACGTATTTAATGCAGCTATCTTAAGTGATGGGTCTTACGGTGTAGCTGAAGGAATTTTTTCGGGTTTTCCTTTAGTTTCTGATGGAAAAGGAAACATTGAAATCGTTAGAGATTATAAGTTAAGTGATTTTGCAAAATCTAAGATCGAAAAAACCTCGAATGAGCTTTTAGAAGAGAGAGAATTTGTAAAAAATCTACTTTAGGGTAGGAAAAAGTACTACATCCCTTATTGATTGGCTGTTGGTTGCCAACATGATTAGTCTATCGATGCCTATTCCGACTCCAACTGCAGGTGGCATACCATGTTTAAGCGCATTAATATAATCTTCATCAAAAAACATTGCTTCAATATCTCCTAAATCTTTTTGTTTTAATTGATCATCAAAGCGTTCTTCCTGATCTATAGGATCATTTAATTCACAAAAAAAGTTTGCAAACTCTTTTCCAGCTATAAATAATTCAACCCTGTCGGTAAACTCTTTATCTTCATCTTTCCTTCTTGAAAGTGGGGATACTTCATATGGATAATCTTTAACAAATGTTGGTTCCCACAAATCTTTCTCTACATGTTTTTCAAAAAGCTCTAAAAGAACTTTCCCCCATCCCCAATTCTTCTTTATTTGCAAGTTATACTTTTTGGCTGCTGCAAAAATTTTATCTGAATCGTCCAACTCTTTAATTCCAAGTTTTTGTTTCAGTAAATCTTTAACAGAAATAACTTTAAAATCTTTGGATAAATCTAGCGGCTTTCCATCATACTCAATTTTTAGACTTTCATTTACTTCTAGCACGCTGTCTTGTACTAGCTTTTGAATAAAGGCCGTTGTTTTTTTAAGTTTTCCATAAGCCTCATAAAACTCTAGCATTGTAAATTCTGGATTATGAATTGTTGAAATTCCCTCATTTCTAAAGTTTCTATTTATCTCGAAAACCCTTTCAAAACCTCCAACCAATAGTCTTTTAAGATAGAGTTCTGGTGCTATTCTGAGATAAAGTTTTTTATCTAAAGCATTGTGATGTGTTTCGAATGGTCTTGCATTTGCACCTCCAGGAATCGGATGCATCATAGGTGTCTCTACTTCTAAAAATCCTTCAGATTCAAGATTTTTACGTAGAGATTGGATGATTTTGTTCCTTTTTACAAAAAGTTCCCTTGATTCTTGGCTACTCATTAAGTCAATGTATCTCTGCCTATATATCGTCTCGATATTTGAGATGCCCTTATGTTTTTCAGGCATAGGATTTAATGATTTTGTTAAAAGTTTAGCCTCCTTAACTTCAACCGTAAGCTCATCAGTTTTTGTTCTAAAAAGATGTCCTTTTATGCCTACAATATCTCCGAGATCCCATTCCTTTATTCCCTCAAGGCTATCTTCTAGGTTATTTAACGAAAAATATGCTTGAAGACGTCCTGATGTATCCTCGAGTGTCATGAAGGATACTTTCCCCATTACTCTTTTCAAAACTATCCTTCCTGCAGACTGAACTTCATTTAAATTTTTCTCAAGGTCTAGTTTTGATGAATCAGAGAATTTATTGGCAATATCTCCTAAGTTGTGCTTCTTCACAAAATCATTTGGAAAGTTAAAACCTGAATCCCTTAATTTTTTAAGCTTCTCTTTTCTATCTTTCTGTATCTTGTTTAATTCTTTAGTGTCCATCTTTGAGTGTGGCTTTTATAAAATTGTTGATTTTACCATCTAAAACTGCCTGAGTATTTGTTTCTTCATACTTTGTTCTAATATCTTTAATTCTTGATTGGTCAAGGACATAAGAACGAATCTGGTTTCCCCATCCAATATCTGTCTTTGAATCCTCAAGTTTCTGCACTTCCATCTCTTTTTTATTTAATTCAAGCTCGTAAAGCTTTGACTTTAATTGTTTAATGGCCCTGTCTTTATTCTGATGTTGTGACCTTTGAGATTGACATTGGACAACTAAGCCTGTTGGGTTATGAGTTAACCTTACTGCGGAGTCAGTTTTATTCACATGCTGACCTCCTGCGCCTGACGCTCGATAAGTGTCAATTCTCACTTGTGACATGTCAAGATTTATTTCAATATCGTCATCTATTTCCGGTGATACAAAAACTGCTGCAAAAGATGTATGTCTTCTATTGCCTGAATCAAATGGAGATTTTCTAACAAGTCTGTGGATGCCAGATTCTGTTCTGAGCCATCCATAGGCATAGTCACCTGTTATGTATAAGCTTGCACTCTTTATTCCTGCGACATCTCCTGGTGAATACTCTTCAATCTTTGCTTTAAAACCATTATCCTCAGTCCATCTTGTATACATTCTCAACAGCATTTCTGCCCAGTCTTGAGCCTCTGTGCCTCCTGAGCCAGCCTGAATATCTAGAAAGGCACTATTTGAGTCATCTTTTTTTGAGAAATATCTCTGGGTTTCTAAACTATCAATGTCATTAATTAGGTTATTTAAATCTTTGATCTGGTTTTCCAATTCAGATGAATCATTTAATTCAATTGAAATATTAATTAGTTCTGAGATATTTTTAAAATTACTGTAAATTGTATCGATTTCATTAATTTTATTCTCAATGTTTGTCTTTTCTTTATTTAGGGAATTAAGTTTTGAATGGTCTTTCCAAATTTCAGGATTCTGCAGATTTTTATTTATCTCAGTAAGCTCTTCATTCAATCGCTCTGGGTCAAAGGAACCCCCTTAAATCGTCAATTCGATCTGATATTTTTTTGAGCCTTAAATTTATCTCAGAGCTATCCATCTTTAATTATTTTAATTAAATCTTTGGAAGGAATATAGCCAGTGAGCATTCTTCCGTCTTCTAATATTATTGTTGGAGTTCCTGTTACGCCCATCAACCTTCCAGCATTAAAATGTGTTTCAACAGGATTATCGCAAATCAATTCTTCGATACCCTCTCCAAGCTTTAACTTTGTAATCGCACTTTTTCTATTGGAATTACACCAAGCACTAGCCATATCATTAAAACTATCGCTCTGTGAACCGTCTCTTGGAAAAGCATAATAATAAATAGAAATGCCTTGATTTAAATAGCTATTAATTTCTGAATGAAAAATTCTGCAGTAAGCACATTTTACATCGGTAAAAACCCTTATTACGTTAGATTCGGAATTTGAAATAAATTTTATAGCTTCATTTTCATCAATTTGACTCAATGCTTTTAACACATATTTTTGCTCATAAATATCATTAAGGCTTTCTGGTGATGAGCTTTCAAATTTTATTAATTCTCCCGCAAATACATACTTAAAGTCTTTTGAAATATACAGCACCTGGTTATTGGCAACATTTACCGCATAAAAATTTCTAAGTTCAGAATCTTGAAATGAATTTAGCTCAATTCCAGGTGGAAGTAGTTTTTGAATTCTTTCTTCGACTGAATTTGCATTAAGGAAGCCGATTAAACAAAAAAGTAAAAGTTGTATTGTTTTATTCACTTTAGCCTCGAGGATGGTGTTTTTTATGTAATTCTTTTATTTCTGATTGTGCAACATGTGTATAAATTTGCGTTGTTGCAAGATCTGAATGTCCAAGCAGTAACTGAACAGATCTTAAGTCTGCTCCATTATTTAACATATGTGTTGCAAATGCATGTCTTAATGTATGTGGATGAATTTCCTTTTCAATTCTTTCTCTTCGCATGTATATTTTTATCCTGTGCCAAAAACTTTGTCTCGTCATTATTTTTCCATGAGTTGATAAAAAAACGTACAGATGGTCTTTGTTTTTTGCTAATCTTTCACGTGATTCTAAAAGATAAATCTTAATTATCTTTATAGCTTGCTCTGTAATTGGGATTAATCTTTCTTTATTGCCTTTTCCAAGGACTTGTACAGATCCTCTATTTAAATCTATGTGGTTTAAGGTTAAATTAATAAGCTCTGAAATTCTCATACCAGATGCATAAAGTGTAAAAAGCATTGCTTTATCTCTAAGCTCTATATAGTTATCCTTCTTTGGAGAGTCCAATAATTTTTCAGTTTCCTCCACTGTAAGTGTCGTTGGAAGAAACAAGCCAGATTTAGGTGGCTCAATATTTTTAGTGGGATTTGCTTTTATATGTCCAAAACTCAAAAGATAAGAATAAAAGCTTTTTAGAGCAGAAATGTTTCTTGATATTGTTTTTGAGGATAGGCCTTGATCAATTAGGACGCTCAAATATGAAATTATTAAAAAATGGTCAGCTGAAATAACATTTTTTTTATTTTTTTCTATAAATTTGTAAAATTTTGAAAGGTCATTTTTATAGGAGGCAAGAGTATTTTCAGAGAGATTTTTCTCAAGCCATGAATTATCAAGGAAGCTTTCAACTAATAATTTTGATTCAAATTGCACTAATTAATTTTTTCTTTAATTCTAGCAGATTTTCCTGATCTCTCTCTTATGTAGTAAAGCTTTGATTGCCTTACAAGACCCCTTCTTTTGACTTTTACTGATTCTATTAAGGGGCTGTGTGTTTGAAAAGTTCTCTCAACCCCAACACCATTTGATATTTTCCTAACAGTAAAGCTCGAATTTAGGCCTCTTTTTTTGACACTTATTACCAGACCCTCAAATGCCTGCAACCTTGTTCTTTTCCCCTCTGTAACTTTTACTTGAACTTCGACTGTGTCACCAGACTTAAAATCAGGTCTTTTTTTAATTTGGCTTTCCTCAACCTTTTTGATTACATCTTTAGTCATTTTTTTTCCCTTGATCTTCGATTCTGGCTTCGTATTCTCGTAATAATATCATTTCTTTATCAGAAAGTTGTAAATCTTCAAATAAATCTGGTCGTTTTTGTTTAGTAGTCCATAAACTGTTGGCAATTCTCCATTCCGTAATCTTTTTGTGGTTACCTGAAAGTAAAACTTCAGGTACTTTTACTCCGCGAAAGTCCACTGGTTTAGTGTAAATGTGTCCCTTTAATTTTCCATCTGAAAGGCTATCATTTTCCAGGGACTCTTTATTTCCTAAAACTTCTTCAAGATTTCTTGAGATAGAGTCTATCAACACACAACCTGCTATCTCCCCACCACTTAGCACATAGTCACCTATTGAAATTTCTTCATCAACATAATTGTCTATGATTCTTTGATCAATTCCTTCATATCTGCCACAAATTAAAGTAATTTCCTTAATCTCCGAAAGTTTTTTTGATTTTTTTTGATCAAGCACTACCCCTTGCGGAGATAGATATATCACATGAGATTTTCCCTTTATTTCTTTTAAGGCAGAGTACAATGGTTCAGCAGACAAGACCATCCCCTCGCCACCGCCATATGGTGTATCGTCAATACTTCCATAGTTGTTTGTAGAGAACTTCTTTAAATCAATATGATTAAGGGAAATAAGTTTTTTAGATAGAGCTTTCCCAACAACTCCATATTTAAGTGATTCAAATATTTCAGGGAAAATAGAGATAATGTTTATTTTCATTCTTCAAACCAGTTTACAACCATTATTTTTTTCTCTAAATCTACATCTTCAATAAAATCTCCTATAAATGGAACTATAAGATCTTGTTTTGAGTTATTTATAAAGATTAGATCAGAGGAACCATGGTTCTCAATTTTATCAACAATACCTAGTTTTTTTCCAGATTGATTTACTACACCTATTCCGATTAAATCTTCCCAATAAAACTCTCCTTCATTTAAGCTTGGAAGGTCTTCTTTTGAGATGAAAATA